>TARA_R110002012_G_scaffold165912_1_pt1 | contig 331732 bp, 308 predicted proteins | sample TARA_R110002012 | Tara Oceans TARA_R110002012 (sample SAMEA4396515) | marine metagenome | biome: Westerlies Biome; feature: [DCM] deep chlorophyll maximum layer (ENVO:01000326); material: water (ENVO:00002006), including particulate matter (ENVO:01000060) such as... | depth 40 m | reverse complement strand
CCCTCCCGCAAGCGGGAGGGGAGTAAACGTTACCGAACCCTCGGTCACTTCATACCCAGGCCGCCCGCCCAGCGCATAAGCCAGCGTCGACTTGCCCGCGCCATTGGGCCCCATGATCGCATGGATTTCACCCGCGTTAATGGTCAGGGAAAGTCCCTTGAGAATTTCGGTGTCGCCGACGGTGGCGTGGAGGTTTTCAATTTTTAGCATTTGGTTTCTTTTCAGTTCAAAATTCTTGAGACGGTGCGTGACACCCGAGGAAATCGTCATGCTGAACTCGTTTCAGCATCCATGGTGCCCCAATCACCGACTGTGCAATCGGAGACGTGGATCCGGAAACAAGTTCAGGATGACGAAGGAGGATGACTAGGCTCATCACCCAACCGAACCTTCCAACGAAATCGCCAGCAACTTCTGAGCCTCGACCGCAAATTCCATCGGCAGCTCCTTGAGCACTTCCTTGGCAAAGCCGTTCACGATCAGGCTCACCGCCGCCTCTTCATCCAGCCCGCGTTGCTGGGCGTAGAACAGCTGGTCGTCGCTGATCTTGCTGGTCGTTGCTTCATGCTCGATCGTCGCGGTCGGGTTCTTGACCTCGATATAGGGCACGGTATGCGCGCCGCTCTGGTCGCCGAGCAGCAGCGAGTCGCACTGGGTGAAATTGCGGACATTCTCCGCATTCGGCCCGACCCGCACCAAACCGCGATAGGTGTTATCGCTGTGGCCGGCGCTGATTCCCTTGGAGATGATCGTCGAGCGCGTGTTCTTGCCATTGTGGATCATCTTGGTGCCGGTGTCGGCCTGCTGATAATTGTTGGTCAGCGCGACGGAGTAGAATTCGCCGACGCTACCCTCGCCATTGAGCACGCAGCTCGGATATTTCCAGGTCACCGCGCTGCCGGTCTCGACCTGGGTCCAGCTGATCTTGCTGTTCCTGCCCTGGCACAGGCCGCGCTTGGTAACAAAATTATAGATGCCGCCCTTGCCGTTCTCGTCGCCGGGATACCAGTTCTGGACGGTCGAATATTTGATCTCGGCATCGTCCAGCGCGATCAATTCAACCACTGCGGCGTGCAGCTGGTTCTCGTCGCGCATCGGCGCGGTGCAGCCCTCGAGATAGGAGACATAGGACCCTTCCTCGGCGATGATCAGCGTCCGCTCGAACTGCCCGGTATTTTCCGCATTGATCCGGAAATAGGTGCTCAGCTCCATCGGACATTTCACGCCCTTCGGAATATAGACAAAGGTGCCGTCGCTGAACACGGCGCAGTTGAGCGTGGCGAAATAATTGTCATGCATCGGCACGACTTTGCCCAGATATTGCCGGACAAGGTCAGGATATTGCTTGATTGCTTCCGAAATCGACCGGAAAATGACCCCCGCATCCTCCAGTTCCTTGCGGAAGGTGGTCGCCACGGAAACGCTGTCGAACACCGCATCAACCGCGACCTTGCGCGCGCCCTCGACGCCGGCAAGCACCTTCTGCTCCTCGATCGGAATGCCGAGCTTTTCATAAACCCGCAGGATTTCCGGATCGACCTCGTCGAGCGAACCCAGCTTTTCCCTAGGCTTGGGCTCGGCATAATAATAAGCGTCCTGATAATCGATCATCGGGATGTCGAGCTTGGCCCAGTCCGGCGCTTCCATCTTTTCCCACTGGCGATAGGCCTTCAGACGCCATTCCAGCATCCACTCGGGCTCGCCCTTCTTGTCGGAAATGAAGCGCACCGTATCCTCGTTGAGACCCTTGGGCGCAAAATCCTGCTCGATATCCGACGACCAGCCGAACTCGTAGGTCGACGCCTTGTCGACGGCCTGCTGCGCCTCGGCATTCATCGCCTTGCGCTCTGCATCATAGTCGGATGTCTGGATGTCTTCGCTCATATCAATATCCCGTTCGTGTCGAGCGAAGTCGAGACACTCCGCCCGCTGTCACCGTCTCTCGCCTGCATGCGAGAAGGAGGGTGACTCATATGTGTTGAAGGCAAATCCGACAAGCTAGCCAAACTGACATCATCCAGCGCCTGCCGTATCGTCCGGTTGACCACGCCCCAATGCGGCTTGACGGTGCAGCCGCTTTCCAGCGCGCAATCATGATTGCCGTTGATCGTGCAGCTGGTAATCGCCAGCGGTCCTTCGACCGCCTCGACAATATCGGCAAGGCTGATCGATGCCGGCGGCCGCGCCAGCCGGATGCCGCCGCCGATGCCGCGCGTCGATTCGAACAGGCCCGCCGCGGTCAGCCGGCTGACCAGTTTCTTCGCCGTCGGCAGCGGCACGCCCGTTTCCTGCGCCAGCTTGGTGGCGTTGAGCCTTCCTTCCGCCAGACGCGCAGCGCCGCAATGGCGCGCAGCGGCGGACATCAGCACAACGGCATAGTCGGCTAGGTTGGAAAGACGCATATTCCTCGAATCGCTTGGTTTGAAATGTTAAACCAGACTGATTTAGTCTCATTTATCCAACATTGCAAGTCCGGCGCAGCCGGTAGCCGCCGGAAAAAACGGCAAACATGCTTCCAGTTCTTCCAGTCAGGTATCGGAAATCAGCGGCGGAATCTGGCCCTTCAGGTCAGCGCGCTGGTCAATCAGCCGCGCCGTCTCGCCCTCGCCCACCCGCAGCTGGGTGGGAGTGACTCCGGCAAAAAACTTCACTTCCCGGATCATGTGCGACTGGTCGTAAAAGGCGTCGACCAGTTCGAGCAGCTCTTCCTCATTATGCTCGGCATAGGCCCGCGCCGCGCGCAGCGCGCGATATTTGCGCGCCAGATATTTCGGCGGCATGCCATAGAGCTTGTTCACCATCCGCAGCACCTGGCGGGAACTCTGTTTTGACCGCTCCATCAGCAGACCCACCGGCGGCGAAGGCTCTGATGACAGCCACTCGTCGACCATTTTGGCGAAGGCCGCGATCTCCGGCTTCAGGCGCGGCTTCAGCGAGCGATAGATCTGGTCCGCCCAGTCCACCATCTCCTCGGCACTCTGGCAACCCCTCAGATATTCGAGATTCTTGTCGATTTCGCTCGTAAACACCTCGGCCGCATTGACGGCGCGATCGGTATAGTCTGCAGCGGATTTCTTGGTGGAAATGGCCCAGCCGCAAGGCAATATCCCGACACCGAACATCCGGAACGGCCCGGTCACATCAAAATGCATGGATCCGGTCGAAGGCCCCTGCAGCATCGCATCCTTGGCCGGAAAGCTGCTGCCGTCGGCAAAACTGATATCCGCGCTGCCCTCGAGCAGGAAGCGCAATTGGGCAATCGCGGCTCGCTCATTGTCGGCAAAGCGTGGCTGGTCTACCTCGAACAGATAATAGACCGAGACCAGGTCCCGGACATCCTCTGCAGGCGCAAAATATCTCAAGCTTACCAAAAGACGACCCCTCGATCTGCACCTTCCCCAAGATCCAGATTGTTATGGATGCGCTTTTATAGCTGAAAAACAAAGATAAAAAAATGGCCTGGCCAAATAAATAGCCAGGCCAATAAGGAAAAGAACTCCGTCGCCACCATTTTCCGGTGGCAAGAGCCCTTCGGGTCGCACGACCCCCTATCAATCTTATCAGTCGGGATTAATTGGACGGAAACGACAGATTAGGTTCATCCGCTTGACAATTTAGGACAATCAGGCCGAATCGCGCTCATTTGCTCTCAGCAATCCAGGCGTCTACCCGCTCCTCAAGAATGTCGAGCGGCACCGGTCCGCTGTTCAATACGACATCATGAAAATCACCCATGGTGAATTTGTCGCCGAGACTGTCCTGCGCCCGCTTCCTGAGCTCGAGAATCTTCAGCTTCCCGATCATATAGGCCGTTGCCTGCCCCGGATAAACGACATAGCGCTCGATCGCCTTGCGGATGTCGCCCGGCGGATTGGGCGTATTATCGGTCAGATATTGAATCGCTTCTTCGCGGCTCCAGCGCTTGTGATGAATACCGGTGTCAACCACCAGCCGGCAGGCCCGCCACAATTCCATCCCGAGCCGGCCAAAATCGCTATAGGGGTCCTGATAGAAGCCCATATCCTTGCCGAGCTCTTCCGAATAGAGCCCCCAGCCTTCGGTATAGGCAGTCCATCCACCAAATCTCCGAAAAGGCGGCAGATCGCCGAGTTCGGTCTGGAGGGTCCGCTGCAGATGATGCCCCGGCAAGCCTTCGTGATAGGCCAGCGCTTCCAGCTCCGTCTTCGACATGCTTCGAAGATTGTAGAGATTGACATAATAAGTGCCGGGCCGCGATCCGTCGGGTGCAGGGCCGTTATAAAAAGCCTTGCCCGCCGATTTTTCGCGAAACGCCTCGACCGGTTTGATGACCAGAGGCGCCTTTGGCAAAATGTTAAAAAATTCGGGCAATTTGGCCGTCATCGCGGCCAGCTTGCTGTCAACATCGGCCAGATAGGATTCGCGCGTGTCATAATAAAATTCATCGCTGCTGCGCAAATGCTGGAAAAATTCCTGCAGACTGCCCTCAAAGCCGACATCGGCCATGATCTTGCGCATCAGTCCGTGAATCCGTGCGACATTGTCGAGGCCGATTTGGTGAATCTCGTCGGCACTGAGATCGGTCGTGGTGTAATTTTGCAAGCGTTCGGCATAATAAGCCGCTCCATCCTTGAACCGCCAAATGCCGTCGCCATCGACCGCCATCGCCTGCTGCCGCTCCATTTCGGCGATCAGCTTCTCGTAGGCCGGTTTCAGGCTGTTCACCATCGCGGCTCCGCCACGAGCGACCAGATCAGCCTTTTCGCCATCGGGAATATCCAGTTCGGCGACCTTCTTCTTCAGATCGGCATAGATAGGCGAATCCTCGCCATCGTCAAACGGCGCACCGCTGATCACATTTTTCGCATCGGCGATCACATAGGGGAATACCCAGTCGGGAACGATGATGCCGTCATTCGCCCGCTCTGCCGACTGTCCGACCAGCGTGTCGATCAGCGGACCGGCAGCCGCAAGACGGCTGACATAGGCTTCAGCATCCGCCTTGCTCGCCACCCGGTGAATATTGATCAGAAACGCCGGAATCTGGCTCTGCGCGCCGTTCATCTGGTCAAAAATATAGGAATTGTGACGGAACGGAAACGCCTGCTTCGACCGTTCGGCATTGGCCTGAAACAGCCGGTAGCTGAGCTGGTCGGCTTCGTTCAGCTGGCTCTGGTCAAACTCGGCTTCCATCTTGGCAAGCGCCGCCTGCCCCCGATGATATTGCGCGACTTCGGCGGCATCGCTCGGGTCGTCCCACTTGCCATAATCCGCATCACGTACGCCGCGATAGGCCTTGGAAACCGGCGAGTGGGCGAGTTCCTGCTCGTCATATTCCTTGAAAAAGGCAGCCAGTTGCTCATGGAGCGTCTCCGTGGCCGGGGCGACCGTTTCTCCGGTCTGCGCCTGGCTTGCAGGCACGTAAGCGCCTGTGGCCAGCGCCAGAGCAGAAGCAGCGGTCAGCAACAAATTTCTCATCCAAGATTTTCCTTTTTCTGATATGACTTGCCTCGATCCTAACATCCCGCCGACATTTGCACAAATCTGCTGGTGGGTTCCTGCCGTGATCGACAGGCGTGGACAATTTTCAGACGGTATATAGTCTCAATATATGAGGATCGGCAGCCCTCCGGTCCGCAGCATCCCCAGCACCCAGGGGCCAAAATGACGGCTCGCCGCTCCTGCAGGAAGTCAGTTTCGCCGATCGCCGGCCCCGCTGACGCTACGACAGCCTGGCCAAACACGCTCCCTATTGCGCGAAAACCACGAGAGGGATAGATTTTGCAAATTGGGATGGGGAGATCAATATGCGCAAGGCAATGATGCTGGCGGTCTGCACGGCTGCTTTGACAATTTCAGCATGTTCGAAAAGTACCGATGGTGAGAAAATCAGCAACACGCAGGTTGTTGACACCGAATATCCCGAACAGGTGTTCTGGGGCGATACCCATCTTCATACCGACAACAGCATCGATGCTTTTGGATTCGGCAACCGGCTCGACGCCGAAGCCGCGCTGAGATTTGCTCGCGGCGAGGAAGTCACCGCTACCAAGGGGGCCAAGGCGAAGCTTTCCCGCCCGCTCGATTTTCTGGTGGTTGCCGATCACAGCGATGCCATGGGCGCGACCAAGGCGATTATGGAAGCGCCACGTATCGCTTTGCTGACCAACAAATTCCTGCTCCGCTGGCATGATATGATGAACGAGAGCGACGAAGGCTCGCTTCAGGTAACCGCGGAACTGATCGATGGTGCGGCCAAGGGAACCTTGCCCGAATCCCTGACCGACCCGAAAGAGACGAGGGAGCGCACGGCGGACCTCTGGACAAAGCACGGCGAGACCGTCGATCAATATAATGAGCCGGGAAAATTTACCGCCTTCATGGGCTTTGAATATACGTCCATGCCCGACGGCGACAATCTCCACCGGGTAGTGATGTTCCGCGACAGTCCTGAGAAAATGGGTGACACCCTGCCCTTTGGCGCTCTGATTTCGCAGGATCCGGAAAAGCTCTGGGCCTATATGGATGCCTATGAGAAAAAGACTGGCGGCAAGGTGCTCGCCATCCCGCACAACAGCAATGTATCCAATGGACGCATGTTCGCGATGAACAAATTCGACGGCAGTCCGATTGACGCCGCCTATGTGAAAACGCGGGCGCTGCGCGAGCCGATCGTCGAGGTCACCCAGATCAAGGGGGACAGCGAAGCCCATCCGTTCCTTTCGCCCAATGACGAATTCGCCGATTTCGGCGTGGCCGGCTGGGACAAGTGCAATCTGAGCTGCACCAGAGACATGCCGCCGGAAAGCTATGCCGGCAGCTATGTCCGCGAAGCGCTGAAGCGCGGCCTGGAACTGACGCTTGCCGTAGGCGCCAACCCGTTCAAATTCGGCATGATCGGTTCCACCGACAGCCACACCTCTCTGGCAACCGCGGACGAGAATAATTTCTTCGGCAAGCATAGCGGCAACGAAGCCAACAACAAGGATCGCGCGCTGGCACCGCAAAATCTCGGAACCCGTGAAGGCCGCTTTGGCTGGCATTATCTGGCCAGTGGCTATGCTGCGGTCTGGGCGACCAGCAACACGCGAGAAGCCATTTTCGATGCAATGATGCGTCGCGAAGTCTATGCGACCACCGGGCCACGGATGCAGGTGCGCTTCTTTGGCGGATTTGACTATACGGCGGACGACATGGCTGACCTGGTCAAGGCCGGCTATCGCAAGGGCGTGCCGATGGGCGGCGACCTGAGCGGCGGAGATGGCAAAGCCCCGAAATTCCTAATCAGTGCGCTGATGGATCCGGAAAGTGCCAGCCTCGACCGGATACAGGTGATCAAAGGCTGGGTCGATGGCTCGGGCAAGAGCCAGGAAAAAATCTACAATGTCAGCTGGAGCAATACCGATACCCGCAAGCTCGGCAAGGACGGCAAGCTGACTCCGGTCCCCAATACGGTCGATCTGACCAAGGGCACATGGGACAATGCGACCGGCGCACCGGAGCTGGTGACCTTCTGGCAGGACCCGGATTTCGATGCTGCGCAGAACGCTTTCTATTATGTCCGGGTGCTGGAAATTCCGACCCCCACCTGGCCGGTCTATGATGCGCTGAAATTTCGCCTGAAGCTGCCGGACGAGGTCATCAAGATTCAGCAGGAGCGGGCCTATAGTTCGCCGATCTGGTACACGCCGACGGCTTAGGCTCGTTTCCCTCTATAATTCGCGGCCGGGTGCCGAACGGCTGTCGCAATCATGCGGCAGGCCGCAGCTCAAATGGATAGGTCAGAGGTTATATGTTGCGTAAATTCTTACGAGAACCGCTGATCCATTTTCTAGGGGGTGCGCTGCTCATTTTCGCGTTTTTCTGGGCGACCGGAACTGATCGCGATCCGGCAGACTATGCGATCACCATCAATGAGACCGACATTGACCGGCTTGTCGCCCACTGGGAGCGAAACTTCCGCCGGGCCCCCATCCGGGAGGAACTGGATGGCCTGATCGACCAGGAGATTGCCGAGGAAATTTACTATCGGGAGGCCCTCCGCCTGGGCCTCGACAAGAATGATCCAGTGATCCGGCGCCGTCTTTTCAAGAAAATGCAATTTATCGAAAGCGAAAATTCGGAAGACATCGCGCCGACCGACGCGATGCTGGAACAATGGATGGCCAGGCACCCCGCCAACTATAGCTTGTCGCCGCTCTACGATCTGGAGCAAATCTATCTCGGCCAGATCAGCGCGGCAACAGCCACCGACATGGTCGAACAGTTGCAGCGAGGCACCCCGCCCGCCAAATTCGCCAAGCCCCTGTCCCTGCCCGCCACTCTCGATGACGCCACGAGCGAGGAAATTTCGCGACAGTTTGGCGACCGCTTTGCAGGACAACTGGCGGCGCTGGAACCGGGCCTCTGGAGCGGTCCTGTCCTGTCGGGATTTGGCGTTCACGCGGTCAAGGTCACCGCCAGGCAACTCGGCGAGCTGGCAACTCTCGATGAGGTCCGGCAGCGAGTGATCAATGACCGGTCCGCCGCGAAGCGGGCCGGGCAGAAGGAAAAGGCGCTGTCCCGTTACCGGGCACAATATGAAATCACGGTGGCCGGCCGACCGTGAACCGATGCTATGCCATTTTGTGGATATGCCTCGGACTCGCGCTGTTTCCGGCCAGCGCCCGCGCGGATGAGCTGCGCCCGGCCTATATAGAAATGACGGAGCAGCTGCCCGGCCAATGGTCAATCTTGTGGAAAGCGTCGACCAATTCGCGCCTGGGCCAGACCGGTGATGTCATCTTCCCGGGGAATTGCAAAACCGATGGCGATCGGCGGCGCGAATTCACTGGCAGCAATATCCTTACACGCCTGTCGCTGCGCTGCGACGGATCGGTGCAGGGCAAAAGGATCGGCCTGAAAGCGCTCGAGCTCTCAAATACCGATGCGCTGGTCCGCATTGCCCCGATCAATGGCCCCGTGCAGACATTGCGGCTGACGCCGGACCAGCCGACCGCCACGCTGGCCAGGCCATCAGTCATCTCCAATGTTGCAGCCACTTACACAATCCTGGGAATCGAACATATCCTGATGGGCTTCGACCATCTGTTTTTCGTTCTCGCTCTGGTGCTGCTGCTCAAGGGCGGCTGGCTGGTCGCCAAGACCGTCACTGCCTTCACCCTCGCGCACAGCTTGACACTGGCCGGCAGTACGCTCGGCCTGCTGTCGCTACCCTCGCAGCCGGTAGAAGCGGTGATTGCGCTGTCGATCATCTTTCTCGCCGTCGAGGTAGTGAAATCCCGGCCCGAGGATATCCGGCTGTCGGAACGCTTCCCGTGGGTCGTAGCCTTTCTATTTGGTCTGCTGCACGGCTTCGGCTTTGCCGGCGCGCTCGCCGAAATCGGCTTGCCGCAAGGCGATGTGCCCCTTGCCCTGCTAACCTTCAACTTGGGCGTTGAAATCGGCCAGCTGGTGATCGTCGCGGTCGCGCTGGCGATATTGCACGGGCTGCGGCAATTCCGCAGCCGATGGGTACATCCGGCTAAAACGGCCCTCTCCTACGGCATCGGCATGATCGCCACCTACTGGTTCATCGAACGGATGGTGGCCTGACGTAGAAGATTCGGGCCCTGCTGTCGTTCTGGAAGCACAAACCTACCGTTCCGTTCTTTGTGCAAAGCCATGCGCTAGCTGTCCTGACGGTCCGACGCCTTATCTGTTTGCCAATATCGTCGAAACTGATCCGCTTGTCTCCGGAAGTGGGGTTTTAAGGATAGATATAGCGACTATCATGGGTAATGGGCGGTCGCCACTTATCTTAGAATTTTGCTTCCCTTTCAAACAGCGCACTGTTAACTACCCCCCTCGGGGCCGCGCAACCGAACAATATCGAGTATGACCAGAGTATGACCGCCCTTATTACATCCGTTCTTGAGAGAATCTCGGGTATTTCGCGGTGGCAGAAGAAGACAATCGTCTTTTTACTGGACATCCTATTATGCATCCAGTCGATCTGGATCGCTTACTCCTTGCGTATCGGCGTTTGGGTCTACTGGGATTTTGCCGTTCAGAAAATGGTTCTCGGCGCGCTGCTCACCATGATCCCGGTATTCTATTTTTTCGGCGTATATAACGCTATTTTCCGTTATGCCGGATCTGGAATGATGCGGACGCTGGTTCGCGCGTTTCTTTTTTATTCCTTTCCGTTTGCGATTATCTTTGCCGTGATCGGCGTTGCCGGGGTTCCTCGAACAATCGGCGTTATCCAGCCTATGATATTTTTTATGCTGGTCGGGTTTTCGAGAGTGACAGCCAGATATTTAATGCTGGATTTATTGAACCGCAATCAATTTGGCGGACAAATAAAGAATGTGCTCATCTACGGTGCCGGTAACGCCGGGCAGCAGCTTGCGGCTTCAATTCAATCGGAACCTGCCATGCGGCTGCATGGGTTTGTCGACGATGACAATAGGCTCAAAGGCCAGAAAATGGATGGCAAGAAGATTTTCTGGAGCGGTCAGCTGGTGTCCCTCATCGAAAAACATGGCATTACCGATATCCTGCTGGCGCTTCCCAATATTCCCCGCAAAAAACGTCGGGCGATTGTTGAAGATATCCAGCAATTCAAAGTTCACGTGCAAACCTTGCCCAATATGAAGGAAATCATAGACGGTCGGGTGTCATTCAACGATATTCGCGAATTGGACATCGAAGACCTTCTCGGCAGAGAACCGGTAACGCCCAACGAACTTCTTCTTGGAAGAACAATAATTGGCAAAACCGTCATGGTGACTGGAGCTGGCGGCTCGATTGGCACCGAATTGTGCCGCCAAATCGTCAAGATAGGCGCACGGCGGCTGATACTGTACGAAATATCCGAATTTTCCTTATACGCTATTGAAAAGGAACTGCAGATATATGCCAAAGAGCACGGCCATGATCATCTCGAGATCTTGCCAATACTCGGATCCGTAACCGATCCGAAGCGACTTGCCTTTATATTCATGCGCTGGAAACCGGAAACAGTCTTCCATGCTGCCGCATATAAACATGTTCCGTTGGTCGAGGCGAACCCGGTCGAGGGTGTACGCAATAATATATTGGGCACTTTTGAAACTGTGAACGCTGCCCATAAAGCTGATGTCAAAGATTTTATCCTGATCAGTACCGACAAGGCGGTCCGCCCCACGAACGTAATGGGCGCGACAAAGCGCGGTGCCGAACAGATTTTGCAGGCATTTGCGGCCAAATCCCGAACAACGAAATTTTCCATGGTCCGGTTTGGCAATGTACTGGGTTCCAGCGGTTCCGTCGTCCCGCTGTTTCGTCAGCAGATCGAAGCCGGTGGCCCAATCACGCTAACTCATCGGGATGTTACACGCTATTTCATGACTATCCCTGAAGCGGCTTTGCTTGTCGTGCAAGCCGGAGGCTTGGCCAAGGGGGGAGAAGTGTTTGTCCTCGATATGGGCAAGCCCGTAAAAATCATCGATCTCGCACGAACGATGATTCAATTGTCCGGATTGTCGGTGAAAGACGATGCTCGCCCTGACGGTGACATCGAAATCAACGAGGTCGGCCTTCGCCCGGGCGAGAAACTGTTCGAAGAGCTGATTATCGGAAATAGTCCGAAACCTACGATGCACGAACGGATCATGATGGCGGAGGAGAATTTTACGCCATGGCCGGAACTTATGGATTTGCTGGATGCCCTGCGAGATTGCCGAGACCGGGATGAAACCATCCAACTCCTAGAAAAACTGGTTCCGGAGTTCGAGCATAATCGCGACAATCTCGCGCAAGCGACGGCTTCTTGATACGACGTGCGAAAAAGGCTCCAAAATCAGGCCTTGTGCTGCATTCGTCCGGCACCAGACGGACGAATGGACGAAAAATTGCGAGCCTTTTAGACGGAGCGGGTTGAAATAGCTCTCCGTCATTTCATTTTGCAGAAGACCAATTGATGATCTTGCGCATGCCACAGAAGATGGCATCGAGCGGTTCGGATTTGCGGGCGTTGCTCTGGAAAGATAATCCGCGCACGGATGTGGCACTATTTTCTTTGGCCTGCCGGAGCGGCTATTGGCCTTCACCCCGATAGTCGAGGCAAAGGCCAATCAGCGTCCTCTGATCAACAATGATCGGCGACGAGAACTACCCCGCCGGTGGCCGGTGAGCGTCCTCGGACCAGTCCTGACGAGCCGCCCACTCTTCCAGCGTCTCAAATTCCACTTCCGGCAGCCGCTGCTGCATGAAGTGAGTGTCCACCTCAAAGGGCCTGGTCACGTTGTTGTTGTTATATTCGTAGAAAGCGGTGATCCCGGCCGCCATGGTTTCACGGTTTTCCGGCGGTACATCATCGCCAAAAGCTTTGACCAGATAGTCGCCGAATTCTTTCGGGGTGCAGGGGTCATATTTGATTTCATGCCCGAACACCCGGGACAGGGTCTCTGCCACTTCCGGCGGTTTCAGACGCTGTGGCCCGCCAATGTTGAGCCACGACCCCTCGAAGTCCGGCCGGTCCATGGCAGCGACCATGCACTTGCCGACATCGTCGAGACTGATCCAGTTCGCTTCGAGAGTGGCATTGTGAGGATAGACGTAGCGCTTTTCATCAACAATGAACGGCCGCGCCCAGTTGGTCAGCAGATTGTCCATGAACAGCACCGAACCGAAAACGGTGGCCGGCATGCCCGAACGGAAAATCTCGTTTACCGCGATCGTGTTGTTGCCATAAGTGAACGGGTCTCCGGGACGCTCGGGAATCCAGCTCGACGTGTTCCAGACAAAGCGCTCGGTGCCTGCTTCCTTGGCCGCTGCAGCAACCTTGCCCACCATGCTCGCGCGATCTTCGCGTGCCTGCAGGGGATGGGTATAGAAGACCGCATCCGATCCCTCGAAAGCCGGAACCCAGGTCGATGGATCGGTGAGATCAATCTGGCGGACCTCGTCCGCTGCATTGGTACCGCCAAGATCCGGATTTGCGCTGCGGGACAGGGCGCGCACCTTGTGCCCTGCCGCCGCCAGTTGCCGTATTTGGGCAAGGCCTTGCCGGCCGGTTGCGCCCACGACTGATACCAATGCCATGATTCTCTCTCCTTTTACGTTTGTGGCGACGCTAGAGAGGAAAATGCCGGGTCCCAATGCTCCATTTTATCAGGACATTTTTGTTAGGACCGATGGTCCCAAAAATTGCTCAGGAAGCCCCAGCGGTCAGCATCGCCTGCCAGCGCTGCATACCGGAAATCCAGCGTTCCGGATCGGCACCCTTCTGCTTGATATAGTCGCCGACCACGGGATGGGGTAAAATCAGGAAGCGTTCGTCGCCAATCGCCTCGACGCACAGGTCGGCGACATGCTCAGGGGTCACAATACCGTCCTTGGCAACCGTGGACGTATCGACTCCCGCAATCATCGGCGTATCCACACCCTGTGGGCAAAGCACCGAGACCTTCAGACCTTCCGCGCCGTGGGTAATTGCCAGCCATTCGGCAAAGCTGACCGCTGCATGTTTGGTCACCGAATAGGGAGCCGAGCCGATTTGCGCCAGCAGCCCGGCCGCCGAGGCGGTGTTGAGCAGATAGCCGCCGCCCCGCTCCAGCATCTTCGGTACCAGTATCCGCGCGGCCCGGATATGGGCCAGCACATTGATCTCCCAGATATTCTGCCAGATTTCATCGCCGACTTCGGCGCCGCCGCTGGTGATGATGCCGGCATTGGAAACGAACAGAGCGATCGGCCCAATATCGGCTTCGACTGTTTCGATGAGGGCGCTGATATCTTCGGCGAGAGAAACGTCGGTCCGGATAGCCACGCCGCCAATCTCATCGGCGACCGCCTGGGCGCCTGCCAGATCGCGATCTGCGCAAACCACCTTCTTCGCTCCTTCTGCAGCAAAGCGGCGCGCCATGGCAGCTCCGATCCCGCTGGCGCCACCGGTGATCACGACAATCTTGTCTTTCAGTTCCATTTTGATCCTGTCCTGCTTGAATAAATTAATCACTCGCTTAAAGATGCCCGCCGACTAGAACAAGAGCAAGATTGCCTTCTGGCAGAGCTCATTCAAACATCTAGCCCGCACTAAAGGAGAAGATAATGTACAGTCACATGATGGTCGGATCGAATGACATCGACCGCTCAAAAAAATTCTATGACGCGCTGTTCCAGAGCGTCAACGGCCCGGAAGCCATGGTCGACCCCAAGGGTCGCCTGATGTATATCCATAACGGCAGTATCTTCATGGTCACGCAGCCGATTGACGGCAACGAAGCCACCTGCGGCAATGGCATGACTGTGGGATTTGCCATGGAAAGCCCCGAGCAGGCCGATGCCTGGCACAAGGCGGGCCTGGAAGCCGGTGGCACTGCCATCGAAGATCCCCCGGGCGTGCGGGAGAATCCGGGCATGAATCTCTACCTTGCCTATCTGCGCGATCCGGACGGCAACAAGCTCTGCGCCCTCCACCGGATGGGCTGAGCCTATGCCAAACAAAAGCGTCCGCATCGGCGGTGCGAGTGGCTATTGGGGCGAAAGCGCCATGGCGACCCCGCAACTGCTCGGTGCGGGCGTGGATTATCTGGTCTATGACTATCTCGCCGAGATCACCATGTCGATCATGGCGCGGGCCCACGCCAAGGACCCCGCCATGGGCTTTGCCGGCGATTTCATCAGCGCAGTCCTGAAACCCCATGCGCGCGCGATTGCCGGGCAGGGGGTGAAGATCATTGCCAATGCCGGCGGCGTCAATCCGGCGTCCTGCGGCGAAGCGACCCGCGCCTTGCTGAAGGAACAGGGTCTGGACCTCAAGGTCGCAGTCATCACTGGCGACAATCTGCTGGCAGAGCTGGACAGGATCGCCGCTACCGCGCCGACCGAGATGTTCACCGGCGCCACCTTTCCGGACAGGGACAGGATCGCCAGCATTAACGCCTATCTCGGCGCCTTCCCGATTGCCCGGGCGCTGGCCGAAGGGGCGGATATCGTGATCACTGGCCGCTGCGTCGACAGCGCGGTGACGCTGGGCGCCTGCATCCATGAATTCGGCTGGTCGCCGGACGATCATGATTTGCTGGCGAGCGGCAGCCTGGCGGGCCACCTGCTGGAATGCGGCCCGCAGGCGACCGGCGGCAATTATACCGACTGGGAAGAGGCGGGCGATATCGCCAATATCGGCTACCCGATCGGCACGGTTTCGTCGGATGGATCCTTCACGGTCACCAAGCCCGAAGGCACCGGCGGCTGCGTCACGGTGGGCACCGTGTCGGAACAGATGCTCTATGAAATCGGCGATCCCCAGGCCTATATGCTGCCCGATGTGGTCTGCGATTTTTCCGCGGTCGCAATCACCCAGCTTGCTCCGGACGAGGTGCATGTGTCTGCGGCCCGCGGCTATCCGGCCCCCCACCAGTACAAGACCTGTCTCACCTATGGCGAAGGCTTTCGGGGCGGTACCTATGTCAGTTTCTACGGCTTTGATGCCGCCCGCAAGGCCCAGAAATTCTGCGACAATGTCTTTGCCCGTGCCCGCAAGATTCTGCGCGGTCACAATCTCGGCGACTATAGCGAAACCAGCATCGAGCTGATTGGCGCGGACAGCCAGTTCGGGGAATTTGCCAGCGACCACCAGCCACGCGAGGTCGTGGCAAAGATCGCGGCCAAGCACGATGAAGCGGCGGCGATCGGCATCTTGCTGCGCGAACTGGCCGGTCTCGGCCTGGCAACGCCGCCGGGGCTAAGCGGCTTTTCCGGCGCGCGCGCCAAGCCGTCGCCGGTGGTGCGGCTCTTTTCCTATCTCACACCGAAACAGGACATCGCCATCCGGATTGACATCGATGGCCGGTCCGTCGATTTTTCCGACCAGCCCGGTGAGGCCTTCGAGCCCTCCGCGATCGTCCGGCCCGCCGATCCGGAACGGCCCGCGCTTTCAGACGCGATGGTCTCTGTGCCACTGATTCGCCTGGCCTGGGCCCGCTCCGGCGACAAGGGCAACAAGGCCAATATCGGCGTGATTGCGCGCGATCCCGCCTATCTTCCCTTTATCTGGGCGGCACTGACTCCGGAATCGGTGGCCCGGCGCTTTGGCCATTTTATCGAAGGCGGCGCCGATGCCGCGAAAATCGACAGATTCCATCTGCCGGGTTCGCACGCGATCAATTTCCTGATCGACGCCGTGCTCGGCGGCGGCGGGGTGGCCAGCATCAGAAATGACGCGCAGGGCAAGGGTTATGGACAAATTTTGCTCGCCCATCCGGTTGCGATTCCGGCTGCATTGACGGATAAGCTGGAAGAGTTGGAAGGACATTCGCGATGATACAGGAAGCCCGGGATTTCAAAGATGAGAGCGACACGCTCGCGGCTCTGCTCGCCGACAGGGATGACGCGGTATTTGCCACTGTCACCCAGTTCAAGAGTTGGACGATAGAAGATGTTATCGGTCATCTGCATATCTGGAACGCCGCGGCGTTGATGACCCTGCAGTATCCGGAGGCCTTCAAGCGGTTCATCAGCGACATGATGGCTGCCTTCAGGACCGGAAAAGGCCATATTGATATGCAATATCAATGGCTTGATGAGCATGCCGGCGGAATCCGCGGCAAGGCCCTGTTTGATGCCTATTGCGACTATTACCCCAGGCTGGCCGCAGCCTACGGCGCCGCCGACCCCGAACAGCGCGTCGCCTGGGCTGGCCCCGACATGACAACCCGGTCAAAGATCATCGCCCGCCAGATGGAAACCTGGTCGCATGGACAGGAGATATTCGACATATTGGGCGAGCAGCGCCAGGATGGCGACCGGATCCGCAATATCGCCCATCTCGGCGTCACCACCTATGGCTGGACCTTCCGGAACCGCCGCCAGGAGCCGCCCGCTCCCAAGCCCTTTGTCCAGCTCACGGCTCCGTCGGGTGCGGTCTGGGAATGGAATGAGCCGCAGGAGGATAATCTGGTTCGCGGCAGCGCGGTCGAATTTGCTCAGGTCGTCACCCAGACCCGCAATATCGACGACACCGCGCTGGAGACGGTCGGCGATACCGCGCGTCAATGGATGGAAATTGCCCAATGTTTTGCCGGCGGCCCGGAAACGCCGCCGGCGAAGGGTATGAGGACGATGGTGGCCGGCTAGGATGGAAGAGTCCATGACCGCCAGCGAGCGCGTGGCGACCCTCGCCTCCTTTTTTTCCTGCTCACCGGAAGAAGCGGGCAAGGTCGATGCCGCAACCCGGCTGGTGCATTACCGCCACAAAGATATTCTCGCCCATCAGGGCGATCTCGGGTCCGCTCTGTGGATCGTGCTCGCCGGACGGGCACAACTGCAGATCATCGGCATCGATGGTCAGGTCAAATTGCTCGCCTCGCACGGACCGGGGGAATTGTTCGGTGCCTTTCCAAGCGAACGGATCGTCATTTCCGATATAGTGGTGCAGAACCGGCTTTCGGTCCTCGAAATCCCGACCGCCAAAATGACCCTCCTGTTGCAGGAGGAAGCCCGGATCGGCAGCGGTCTCTCCAGAATATTGGGCCGGCAGTATAATGCAGTGCTCGACCGGATGGCAGCGCGCATCACCCTGACCGCCAATGGCCGGGTCTATGCCGAATTGCTACAGGAAGCGGGGGAGCAAGGCAGGATATCGCCACCGCCTGTGATTTCCGCGCTGGCGCTGTCCGCCCAGACGACCCGCGAGACCGGGTCGCGCGCAATCAACGCCCTGGAACGGCGCGGCATCATCCGGCGCGACGATAATCAGCTGGAAATCCTGTCGCGAAGCCTGCTCGAGGAACTGGTGATCTGATCCGCGCCGGTCAGGCAATCGACCATAGCGACAACGGGCCAGAGGCGGTTTGCAATTCCCCGATTTCTTCCACCTTCTGTTCGTGCGATTGCAGCAGAATCACCATAGCGGATTTGCAGTCGGTCAGAACCGCTCCCCCGCTCGACGCGCGCACGATGTCGCTGGCCTGTTCCAGCAGGGCAGCACCGGGCGCATCAGCATTCATGATATCGATGACCAGGCCGGTCCGGACGCTGGCATCATGCTGCAACAGCGCGCGACCGGTCGACAGCAGGTCCAGGGCATCGGTGGATATCCGGTAGTGGCCATCCCCGGCCGGCCGAAAGGCGTCGCCCCCGTCGGAAAGCGCCGACAGCATATCCCGGTCCGCATGGTCTACCCAGAGAATTGCCGCGACTTCCTTGCTTTCCGCTTTGGAAGAAACGGCGGCCGATGGGTGATCCTTCTGGCGCGCAACAGCAATCGTAAACTGGTCGTGCCCGGTGTCGGACCAGATCTGATAGGGGCGGCGTGGCTGATCGCCCCTGCCGGTAATCGTCAGCGCCTTCGGCGAGCTCTTGAGTGCCGCAGCATTGCGGATGCACTGGCCCATCGCCACCAGATCGGCCAGTTCCACGGCCAGACTGAGCGATCGCTCGTCTTCGCCGGGAAATTCGGTCAGCACGTCGAGGCTGCTCGCGGCCTCTACCAGCGCATCAAAGCGGGAGCCCCAATGCTCGCCATAAGGCGCAACGGACAGTTCGCGAAAGCGCTCCACCGGATAAGGCAAAATGATATGCAGTTCGGCACCGGTCCGGAGCAGCGCCTCGGCGATCAGTATATCCGCACCCGCCGCCAGCGCGCCAAAGCCAAAACCCGGCCGTTCGCGCTCGATGATCGCATCAATATCTTGCCGGATGGTCGGATCTGCCGCATCCAGCCCGATAATGCCGCTGAAATAGAGGCTGGGCGGCGGTCGATGCCGGTCAAGCCAGGCCGCGTCGCTGCCCTGCTCGGCCAGGATCAGCTCGAACTGGCCAATGGTGGCGGCATGATCCTCCCAGGCATAAGGCAGTTTCGCGATCCCGTCGGCCAGCGCGGCGCGCGCAGCGGTTTCATCGCCCAGCAACAGCAAGGCCTCGGCCCGGGTTGCTGCCCGCCAGTAGGGATTTTCGCCCTGCCCCGGATCGCCGTCAATCAGTGCCAAGGTCTCTTTCGCCAGAGCAGCAGATCGCTCCGGTTTGCCGCCCAGCAACGCCAGCGCAGCGGCATTGATCAGCGGATAGCTGTCCCGCTTAAGCGCGGCAGCGGTGGCATATGCCTCCGCCGCCTGCCCGTAAAGCCGCGCTCGCTCGGCACCATCGGATGCATTTGCCTGATCCTTGAGCAAGCGGCCCTTCAGGGTCAGCGCCTTCGGATCATCCGTTCGCACATCCCAACCCGATGAATGAAACAGAGCCCATGCCCGCGCCGGATTCCCGGCACGGGCGAGGGAGAGGATCTGGGGCAGGGCAGTCAAATCACTGATCCTCAGTTATCTTCCGGCGGTGGCACGGGCGGTCCGTTATTGTCACCACCTGGATCGAAGATCAATATGGCCTCGGGAAACCCCGCCCCAAAGTCGAATTTTGTATAGAGGTCATATTTAAACTGTTCATGCTTGGGTTTTGATGGCCGTTTGCCATCCTTATCCCGAAAATGGTTGATGCAGTAGAACAGCTTCCGCTCTTCACCGCCAACCGAGATCGGAACGACCGCACCATCGAAAAAGCATGTGTTCGTCTCCGTCGGACGGTTGTTTTTGATTCTACGAAAAACCGCGGGGGGAAGATCAGGGTTGCTGGTCAAATCACAAAAGGACCAATTCGGATGGTCGATGACGAAAGCAATATAGCACAGGCGGTCCCAGTGATGCCCTTCATGCTTGAAATTGGCTCCAAGGTCGTTGGCCGGGTTGCGCGAAGCGACGCTGCCGTTGAGCAAGCCTTGGACGACAGAAGGAACGTCCTTATGCTCTATGCGAGGCCGGTCTGCCGGCTTGCCCGATGATCCCTCGGTATAATGAAGCATGTGATCGACAACCAGTTGCCCACCGGCGCCAAATGCAATCTTGTAAACATAGACATAGGCTGGCAGCTGGTCAAATTTGGGCTGCCCCAATTTCGAATCCATAACGTCGCGGGAAGGTTGCAATAATGCCGACCGTTCCTTTTCGAGGGACTCTGCATTCCTGAATTCCTCGATCGAAAAAATTGCTTTCAACGGTAAACTCGTCATAGCTTGATCTCCCTGTTTCCGGATATTTGATACTGAATTTTCCTTGCCATTTCCGCCCATTCTCTATTGGTCGGGTCCAGCGCCACCAGCTTTGCGATAATGATATTGGCATCATTGAAAAGCTTCTTGGCATCGTCTTCGTGACCAAGTTTTCTGCGGCCGACGGCAATTGCGAACTTTGCCTTGCCGACGGCATATTGAGCCGCTGTGCTCTTGCTGTCGACGGCCAGCCAGCGCTCCTTCGCTTCCAACTCCCGCTGCCGCGCAGCCAGATAACGGTTCCAGTCACCATCCAGAAAATAGCTATCGGCGAGCCACGCATAGGCATTGCCAATCTCCTTCAGGACTGCAGAATCCTGAGGCCTTTTTTCGGCAGCCTTTCCCATCCATGCTATCGCTTGCTCAAAATTGTGCCGACCGAGACCATCGTTGGAGCGCGATTTAAATTCCAGGATACCGAGATTCAGAAAGCCCCACCCTCGTTCCATAAAATAATCTGGTTTGTCCGGTCTGATCGCGATCAGCTTTTCCGCCGCGTTCGAATAGGCATGGTATCGCGAGGACGCGAGCCTCCATTGCCGACGCAGTTCGTATATTCTACCGACCCAATATTCGCTCTGCGCGTGTCCAAAAATCCGGTCCGGATTATCCGGATCTATCGCCAGCAAGGTCTCCGTCACCCGGTGCGCTTCGGTGAACTTCACCAGCGCCTTGTCCAGATCGCCGCGCTTCTCGTCATCCTCGCCCATCGCATGCAATATCCGCGCGCGCCGCTCGAGACTCTCGGCGGGCATCGCCGACAGATCATCCTGATCCTCATAATAATCCATCGCCCGCTCGTTGACCTTGGTCATCACATCGAGCCGGCCGACCCCCTTCAGCTCGGTACGCAGATCGGTCAGCATATATTCGACCAGCCCTTCAGCCTCGGCCTGCTGATGCAGCGCTTCGTTGCGCGACTGGATTGCGAAGATTGTCATCCCGATCATCGCTAGCAGCGCGACGAGCGCCCCGCCCGTGACGGCCATCACGCGGCGGATGCGGCGAGCCGCATCGCGCTGGACCAGCGCGTCGAGGGGGACCCCGGCAATACCGGCGACAATTTTCAGAAACCCCAGCCGCCAGCCATCGCCTTGTTTGCGGAGGTCCGCTGCCAGCGGCTCGGCGCCATCCAGCAAGGCTGGCGGGAAGGCCTCCTCCGGCTCTCCGCGCACCAGCGCCGCCAGCACCGGCCGGTCCGGATGCAATGACCGGAACAATTCGATTTCCCGGGCCACCCAGATTGATTCCCTGGCGTCGGGCGAGCAGACAACCACCAGAACCTGCGAGCCCGCCAAAGCTTGCTTCACCGATTCCGACAGGTCCTCGGCGGCCGGTAGGTCTTCGCGATCCCTAAATATGCGGCCCAGGCGACCGTGATTTTCGTCGGTGATGGGGTCGGGGCGCAAGTGGCGCGGCAGCCGATAAGTCTCGATTTTGCGGTGCAGCTTTTGCGCGATCGTCGCATCAGCATGGCTGTAGCTGACAAAGGCGCGGAAGCGCACTCCTTGCGGCTCAGATTTCCCTGCTTCTGCCAATATCGCCCCGCGACCGTCTGGACAGACGACTGTGCCCGATTGCTTCAGAAGAAATGGTAACGGGATTTTCGTTGACTGTCACGAGATAAGTTTGTGATCAGAGGCCTCCGGTCGTCGGGCTGAAGCGTTAAATATTTTGCAACGGTCTTCAACGCAAGCGCATAACTATAGATGAAATTCACATCTTGAAGCGATTTTGATCCGGTCTATTAACTCGAAAGATCGTCCATTTCGAGGGGGATTGCGCTAGCATTGCATAAGAGTCCGTTGTAATGACCCCACGCTCTCTGCAAAATCCATCCTGTAACGTCCGTTATTTTGTAATTTAAAGGTTCCGTTTTGCCAATTATTCGAAACTCTATTTATAATATAACTGGTATGGTACTTCCAATACTTTTTGGTATATACGCGATACCGGTATTAATCGCTGAACTCGGATTGGCGAAATTTGGAGTTCTGTCCTTACTATGGGCTATATCTAGTTATTTTGGACTTTTCGATTTCGGTCTTGGTCGAGCCGTCACTCAGCGTTTAATGCTAGCATTATCTGAAAAGCAAACCGAACTGCTGGGTGTCATCATTGGCACTTCATCTGCCTTGCTAATCGCACTGGGGCTGATGGCCGGAATAGGTATGGCATCCAATGCGACATTTCTTGCCCAGCAGATATCCACACCCCTGATACAACCTGAGGTCGAAAACAGCATATTTTGGATGGCGTTATCGATGCCAGCAATCTTACTCACGACGGGCTATCGAGGTATTCTGGAGGCTGCGGGCCAGTTCGGCATTATCAACCTCATCCGCGTCCCCATGGGCATTTATACATATATGGCACCTGTTGTAGGAGTTTGGCTTGGTTATAGTAGCCTCGGAGATATTGCGCTGATATTGGCAATCGGACGCTTCGCAGCATTAATTGTGCATGGATTCTTTGGTTTACGGGCCTTTCATAATATTCGGGGACACGGGTCCTTTCATTTGGAAATGGCCAAGGCCCTACTAAAATTTGGCGGATGGCTCTCAGTCAGCAACCTTGTGAGCCCATTGATGAGCTACATTGACCGGTTCCTTCTGGCCACCATTATTTCGACTACGGCGGTGTCCTATTACGTCACTCCCCAGGAACTCGTTCTACGCATTGGGATCATACCTGCTGCCATAGCAGCGGTTATTTTCCCTGCGCTAGCAGCAACGCGGGATACAAATAACCTGAAAGCTAATCTCGTTCAATATAGCTTGGCGATTGGCGCTGTCATGTTGCCTATAGCGCTTTTGTTTATCATCTTTGCCCACTTAATAATCGAGTTGTGGATTACCAAGGAATTTGCCGACACCGCGGCACCGGTCCTTCAAATCCTTGCCGTTTCAGCTTTTTTTTCCGGCTTGGCCCAAGTACCATTTTCGCTTTTACAAAGCCAAGCAAGGGCCGATATCACCGCAAAACTCCACCTTATCGAGCTGCCCCTCTATGTGGGTTTGCTGTACTTGCTCACGGACCTATATGGCATTAAGGGCGCAGCGAGCGCGTGGGCAATAAGAATCGGCTTTGACATGATAGCACTGCATTTCCTCTCAATGAGACTCATAAAGCACGGCAGTGGTGTCAATTTAGCACGCCGCTGAAAAGGTCTAATTGCGATCACGTTTATCCAAATCGAATGTATATACATTTCAAATAGACCGCCGCCGCTATAATTGACCTGGGATTATTAGACAATGATAAATACGTCGTTTATATTATTCTTATTAATAGTAATTTTTGGGTCTATATCTAAAATAACGGATAATAAGAAAGTCTCAGACTTTTTATATATTTCTACAGGAATTGCACTGATATTGTTCTGCGGACTAAAGGAAGTCGGATCTGACCAAGATTCAGTCGCATATGCAAGATATTTTACTTTAGATAACTATAGCCTTTCTCAAGTTGCTGAACCGACCTTTAGCTACATAGCAGAAATTAGTCGCTGGATATCGAATAAAAATGGCTTAATTATTTTGTTCTTTATTTATGCAACTTTAGGAGTTTCAATAAAACTTGCTGCCATTAAAAAGCTAAGCCCCTTCGTGTGGTTGTCACTTATAACATATTTCTCGACCTTTTTCTTGCTGCATGAATTTACTCAAATCCGGGCCGGTATCGCCAGCGGCCTGCTGCTGCTATCCATTTCGTTCATATATAAAAGGCAACTCTATCTCTTTCTATTGACCATTGCAGTCGCCTCGTTATTTCACTATTCAGCCTTAGCCGCTTTTCCATTATACTTTCTGACTACAAGAACCCTCACCAACACTAATAAAGTAATTATTGGAAGCGCCGTTCCCTTAGGGATCACATTTACCTACTTTAGCTTAGATATTGTGAACATTATTCCCATTGAACTAGTGCAAACTAAGATAGATGTATACAAAGAGGTTGAGAAATTAAACCAAATAAAGCTTAACGCATACAATGCAGTATACCTCGTTAAATACGCCATGCTATACTTATTCTTATTCTTTTCAGATAAAATAAGTAAGAAAAATGATCTATTCCCTATTTTCCTAAATATTTACGCCATATCATTGTTTTCCTATCTGGCACTGTCTTTCAACGCCGCCTTCGCAATCCGGATATCGGAATTGTTCGGGATTGTGGAAATAGTAATGATTCCAATGCTCTATTATGTTGTTAAGCCGAAGGAGTTGGCCGCGATCGCCGTGGTGATCTTGGCGGGCTGTAACTTGGCGCTGGGCTTGTATCAAACAGAGCTGATCGCAATCACTAGATAAATTGCACGCCCGTGATCGGCATATCGATTTGACAATGTCAGACAAAACCTGATCTATCTCGATTGACCAACAAGGACTTGAACGATGACAACTACTCCAATCCTGTCAGTGGTTATGCCGACCCACAACAGGGCAGAATATGCCGGGCCAGCAATAGAAGCCATATTGGCGACAGGAAATGAAGAATTAGAATTGGTGGTTTCGGACACAAGCGATGACGGCAGACTGTTGCGCTACCTGGATGTCAACCCAAACATTAAAACAGATCGGCGGTTACATTATACAAAAATAGAGGGCCCCTCTAACCTAACCAAAAATCACAATTACGCGATGACCAAAGCAAGGGGGCTTTACGTTTGCCTGATTGGGGACGATGATGGAATTAGTGCAGAGACGATATCAGCCGCGCACTGGGCTAGTGATAACAACATTGATGTTCTCGCCCATACCATTTCCGCTAACTATGCTTGGCCTGATTTTCGAGCCAAATTGACTGGCAGTGGTCATGCGGCGCGGCTTTATCTCCCGAAGAAGCTTCGAGTACCCCGCTGGCGCGATGCAACAGTAGATTTAGCTGCTGGCTTGAAACGAGCATTGCAGGGAACAGAAGAATTGCCGCGTTGCTATCATGGGATCGTCCGTCGCGATTTGTTGGAACAAATACGGGCCCAAACCGGAGAATATTTCCAAGGTTCCAGTCCGGATATGTCTGGTGCAATCTCGCTCGCCTCTATGATAAACAAATACGTCGAGGTTGACTACCCTTTGTCTTTGCCGGGCGCTTCCGCTGGAAGCAATTCAGGGCGCAGTGCTATGAATACTCATAAGGGCGCGCTAGATTCGGACAGTCAGACAAGTGAATTCACAAAGTCGGGCTGGTCGGAAGGAGTGCCCCGCTTCTTCTCGGTCGAGACGGTATGGGCACACGCAGGCCTGCAAAGCCTACGAGCCTTAAATCCCTCAGCGATTAAAGATTTTAATTATCCAAAGCTACTGGCGCTTTGCTATTTTCGTCATCCGGATTTCACCGACATGATTTCCGCTGCGAAAGCGGAGGTTGAAGAGCTTACATCAGTCACACCTGCCGGGCTAGATGCTCAGATTAAAAGAGAGACTAGAAATTATATACTGGCGCGATACAAGCACCTTCTTCGTCGGTCGATGACGCCGACTGTTGCGGGCGGTCGGGCATACATAGGGGGGTTGCCGAGTATTGTGGAAGCTACCGAGGCATTAAATGAAAGGATTCACGATCAGTTTTCTAGTTTTGAGAGCTATATAGCGGAATTGTCTCAGCGCTAGGCACTTCGATCTTCCCATTCCGAAAAACCGCTGCTAGACCTCTTTTGGAGCGAATTATGGTGTGCTTTGAATGCAGCGCAGGATATTTCTTGTCTGTCTCTGTCAACTACGCAAGGATTTTATCGTGGATAACGTAAGTTTGGGCTCTCCATCAAAAACGCAGCTGGTTGGCCTAATCGTTGAAAGAATTGAATCAGAAATTGACGACCTTCGCATGGCTTTCATAAATTCGAGGGAGGTGGTTGGCACAGGTTTCGTCGTCATCGATAATCTCTTGCCAGAAAACATTGCCCAGCAAATATCTGAGAGCTTTCCAGCACCCGAAAGCATGCGGCACATGAAAAGTTTCCGCGAAAACAAATACACTTCGAAGAATTTTGAGGAATTTGACCCAATTTTAGGCGATATTACTTTTGCCATTCAAGATCCATCGGTCGTCGAATTAGTCGAAAAAATGACAGGCATCCAAAATCAGGTACCCGATTCATTGCTTTACGCTGGCGGGCTAAGTGTAATGACACAAAATCAATATCTCGGGCCACATATAGACAACTCACACGATTCTACACGCACCTATTATCGCACTCTCAATCTTCTATATTATGTATCTGCCGGGTGGTCTGAAAAAAATGGAGGCCACCTTCAATTATGGGACCGTACAGTCAATCGCAATATTACAATTCCTTCTCTGTTTAATCGTTTGGTAATAATGGAAACAAACGCTACTTCTTGGCATTCAGTCAATGACGTGAAAATTGACGGCCACCGAAAATGTGTTTCTAACTATTATTTTTCTAAAACATCTCCTGCTGGCGAAGAGTATTTTAACATTACCGCCTTCAGCGCCCCGTCTTCTCAGCCATTATTACGAATTGGCAGAAGGCTGGATGCGACCGCAAGACAGCTACTTCGGTTATTAAAGCCATCCGGTATTCAGAAGCAGGATGTTTATGAAGGTCCTCCAAGATAATGGGGACTTCATTCTTATTTGCCCCCAATGTGGGAAGCGGGGGAGGGCTAGAGCTTTTGCGAGCCATGCTCTCATCCTGGCCCGAAGATCGACCTTTAATAGCGATGCTGGACAACCGCGCTCGCCAAAGCAAGCTTGCTATTCCGGATAGTTCGCAAGCACTCTGGTTCGATTCGACGCCCACGGGCCGTCTAAAAGCCGAATATACTCTCTACAGGTCAGCAGGCAAATCTGATCTGGTTTTATGTTTCCACAATTTACCCCCGATTTTGCCGGTGAGGGGTCGGGTATTTTGTTATGTTCAAAATGCCAATCTCGTGAACCTAATTCCGCGATCTCTATTAACTGGCTGGCCTAGATATCGTTATATGGTGGAACGTTTCATTGCCCGTCAATTCAAACGTCGCATTGATCGGTATTTCGTCCAAACACCCACGATGAAAGCCGCATTACTTTCGTGGTTTGGGGAAGACGATCCGCCGGTAGTGGAGGTAGCCCCTTTTATTGACTCAGACGATTTATTGGTCGACCGTCCGCCACATGTTCGAAAGCAATGGGATTTTCTCTATGCCGCAGATGGGGCCTCCCACAAAAACCACGCAAACCTCTTGTCAGCCTGGAAGTTATTGGGAGAAGAGGGGATATTTCCTTCGCTGGCGCTAACCTTGCCTCCCCGGGATAGCGCACTTATAGACCGAATTGAAGCGCTTAAGGTAGAGCACGGTCTGAATATAACCAATCTCGGCTACCTTCCACATGACGATTTGCTCCAATGTTATCATCAGGCCGGTGCAATGCTTTTTGCATCTTATGCGGAATCATTCGGAATCCCGCTGCTCGAAGCAAAGGCCGCCGACTTACCTATCATTGCGGCCGAACTCGATTTCGTAAGAGATATGTGCGAACCGGTTCAGACATTTGACCCTTTTTCGGAAAGATCAATAGCAGGTGCCGTGAAACGACATCTGAAGCTGACCGCCGATCAGGTGAAACCACTCGAGGCATCTGCATTTGTAGCGCTATTATCCAATTTATAGCACGCGATCCGGATCAGTTTTCCGTCTTTACGTAAAAAAATTGGCCAAATCCATTATAGTTGTTAAGGGCTTCGCATGAATTCACAAAATCCCGTTATTCTTGTACTCGGCGCGAGCGGAATGCTCGGCAACGCCGTATTCCGGTTTTTTTCAGAACAGAGCCAGTATCAGACTTTCGGATCGGTACGGAGCAGTGCTTCATCACAAATGTTGCCAGAAAATTTGCGCCATCATATTATTGCTGGCGCCGATGTCGGGAATCAAGATAGCCTTATTGGTGTTTTTGAAAAGGTCAGGCCTCAGGTCGTCATCAACTGCATTGGCGTAGTCAAGCAACTGGAAAGCGCCAAGGACCCCTTACAGACGATACCAATCAATTCGATCCTTCCGCACCAGCTTGCGCATCTTTCCAATCTGGTCGGCGCGCGCTTCATTCATTTGAGTACTGATTGCGTCTTTACGGGAAAGACTGGTTTGTACACAGAAGAGTCGGCGCCCGATGCGCGCGACCTCTATGGATTGAGCAAGCTGTTGGGCGAGGTTTCCTACCCGAATTCTGTCACTCTCCGGACATCTATCATTGGTCATGAACTGGAGGGTGCGCATAGTTTAATCTGCTGGTTTCTTTCCCAGAAAAATAGCGTACGAGGATTTTCGAAGGCAATTTTTTCTGGCCTTCCAACCGTCGAAATCGCACGGGTTATCGCTGAATATGTCATACCGAACACGCAATTGTCGGGATTATATCACCTTTCGGCGGAGCCTATTGATAAAGCGCGGCTCTTGGGATTGGTAAAAGAAATATACGATAAAGATATCGAAATCATCCGAGACGATAGCCTTATCATAGACCGTTCTCTGGATTCCTCGAAATTCAGAAAGGATACAGGCTACCATCCGCCATCGTGGCCAGACCTAGTCCAGAGAATGCACGAGTTTCAATAACGATTACCGAAAGATGAACATGTTTAAAGACAAAACACTTCTTATTACTGGCGGAACCGGTTCTTTCGGCAATGCGGTCCTGAACAGATTTCTCTCATCTGATCTGCTTGAAATTCGCATATTCAGTCGCGACGAGAAAAAGCAAGACGACATGCGCAAAAAATATAACCATCCGAAGCTCAAGTTCTATATCGGTGATGTCAGAGATTACCGATCGGTAGTTGATGCCGTACGCGGAACGGATTTCATATTTCACTCCGCCGCCCTCAAACAAGTTCCGTCTTGTGAATTTCACCCTTTGGAAGCAGTCAAGACGAATGTTTTAGGCACCGAAAATGTCTTGGAAGCCGCTATCGCTAACGGCGTCGAAAGGGTTGTTTGCCTGAGCACGGACAAAGCCGTTTATCCTATCAACGCTATGGGAATCTCCAAAGCAATGATGGAAAAAGTGGTCGTGGCAAAATCCAGGAGCAGCCGTGATACTCTGATTTGCGCGACCCGCTATGGCAATGTGATGGCATCTCGCGGATCTGTGATACCTTTATTTGTGAACCAGATACTCTCAGACCAGCCTCTGACCGTGACCGATCCAGCAATGACGCGGTTCATGATGACTCTGGATGATGCCGTTGATTTGGTACTATTTGCCTTCGAGAAAGCTAATGCCGGCGATATCTTTGTGCAAAAGGCTCCGGCAGCGACGCTGGAAGTTCTTACTGCCGCTCTCAAAACATTGCTCAAAGCAGAAAATGCACCAATCCAGGTTATCGGAACACGGCATGGAGAGAAGCTATACGAAGCCCTTCTCAGCCGCGAAGAGATGGTCGGAGCGGAAGACTTGGGTGAATATTACCGGGTGCCCCCCGACCTCCGGGATCTGAATTATACGAAATATGTCGAGCAGGGCGACGTACATATTACCGAAGCCGTTGAGTATCATTCCCATAACACGACCCGTCTAGATGTCCCTGAAATGATTGACCTGTTACTCAAATTGCCAGTTATGCGGTCGATCGTCGACGGCAATCAGGGAGTTTTCGACGCTTAAGACGGGCATGAATATCGAGGAAAATATGCATAAACTAAAGGTTATGACCATCATTGGCACGCGTCCTGAAATCATAAGGCTTTGTCGCGTAATCACCGAACTGGATAAATATACAGACCATATTTTGGTCCATACCGGCCAGAATTATGATTACGAACTGAACGAGATATTTTTTCAGGACTTGGGTATTCGCAAACCCGATCATTTTCTCGATGCAGCTGGGCTTTCCAGTGCCGAAACTATCGGCAATGTGATCGCTAAGTCGGATGCGATTATCCGTGCCGAAAAGCCGGAAGCCGTGCTGATTTTAGGCGACACTAATAGCTGTATGGCCACCATCGCCGCAAAACGGGCCCAGATACCGGTTTTCCATATGGAGGCCGGCAATCGTTGCTATGATCAGCGCGTCCCAGAGGAAATAAATCGTCGCATCATCGATCATTGTGCCGACGTGAATCTGACCTATAGTGACATTGCCCGCAACAATCTCTTGCGAGAAGGATTGCGTCCGGACCTTACCATCAAGACCGGTAGTCCGATGCTTGAAGTACTCGATTATTATGAGGAAAAAATCGAACGCTCTACAATAATGGGTAAGTTAGATCTTCGGAAGCACAAATATTTTGTTGTGAGTGCTCATCGCGAAGAGAATATTGCCAATGATGAGAGCTTCCACAAATTCACAGGCGTTCTAAACGAGATCGCTTCGGTATATGAACTGCCGGTCATTGTTTCAACACATCCTCGCACCCAGAAGAAAATCGATTCTTCGGGTGAAAAGCTGCACCCGCTGATCAATCTGATGAAGCCCTTGGGCTTTACCGATTATGTAAAACTTCAACATGAAGCGAAAGCGGTTATCTCGGACAGTGGAACGATCACCGAGGAGGCCTCCATCCTAAATTTCCCTGCAATAAATTTGCGCGAATCACACGAGCGAATGGAAGGCATGGAAGAGGCTGCGGTAATGATGGTAGGCCTCGATAAGGTCAGAGTAATCCAGGCGCTCGATATTATAAGCGACCAGCCTAGAGGGGAAAATCGGCTTTTGCGCAACGCTGCCGATTATTCCATGCCAAACGTTTCAAGCAAGGTGCTCAGAATGATCCTAAGCTACACTGATTACGTAAACCGGACAGTTTGGAAGAAGTACTAGAATGCAAATTTTTTAACAATCCGCTACATTTGCCAACCAATCGCAAAACTGCCTAGGCAACTGTTTGTGGCTGAGAACTTCGCGACTGGCTCCCTCCAGATGGCGCAATCGCTGGAAGATTCTCCTCAACTTTAATCAGGAAGCGAAATCGGATTGACCTCCCAAAAAAAAATCCGCCTTATAATTACCGGTGCCAGCGGTTTCGTAGGACGGCAACTGGTGCCTTTATTGGCCGATCGGGGCTACGATCTGTTATTGGTTGGACGTAGTGTGCGAAATGATGATTCTGGCACAGAACAAATTCGCTATTGCACTTATAATCAACTGCCTAGCATCGCAGATGAGTATCAAGCACTTGTCCACTTGGCGACAATCAATAATAATTCCGATGCTGAGACATCTGAATTTTATCGAACTAATGTAGATTTTTTGTTGGAAATAGCCAATCTTTCCCAAAAGCTCGGTATTGCGAAATTCATCAACATCACCAGCGTTCATGCCTTGGAACAGGTCGCACAGGACGACTATTCGGTTTCAAAACGGATAGGAGACCAACGGCTCCGAAACTCGGGCATCCAAGGTGTTTTTACGATTTATTTGCCGGCCGTCTATGGAACAGAATTTGCAGGAAAATTGAAACGGCTTGAAGCTCTTCCCAGAAAGTTCCGCCTCCAGGCGCTACATGTTTTAGCCTGGCTGAAGCCCGTCGTATCCGTGGAACGGCTGGCCGACAGCATTTCAGACGTTGTCTCCTCTAGCAATTCAGTTGTTCAAGCCAGAAGATTATTCATTTCGGATGCACTGGTAAATCGGCGCGGCTTCGACGCCCTGAAACGTGTCGGCGACCTATTCTTCGCAATATGTGTCTTGATCTTTGGTAGCTGGTTGATGCTTGCAATAGCCGTCGCCGTAAAAGTTTCCTCGCCAGGACCGGCTATTTTTGCTCAGAGGAGGGTGGGCAAAGGCCGGAAGATATTCACATGTTATAAGTTCAGGACCATGTCCGATGGAACAAAAGAATCTGCAACGCACGAAATACAGTCATCGTCAGTTACACCTTTAGGTTCTTTCTTACGTGCAGTTAAGCTCGACGAGCTACCACAAATATTTAATATATTCAGGAATGAAATGAGCCTGGTCGGCCCACGTCCATGCCTGCCTATCCAAACCGAGCTGATAGCAGAGCGGCAGTTGCGAAATGTTTATGGCATCAAGCCCGGGATTACGGGATTGGCGCAGGTCAAGGATATTGACATGAGTGATCCGCACCGGTTGGCTGAGGTTGATGCACAATATATGGCGCAACGCACTCTCGTGAGCGAGATGAAGATATTGGTCGCGACATTCATCGGGAAGGGGCGCGGGGACCGAACCTCTAGCTGATATATACGATTTCGAAACGGTAACGGATTTTAAATGAAAATTCTCTTCATCTCTCAGTATTTCCATCCGGAGCAGTTTCTGAACAACGCTCTGTGTGCCGAATTGGCAAACAGAGGGCATGATATTGAGGTAGTCTCCTGTGTACCAAATTATCCCGAAGGCCAGTTTTTCAAGGGATACTCCAACGGCAAAAACCGCAAAGAGAATTGGTCCGGAGTAACGATAAACCGCGCCTATACAATTCCCAGAGGAAAATCCAGTTTCCAGCTGCTCGCGAATTATTGTCTCTATCCTTTCGCTGCCTTTTTCGAAATCGCGAAGCTTTCCAAGCCTCGGGCCGATGTTAGCTTCGTATCAATGCCGTCTCCGTTGCTTCAAGCAATCGCAGCTATATTGGCCAAATGGGTTTACGGAATTCCCACCGTTTACTGGGTTCAGGATATCTGGCCAGAAAGTGCGATTTTCACATTGAATGTGCGCAATCGTGCGGTGCTGATGGCTATGGGAATGATCTGTGGCTGGATTTACAGGCGGGCCGATCACATCATGGTCCAGAGTCCCGCTTTTGTCGCAAAAGTCGCAAGCTTCGGAGTGCCAACGAACCGAATATCCGTCGTGCCCAACTTCGCGCCGGACACATTCCTGCCGCTCGACAGGGACGCCATATCGCCGCGAATTAGAAAGCTGGTCCCATCGGACAAATTCAATCTGATGTTCGCAGGCAATATTGGCGAAAGCCAGAACTTTTTACATTTGCTCGATGCAGCCGAGCTTTTGGCTGCTAACAATCATGTGCGATGGGTCATACTTGGAAGCGGACGCGGTCAAGACCGGTTGATGGCAGAAATCAAACGAAGGGAATTGGGAAAATCGTTCCTGTTTCTTGGGCGGTTTCCGGAAGCGGAGATGCCAGAGTTTTTTGCCTGCGCGGATGTGATGCTGGTTAGCTTGAAAGATAATCCTGTCTTTTCGCTGACCGTGCCTAGTAAAGTTCAAAGCTACATGGCTTGCGGCAAGCCGATTATTGCCAGTATTCGTGGTGAAGGCGCAAGAATCATAGAACAATCAGGGGCCGGTGCATCTGTTTCACCGGATGACGCGGAACAATTAGCGAGTAAAATCGAAGAGTTTAGTAGATATAACGCTTCAGAACTGCAGGCCATGGGGACTAAGGCGCGGCAATATTACGAATATTATTTTGAAAAAAATAAAGTGTGTGATCTGATTGAGCAGAAGCTGCAGCAATATGTAATCTGCAACACCCCTGGAACTTTCTGACGGAAGTCCAACTGTTTTGGAACCCGGCGGGTGAGATATACAGCTCAATTGGTCGGCCGATTATATTTTTATCGAGATGGACTCAATCGACATGTCGAAGCCTTCATCGGAGGCGCGGCCCGTCACGTTAAGCCAGTAATAGCGACATCCTGAATTTCGGTTATCGATTGTTCGGGAGATGGAAGAATCCGTAAGCTTTATTCGAACTTCTCGTGACATATTGTTGTTATTTTCTCCACATTGAAGAACGATCGCCAAGTCGGCCTGATCGGGAACCGCACGACTCATCTGCACATCAATCTGCAAGGTGGTGGCCGGGATATTAATCAACTGTCGGGCGAACAGACCACCCGAGTTTCGCATTGCACTCAGACGCAAGTTGCCATCCTTGATATTAGCGCCGTAGCTTCCCGATGAGAATAATTGCCAGTCCAATGGTGGATAGACCGGCTCATTTTTGAACGAACTGTTTGTCAACAACGGCACTTCGCTGCTTTCCCCTGCCAAAACACGGTACAGGCTTTCGGCTTGTTCAAACTGGTGGTGAAACACAAGTTCACCGATAAGGTCAGCATCTCTATAGACTACCTTATCATCTTGCGCACGATAAAGCCGCTTTCGTAATTCTGATGCATTGCCGATTGCTTCCGGCAGGACAACAACGGTTCCCCAGAATTGAGGAGCCCAAGGCGGATCAGTTTTCAGCAAGCTCGCCATGGGCTCGATAAAGTCGCTGTTCGTTAAGGTCATCCCCATGGCAGGCAAAATCAAGGCTCCTGCAGTGGAGCTCGTGCGTAACATAGTGTCATAATGTGCCAAAATAGCTGGTATATCGTCCCGAGCCTTACTATCTGCGATCATCCATGCGGTGATGAGTGGCTCTCTTCGCGAAAGGGATTCCGCTGCAGCCATCAATCTCTGCCTGTCACTTGCAGGAGGGCCAGCAAGCGCGAGCATAGCGACTGCAGCGGGCGTTAGCGGCTCCTCATAGAAGGCGGTCTTGGCTAGGCTTGCCAGCCGATCGCTAATTTTGTGAGGAACCTCCCCCCGATTTGACGCAATGGCTGCTTTGACAAGCCCTGACGCGAGACGTTCGACCGCAAAACCGTTTAACGGCTTCAAGGCAACGGCAATCCCCGGCATCGTTTTTTTTGAAACCGCTCCAATGGCGGTAAGCGCAGACACTATAGCCAATGCAAAGCTGATTGACCATATTATGCTATTCTTTACCATAAACACTATTTCATATTGAGTAGATTATTTTGACTGCGATGCTTTCTTTCCGTAGCTATACTGATAAGAATAGCCGTAACCATATCCTGGGTGCTCAGCTCTAATCTTGGTCACTATGCCCCCGAATATATGCGCTTTCGAACTTCGAACACGCTGGATGCCGGACTGAATACCACGTAGCTTCACACCCCCCGCCTCAATTGTGTAAATTACTCCCTCAACCGCGTCTGCCAAGAGCGGAATGTCGGCAAGGCCGAGAACTGGCGGGGCGTCAATGATCACCGTGTCGAATTCTTGAGTTAGCTTTTCTACCAGTCCCCGTATTCTGGGGCTACTCAGCAGTTCTGCCGCATTGGGTGGGATCGGTCCGGAATATAAAGTGTAAAAGCCGTATGTGTTTTTTTCTTTTATCAATTCGTTGATATTATCTGCACCCGCAAGATAGTTGCTGAGGCCCATATCATTTTTGCCACCCAGCATCTTATGCAGGGATGGATTCCGCATATCACCATCAATTAGCAATATTTTCTTTTGCGTACTTGCCAAGACCGCCGCAAGCGCCAGAGCGGAAGTGCTTTTTCCTTCATTGGGGCGCGTGCTGGTCAACAGAAACGATCGGGGCACTCCATGGTCGGTTAAAAAGGCCAAACTCGTGCGGACAGACAAATAAGCTTCCCAAGCAACGGACTTTTTGTCGCCCAAGGACAATAGCACGTCCTCGTTCTCCAAGTCCGGGATAGAGCCGAGCGGAACGATCCCCAGTTTTGATTTGAGATCAGAAGGATCTTTGATCGTCTGGTCGACCTGCTCCATGATGAACACATATGCCGCCGCCAAGCCAAACCCGGCTAGCAATGCGAGAGCAATATTCAACAACAGCTTGGGGCTCGAAGGTCTCTCGGGAGGCTGGGCATAGTCCACCACAGAAATGTTGTTGGCCCCCACGCCGGCTACACCAATTTCCTTGTAGCGCTGGAGCAGACCATCATAAAGTTGCCGATTGGTATCTACCTCGCGCTGGAAAATATTATATTGAATTGAGTCCCGCCGCTCACCGCTGAATTGACTTTTTAGCCGACTTACTTGATCGCGCAGTAGCTGTTCGCGATTAAGCGCTTCCTCGTATCGAGCGGTAGTGCCGGCGCGGGAGCGCGCCTCCTCAGCCGCGATGCTCTTGTCCAACGCATTGATCTTGGTGGCCAGAGCCTTTGCTGTCGGGTATTCCGGTTCAAACTGCACCATTAGCTTGGCATATTCAGACTGCACTTTCGCACGTTCCTCGCGCAGATTATTGAGTGCGATATTGGTTAACGCATTTTTGTTGCCGGCCCGTTCCCGTGCTTCGCTGCCAGCGGCGATCCGGACCGCAATTGCATCAGCAAGAGCATTGTTCAACGCTTCCAAATTTGAAGAAGCGAGAGTCTTCTGGGAAATAGTCTTGCCATCTGGGGTTTGTTCTGACGAAAGGGTTATAATTTGCTTGTCATCTGCATAAGCGGATAAGTTGCGCTCAGATTCTTCGAGCTTCTCCTTCAAATCCGCCAGCTGTTTTTCAAGAAATTTTCGGGCTTCAGCTGTCGAACTGAACCGGCGATCAAGATTTGAGTCGATAAATTGTGCTACCCAAGCGTTGGCAATCTTGGCAGCCAAGGCGGGGTCGGGACTTTGGAAACTGATGTCAACCAGACTCGAACCGCGAATGGGTGTAATTATGATATGGTCTTCCAATATATCCGCTGCGAGTCTCAGACGTTCATTTCTATCGCTTGCCGATTGTGGAACCGATCCTGCGGCCAACAGCCCAGCATTGTTTGGATCGATATTAAAAGTATCAAAGAAATCGTCCGTTCCGGTAAGATTCTCCGAGCGAACAACCCGTTCGGCGAGAGAGCGTGATTCCAGCAAGGAATATTGCGTCTGATAAAACTCCTGATTTTGCGACACATTGTCCGATGCTGTCACGCCTTCTACATTGGTAACCTTGTCCTGCTCCCGGTTAATTTCAACTGTGGCTGTCGACGTGTAAAATGGAGTCATTAACAAGGTCGCGATAACGCCAAGTGCAATACAAGCGGCAACAATAACAGAGATAGCGATCTTGTGCCGCCGAACCGCTTGCCAATAATGGACCAAAATTGGCAGTTCGTGCGCCGGATCCTCATAAGAATTAGCAATTTCAGAACTGGCAGGGATTACCAAACTATTCATATATTGATTTTCTTCCATTATTTTTGGAACAGCAGTATTAGTGGTGTAGTCAGGAGCGGAGCAGCCTGAAGAAAATCCCGAAACAGTCGTCGGCCTGATGAGTCGCCCACGACAATGACGTCATTTGCAAATACTTCCGGGTCCGGGTAATTTCCGCGGCGGATTGCTCCGAGATTATAGAGTCCGGCAAGTTGCGCTCCATCCACACTTCGAAAAATAACAACGTCATCCAGCTTCGCAAATTCGGCCGTGCCGCCTGCCGTCGCCACTGCACGAATAAGTGTCATCCGTCCGATCACGGGGAAGAGACCAGGTTTTTTCACTTGGCCATCCACGGTGATGACCTGGCTTACCGTTTCATCCAGATTGACGGTGACCTGCGGATCGCGGACATACCGGCCGCGCAAGCGATTTTCGATTTCGGTTGCTAGCTCGCTTGGGGTAACACCAGACGCTTCAAGAACACCAATAAGCGGTAGCGAAAGACGCCCGCTGGCATCAATTTGTACTTCTTGACTAAGATCCTCAATCCCAAAAACATCGATTTTCAGTTTGTCAAAAGGTCCGATCAAATAAGGGCGGTTTGAGCTCAACTGGTCAATCCGCGTTGGGGCGGGCAAGCCGCTCTCTGACACTAACGTCACACCCTGACCACCAACTACGCTGGGGCCGGCGCAGCTTGCTAGTAATATCACCAACAGAAAAGTTGAAAAACATTTTATCATTATTAGAATTTTCCGTAAAATTTTGGACCCAATAGACGAGTCCTTGGATACCGTAAACTGATCATAGGTTGCAAGATCGCTCATGGGTTTATCAACCTGATGCCGAGTTTCGAATTGTGCTTTGCTCGACCTTGCGGACACTGTCGACGAAAAAACACGCCAAAAGTGCAAAAACCGTGATGAGTGAAGGAACCCGCAGCGGATAGTCGCCGATACTGCCCGCCAGAAAAAAAATCAAGGCAGATGCAGCCATGGTCGCAGCATATTTTGTATAGCGAGAGCTATGCCAGGCTTTGAATAAAACAAGCATTTGGGCAGTGGCCCAGATCAAAATCCCAGCCGCGATTGCAATCGCCGGTAAGCCGCCTTCGATGGGGATCTGCAACCAATCATTATGAGCTTGATTCAGGTAAGTCGGGCTCAGCATGTCCCGAGGTTCGTAAATCCGGTAAACAAATTCAAAGGTGCCAAATCCACTACCCCAAGGAAAATAATCAATCGTCATGTTAGTCAATATCGGCAGAAGCTGCGTCCGAATCTCCTCGACGGCGCTGCGATTGACAAGTCGATCGAACGCCAGCGACCGCGACAAATAAATAGACAGGAGAACAACAAGGATTATCAGAGTGCTACTCCCAAGAAGAATGAGATGCCGTACCGAGATTTTTGCTTTAGCCGCCCGACTTCTATTGAACAAAATTTGATTTTCCATGGCGTATCTTCCGAAATAGATCATCGCCATCGCGGCTGCCAACGCAGGAACCATAAGGACTAGACCAGCCCGCGAACCGGTTATGAAAAGCAAAGGAACAATGATGAATATTGCTGCGATGCTTCCATAGAATTTCAAAGCGCCCAGCTTGGCGGTAGCGGCGAGGGATCCGGCGTACCATCCCAACATTACAATTGTCGTCGCCAGAAAGATGGCTTGATGGTTTCGGTTAGCGAACAAGCCGACGGCAGCACCGGAATTTGTAATTCGATACAAATATAATGGACCCCGTGCCGATCCGGCTAGCTGGAGCATGGCCCACAAGGCGCTTATCCCAGCGAAAAGGATAAGTATCACTATCATCTGTTTTCGGTGCCTCTCCTCGATATTGAGGTAGAGCATCATCGCCGACATCGGGACGGCTATTGAAAACAGGCTGTTCAAAGTCCGCGACGGGGAAAGGGTCAGCGGTCGCCAAGGCTGTTCGAGACCTGCCATGGACGCGATATCTGCAAAAATCTCACGGCCCGGCAGCGTGACCCAAATTTCAGGGGGAAGGGGTATAAGCTGGAGAAGCATCAGTCCGGCAAAGGCGATTGCGATGTAAAGTGGAAACAACCGCCCCCTCCATTCCTCACATGTCATGCAGGTCAATGCGTAAGCCCCAAAAATAAACGACAGAGGCCGTAGAAATATTAGCGACTGCACATCGTCACGGGAACTGCCGCCGGTAAAAAAGACAATCGTCAGGAAACCTACCAGGGCCAAAAACTGAGCATGGCTACTGGCAAGCCTGCCTCGCGATCTATCAAGATATTTGATGAATTTTTTGGGCATCGCAACTATTTACTACCGATAAGGATACAGGGCCATAGCTATTCCAGCTAATCCACCAACTTGGTAACTACCGCCGCTATGGATAGCAACAGAGATCGCAATTAATCCGCACCGCGATTAAGGCGTCCAGGCCTGACTGATGGAACGGTATAGATCGAAACGGCGTCTTTTACTCCGGTTGGGGGCGATCCAAAGCTTTCCGCGAATTTACGATTTTACAATCACTAACCCGACCGAGATTTGAACAAACGGACAAGTTTACAGATAGGGATTCGACAGAACGGCCTTATTTCGCTCTTGGACGAGCATGGTACGGGTTTCATGATCCAGAATATGGCATTGGAAGATATGGTCAATCCAGCGGGCATTCTTGAACAATCTGTATCCCCTTAGGAATCTGTGCCTTTCAATAAACCGCATGGGGTGGGCATCATTAAATTCCAGGGCTGCTGCCAATTCGCCGCAGCGGGAATTATGGGCCATGTCCTCCAGATCATCAAGATAGACAATTACGCGAGGCAGATAATTGTCGGCCGCCCCATCCAGTATTTTTAATGCGTCGACAGTCGATCTATAATAATCAACATCAATCGAAATGAAACCAATCGGACGGCTTTCAAACCCTTCAGCAAGCACTCTGGACACTGTTTCCGAGACGTCACCGAGGACCAGTTTGACGTTGTCCTGCAAACGACTTTTTAACGCTTCATGGTTCATCGGAAAATCGCCTGCCTGATAGAGATCGGGATGATCCTTATATGATTCTGGCGGCGGCATCCCGCTGCCGGAATCAAAGCCGTAGATATCGAATTTTACCCCGGTTTCTTTGGTGATGCGGTTGGTAATCTGCTGGATATTCAACAATCCCGCACCCGCTGCCACACCAAACTCAATCGCAGACACACGATCATGCCCCAGGCGTTTCGCTTCATCGGCTGCCGCTAAAAGCGCGTAGGAATGTTGATGTCTCAATACGAGGTCGAAGTTTATCTTTGCTCTCAGACTTCCGAAAACTGCAACAAACAAAGCCATAATGTTTAGATGCAACGGCTCGGACAGCCGCTCATAAAGTATGCGGCGCCAGATATATCCGTGTTTGAGTTTCTTAATTTGGACCGGGAGCATTTTGATGGCTTTCACTTAATGGGCATTGCCTGATGAGATAGCTTCGCATTTTGATAATCGCCCCCGATAAAGTTTTGGGACTCTGTAATACGGCATCAAGGGCTAGGTAACATATGGGATAGATTAAGTTTATTAGCTCCGCAAGACTTACCGTAAACATTGTTTCAGGGTTGTTTTTTTCGGATTCCTGCATTCAATAAAACTAAAAAACCACATATTGTCATATTTTAATCGTGATCATATATTGCGTTACTCACTTCGATTTGCATCTTCCCTTTAGACTGTAAGACTTCTGCGGCCTGGATGTGACAAACAAATTGCCAATGCCTTGAGCACCGTTGCATCACCTGTCGACAAGCTTTGTTCTTGTGAGGTACGAATTTCTCTTATTTAGCCGCATTACCTCATTAGCGTACGACGTCCGCGCGGCGATAACCGGTGAATTATAAGCGATCATGCTTATCATAAAGAAAAGCTTGTTTTGGCGCAATGCATCCTGATCCTGAAAAACAATTTAACAGTCCATTTTGGCCGAAGCCAAATACTTATTTTAATTTACCTTTTTGCGATCTGACAAGGAGAATTGGACGGATCATAATCTAGGCTGAGCGGATTGGTGCCCATTCTTCAAAAAAGAAACGCCCCTGGAAATTAGAATACCCTCCGTCCGTGAATTATGAAATGCCAGATCTCGCTTGCAGCGGGCTTACCGATTGACGGCTGGAAAGATTTACCGGCCCGTCCCATTGCAGTTTGATGCACGCCGAACGCGACAACTCACGTCTATTGAACTAGGCTTTCAGAACTGCTTGAATCAGCTTTACTTAACCTTTTGCATTTTGTATCCAAGGATAGGACAATATGGTTGAATTTTCCCGCCGGACCCTACTCAGTGCGGGTGTTGGATTTGTGGGCACATATTCTGGGAGCCGTTCAATTTTGGGCCTCTCGGGTCCACTGAAGCTGACCTCTGACCACCCCGCCACGGTGCTATCGAGTCAAGCGGGAACGGTGGACAGCAGAGAGCATGCGACTTTTGCCGATTTTGGCGGTATAGGTGACGGCTCGACAAACAATGCTGAGGCGTGGCAGAAAATTGCCGATTGGGCCTCCCGCGGGGCGCTAGCTGGCAACACGCCAAAAATACGAGTGCCCGCAGGGCGGTATGTTTCAACGAGCATTCCAAATCTCGCAATCAATCGATTGCATATCGAGTTTGAAGGTGAAGTGTGGCTTATCAACACCGGACCTGGACACTCGTTTGTTCTTGATGGCGGGGCTAACGGTGCAGGCGCATACGGTTTAAGAATAACTGGCTGGCCTCAGATTTACGGCACGCCAAATTCTTTGCACGGCATTTATGCGAGAGCAATTTTCAATTCGGAGATGGAGTTCAATTGTAGGGGCGCAGGTACGTTAAGCGCTGGGCTATATAGCGAATGGCTTGTAGACAATAAAATAAAGTTCATCATGAGCTCTAACGAAGGCGGTTTGTATAGTAAGCCGACTTACGGCATGCATCTGACGAACCGCAATGACGCTGAAGAAACTAGCTATAACGACATTGAGTTGAAAATTTCGGGAACCGATACTGGGATCATTCTTGATGGAGCTCTGGGTAATAATTTACGTAGCGGCTCGATTCAAAATTGCCGCGTTGGGATGTATGCAACACGAAAAGCGTGGGACAACAAGCTCTGGGGTACCGACTTTGAAAGTAACGGGTTGGATTTTGTTGATACCTCTCGTCGTTTGAGTTTCTACGGTTGCGATATAAATACCGAAGGCTCATTCATGCGTGGCAGTTCCGGCGCTCGAGTGTTTGGCGGTCGAATGGAAAGTGTAACTATTTCATCAGGGGCGCAAAATGTCCTTTTGTCGGGTATGGGATATAACCGTACCGGAGTAGGGAAATTAAACGATTCTGGCACTCAGACGCGCTATCGTGATGTTTTGAACATTGCTGATAGGTTGTTACACGACGGCCCTAGTTAAACTTCAAGCTTTCGTTTGTTTGACGCTGAAAAAGCGCTATCAACTCGCCCAGATGTCGAGGCTCCGCTAAGCCTTCGGTGTCGTCTGCCGTACCTCCAGCACCTTTTTCGCCCTTCACGGCTGGGGTCTGACACTCTCGCCCCTTGCGGGTTATGCCAAAGCATCGGAACTCTTTCTGCATTCGCTGTGTCAGCTGCATGGCATTGTTCGACCGTTTTCGCATTTTTCCCCGTCTGGACGGTATCAGCAGTAACGCCTCGGTAGTCTGGTCACACACGGCAAACGGACCCAGCGGTCAAATCGCGCTCAGCTTGAATGCACCGCTCATAAGTCATTCCTCATCCCACTATTGTCCGTGATGACAGAAGCAAGTTCAATTCGGACAAAATAGGGCTCTCCCGATCGGCATATTTTTCGCTGGTTTACCCGCGTTGCTGTTTCATTATCGGTGAGCCAGATTGCGGCCAATATGTTGCGCACGGCTGGACCCTCAATCTGGTTTGCCGCCCTGTCGCCGATGGCTGGGAAGGCAAGCCTCCAGCGATGAGATCCACTGGGCATTATAGCTCTTGTTCTTCCATGCCTTGCGCTGTTCGACATAGACCAGCGCCACCGCCTCGCGGTATGTCGGAATACCATCAAGGAACGGGAGCCAGATTTGCCGGCAATGAATAAAGCCTGTCACCGTCCGTAGCGTCCAACCGTATTGTTGCCCTAACGCCCTAGCTGTCAGACTTCCCATTTTATTTTCCTACGGCGTAGGTGGGTTAGCAGGAAATGGCGAGAAATGGGAAAATGGCGGACACGGAGTCCGACAATCTTCACTGTAATCATTGGCTTTTAACGCTATTTTCTAAGTTCGTCATAAAATTCGTCATAAATCAGGACGTGGTCAGCAACGCCCGATAGCGAACCTGTGCGGCCTGTTAACTCAGTTTAGATGGCTATCACAGTCAACTTTATGATCAAAGATACACCATAATCGATATGTAAGAATGGGATGCCGAATGAACCATAAGCTATTGATAGTACGGCATAACTTGACATTTCAGCTTTTCTGTGCTATTTTACAATAGCCACTAACGTTTCAACGCGCGGCACTTTTCCAAACCACATCAGGAACAATTTATGACAAGGCAACCCGCTCGGGTGCTGGAACCGGCTGACGTGCGTCGTATGTTGACGCACGCTACCGGTCAGCGCCATCATTACCGCAACACAGTGATCATCATGCTCAGCTTCAAAGCGGGGCTTCGGGCCTGTGAGATAGCAGGCATAACATGGCCGATGGTGCTTAAAACCAATGGCCGCATTGGTGATCAAATCAGAATTTGTAAGCATATCGCCAAATATGGACACGGCCGCCATATTCCGCTGCACGGCGATCTGAAGAAGGCATTGACTGCTTACCATCGCTCATTGGGCAATCCCAACGATGGCCCAGTCATATTGTCGGAACGCGGAGACCATATGACACCGCGTAGCATCGTAAACTGGTTTCATGATGTTTATGCCGAATTGGGTCTTGGCGGCTGTTCATCCCACTCAGGACGCCGAACTTTCATTACGCAAACGGCGCGATTGATCAACAAAACCGGTGGATCATTGCGCGACGTTCAGGAACTCGCCGGGCACCGTGCACTGACGACCACTGAACGCTATATCGAAGGCAACAGGGATGCCCAGCGGAAGCTTATCAAGCTGATTTGAGACTCTTCTCCCTAACCACCAAACATCACCAACAAAAAGGAACCGAGACTATGTCTAGTCACGAACAGGACAATTGTGCCCGAAATCCAGAGACCGAACGAACTGCACTAATACCCAAGCTCAACGACAAACTGCGCTGCGATCATCAGGGCGGGCAGCTTTTTGTCACAAGCGGTATATCCGAACTCAAAAGCGGGATGATGCCGCAGATCATCGATGCCGTAACCAAATTCGATGATTTCACTAAAGACAATGACCCTCATGGTGAACATGATTTTGGCATGGTGATTGTGCTGGGTCACAAGGTTTTCTGGAAGATCGATTATTACGATGCCAAGTTGGAATACGGATCGCCCGATCCGGCTGATGCAAGTGTCACGTCCAGGGTACTCACCGTCATGCTTGCTCATGAATACTGAATTTCCGGACAAACCCAGCAGCTTCATCATACCGGCTGCTAGAGAGTTGGAGCCATGCTTACACGGCAGTCTCGACGGCCTTTGCGGACTGTATGCGATTATCAATGCCATCCGCATTGCCGCCTTCGGCTACCGCCTGGATACCCATCATACCAATCATGCGCTGTTTACCGCAGGCATAGCCAAATTAGAGGAATTTGGGTCTATCGCTGATTGTGTTGGCGATGGGATGAACAAAACGGAATTTCGAGCCCTTACGAAGCATCTTTGCCGGAAAGCGTCAAACTTGAAAATCAAACTGCGATATCATGCGCTGCCGGTTCGGGTTCCAGATTCCGAGCGACAGCATAACATCTCGGCTACGCTAACCTCTGGGTTACCAGTGCTGATCAATCTGGAACATAAGTTTCATTATTCGGTGGTGACTGGGTTCACGCCCTGCACACTGACGCTGTTTGACAGTTTTGGCTATACTCGCACCAATATACGCCCAGATCGATATAGCTGTGCAATCATGATTATGGGCAGGTCGACGAGCTCTCGCGAATAATTCTTTAAACGCGTTACTTGGAAGAAGAAGCTATCGATTGGATATCGGCAATGATCTCGGAAGCATTCTGTAGTTCACCGCATTCATCCAACCACGCGGCAAACTCTACCACATCTAGGCGCCGCTCTCCATTTTCAGTCTTAGCAACCCAAGACTGCTGAACATCAAGAGCGCGGGCCAATTTAGCTTGGGTGAGCCCTGCATTTAGCCGCGATCGCTTCAATTCCTCCACCAATTTCTGGTGCGCTTTTGTCCGCAGGGTTTTCAACTCAAAGCCTTCAATAAAAACTTGCTCTGAAGCCGAATATTTCGTTACTGAAATAATCCCATATTAGGATATTTTGCCTTTACTAATCGAAGTCCTGAAAGGAAATTAAATGACACGTTTGCTCGAAATTCTAACGATCATCGGAACTCTTATTGGCGCATTCGTCTTTTTTGTAACGATAGCATCAGCCAATGGAGCCCCCCAAGAGGCAAGCGGAACGGCGATGGCTCTAGCCTTTGCGCTAATCCCATATTGCCTCTCTTCAACATCCCAGCGGCGGGCGAACCTAAAATTGCAAGAAGAAATACGCGATTTGGCTCGGACAGATGAGGCGGGTGAAACGCGAGATGCATAGAGCAAAGCCAATGATTGCCAGCACAGTCAAATTCAACCACCCCTCATTTGTGATTTCACTTACACTGGTCGGCCTCTCACTCCTTTCATCCTATTTCGGTGAATCCAAGAACAGGTACTCCGGCACCAATGGCTGTGGCGGACTGTGGGCTGTGAAAGATGCAGAGCCCCTGTTCACCTATGAGATCACGCGTGACCATCAAGCGATCTTGAAGCTTGCCAAAGTTTTTTGGAAGACGAACCAAATGAAAAGGATTAGGAAAATGAATATATTTAAAACAATCTCAATTGCAGCCGCATTGGTTGCAACACCCGCGGTAGCCCAATCAATATCAGATCCTTGGGAAATGGAACTAAATGAAAGTATGGCATCTTGCGCTATGAGCAATACTTCATCAGTCGATATGTTTACAAACCGCAAGATTCAAGTCACTATAAATTCCCAAACAGGTAGCATATTCATTTTGGCGACGCTGTTGAACAATCCGGAAATGTCATTGTCAAACTCCAAAACCATTCAAGTAGCGTTGAGAGGAACCGACACTATAATTTGGCAAGGTGAGTACAAAGTAGTTGTGAAGAATGGAATAAGTGCCGCGCAAATTTATATCAAGAACGCAGATATAAAGGAATTTACTGCTCAATTTAGTCGTGCAAACCATTTGTTGTTTGCGTTTGATGATCGGGTGGTTGATCGGTACGCACTTACGGATTCAAGCAATGCAGTTGCAGATTGGTGGAAATGTGCAAATCAGTTTAACAAAGAATTGGCTGCTGAAAAAGCGAAAGACCCTTCTTTCAAAGTGCCTCGTTTAAACTGGTAAAAGTAAAAATGTAAATAGGTCATCCGACGAAACTCGATTCGAGGTTTAATATATGTGGGACAACGTCGAAGGATATGTCGATTTTCCATATCGGGATACCGAAACGCGTTTTCTGCTAGGTCCTTGCGACACAGAAGTGGGCAGGTCGAGAGTTCGTATTGATAGCGAGAGCGGCAGTAAAATCTATGATATGGTTTTGATAGGCGATCAGAATATTGTAGCAGAGGCAGAAAGCCTAATTTACGGACGATCAGGTACCAAAGACATAAGCTGAGATGGAAACGGAACCGCAAACTCCTTTGCATCATCACCTGCCAGCCATTTATCATAGTCGTCAGGATGCAGGATCACCGGCATAGCCTTAGGATGGATCGGCTTGACCAAGGGGTTTGGTTCGCAGGTCAGGAATGCATAGACATTGCCCTCGTCCGACTCTCTCCAAACACCGGCAAAGGCTGAGACGGTCTCTTCTGTGACCGTGAACCAGCATTCCTCTCTACCAGCATTGGGCTTGGGTTCCGCAAATTGAGTGAATGGCACGAGGCAGCGATTCACAGGCTTTGTCAGCATTGATCGCCAGAACGGGCTTGATAGATTGCGGACGTTGGTTATTCGCTTTGTGATGGTGGTGTCTGGCCTCTTGCCCTTCATCTGCAAAGGCACTCCCCATTGCATGGTGTCGAGTATCTTTTGCCCGTCATGAACCCGAGCAACGACGCCCTGATATTTCGGCCAGACTTCCGCTTTAGCTGCTGACAAATCCCATGAGATATACTCTCGCCACGTTTGCAGCGTAGCTATCGCCTCTGGGTTGTTTCGATAATGGTTGCACATTTCAAACTGTCTATCAGGACGGTACATAACGTCAAACTTGGTTTGGATATCGGTCGTTCTGATCATCCCCAAAGAGTGGTAGATTCCCGAGATCGATCTTGTGATAAGGTTGAACCGTGACCAGCCGGTATATGTATCAGGTGGACCAGTAGCCACTTGCCAGAACTCGTCATATCGCCATCTGTCACGGTCACTGATCGAAAAGAGATAAGCCAGTGCAAAAGCGAGTGCTCTGGTTCGTTCGGCAGGACCCAATCGGCTTTCCGCACAGACCTGCTCCAACGCTTCCAATGCCATGTTTCTGAGTCGATGGTCCATCTGAACGAGTTGGAACATATAAAGAACATTATCAATGATTCGGTTTGGTTCCGACACGCCAGTTTAACTGGCTGCACTTTTGCAGTCGGCAACGGTCTAGCTCGACCAATATTTGTAAAGATAAATTCCCAAATAAGAATCATTTTGGAGAAGTAACTCGCTTTTCAAGATTTAAAGTCATTAAAATTTGACAGATTTTTCATAAACTTTCACTATTAGTTCCAAATTATGAAAGCGGGGGTTTGGGGAAATGGCTAAGCAAAGTGACGAGATCGCGTCGGGAACGACAGATGAAATTGTAGTCGTGCAAGTGAATTGTAGTTTTTGCGACGAACTAATTTCCTCTCGAGCAAAAAAATGCAGGCACTGCGGTGAAACTCTAGATGTTTCACTCCGAAAAGCTGAAGAGGCGATGCGAGCCTCGGAGCGTGGCGGCAACGTCTATATGAATGCCGCTACTAATATAACATCAACGGACACTCGGTCTTATTCGCGAACGAAGAGCCGAATTGCGGCCTTCATCCTAGCTTGGGTTCTGGGAGGTATCGGTGGCCATAAATTCTATCTGAACCGGATTGGGCAGGGATTACTCTACTTAATTTTTTGCTGGACCTTTATTCCTGCAGTCTTTGCCTTCATCGAAGGCATAATCTACTTATCGATGGAGGACGAGCGCTTCTGGGAAAAATATGGTTAAACTCCGTTTTTGGCGACCCAAACTATTTCACAATAGCGTTCCACAAACTCTTCGATGCGGGCGAGCTGAACAAGTGTCTATGATTTGGAGCTGTAATACTTGACTCATTGCATGTGCGGTGAGATGCAATACAGCTCAACTAACGGGGGGCTATTAGGTGACATCACAGAGGGCTGAGCAGGAGAATCGCCATCGCTCGACGCAAGTATTGCTGGCACTATTTTCGATCATTTTTATCGCCGTAATCACTTACGGCTATTACCATCTGCTTCTGAGTTTTGGGTGGTTCATAGCTTTTGTTGGCGGACTATTGATAGCTAGCATTGCATGGTATCTAGCACGGGTTGCAGGTACTAGCCCTGGCGGGATGAAGGCTAGTTGGCTGCTAATTATCCCCCTGTTCGTGATTAGCGCTGCCGGTGTTTACAACAGCATGATGGTGTTTCTTGAAGGTGAGCAGGTACTAGCAGATACAGCATCCATCGCACAAAACAGGTTCAGCGGGTTAGAATCGGCGGCGAACCGACAGCTCACTGCGGACGGTGTTGTTGAGAGAAAAAACAAAGTTAACTCACTTCGTGACGCGCTAATCAGTGAGATCAAAAATCCATTAAACTGTGGACAGGGACCAGAGGCGCGTCGTCTTATTGCCGAGCTGAAGCGTGCTTTACCGGAGTTCGAACCGCTGAGTGGTGCTCGCAATTGCGAACAGAATGAGGCCGTCATCAACGATTATAATGAGAGAATTGACGCGCTCATTTCGCGAGCGCCTTGGAACAACCCCGAACTGAATGTCGTCGTAAATCAAGCAGGTGCAGCACGGAGCGAGCTAGGTAAACTTCGAAAAGAAGTTTCTCGTAGTTACAGTGCCAACGACATTGCTCAGATTAGCTCAATTTTTGAAGGCTTCCAAACCGATTACCAAGACCTACTTCAGCGTCTAGGAAAGGAAGCTGATATTGAAGATTTACCAGACGGTCTGGACATTGTCGCAGCTCAAAGCCTTGGCAACGTTTATCGGCTTCCCGCGCTCGTTCTGAACCGACTCGATGAAGCATCTACTTATGTTTATCTACTGGTGGCGCTTGGTTTCGATTTGCTTCTTGTGTACCTATTCCAGATAGCAAATCTCAGTCGTGCTCGCCGCCCTGCAATAGCTAGCCCAATATCGGGAGCATGGTAAGATGTCAGAGATGAAGAAAGATCGGTTCGACCCTGACGCAGAGGTCTTCGAAGACGTGCACGAGGACCCGCCGTCTCTAAAACTGGATGAGGTAAACTCGAACATCCATACTAGCGAACAGACGCAAGTACCGGAACGAACTTCGAAATCCGACGACATTTTGCGATGGGACGACGAAGCACAACTACGATCATTAGGTTCTGACCTTTCGCGGATGATGGAAGAGCAAGGCTATCATCCAGTGATCCTCTTTGGTACGAACAATAGTGGCAAGACTTCGATACTGATGTCGCTTTTTGCAACCATAGCAAGTGAACCTATTCTCGATACTGGACTAAGCCTCTGCGATCCCCTTCTCGGTTCTCGAACAAGTATCGCAAAGCATTTGCATAAAGAGGCTGAACATTCCTTTGAAGTTAAGACACAGGCCTTTCTCGCAGGCGAAAAGATCGATAAGACTTCAACGAATTTCCCTTTTTTCATTCCGGTCGAGTTTCGACCTCCTGATGGGCGCCCACCAGTTAAGTTCGCTTTCTTAGAGAGCAACGGCGAATGGTATAGACCGGAAAATTCGGATGGCAGGGCCCTCTCGGAAGTCGAGCGATTATACCCTGCTTTGAGGGGAGAGATTGAGAGTTTCATATCTAGCTTCCAAGGCGGTATCACTTTTATATACACCGCGCCCGTGACTCAAACTTACGTCTATGCCGCAGCTGACAATTCTCATGACTCAAAAGAGATTGGCTACGCCGAGTTGGCCATAAAGGGGGTTCTTCAAACCTACGATCGCATTCGCGCGAATGGCCGTTCTCAAGATAAACATTTGATGCTGGTCACGAAATGGGATGCGTTATCGGTGGGAGAACCTGATCGCGCGAGCGGTATTGAGGAAGACCCGAATGAAGTCGCAAGCTTTTGCTACAAACGTTACGGTCAAGCGATGACAGCTTTCCAAGGGGTGAATATTGATCCCCACCAGCGCAATATCAATGCGTACTGCGCCGGTATGATCAATGAGCGCGGGCTCATTCGCCTTAAACACGATGACCTCGTTCGGGGCGTGATTGCAAGCTATCCCGTTCGCCTTTGGACATACCTTTATAGCAACGCGTTATCGGCGGCAGGACAAGACCCAATTACTCCTTTTCGAGAGGCACCTAGTCCACCCGCTTGGCGCCAGGCGCTAAACCGACTGCTTGATAGCATTTCAGGACAGTAAACGTGAGTTCCGGAGCAAGTGATTCGGTTTTCGAAAATGGACGAGCATTCGTTGAAGCACATTTCTATGACGGTGGTCTCCGAAACACCGTTGTAGCAAACTCGGCAAATCGCCCTTCTTGGGCACCAGACTTTCAATGGGTAGGATTCAGGGATGAAACTCGCTTGGAAGGGAGCGATATCGCTGTTGAGATAGTGAAGTTTGCGAGTAGTTCGACATCCATCGCATGGATCGGTGTATATACGCATGCAACAGACGCAAAATATGGTGATCGTAACAATCACGCGGGTGTCGGCGTTTGGCTGCGGGATTATTTTCCGCACGATCCTGAAATTCTGATCGATGGACTCGGCAAGCTTTTGAAAAAGCTTAAAAAAGGATCGTTGGATGACTTCACAAATGCAAGCAACAAGTTTGTAAGGGGGTTTTTGGATAGGATTATTTCCCCATACGTTCAATTGGCTGCGCCACTGGACGGCCTCCCCCCCGCCACGGGACAAACTTTCAGCACTGTCTCATATTTTGTGCCCAAAGATGACAAAGTTGATAGTCGGTTAAACGATCTTTTCTACCGAGCGTTCTTTCTGCATCCAAATGCAGACGGTGCAAGCAGAATGCTGATTCACGTCTCAGAATTTGATCGGACATCGGGATTTGTATCGCACCAGTCGGAAGGCTTCGACTCCGATTTGGTGAAATTGTTGCCTACAGCGTTTGGCGATCAGGCGCGTGAGATAGAGCGCCTCGCAGTACAGCGAACGACGCTCGACAAAGAATTATATAATCTTGATATCAAGGTTGATGCGCTGCACGGCGAAAGGGATGCACTATTGTCGAAGCTTGATGCTGCAAGCCAAGAGCACGAGGAATTCAAGAAATCGATTGAGGATAACGATGAGCTTAAACGTTTTGCGGCGATCCACGGTGGTGTGTCCAAGCTTCAACAGACTACTGAAGAGATTCTAAGAATAATCCCCGAATTGCAACGCGGCATTGTTAAAGAAGTTCATTCAGAACTTAACCGAATTGCGAAGTATAACCAACAAAGCCCTTCCTTCGTTGGTGCTACGACGAATAGACATCCCGCTAGAGATAATACGCGACCTTCGGATCCGGACAAAGTTCGGGATTGGCCTCACATTATCTTTTTGGCAATTTTCACACTTGTGATCATTTTTGTCGTAATCGGTGCCGGATTTCTATTGAATCATTTGATGGACTAGCGGTACGATGAATCGCCTCGATAAGGGAATATGCTGCGCATTTCTTCTGATTGCATTATCGGCTTGTGGGAAATCAAAACATGCCGAAAATTCGACTTCGCCATTTGATAGGTTCCAAGACGCCAGCAGCGACCAGTCTAGTGTAAGCCAAGCGGATTCTGCAAATGCCCATCAATCAATGGGGGAGTCCATCATTGGTCGGCCGCAACGAATTCTCCAGCGCCGTTTTTCTCGTTGTGGCTCTGTGCGAGTGAGATGCGTGGTCGACGGCGACACAATCTGGCATGATGGAATCAAAATTCGCATAGCTGATATCGACACGCCCGAACTTAGCCAACCCAAGTGCTCATCCGAAAAAGAGCTAGCGGAAATGGCTGCCGCGCGGCTATTGGCACTGTTGAATGAAGGGCCCTTCGAAATGATCCAAATTGGCAATCAAGATGAAGATCGATATGGTCGAAAACTACGCGTACTAATTCGTAATGGCAAGTCAATTGGCGACCAGCTTACCCACGAGGGCTTGGCCAGAAAATGGACTGGTCAGCGGGAGCCTTGGTGCTAGGCCATTGCCAATTTAGTTGTCATATGGCTCAATTTTGCCATTTGATGTCGATTAGGTAGACCTCAAAAATTGTAAGAAATGTAAGATTCAAAAACGCTTCGGCTACTGAACTTGACGTCAAGATCGGTCAGAGAACGCCCCATTTTTGCCATGTTCCTGATCTTCAACAAATTCCTCCAACACGCGATTGATTTCGGGACCGAACGTTTTTAGCCCCAAAGGTAACTTTGTCTTTTTATCTTGAAAGTGCTTTTTTAGGGCAAAATAGAAGTGCTTCTGACCACCTCTTTCTAGTTTGTATTTGTCGTCTTTTAGCTCGCCGGCCAATATTAACTTGATCACTGCCAACCACATGTCGGTCCACTTTTTCTGATCAAAGGGCCTGCCTTTGCCTTTCTTGATCGCCAGCGCGTCTTCAGCGGCCGACCTCAACTTTATAATATCGTCAGCTACAAAACGCACATCATGATAAAACTTGAATTTATTTCCCTCCTTACCCCACAGATCTCAGATTGGGGCTTTGGACGGCGCAAACGACAATTCTGCCAAGCTAGTTGTTACACCAATTCTGGTTTCCATCAACGATACTAAAAACATGTCCGGCCTCGGGAAAACGACTATCTGGAAACTTATTGGGGAGCGAAAACTGGAGGTTTGTCGAATTGGAAGACGTACTCTGATTACAGTTAGAAGTGTCGAGGCCTTGATCCAACAATCCCTCCAGAAGGAGGGACTGTGATGTCTGGCTTGAACATAGGAAACCTGCCTTCACCGCCTCAGAAATATGACCCTGCAAGAAGGAGAAACAGGGTTTTTACCGGGTTTGAGACAACGGCGAAGGCCAGAGAAGAAGATCAACTTCGATTGACGATGTTGCGGAAACAGCAACAGATAGCGTGGGATGCCTACGATTTAAACTATGCGACCGATTTACGCACATTGGCCGACAAGTTTGAACAGGCCTTGCGCGAAAACAAGACCCCACAGACTTGCGCTTCTAGCCTGTATATGCGGGAACATCGCCGCAATATTAGCGGTTGGCTTGCTCACCAGGCAAGCCGCTCCAAAGCCGAAGTGGCAATGTTGAATGTAGTTCCTGCATCATGGAAGGTAAATGCGAGCGACCTACACTTGATTGATCCGACAAGGATGCTCGAGCAAGTCCGGTCTGCACTGAACCGATGCGGTGCCAACAAAGCCAGTGGCGCGCTGATCATCGGCTTTGACGGTGAATATGAACCCACCGAGAATATCTATCAATTGCACTTCACCTGCTTGGCGTTCGGCGAAATGATCGAGGTGGTGGATCGATTACGGACCAAGCCCAAATATCGTTCCTGTCGCAAGGTCCGGGATGATGATGATCTTTTCGCCGATACCGTTCGGCAGCGCGTTCATAGGACCCGCAAGCCGATTAGTAACCTGATCAAGGCGAGCACCTATGTCATCAAGTCGTTTTGGCCCTCTCGGGCTATCTTCATCGACGAAAATGGCAAACGGCAACGAACGCGTATCAAGCGCCGTCTGCCCGAGCCCCATCATTCCCAGTATCTGTTGTGGATGGACCGTTGGTCCATTGGCGACTTTACGCTGATGATGGGATTGCGGGCAACAAATTCTGGTCTGAAATCGATCAAAAAACCGAACACCAATGGAGGTCTAAATGACTGATATAGCTAACACAAATGACAACAATGGCTATGATATGGCTATATACGGCTATGCTGCAATACAACACTGTGTGTTGAACCAATTTCCAACTCTACAGAGGAAAAAACCTAATTTTCACCCCACTTTCCCCAGTTTTTCGGGCATTTTTCGGCTTTCTCCGACCTCAAACCTTCGCTGTTGTCGGCAAACGACAGATGATGCCAAAAAAGTGGGGAATATGGGGAGCTCCTGCTCTAATTCAGGAGACGGCGCATGATCAACATTCAACACGCAACCACAGACTCTGGACAATTCTATTACCGATTTGATGACGGACCGAACCATGTATGGCTGCATCAAAAAAATCTCGGTGGAACTCCTAATGGCTTAGTCAAGTTGCTGAGTAGCTCGGGAATCACTGTCGCGCATAAAAACGACGCTGCACATCTCTGGGGCAATGTCGGCCGCGCTCGGGATCCCTTTCCAGGCAGCATCCTTGAAAGGCCCGGTTGGTCTCTTGCCACAGGCTGTTTTGGTCTTCCCGACGGCAACATAGTTGGACTGCGAGACGGTGTTCAGGTTGAACCGGTATATGCAGGCCTTCATGGCGTCTGCGATCAAAAGGGTACTTTAGCCGAGTGGCGAAGCGACGTCGCTTCGCCACTGTCAGGTCAGTATATTCCGATGTTTGCGATCATGACCGCGCTTGCTGGACCACTATTAGCGTTTGTGGCGATGGACGACGAGCCTTGCTTTGAACTGTGGGGACGAAAGGGAACAGGCAAAACTACCGTTCAGAAGTTTTCCAATTCCGTCTTTGGCCCACCCGAGTTCGTCGGAAGCCCCAGGCTTGCGCTGAACCTGTCCGAATATGTTGCAGATCCGATGAAAGCTTTGGCCTCTCGGAGCGACCTCATGGTCAATATCGACGGAGCTGACGCGTATACGGCTGGTTTGTCGGCCGCCAGAGCATTGGATATATATAAAGCCATCGCCTTCCCAAGAAACAATGGGGTGCCGAGTCTAGAGGCTGGTCGGTCGATCATGATGATCAGCACAAGCCGCCCGCTCTACGAGCTCGTCGGCGTCCATTCGGCGACGGCGATCGCTGCATCGAGCCGGATCATGACCATTCCCATTGATCCGAAATATCCTTGCGGTATTTTCAACCGGAAGCCCGACGACGACGAGCCAATAGCAACATATGTCGAACGTATCACGAGGTCCTCCCGTCGGCTATATGGCGTTGCTGGGCGTGAATTCCTCAGTAGGTTGCTGGCCGATCATCAAAAGTCGCCTGAGAAGCTTCTGGCGGACCTAATTCGGTACACGGCGAAGTTCCGGCAAAAGGTCGGTGTCGATGGAAGTGACGGCGATGCCAAGCGTAAGGCTGATGGGTTTGCTATAATTTACGCCGGAGGTCGGTTGGCCCAACGATACCGCATATTGCCGAAAAAGTGGAAGTGCGGTCAAGCTATCCAGAATTGTTACCGCCTTTACGTTGACAACGTCAATGTGCCGAGGCCGTTCGCCGAGCGGTTGATCAACATTTCAAAGAAGAAGCGCGTCGTCGACCTCGATGCCAAATCGACGAGTACGTCGATTCAGAAAGGAAACATATTCACCAGAACGCGTCGCGGCAGGAATGAATTGATAATCCGCACCGAGTTCATCGAGCGCGTATTCCCAGACTGGGCTACATTGAAGAAGAATCCGGAGGTCAAAAAGTTGATGCTCGGGGATAAGCCGCACAAGACGGCCAAGCGCGTTTTGGACGGGAAGAAAGGTATCCGGTGCTTCGTATTCCAGGTCCCGACCATGCGATAATGTCGTGGCGGTCAGGAGCACAGGGTTTGTCCCGGTCGCTCCTGATCACTGCGCGCTTTGGCGCTGGAATGACCTGGGCGGCCGATTTTAGGGTGGATTTCAGATAGGCCGAAATTGGGCTATTCAAGTCTCGTCAGCTCCGAGATCAGCAGAATATCGAAATACCCATAGCCTACCGCTTGCCGCCTGCGGGTTGCCATGGAAGCCTGAACGAGGTTCTCTCGAGAGCTTCGCGCGCATCCGGGAACAGGCGCGGGTCCAACTGGAAAGCCGTCTAGCTGGAGAGCTCAAATTCGAGCTTCTGGCGCCAGTGCCCGGTTTTGGCCTGGCCTGCCTGCCCGAACCTGACGCGGGAGATATCTTTCTCGACTTAGAGGGCGACTCCTTCGTAGGTGAGCACGGGCTCGAGTACCTGCATGGTTTCCACTACTTCGAAGTTGGAGAGGCACACTATCAGGGGCTATGGGCGCTTGATCGTGAAGCCGAAAAAACTGCCTTTGAAACCTTCATCGATTTTGTGATCGCACGGCTCGAAACCTATCCAAACCTCCATGTATATCATTACGGCGGATATGAGCCGGGTGCGCTCAAACGGCTTATGGGCCGTTACGCCACTCGCGAAGATGAGCTCGACAGACTTCTGCGCGGCAAGGTTCTCGTCGACCTCCTGAGCGTCGTGCGGCACGCCATTCGTGCCGGTGTCGAAAGCTATTCAATCAAGAAGCTAGAGCCCTTGTTCGGCTATGAGCGCGATGCCAAACTACCCGATGTCAACCAAGCTCTGACCCGGCTCCAGCTGTGTCTCGAAGGAAATGATCCGACTGGTATCCAGGCAGACGACAGTGCCACGGTTGAGATCTACAACCGCGATGACTGCGTTTCGACCCGCTACCTGCGTGATTGGCTCGAAATTCAGCGGCAGACATTGTTAGAACAAGGAATCGACATTCCGCGCCCTGAGATCATCGATGGTGCGCCCAGCGAAAATATCTCCGAATGGCTGGAGCTGATTACACCATTGATGACTAATCTTACTGAGGGCGTTTCAGTCGATCCAGCGGAGCGAACTGCCGAAGAGCATGGTCGCTGGCTTCTGGCCAACCTGCTCGAATGGCATCGCCGCGAGGAGAAGTCCGGCTGGTGGGAATATTTTCGCCTGTGCGATCTTTCATCAGAAGAATTGCTCGACGAGCGGGCAGGCCTTTCCGGTCTGAGCTATATCGAGTCAGTAGGTGGAACAGCCAAATGTCCGATAGACCGCTACAGTTTTCCTGCTCAGGAAGCCGATATTCGCCCAGGCAAGGGAATCAAGGCGCAGGGCGGGCAATCTGTTGGCTCGGTGGACGACATTTCCCGCAGCCAACGAACTATCGATATCAAGAAGACCTCAGCGATGGCGAGCGAGCATCCTGCGGCGATTTTCGTCCACGAGCATGTCCCGTCTAAGCCGATGCAGGAATCTCTGGTTCGGCTCGCAAGCTATGTCTGTGAGCACGGCATGTTTGAGGGAGACGCTTACCGGCCTGCTCGAAACATGCTCATGCGTGTCGCTCCACAGGTTGAAGGCGGCGCTGCAATCCGGATGGGCGGCGAAAAACCTCTGGACGCCGGTGTCCGACTCGCGCCGTTGATTGCGTCGGGAGTGCTGCCAATCCAGGGCCCGCCGGGCACCGGTAAGACGCACACGGGCGGGCACATGATTTGCGAGCTGGTGAAGCAAGGCAAGAAAGTGGGCATCGTTGCCAATGGTCATGATGTGATCCGCAACCTTCTCGACAAGGTCATCGAGGTCGCCGACGAGACTGCCACGCAACTTGTGTGTATTCAAAAGCCAAAGGGCGGTTCCAAGGAAAACGCCACTGACCGGCTTCGCTTCGCCAAGAAAAGCAATGCGGAAGTGTTTGCTGCGTTGGACGGCGATTGCGGGGTTGCGGGTGGAACGGCGTGGTTGTGGTCGACCCACGATGCGTTCGAATGTCTCGACGTTCTGTTCGTCGATGAAGCCGCGCAAATGTCGCTGGCAAATGTGCTCGCGGTCTCGCAAGCAGCGCGAACGCTGGTTTTACTCGGTGACCCTCAACAGCTCGACCAACCAATGCAGGGAAGCCATCCGGATGGGACAGGATGCTCGGCTCTCGACCATCTCCTGTCAGGAAAGCAGACGATCGGAAATGACGAGGGATTGTTCCTTGACGTTACATGGCGCCTGCATCCCGATATTTCAGGGTTCACCTCAGAGCTTTTCTATGAGGGTAAGCTTGAATCGAAGGAAGAAACAGCCGGTCAACGCGTCAACGCCAGCGGTATTGCCGGTGGCACAGGGCTTCGCTTCCTGCCCGTCGAGCACAAGGGCAATCACAACTGCTCACCCGAGGAGGCAGACGTCATCGCTACAATGGTAGATGACATTCTCCAGCAAGGAGCGACCTGGGTTGACCGTGACGGGGAAGAGCATGCTGTCGAGAGCGAAGACATCCTAATTATCGCGCCATATAACGCGCAAGTGTTCGAGATTCAGCGGCGTTTGCCGCAAGCACGGGTTGGAACCGTCGACAAGTTTCAGGGGCAGGAAGCTCCGATCTCGATCTACTCGCTGGCCAGTTCATCGCATGCAGACGCGCCGCGAGGAATGGAGTTTCTTTACAGTCTCAATCGCCTGAATGTCGCAACATCACGGGCGAAATGCGTGACGATCCTGGTCGGCTCGCCGCAAGTCTTCGAGGCCGAGTGCCGCACGCCAAGGCAGATGCAGCTTGCCAACGCGTTCTGCCGATACCGCGAATGCGCGCATTGACGTTGGACGCATGGGGCGCAAAGCTGTCATCTGGCTCATGGCTAAAGTCATAAACTGTCATATGTTGGAAAATGCTGATGAAAGTTGACCCGGTCAGGCATAAACGATGGGAACGTTTGTTCGGAAGATATCAACTGAAAGCCATCGAACCGCTCTTCCAGTCATTCACGTCGGGCAGATTCTGGCTTCGCTTTGCGCCCAATCTCAGTCGCTCAGTCGATTACTAGTCGATCCCGAAAGCTGTCGTTCGTTCAGACAACTACCGGAGCAGCTAATGGAAACGACGGCGAAGCCCTCAGAGATCCTTTACGCGATCGGGCGAAGCAGGCCACATAGATGCGGGGTTGAAGGTTGTCGATGGTGGATGTTCCCATTACTCAACTCCTGTGGGCCGAAGGCAACGCACTACATTGTTCCCTTCCTGTTCTTGGAATTGACTGAAACAATCCCTACTTGAAGTGCGTGCAGCAAAGATTCGCGCGAGGGGGTGTCATGAACTTTGAAGAATATGAACGCGGGGGATGGGCATTGTATTCGGCGTTTGCCGAGGCAGTGGCCAGCATTCTTAATGCGGCCATTGAGCAAAACCCTCCGCTTCATCTTCAACAGGTCAAATCACGGGCAAAAGCCCCGGACTCACTCAAGGACAAACTCGCGGAGCACGGTTTGAGCGATACACAGACCCTTGAGGCCGAAATAAAGGACCTCGCAGGCTCCCGAATCATTTTCTACACCAACTCGGATGTCACACGCTTTTCGCAATCAGGCATCCTGCGGGACAATTTCGAGTTCGATGATATAAAAATTCATCATCCGCCTCTCGGTAGCAGCAGTGCAGTGGACCAGTTCCGGGGGGACAATTTCACGGTGCGCTTCAAGGCTGAGCGGTCGGCTCTTCCCGAATATGCTCGCTTTGCGAACCTGCGATGCGAAATTCAGGTGCAAACCATCCTCAATCATTCGTGGTCGGAGATGGCACACGACACCATCTACAAGCAACCGAAACTTGAAGGTGGCTTCGGGGCAAAGGCCATGGCGAGCATCGAGCGGCGGCTGGACAAGGTTATGCGTGAGCATCTGGAGCCAGCCGGGCATGACTTTCAGAAGATCGCGAGCGATTTTGCGCGTCTAAAAGCGGGCAAAGACCTGTTCGATCAGCAGCCGCTACAGGTCATACGCGATGCGCCAGATAACAACGAGCGTTATGATGCCGTTGAGCGGTTCGCCGAAGACGTGTTGCGCTATTACGACGACATTTCCTCAGAGTATCCCGAGATTGTCGCAACGCTAGTAGAAGCTGCCGAGAAGGCGCGCCAGACGGAACCGGTTATCATAGCCATCGACTCGGCCACATTCGCGGGCAAAACCTCCGAGGAGGTGGTCGCGCTGGTTGTAAAAACTCTCAAAAGTTACTGGCACGCAGGCTTCGAGGCGACGGCGGAGGCGGTGATCCGCCTCTATGTCGGTGCAGCGGGCGAGGACGAGCGTAGCGCGATTGCGTCGCTTGGCGAGGAGTTGGCCAAGCATCATCTTGGAATTTGGAAGCGCTACGGCCCCGCCGCGCAACTCGCGTTGATGGACATCATCGGGAAGCTGACTCCCGAACAGCGGCAAGGCTGTCGCCCGCTGTTGTGCACCATAATCGAGGCAGTCCTTTCGCCGGAAGTCGAAGGCACGGAATGGGCGGCCCTCGACACGCTCACTATCAGCACAGGCTCGGTGACCGCATCGCCCGAGCTTGGTGAGATTCGAAACCGCGCGATCAACGAACTCAAGGATCTGCTAGTTTCAGCGCAGACGGACAGAGAGCGGCAGGCGATCATCCAATCGCTTTCGCGCGCCACGAGTACGCCGTACAATGCCGGATACAGCAACGAATTGGCGCTGCTTGTCATACAAAACTCCCTAACGGTGGTCGGGATATTCCGGGAGCTGTCGCCGGGCTGGAGTTTTGAGATCCAGCAGCATCTGGAAGATAGGATGCTTCGACTCCACTATGCGCACCGTGTGGTGCCGCCGTGGCTTAACGACGATCCTACGCTTGCCACGGCCAACGCCGCGCTGGTTGCCGAAATCTTGGCGTTTCGCGACCAGGTGAACACCATTCCCGAATTTGTCAGGTACAAGACGCTCGTGGGATATGACTCCGTTTATCCGTCGGCATGGGATGGCGATCCGTTCGATTACGAGGCGCGCGACGCATGGCGCGAGGCGAGCATCGACGCAATGGTAGTGGGGATTTCGAAAGCGAACACTGACGAGTGGTTGGGTTTCATTACTCGCTGCGCTCAAACCCGGTCGAACGATCTCGCCACTTTTCCGAGCTTCGGCAATTTTCTCGTGAAGCTGGCGATGGCGAAGCCGACAGTCGTCATCGGGTATCTTGATCGGCTGGATGAACGTCTTGCCCAGTTCCTTCCCGGTATGTTGCGCGGTTTGGTCGAAGCGGGGGAAACCAGCTTCGTCGAACAGAAAATCCACGCTTGGGTCGGCCAGGTCCGCTATCTCGATCAGATTGGCTATTTCCTGAAAGCCGACACAAAACTCGACATTCAATTGCTCGAACTGGTCGCTGCACGTGCCATCGAGCAAGGCGAAAATTGGGCGGTTACCACCACTATTGCCGCCGCTACATCGCGCTTTGCTCAGGCACCGGATGATCGTCTGAAGGCTGTGTTTCTTGCTGGGCTACGCCACCTGACGGCGCAGGGGGATGCGCGTTGGGCGATGTCGCATTTCGTCTCGTGGCGCAAAGCGCCTATCCTGTCCGCGCTGCAACAAGTCGAGTTACCGACGCTATTTGCTGCGCTGCTGCTGCTACCGCGCCTCGATTATAACATTGAGGAGCTTCTCGCGACGGTTGCAGCCAATCATATCGATGAAGTCATTCAGTTCCTCGGTGATCGGATGGAGCATGAGCGTGAAGCCGATGCAGCCGAAGAGTATCGCGCCCTGCCGTTCACCGTGCATGTGTTGCCGAAGGCGCTTGCGTCCGCCTCCGCTAAGTTGGTGCAGGCAGCCCGCGGCTGGTACGCAGCCGATGGCTTGCTCTTTAGGTTTCGCGGTGGTCGTTTTATCGCCCAGATATTCCCCGATATCGAGGCTGATTTTGAGGTAGAGCTTCGCTCTCTCATCGCGAATGGCGATCCCGCCGACATCGAGATGTTGTTGGCGCTGCTGCAAAATTACGAGGGAGGCGGCGGCATCCACACGCTGTGCATGGACATTGTCGATGCTCTGCCGGAAAACGACAAGCTGGTTACGAGCGTGACAATTGCGCTCAGTGCGACCGGAGTGGTATCTGGTGAGTTCGGGTTCATCGAAGCGTATGAAGAACGCAAGGCGTATGTGACCTCTTGGCTGCAAGACTCGAGGCCGAAGGTGCGGCAATACGCGCGCGAATTCATTCACAAAACCGACCAGCAAATTGCCGCCGAGCAACGCCGGGCGGAAGAGGATCAGGCATTGCGACGGCTTGAATTCGAGCAGGGTGATTAGCGATGAGCGATAACCCCGAAGACAAGCCACGTCTCGGCACCGTGGGCAATATCGGAAAGCCGATACTGCTTACTGACGTAAACATGCATGGCGTCTCGTCCAAAGCTGCACAGTGCGGTGAGCAGGTCGATATATGGGTACGGCTCGCGATGACCTCCGATGACCGAAATTTTCATCGGATCGTCCATGGGCTTTGTGGGGTCATTCACCACCATGCGCAAAGCGCAGGCAGTAGTGTTAATCTCGACCGGGCTAGTACCATTGTGCTCATTATCAGACACGACGACCGCGCCGAGCTATGGGTGGATACTGCCGCAGTATCGGTAAATATCATGGTCAAGCGCTCTATGGCGGCTGGGTCAGTCGTTTTCGAGAACGACATTGCCGATGTTACCGACATGTGGTTTCCAGCGCTTACGATCGAGAAGACCGACCGCATCGTCGTGCTATTCCGCAAGGACTGGGCTTTCGGGCTTTATTTTGATTTCAACCCAGATCAGGAATTGGATACTGAAACTGCCCGCCGCAATCTCGGCCGCCTCTATCGCATCCTAAAATACCGGCATCTCTACGACACGATGGCAGACGCGACAGTGGTCGAAAAGCTGACTAAGGCGGGTTGGTTTCCCTTCGTAGAAATACTTGGCAGTGAGTTCCGTAATCTTGCCAACTCATGCGAAGCGGATTTTCCGCTTGAGGATGTGGAATCTACTCTGGTCGCGAGCTTCAATAACGAACGATTGGACCGGATGGTCGCGCGATGGGCGAGCAAGCCGCATTTCCAAGGGAAGCTGCCTTTGCTCCAAGCGGCGGTGCAACACTTCAAAGCCAAGGAGCCCATTGCGACGATCAAGATCGCTCTGACTGAGATTGAAGGCGTGTTGCGGGCGGCTTACCCCATCACCGCCAAACCTCGTCCCCGCATTGCCGACCTTTTGGAATATGCCATCGACACCGCCACGCAAAAAGCCGGAGGCGTGGATACGCTGCTTTTGCCAGAAGCGTTTGCTCAATATCTAAACGGCTACACGTTTGCGCATTTCAACCCCGCCGTTTCACAGGGAACAGCCGGATCGCGTCATGCGGTCGGTCATGGCGCCGCCGAAACGGACAGTTACACCCAAGTTCGCGCCTTGCAGGTTTTGCTCACGCTCGACCAACTTGCATTCTGCACCTGAGCCCATGCGCATGAAACTAAGAGATTATCGAGTCTCGCCGGAGACCGGGAATGGGAATTGCCAGCTTGGGGACACCCGATTGCGCAGGGCGTGATGTTGCTTTTTATTGGCGTGCATGGGCGACTCTTCCCGATCGGGCCCGCCTTTACGACCGGCAAGCTCCATTTCATGGTGACAGCAACGCACAATATTGAGCAGATCATGGCTCGCGATCCGCGCTTTGCACACAAGATCAATCGCAGCAGGCCGGAGAGCGCGCACGAGCTGAGCGACGGCCATGGTCTCCCCGATGGTAAGCGGTGCGCCTTCAAAACCGTCAATTGTTCCTAAAAGCTGTCCGGCAACTGTGAGCGATAGAATAGCGCTATGGTCCTATCGTCAACGTGTAGCAAATGCCGCCCAGTCGTCCATCAGCAATCGCCGCTCCTCAATTGCATTGCCCCGGCGATACGCTCGTTCGGTTTTGGATTGAATAGTATGGGCCAAAGCCATTTCGATATCTTCACGTGCATGACTAGTCTTTTCTCCAGCCCAGTCGCGAAATGTCGAACGGAAGCCGTGGATTGTAATGTCCTCTCGGCTCATTCTGCGCAGCAACATCGTCATAGCCATATTCGACAATCCTCCGCCGGACGTTCCTCGAAATACCAGCGTTGAGTTCGTTGAAGAGTTTGCCCTGATTTCCCGCAATGTTTTCATTGCCGCTTCGCTCAATGGAACCTGATGCAAACTTTTTGCTTTCATCCGCGAAGCCGGAATCGTCCAGATTTGGTTTTCGAAATCTATTTCATCCCAAGTCATCCCGAGCACTTCGCTTGTTCGAGCAGCAGTCAATACTGTAATTTGTAGTGCTTTTGCCGCCGAAGCCGGTCTCTGAGAGAGTGTGGCCATGAAGTCAGGAAGTTCAACAAATGGCAAAGCCGCATGATGCTTCTGTCCCTTCCTGGGTTGGCGGGGCAACAGTAAATCGAGATGGCCTCTGAACCGTGCTGGATTTTCTCCTGATCGCAAGCCTTTGGCCTTTGCAGCATCTAAAACCCGTTCAATTCGTCCCCGGACGCGCCGCGCAGTTTCACATTTTGCAAGCCATATAGGCTTTAATATCGACACGACAGCATCAGTATCCACTTCGTCTACCGGAAGCGTCAATATGGGTTCGGCATATCGCGTGATCGACGACCGCCATTGATCGCGGTGTTTTTTGTTATCAAAGCCTTTTTCGATATCATCAATCAACGCCGTAGCCATTTCACCAAACGTCATCAATTTCTGCTTTGGTTTAGACACTCGCTTCCGCTCTGCAATTGGATCAATACCATCCAAATGCAATTGTCTTGCTGATCGCGCTTTTTCCCGCGCTTGCGCCAGCGAGACATCCAATACTGAACCGAGCCCAAACTCCCGCCGCTTGCCATCTATCATATACACATAAAGCCACGATCTCGTGCCTGATGGCCGTGTCCTTAAGTACAGCCCACCACCATCCGAGTAGATTCCCGGTTTGATAAGCGTAGCAATCTGTTTGACGCTGAGTTTGTTTCTCGAGTGCATGAAAGTGTGTTGCCACCAATCGAAGCGCTTCTCAAGTCATAAATTTGGTCATAAAGTCGACAACGATATCTAACGCAATATGGCGAACTACGGCGAACTGATATTTTCTTCAAAGTCTCTGATAACCCGAGCTTTTTAGCGGCTTCCAGCGTTCGCTGGTGATCGCAACAGTTCAGGGAAATGGCGGACACGGAGGGATTCGAACCCTCGAAGGACCGTGAGGCCCTTGCCTCCTTAGCAGGGAGGTGGTTTCAGCCGCTCACCCACGTGTCCACGTAGCTTGGCTAGAGGGGGCGCTATAACCATCCATTGCGCATGCTGCAACGGGTAAAGTGGCCATTTCAAAAGGCCGCCGGAAAGCGCAAAACCGGTTCCTTGCCGGGAAGAGACTCGCACTGCCGCAGAATCGACTCAGTTCGTCGTGCGTTCATTGCACGGTCATGTCCAACAGCCGACAGCCGTTTCTGGCTGGTAATGGGAAGGAGTTAACCCATGTTACCGTTTTGCATGAAGAAAATCTTGGGAACATTTGCGGTTCTGGCTCTTGCCACCGCGCCAGCCTTGTCACCCGCATCGGCGCAGGTCGATACGGTCGATCCCAATGACGCGATCGATGCCGATCTGGCCACGCCCGATTATGACGGCAATTTCAATTCCGCCACCGCCAATCCCTCGACCGTCGACGATTCGGCGACAGACAGCAATGTCAATGCCGATATTGTGGCGCCCTATGCGACAAATGACGGCACTGCGGTCGATTCCGTGCCGGCACCGGTCGAGGAGAACGGCACCTATCAGGATGATGACCTGATCGGCGCTGCGGAAGGCGTGTTCGGAAAGGGTGCAAAAGGCCTCGCCGAGGTCATTGAGGATATTCTGAAGAAACAGGGCCGGCCCAATGCCTATATCGCCGGACGCGAGGCGAGCGGCGCCTTCATTGTCGGGCTGCGCTATGGCTCGGGCAAGCTCTATCACAAGATCGAGGGCGAACGCCCCGTCTACTGGACCGGGCCGTCGATCGGCTTCGATATCGGCGGCAACGCGGCCAACACTTTCGTGCTGGTCTACAATCTTTATGACACCGAGGACTTGTATCAGCGCTTCCCGGCCGGCGAAGGCGCGGCCTATTTTATCGGCGGCTTCCACGTCAGCTATCTGCGCAGCGGCGACAAGGTGCTGATCCCGGTACGGCTCGGCGCCGGCCTGCGGCTCGGTGCCAATGTCGGCTATATGAAGTTCAGCAAGAAGCAGCAGTGGCTGCCCTTCTGATCGGCTGATCGACCATTACCCGTCCGCTGGCCTCGTCTCTCACAAAAGGCGACCTCATCAAGCCGCATTTTTCCCGTTAGCCCTGAGCCTGTCGAAGGGCGCCTATCGACGAGAGGCGTGGTTCGACAAGTTCACCACTAACGGCATTCCTGCCCGTGCGCAGAACCCAGGCGATGCGGCAATCCACCCCGGTCCACTCGCCTGCTGCCATTCCCCCTTGGTGCCGAGGGGTCGTCTGACCGAATCAGGCCAGCGAGCGGACCTTTTCCATCCGCGCCAGATAGCGCGCCAATATGTCGATCTCGAGATTGACCGCCCGGCCGGGCGCCAGTTCGCCCAGCGTCGTCACCTGTGCGGTATGGGGGATGATATTGAGCGTGAACTCCGTGCCCGTGTCCTTGTCGGACACCGCATTCACCGTCAGCGATACGCCGTTGACCGTGATCGATCCCTTGGCCGCAACAAAGGGCGCCAGCTCCTTTGAAACCCGGACAATGACCTCGTGCGAATCGCCGACCGGCTGGCAGGACACCACTTCGCCGACACCATCGACATGGCCGGTGACGATATGGCCGCCCAGCTCATCGCCGACCTTCAGCGCCCGTTCCAGATTGAGCCGCCGTCCGGCGGCAAATTGTCCGTCCGCCGTGCAGGAGAGCGTCTCGCCCGAAACGTCGACCGCGAACCAGCCGGGGCCCTTGTCGACCACGGTCAGGCAGACACCCGAACAGGCGATCGATGCGCCCATATCGACGCTGTCCATATCATAGCCGCACTGGATTTTCACGCGCAGGTCGCCGCGCTGATCGAGCGACTCAATGGTACCGATATCTGAAACAATGCCTGTGAACATGGGCGATCCTATCTGCAGTGAACGGATCGGAACCTAGGCGGCGCGGTCATATATCTCAAGCATATCCTGCCCCAGGTCGCGCCGCTCCCGCCGCCGCCACTGGCCGTGCGCCTCGCTCAGCTTGTCCAGCCCGATATCGGCAATGCCGGGCAGCCCGCCGCCGATGATGATCGGGGCGCGATAGAGCAGCAGCCGGTCGACCAGGCCCGCCTGCAGGAAAGAGGCGGCGGTTTTCGCCCCGCCCTCGACCAGCAGCCAGTTGATATCGGCAAGACCGGCAATGGCTTCGGGCTCGTCAATCTGCAGCCAGTGCTCCGGCCTGTCCTTGTCATTGCCCAGCACCACCGGTTGCGGCGAGCGGTCAGCGAGACCATCCAGACGCACGTCCAGTCCGGGCCGGTCGGTCCTGGCGGTGCCTGCACCGACCAGAATCGCGTCGCTGCGCGCCCGTTCGAGATGGGCGTGCGCTCGCGCCCGCTCGCCGGTGATCCACTGGCTCGCCCCATCGGCCAGCGCGATACAGCCATCCAGCGACATCGCCAGTTTCAGCGTGACAAAGGGGCGGCTATTCTCCAGCCGGCACAGAAAACCGGCCATGGCGCGGCGCGCTTCCCATTCGCGGATACCGACCGATACGGGAATGCCCGCATCGCCCAGCCGGTCAATCCCTCGGCGCCGCGTGCGTTCATCGGCGTCGAGCGTCGCTACAATCACCCTTCGCGGTTTGGCGGCGATAATCGAGACGCTGCAGGTCGGGCCGCGCGTGCTGTCATGGGCACAGGGCTCCATGGTGACATAGATGTCGGCGCCCTTCGCCGACGCGCCGGCCTGCGCCAGCGCCATTTCCTCGGCGTGCGGACGACCGCCCGGCTGGGTCCAGCCGCGCCCCAGGATGATTCCATTCTTGACGATCACGCAACCGACATTGGGATTGGCACCGGTCTGGCCCCGCCCCCGCTCCGAGAGCGCCAGCGCTGCAGCCATATAGTGCGCGTCGGCGAAGCGGTTCAGCATTGCAGCCCGGCCGGGCGTTCCACCTCTTCCTCGCCGCGCGCCTTGCGGGCCGCTTCGGCTTCGCGTTCGATTTCCTCGACATCCATGCCGGACATCCGCCCGAGTTCCTTCATCGCGTCCCGCCGCTCCGCTTCCAGCTTGTCCTTCAGACACTGAACCTCCCAGCGGTCCTGCATGATCTCCTCGTCGGTGCGGTCATTTGTCCAGTTTTCGACATAAATGACCTCCTGCGGTACATAAGTGTAGGTATTTACTTGTGGATCAAGCCAGAAAAGGAACAGAATGACGGAGGTGCAAACCATCGCCAGCGCCGCCGGGAGCAATCGCTCCCCCGGTTCGCTCTGGCGAAAGACGGCGACCAGGTCGCCAAAGCCACCGCTCACCGATACGTCTTTTAACATTCCCATGCCGCTCAAATAGTGCGGGCAGGCCCGGATGACCAGCCCTTCCCGCAAATTTGGCGCAGGAAGCAGCGGCCCGGCCATCCGAGCCCGCGGTCAGCTGTTGATTTCAAAGCGGACTTTCAGTGTCATCCAGCTTTCAACAGGCTTGCCGTCTTGCGTCGCCGGCGTGAGGCGCCAGTATTTCAGAGCCTGCTTGCGGGTGGCGTTCCAGAAATCCGCATGCGGCGAATCGATCAGTTCGATCTGCTTCACCCGGCCATCGCTGCCGACCAGCACCCGCACACTGACCTCGGCCTCCCGCTCGAGGCGCAGCTGGCCGGGCGGATAGACGGGCTGGAACCGGTCCGCATAGCGGCTGTTGAGGCGAGCAGCGACGATCACCGGCTCCGGCGCGATCTCGACCGGATCAAGGGGAATGGCGTCTCCCGTTCCCGCAGCCCCCAACGCTTTGCCCGGCTCCGAATAGGTCGGGAATGGTTGGATTGGAATCGACAGGACATCTGCAACCGGCTGGTCCGGGATCCTTGGCCGGGTCTCCTGCGGCCATTCCGGGCGGGGCGGATCTTCTATGATCACCGGGTCGGACGGCTCCGGCTTTGCTATCGAAACCGCATTGAACGGGCCGTTGAATTTTTCCGGAACCTCAATAGCCGGCATCGCAATCACGCCGGCGATAATCGCGACATGGACCGCGCCAGCCAATAGCACGCCTTTCGTGCGCGGCGTCTTGTTCTCGTAAACCGAAACATAGCTCATCATCCTGTCCTCTCAACCATCCTCTGGAAATGGCAAAGCGGCCCGTGTCCGTTTGACTATCTGGCCCCGTTACCAATAGTAATGATATACCATTACATTAAGTATTGCAAATCCGTTCGGGGTCGCGAGATTATCATTTTTTATAATTACTTAAGTGGAAGCCGCAGCCAGCCTGGCGAGCGCGGCCTCGCGACCGATCAGCGGCAGCAAGGCGTTCATGTCCGGACCATGATCCAGCCCGGTCAGCGCCTGCCGCAGCGGCATGAACAAAGGCTTGCCCTTCCGCCCTGTCGCTTCCTTGAGCGCGCCGGTCAGGTCTTTCCAGATCTCGTCAGATGCTTCCAGTTCTTCCAGTTTGGCATGAGCGACGGTCAGAAATTCGCGGTCTTCCGGCGGCATGGCGGGCGCGGCAACCGGCCCCGTCACCACCTGCCACCACTGCTCGACATCGCCCATATCGTGCAGGTTCGGGCGAACGATGTCCCACGCCGCGGCATCCATCGCCGCCGGCAGGCGGTCCTTCACCGCCCCATAATCCAGCAGATGCACGATCTTCTGGTTGAGCTGCGCCAGTTCCTCCTCGTCAAACCGCGCCGGCGCCCGGCCGAATCGGGAAAAGTCGAAACTGGCAATCAGCGGCGCGGCATCGGCCACCGGTTCCACCGGATCGCTTGTGCCGATCCGGGCCAGCAGGGCAACAATCGCCTGCGGTTCGATATTTCTCTCGCGAAAGCTGCTGACTCCCAGCGACCCCAGCCGCTTCGACAGCTTGCCCTCGGTGCCGACCAGCAGCGCCTCATGCGCAAATTCCGGCGGCTCGGCGCCCAGCGCATGGAACATCTGGATCTGCACCGCCGTATTGGCGACATGATCCTCGCCGCGCACGACATGGGTGATGCCCATGTCGACATCATCGATCGCGGAAGGCAGCATATAGAGCCAGCTGCCATCCTCACGGCGGATCACGGGATCGGACAGCAGCGACGGATCGAAATGCTGCTCGCCCCGAATCCGGTCGGCCCAGGTGATCGGGCTGTCGTGATCGAGCTTGAAGCGCCAGTGCGGCTTGCGGCCCTGCTCTTCCAGATCGGCCCGCTCCGCTTCGCTCAGCGCCAGCGCCGCCCGGTCATAGATCGGCGGCTTGCCGCGGCCCAGCTGGATCTTGCGCTTCAGGTCCAGTTCTTGTGCGGTTTCGTAGGCCGGATAGACCCGGCCCGATTCCTTCAGTTTCTCCAGCTCCTCTGCATAGCGGTCAAAGCGCGCCGACTGCCGCTGCTCCTCGTCCGGCACCAGCCCCAGCCAGGCCAGATCGGCCCGGATCGCCTCGACATATTCCTCTTTCGATCGCTCGGCATCGGTGTCGTCGAGCCGCAGCAGGAATGTGCCACCCTCCTTCTTCGCGAACATCCAGTTGTGCAGCGCGGTGCGGATATTGCCGACATGGAGATGGCCCGTCGGGGACGGGGCGAAGCGGGTTTTGATGGTCATACGGTCCTGAATGCGTTGGTGATCGGATAGCGCCGGTCGCGGCCAAAATTGCGGCTGCCCAGCTTGACGCCCGGCGGGGCTTGGCGCCGCTTATATTCTGCGATATAGAGCAATCGCTCGATCCGCACCACCGTTTCCCGGTCAAATCCCCGGGCGACCAGATCATTCACCGACAATTCTTCCTCAATCAGGCCGTGCAGCAGGGGATCGAGTATCTCGTAGTCGGGCAGGCTGTCGCTGTCCTTCTGGTCATCGCGCAATTCTGCACTCGGGGGCTTGCTGATCACCCGCTCCGGCATTACCGGGCCCTCCGGCCCCATGCCCAGGCTTGGGCGGTTGGCGTTGCGCCATTTCGACAGTTTGAACACGGTCAGCTTGTACGCATCTTTCAGCACCGAATAGCCGCCCGCCATATCGCCATAGATGGTGGCATAGCCGACGCTCATCTCGCTCTTGTTGCCGGTGGTCAGCAGCATGTGACCGAATTTGTTCGACAGCGCCATCAGGGTGACGCCGCGAATCCGCGACTGGATATTCTCTTCGGTGATATCGACATTGCTGTCAGCGAAACTGTCTTCCAGCATCGCGTCAAAGCCTTCGACCGCCGGATTGATCGGAATCGTGTCCAGCCTTGTGCCCAGCATTTTGGCGCAGCCCTCGGCATCGTCCAGACTGTCCTGCGAGGTGAAGCGCGACGGCATCATCACGTTCCACACGCGATCTGCGCCCAGGGCGTCGACCGCCACCGCTGCCGAAAGCGCGCTGTCGATCCCGCCCGACAATCCCAGAATCACGCCGGGAAAGCGGTTGCGGTTCACATAGTCGCGCAATCCGACAATCATCGCATTGTAGATATCGGCGGGATGATCATCGAGCGCGTGGATTTCACCTGGCGCGCAGGTCCATTTGCCACCGTCGCAGGACCAGTGCGTGTCGACTATTGCTTCGTCCCAGTCGGGCAGCTGGTGCATCAGGCTGGCATCACCATTGAGCACGAAACTAGCTCCATCGAACACGATCTCGTCCTGCCCGCCGACCCGGTTCAGGAACAGCATCGGAATTCCGGTTTCGCGGACCCGCTTGGCGGCGACCTGTCCCAGGCGCTTGTCGTCCTTCTCCACTTCATAGGGGCTGCCGTGGACCGAGATAAATATATCTGCGCCTTGCGCCTTCAGATGCTCACAGACGGCCGGAAACCAGACATCTTCACAAATCGGCAGGCCGATCTTGCAGCCCCTGAACGCAATCGGTTCCGGCAGCGGGCCCGAGGCAAAAAGCCGCTTTTCGTCGAAAGTCCCATAATTGGGCAATTCGACCTTGTACCGGATATCCCGGATATGCCCGCCCTCCAGCAGAGCAATGCCGTTATAAAGCTTGTCGTCTTCGCGAAAGATCGAACCCACCAGCATCGCCGGTCCCGAACCTGCGGTGGCGGCAGCCAGCCGGTCGAGTTCCGCTTTCGCCCGCTCCCACACGGCCGGCTTCAGCACCAGATCCTCGGGCGGATAGCCGATCAGCTGCAGCTCGGGAAAGACGATCAGATCGCTGTCCGGCCGCGCCCCGTGCGCTGCGATCATCGCATCGGCATTGCCGCGCAAATCGCCCACACTCTGGGTCAATTGCGCCATTGTGATGATTAGCTTATCCGTCATCGCGCCCTGATAGAAAGGGCCACAGGGTCGGGCAATCGAAATTAACACAATTACGGACTTTAGATTTCACGGTCTTCTGTCTAATAGGTTCACGAAATTGTCATGGGATGCCGCCGGCGAGTCTTGCGGACTACCGTATCGGGGAAACGCCATTATGAAACTCATGTCCGGCAACAGCAATTTGCCGCTTGCCACCGCGATTGCCGAATATCTGGATATTCCGCTCACCGACGCCAGTGTGAAGCGTTTCGCCGATGACGAGATTTTCATCGAGATCCACGAAAATGTCCGCGGCGAGGATGTATTCGTCGTCCAGTCGACCAGCCATCCGGCCAATGACAATCTGATGGAACTGCTGATCAGCATCGACGCTTTGCGCCGTGCCTCGGCCAAGCGTATCACCGCCGTCATTCCCTATTTCGGCTATGCCCGGCAGGACCGCAAGCCTGGGCCGCGCACGCCGATCTCGGCCAAGTTGGTCGCCAATCTGATCACCGAAGCGGGCGCCGACCGCGTCCTGACCGTCGATCTGCACGCCGGACAGATTCAGGGCTTCTTCGATATACCGACCGACAATCTCTATGGCGCACCGGTGATCAGCGAGGACATCAAGTCGCGCCATGGTGACAAGGATATCATGGTCGTTTCTCCCGATGTCGGCGGCGTGGTCCGAGCACGGGCTCTGGCCAAGCGGCTGGACAATGCGCCCTTGGCCATCGTCGACAAGCGCCGCGAGCAGGCCGGAGTATCTGAGGTCATGAATATCATCGGCGATGTCAAAGGGCGCTTCTGTGTCATGATCGACGATATCGCCGACAGCGCCGGTACGCTTTGCAACGCCGCCGATGCGCTGCTCGAGGCAGGCGCGAGCGATGTTGCCGCCTATATCACCCACGGGGTCCTCTCGGGCAAGGCAGTCGAGCGGGTCAACAATTCTTCGCTGCGCAAGCTGATCATCACCGACACCATCCGCACTCCGCAAGCAGCGCTCGATTCCAGCAGAATTCGGGTTCTACCGATCGCTCCCCTGCTTGGTGAAGCGATCAAGCGGATCGCGGATGAAAGTTCGGTAAGCAGCCTGTTTGACTGATCTCTGGTTGCTGCGAGGCCTGAAACGCACCGCCCCAATCCGCACCTGCCCTGATTCCAGCTTTCGCTGGAATGGCGAATTGCTATAGATGCGCTTATGACTCCAAAAGATATCGATTTCGCACAGAAGCTTGCCGATGCTGCAGGCGAGGCCATCCGCCCGTTTTTCCGGGCAAAATTTGACCAGGAAAGCAAGGGCGATTCGACCCCCGTCACCGAAGCAGACCGCGCGGCAGAAGCGGCGATGCGGACGATCATTGAGGCCGAACGGCCCGATGACGGGATTATCGGCGAGGAATATGGCACCCGCAATGAAGGTGCTGCGCGGCAATGGGTGCTCGATCCGATCGACGGCACGACCAGCTTCATCGCTGGCCGCCCGATCTTCGGCACCCTGATCGCGCTGATGCAGGATGGCTTTCCCCTGATCGGAATCATCGACCAGCCGATAGGCAGGGAACGCTGGCTCGGCGTTGTCGGCCGCCCCACGCTGTTTAACGGCAAGCCTGCGAAATCATCGCGCTGCCGGGAGCTGAAGGACGCCGTGCTGGCCACAACTTCGCCGCATCTGTTTGACGAGCATGATGCCGAGCATTTCATGGGCCTCGCCAGCAAGGTCGCCTCGCGCAAGATCATCTATGGGGGCGACTGCTATAATTACGGCCTGGTCGCCAGCGGCCATGTCGATGTGGTCTGCGAAGCAGGTCTGAAACTCCACGACTTCGCCGCCCTCGCCCCGATTGTCGATGGTGCGGGCGGGATGATGTGCGACTGGAACGGCGAACCATTGCACGCCGAATCAGGCGGCCATGTGCTGGCGATCGGTGATCAGGCGCGGGTCGACGATGTGCTGGAGGCTATTGCCTGCCATCATTGATCGCTGTCCTGCCGCAATAATTCTTGCAATTCCGGCGAATCTAGCTATTGCCCCCGTTCCAATGTGACGCACTGGCCAGTGTTGGGCTGCCACATGTGTCCGTAACGGTACCATCTAGAGGAGACCAAAATGCCCAAGTTGAAGACCAAAAGTGGTGTGAAGAAACGCTTCAAGATCACCGCAACCGGTAAGGTCAAGCACGGCGTAGCCGGCAAGCGCCACCGTTTGATGAGCCATAACAGCAAATATATCCGCCAGAACCGCGGCACCAAGAAATTGTGTGATGCGGATGCTCGGACAGTCAAGAAATGGGCGCCATACGGCCTGGGCTAAGCCCGCCGCAGCGACATTCAAACTTACAGGATATAGAATATGGCACGTGTAAAACGGGGTACGACCACTCGTACCAAACATAAGAGATTATTGGTTCAGGCGAAGGGCTATTATGGCCGTCGCAAGAACACCATCCGCATCGCGCGGCAGGCCGTCGAAAAAGCCGGTCAATATGCCTATCGTGATCGCAAGGTCAAGAAGCGGGCGTTCCGCGCGCTCTGGATCCAGCGCATCAACGCTGCGGTTCGCGCAGAAGGCCTGACCTACGGCACGTTCATCCACGGCACCAAACTGGCCGGGATTGAACTCGACCGCAAAGTGATGGCCGATCTGGCGATGAATGAACCGGCTGTGTTTAGCGGCATCATCAAGCAGGCGCAGGATGCTCTGGCGAAAGCCTAAGCATTTTCATAAATTCGAAGAAGCGCCGGGGAGCAATCTCGCGGCGCTTTTTTATTGGGTTTTTCACAGGGCTTGCTAGACGGGCAGCGATTAAAAACGGGACAATATGATGAGCGACATCGAGGCGATCAGGGACAAATATCTGGAGCAGATTGAAGCTGTATCCGATGGCGATGCGCTGGAAGCGATCCGCCTGGCTGCGCTCGGCAAGAAGGGCGAGATTTCGCTGCTGCTGAAAACCCTGGGCAAAATGACGCCGGAAGAGCGGCAGGAACAGGGTCCGAAGATCAACGGTGCCCGTCAGGCCGTCGCCGATGCCCTGACCGCCCGCAAGGAAGCGATGGAAACAGCGGCTCTGGATGCGAAGCTGGCCACCGAAAAACTGGATTTGACCCTGCCTGCGCCGGCTGCGCCCAAGGGAAGTGTTCACCCCGTCTCTCAGGTGATGGACGAACTCGCCGAAATCTTTGCCGATCTCGGTTTCTCGGTCGCCACCGGCCCCGAGATCGAGGACGACTGGCACAATTTCACCGCGCTCAATATCCCGGACACGCACCCTGCCCGTGCAATGCACGACACTTTCTATTTCCCGCAGACCGATGACAGCGGCATGCCGAAACTGCTGCGCACCCATACGTCGCCGGTGCAGATTCGCACGATGATGGATGTCGCGAAGCGGACCGAGGGCGCTGGCGAGCCGATCTATCTGATAGCCCCAGGCCGCACTTATCGCAGCGACAGCGACGCCACCCACACGCCGATGTTCCATCAGGTCGAGGGGCTGGTAATCGACCGGAATATCCATATGGGCCATCTCAAATGGACGCTGGAAACCTTTGTCCGCGCCTTTTTCGAGCGGGACGATATCGAACTGCGCCTGCGCCCAAGCTATTTTCCGTTCACCGAGCCCAGCGCCGAGGTCGATGTCGGGTTCAGTGTCGAACAGGGCCGCCGGATCATCGGCGGTGACTCCCGCAGCAACGAGGGCGGCTGGATGGAAATTCTCGGCTCCGGCATGGTCCACCCCAATGTCATCCGCAATTGCGGGCTGGATCCCGATGTCTGGCAGGGCTTTGCCTTTGGCTGCGGCATCGACCGGCTGGCGATGCTGAAATATGGCATGGACGATCTGCGCGCCTTCTTCGATGGCGACCTGCGCTGGGCCGATCACTATGGCTTCAATGCGCTGGATGTTCCGACGCTGAGCGGAGGAGTGGGCGCATGAAATTTTCCCTGTCCTGGCTGAAAGCGCATCTCGAAACCGATGCAAGCGCTACCGAAATCGCCGAGAAACTGACCAGCATTGGCTTGGAAATCGAGGGAATCGAAAATCCGGCAGATGCTCTGCGCCCGTTCCGCGTGGCCAAAGTGCTGGAAGCGGCGCCGCATCCGAATGCCGACAAGCTGCAATTGCTTAAAGTTGACGATGGTTCCGCGGAGCCGTGGCAGGTGGTGTGCGGGGCGCCGAATGCGAAGGCCGGGATGATCGGCGTTTTCGGGCCGCCGGGGACCTATATTCCGGGCAGCGATTTCACGCTGAAACCCGCCAAAATCCGCGATGTCGAGAGCTTCGGCATGATGTGCAGCTCGCGCGAGCTGGAGCTGGGCGACGACCATGACGGAATCATCGAGCTGCCCGAAAATGCTGCCGCCAAAGTTGGCACCAGCTATGCCGACTATGCCAAGCTCGACGATCCGGTGTTCGATGTTGCGATCACCCCCAACCGGCAGGACTGCATGGGCGTACGCGGCATTGCGCGCGATCTGGCGGCTGCGGGTATGGGCAAACTGAAGCCGTTGGACGTTGCCAACATAAGTCGTAGCGGCGGCGGTCCCGATGTCCGCACCGAGGACCCCGAAGGCTGCCCCGCATTCTACGCTTGCACCGTCAAGGGTGTGAGCAATGGCAAGTCACCGGACTGGATGCAGGCGCGGCTGAAATCGGCCGGACAGAAGCCGATCAACACGCTGGTGGATATTACCAATTATGTGATGCTGGACCATGGGCGGCCATTGCATGTCTATGATGTCGCCAAGCTCAATGGCGGTCTGGTGGCGCGCAAGGCGAAGCCGGGCGAGACCGTGCTCGCGCTCAACGACAATGAATATACGCTGGACGAGAGCATGACGGTGATCGCCGATGACAATGGCGCGCATGATATCGGCGGGATCATGGGCGGTGCAAACACCGGTTCAGACGAAGCGACGACCGAGGTCCTGATCGAATGCGCCTATTTCACCCCGGAAAATATCGCCCGGACCGGTCAGAAGCTGATGCTGACCAGCGATGCGCGCCAGCGGTTCGAACGCGGGGTTGACCCGGCGTTTCTGGATGACGGGCTGGCACTGGCCACGGCGCTGGTGCTGGAACTGTGCGGCGGGAAGGCGAGCGAGGTTACCCGGGCCGGCACGCCGCCGACGGAGCAGCGCACTGTGGCCTATAATCCGGCAAAATGTCTGGCGCTGGGCGGGATTGATGTCGCAGCAGAACGGCAGCAGGCGATATTGGAAGCGCTGGGTTTTGAAATCGCGTGTCCCCGCGAAGGCGGGGACCCATCTCCCGATGGTGCCACGGCCGACGAGCGGGAGATGGACCCCGGCCTTCGCCGGGGAACATGGACCGTCACCGTGCCGACCTGGCGCCGCGATATCGCCGGCTGGCAGGATATCGTCGAGGAAATCGTCCGCATCGAGGGGCTGGACAATATTCCATCGACGCCGCTGCCGCGTCAGCCGGGCGTGGCCAAGCCGACCGCTTCGCCGGAGCAGCTGGCCGAACGCAAGGCCCGCCGCGCGGCGGCAGCGCGCGGGCTGAACGAAGTGGTCAACTGGAGCTTTATCTCCGAGAAGGAAGCCGCGCCCTTTGGCGGCGGCAGCTGGGCGCTGGCCAATCCGATCAGCGAGGACCTCAAGGTCATGCGGCCGTCGATGCTGCCCGGCCTGATCGCCGCGGCCAAGCGCAACAGCGCGCGCGGTGCCTCGTCGATCCGGCTGTTTGAAGTGGGGCGCCGCTATCTGGAAAGCAGCGAGCATCCGACGATCGGTCTGGTATTGACCGGCGAGAAGTCGGCGCGCGGCTGGCAGGGCGGCGCGGCGAGCAAGTTCGACGCCTATGACGCCAAGGCGGAAGTGCTGGCGATTCTCGAGGCCGCTGGCGCACCGGTCGACAAGCTGATGGATTTCGGGGAAGCGGGTGATGCCTATCACCCCGGCCAATCCGGCACGCTGCGGTTGGGACCGAAGAAGATTCTCGCTGCCTATGGCGCACTGCATCCGTCCGCGACCAGGGCGCTTGGCCTGAAGGGCGCGGCGGTCGGCGCGGAAATCTTCCTCGACGCGATTCCGCTGAAGAAGAAATCCGGCCATATGCGCGACGCCTTTGCGCCACCGGCGCTACAGGCCCTCACCCGTGACTTTGCCTTCATCGTCGATGTGGATCTGCCAGCCGGCGATCTGCTGCGCGCAGTCAAGGGCGCGGACAAGAAGCTGATCACCGATGCCCGGATTTTCGATCTGTTCGAGGGGCCAAGCGTGGGCGAGGGCAAGAAGTCGCTGGCGGTGGAAGTGACGCTGCAGCCGATGGACGCGACCCTGGCCGAAGAGGATTTGAAGGCGCTTGCGGACAAGGTGGTGGCCAGTGCTGGCAAATTGGGCGCGGAATTGAGGGGGTAGCCATGGTCGTCATGCTGAACTTGTTTCAGCATCCATTTCTCCCCATAGAAGCTGCATCCAGCCGATGGATGGATCCTGAAACAAGTTCAGGATGACGAGTGTTAGAAAATTGAATCTATGACCCAAGCCAAACCACGCCGTACATTCGCGATCATTTCTCACCCCGATGCGGGTAAGACGACGCTGACCGAGAAGCTGCTCTTGAAGGGCGGCGCTATCCATCTGGCGGGCGAGGTCAAGGCGCGGGGGGATAACCGGCGGGCGCGGTCGGACTGGATGAAGATCGAGCAGCAGCGCGGCATTTCGGTGACCTCCAGCGTCCTGACCTTCGAGCGGGGCGGCATTGTCTTCAATCTGCTCGACACGCCGGGCCATGAGGATTTTTCCGAGGATACCTATCGCACGCTGACCGCGGTCGACAGCGCGATCATGGTAATCGACGCGGCGTCGGGTATCGAGGCGCAGACGCTGAAGCTGTTCGAGGTCTGCCGGATGCGCAGCGTGCCGATCATCACCTTTGTCAACAAGGTCGACCGCGAAGGCCGCGATCCGTTTGAGCTGCTCGACGAGGTCGCCGACAAGCTGGCGCTCGACGTCTGTCCGATGAGCTGGCCGACCGGCATGGGCGGGCAGTTCGAGGGCGTCTATGATCTGGTCAACAACCAGCTGCACCAGCCGACCGGCAGCAGCAAGCAATATGACGGGGTGACCCAGCAGTTCACCGGTCTGGATGACCCGAAGCTGGCGGAGGTGCTGAGCGAAGGCGCGCTCGAGCGGCTGACCAGCGAGGGCGAGCTGGCGCAGGGCGGCTATAGTGCCTTTGATCTCGAGGCCTATCAGAACGGCGACCTGACCCCGGTCTATTTCGGTTCCGCGCTCAAGCAATTCGGGGTCGAGGAGCTGATCGAGGCGATTGCCAACCATGCACCCTCGCCGCGTCCGCAACCCGCCGAACCGGCACCGATTGATCCGGAAAGCGACGATGTCACCGGCTTCATCTTCAAGATCCAGGCGAATATGGACCCGCAGCACCGCGACCGGATCGCCTTCATGCGGCTCTGCTCGGGCGAGTTCAAGCGCGGCATGAAGCTGACCCCTTCGGGTCTCGGCAAGCCGATCGCGATCCACTCGCCGATCCTGTTTTTCGCGCAGGACCGGGAGATTGCCGACACCGCCTTGCCCGGCGATATCATCGGCATCCCCAATCATGGCACGCTGCGCGTCGGCGACACCCTCTCCGAGAAGAATCAGGTGCGGATCACCGGCCTGCCCAATTTCGCCCCGGAAATCCTCCGCCGGGTGATCCTGCGCGATCCGACCAAGACCAAGCAGCTCCGCAAGGCGCTGGACGATCTGTCGGAAGAGGGCGTGGTCCAGGTCTTCTATCCGGAGATCGGTGCCAACTGGATCATCGGCGTGGTCGGGCAGCTGCAGCTCGAGGTATTGGTGTCGCGGCTGGAGGCCGAGTACAAGGTCGATGCCTATCTGGAACAGGCGCCGTTCGAAACCGCCCGCTGGATCAGCGGTGAAGACGCGACGCTGAACGCCTTTGCCAATATCAACCAGAGTTCGCTGGCCCGCGACCGCGACGACAATCTGGTGTTCCTCGCCAAGTCGGCCTGGGACGTAGGCTATCAGGAAGAGCGCAATCCTGAGATAAAGTTCAGCACGACACGCGAGCGCTAATCCCCTAAATAGCGGCCATGGCGAGCCGAACCACCACCGACATGGCCTTCCAGGCGATCGTCATCGATGACGAGGGGCGGGTGTGCGCGGATATTCCGGAGAGCGCCTGCCAGCAGGAGCCGGGCAATTTCTTCAAGCATGTCGGCGCGCTGGCGCTGACCAAGAGCGCCGACGGGCTGGTCGACCCTAAGCTGGTGCTGAGCTGGCTGATGACCGCGCTGGGCGCGCCGGTGGCGCTGATCGGGCTGCTGGTGCCGGTCCGCGAGGCGGGCGCGTTGCTGCCGCAGCTGCTGACCGCCGGATATTTGCGGACATTGCCGCGCCGCAAATGGGCATGGGCGGCGGGATCGGCGGTGCAGGGTCTGGCGGCGGCGGCGATCGGGATCATCGCGATCAGCCTGACGGGCGCTGTGGCGGGCTGGGCCATCATTCTGGCGCTCGCCGTGCTGGCGCTGGCACGCAGCGTCTGTTCGGTCTGCTACAAGGATGTGCTGGGCAAGACCATCGACCGGTCGCGGCGCGGCACTGCGACCGGGCTGGCCGGTTCGATCGCGTCGGTGACGGTGATCGTCTATGCGCTGGCCCTGTCCTTCCAGCTGGTTGACCGGATGCTGCTGGTGACCGGCGGCCTGTTTCTGGCGGGTGCGGCTTGGCTGCTCAGCGGGCTGTTGTTTGCGACGCTGAAGGAGCGGAAGGGCGCCACCGACGGCGGCAAGAATGCGCTGAAGGAGGCGTGGCGCAATGTCACCTATCTGCGCGAGGATCCGCAGCTTGTCCGCTTCATCCTGACCCGCGGCCTGCTGACCGCCACCGCGCTGGCGCCGCCGTTCATGATCGCGGTCGGCAGCCAAGCCGGGGAAGGCTATGACCGGCTCGGCTTTCTGGTGCTGGCCTCGGCGCTGGCCAGCCTGCTCAGCAGCTTTGTCTGGGGTCGGCTGTCGGACCGTTCCAGCCGCAAGGTACTGGTATTCTCCGCGCTGGTCGCCGCAATCATATTGGCGGCAACCAGCTGGCTGGCCTTTGTCGGCGCGCTGGCCGGCGGCTATCTCCTGCCGGTGCTGCTGTTCGGGCTGATGATCGCCTATCAGGGCGTGCGCCTCGGCCGGGCAACGCATCTGGTCGATATGGCGGATGCCGACAGCCGCGCCGCCTATACCGCGCTGTCGAATACGGTGATCGGAATATTGTTGCTCGCCGGGGGGCTGTTCAGTCTGGTTGCGAACTGGTTTGGCGGGGAAGTTGTGCTGGCGGTGATGGCCGGGATGAGCGGGCTGGCGATAGTGGCTGCATGGGGGTTGGAGGAAGTGCAGCGGGGTTGAGGTGAACTTGCGGGCGTTATTCGGCACAAACCAAGACTGCACCACTGACATCCTCTCCCACAGGGAGAGGCAAGTAAGACTTAGCCGAAAGGCTTAGTCGCACTCGGTGAGGGTTGGATCCTTCCGAGTCCTAAACCCCTCACCGACTTCCGCTAATCAGCGAAGCTGATAAGCTCCAGTTGCCTCTCCCTATGGGAGAGGCTTAACACCTTCACCCGCATCCAGCCCGCGTATTGCGTCCATCAATTACCGCGCGTTGGCTGGTGAAGCCAGAAGATAGAGGGTTTCCTCAATCGAAGACCATTCGCTTTCAGAAACGAGCACAACGCCCTCGGCTCCCGGGCGTTTGATTTTAATCGGTACTTTCTCGGTTACCACGCGATCCATGATCGCGCCGAGATTTTCGCGAGCGTTGGAAAAGCTTTCCGTAATCATGAAGAAGATTATGCGCCGGAACTCATACAATATCAATATAGCGGTCGCCCCAGCGAAGGCTGGGGTCTAAACCAAGTTGGCGAATTTCGCTGCCATTGGGTTGGATCCCAGCCTTCGCTGGGATGACGGTAGTGCTCCGCACTTGATGCGGAGCCCTGAGGGCATCTTGTGGACGGCAGGGCTCCGGCTCGGAGGCCGGAGCACAACGTTCAGCCCCTGAGCAGGAACACCGCATGTTCGGCCAGCAGATTGGCTGCCGCCTTGCTGGTCTGCTTGTCGCCGCTCAGAAACCACTGACCTTCCTGCACATAGCGGCCAGACTCGACCAGCGCGCGGAAATCTTCGATCGTGACATGATGGATATTGGGCGTGTCGTACCAGCTTTGCGGGATCAGCCGGGTGACCGGCATCCGGCCGCGGAGCAGCAAGGACATGCGGATGCGCCAGTGGGCGAAATTGGGGAAGCTGACAAAGGCCTGGCGGCCGATGCGGAGCAGCTGGTCGAGCATGATATCGGGCCGGCGGGTGGTCTGCAGCGTCTGGCTGAGCACCGCATAGTCGAAACTGGCATCGGGATAGGCAGCGAGATCGGTGTCGGCATCGCCCTGCACCACCGACAGGCCCTTGGCGACGGCGCTGGCGACATTGGCGGGGTCGATCTCCAGCCCGCGCGCGTCACAGCCTTTATTGTCGCGCAGCGCCGCCATCAGCGCGCCGTCGCCGCAGCCGATGTCGAGCACCCGGCTGCCGGGAGCGATATTGTCGGCAATGATCTGCAGGTCGGGGCGGAGCTTGGTCATGCGGCGCGCTCATGGAAACGGGAGACAGAAGGTTTTTGCGCACGAAGACACGAAGGAAAGAAGGAAAGAAGGCATAAATTCTTCTTCGTGGCTTTGTGTCTTTGTGCGAGCCGAAACGGGCGTGCATGGCCTCTGTCCTTCGACAGGCTCAGGACGAACGGAGGGGATGGGCTCGGGGCTTGCGATGAGGCGGTCATCGGCCTTCTCCCGCTTTCAGGAAGCCATCGACGATCCGGTACATTTCGGGATTGTCGAGCAGGAAGCTGTCGTGGCCGAACGGGCTCGACAGTTCCATGAAGCTGACCTCGGCGCCGGCGGCGTTGAGGGCGTGGACGATCGCGCGGCTTTCGCTGGTCGGATAGAGCCAGTCGGTGTCGAAGCTGATCAGGCAGAAGCGGGTTTTCGAGCCCCTGAAGGCATTGGCGAGCGCGCCGCCATGGGCCTCGGCGAGGTCGAAATAGTCCATCGCGCGGGTGATATAGAGATAGCTGTTGGCATCGAAGCGGTCGACGAAGCTGATCCCCTGGTGGCGAAGATAGCTCTCGACCTGGAAATCGGCGTCGAAGCCGAAGGTCTTGGCGTCGCGGTCCTGCAGGCGGCGGCCGAATTTCTCGGTCAGGCCGGCTTCCGACAGATAGGTGATATGGGCGGCCATCCGGGCGACGGCGAGGCCGCTGCTCGGCGGGTCGTCGTCGGCATAATAACCGCCGCCGCGCCAGCGTGGGTCGGCCATGATCGCCTGCCGGCCAACCTCGTGAAAGGCGATATTCTGGGCGCTGTGCCGCGCCGCCGAAGCGATGATCACCGCCGAGGCGACGCGTTCCGGATAGAGCGCCGCCCAGCTGACCGCCTGCATCCCGCCCATCGATCCGCCGATCACCGCATGCAGCCGCTCGATCCCGAGATGGTCGAGCAGCATCGCCTGCGCCCGCACCATATCGGCTATGGTGATCACCGGAAAATCCATTGCCCAAGGCTGGTCAGTGGCGGGATTGACGGTTGCCGGACCGGAGCTGCCGAGGCAGCTTCCGATCACATTGGCGCAGACGACAAAATAGCGATCCAGGTCAACCGGCTTGGCTGGCCCAACCATATCCTTCCACCAGCCTGGCTTGCCGGTCAGCGGATGGGTCGAGGCGACATATTGATCCATGGTCAAGGCATGACAGACCAGAATCGCATTGCTGCGCTCGGCGTTCAATGTGCCATAGGTTTCATAGGCGAATTCGACCGGCGCAAGGCTGGCACCGCTGTCCAGCGGCAGCGGGCCGAGCAGGCGGACTCTGCGGTCCAGTCCAAAACGCGTGTCTTCGGTCATCCAAAGGCAGCTAAGCGGCGAAATCCCGAGCGTCAAATGATAATGCGGTTGACTGACAGGCCGCAATGATTAGTCCGGCGTCAGAGATCATCACAGCACAGGCGGACAGAGCCAATGAACGGACCAAAACCGAAAGAATGGATCATGGGGATCGCGCCCTATGTGCCGGGCAAATCGAGCGGCGATGACGGGCGCCAGCTGGTCAAGCTGTCGGCCAACGAAAATCCGCTGGGCTGCAGCCCGGCGGCCCGCGAGGCGCTGAAGGCCGCCTCCGCCTCGGTCGACCGCTATCCCGATCCCGGCTCGACGAAGCTGCGCGAGGCGATTGCCGCCAAACATGGGCTGGATCCGGCGCGGATCATCTGCGGCACCGGCTCCGACGACGTGCTGCATCTCGCCGCCAATGCGTTCAGCGGGCCGGGCGACGAGATCATCTATGTGAAATATGGTTTTGCCGTCTACGATATCGCGGCGCGGCGCTACGGCGGGACGCCGGTGATCGCCGACGACAGGGATTATGGCACCGATGTCGATGCGATCCTCGCCAAGGTCACCGACAATACGCGGGTGATCTTCATCGCCAATCCGAACAACCCGACCGGCACCTTTGCGCCGCGCGCCGAGATCGCGCGGCTGCACGCGGCCTTGCCGGAGCATGTGCTGCTGGTGCTGGACTGCGCCTATGCCGAATATATGGACGAGGGGCAGGATGACGGGGCGATCGAACTGGCGGAGACCGAGACCAATGTGCTGGTCACGCGGACCTTTTCCAAGATCCACGGACTGGCGGCGGAGCGGATCGGCTGGGGCTATGCCCATGCCGATATCATCGGCGCGATGAACCGGATCCGGTTGCCGTTCAATGTCACCACCGCCGGCCAGCAGGCCGCCGTTGCCGCGCTCGCCTCGAACGACTTTGTCGCCATGAGCCGCGCGCATAATGCCAAGTGGCGGCAATGGCTGACCGAGGAAATGGGCGGACTGGGCAATCATGGCCTGCGCGTCGTGCGGAGCCATACCAATTTCCTGCTGGTGCTGTTCGAGGGCAAGGTGACAGCGGAACAGGCCAATGCGGCGCTGCTCGACAAGGGCTATGCGGTGCGCTGGCTGCCCGGCCAGGGTCTGGTCAACGGTCTCAGGATCACCATCGGCACCGAGGAAGAAACCCGCGGGGTTGCCACGGCGCTGCGCGAGATCCTGGAAGCTGCTGGCTGATGCTGCCCTTTGCCCAGATTACCATTGTCGGGCTCGGGCTGATCGGCTCCTCGATCGCCCATGCCGTCCGCCAGACCATGCCCTCGGTGCGGATCACCGGCTATGACAGCGATCCGGCGGTGCGAGAGCGCGTGCTCGAGCTTGGCTTCTGCGACGATGTCAGCGACAGCGCCGGCGCCGCGGTTACCGACGCCGATCTGGTGATTCTCTGCGTGCCGGTCGGCGTGATGGCGGATGTCGCCGCCGAGATCGCTGCCGATCTGCCCGCCGATGCGGTGATCAGCGATGTCGGATCGTCCAAGGACAGCGTGCAGACCGCGCTTGCCGCAGCGCTGCCCGGCGCCCGGATCATTCCTGCCCATCCCGTCGCCGGTACCGAGAACAGCGGCCCGGATGCCGGCTTTGCGACCCTGTTCCACGACCGCTGGTGCATCCTGACCCCGCCGGACGATGCGGCCGAGGGTGATATCGAGCGGCTCAAGGCCTTCTGGGAAAAGCTGGGCGCCAATATCGAGATCATGGATCCCAAGCATCACGACTTGGTGCTCGCCGTGACCAGCCATCTGCCGCATCTGATTGCCTACACGATCGTCGGCACCGCCTCTGATCTGGAAGATGTGACGCGCGGCGAGGTGATCAAATATTCGGCCGGCGGTTTCCGCGACTTCACCCGCATCGCCGCTTCAGACCCGACCATGTGGCGCGATGTGTTTCTGTCCAACAAGGAAGCGGTGCTGGAAATGCTCCAGCGCTTTTCCGAGGACCTGACGGCGCTGCAGCGGGCGATCCGCTGGGACAAGGGCGACGAACTGTTCGACCTGTTCACCAAGACCCGGGCGATCCGCCGCCGCATCATCGAGGAAGGCCAGGACGACGCGGCGCCAGATTTCGGGCGGACGCACGACTGAGGGCCAGCTATCCGCCTTCACCGCCTTCCTGCATTTCTTTTTCCCACGTTTCCCTTGCCGCCACTTGCGCAGCTTTGCTGGCATCGGCGGTCGCGGCAGCGGCCTTGATCACCGCCTTTTGTGCGGCATCCGCTGCCTTTTTCGCGGCAATCGCGTCGGACGCCAATCCGGCCTCGAGCGACGCGCCGGTCTCACGCACTGCCCTTCCGGTTGCGGCCACGGCCTCCTCCGCCAGATCCTGAGCTTTGCGAGCATTTTCATTCACCGCCAGATCGATTTCGGCATTGGCCCGGACGATCCTGACCTGCGCCTTCTTGGCAGCGGCTTCGGCCGCGATCGCCATTTGCGCGGCAGCCTCTTTGTCCTTTTGCGCTTCAGAACAGACCGCCAGCTTTGCGGCGATCACGGACATTTTTGCTGCATTATGCGCTTCCAACGCCGCTTTGCTGGCAGCGTGCTTGGCATCGTCCATGGTTTGTTGTGCTTCGCCCATCGTCTCATTGTCGAATGTGCCGCATTCTGCCCCATCATCCCTTGCTTTTTTCTCGGTGCAGCCCTGGATTGCGAGAGAAAGGGTTAGCGCGACAGCAACGGTGGATATTGTTTTTTTCATGACTTGAACTCCGAAATGTCATTAGCGAATCGATGAAACATGGCTCTGTCCATCGCCTTAGAGTCCAGCGACTAAACAATATGCGCCGCATTCTGTAATTACGTATTTTCCTATAGCCGGATGCCTGGGCAAAAAAACGGTCGCCGCGGTTCGACAATGATCTTGTCCAGGGTCACACGGGTCACACCCCCTATTGGGAGAATATCTTGCCCTCCGGAAAGGGCGGAACACCACCGATCGCGGACAAGGGCAAGCGACCGGATCATGGCGGAAGATTAGCCGATTCTGCCTGCTGTAGGAAAGCTCTTATCCTGCACCAGACCGCTTTTGCACAAGCCGGCAGGGGTTAACGGAATATACAAAGCGGAAAATTCCGGTATCGTGTCAGGACAATCCGATATGTCACAATCTGTTGAACAGGGGGGCCATCGGGAACCATCAGGGGAGTTTGCATTTGGCCGAAGCAACAGTGACCAGCGTACCCCGTTCCTCTGCCCGCGGGGCGCCGGAAACCGGCTATGGCAGCAGGAGCTATCGCAACTATATTCTCGGCATCCTGCTGACCGTCTATATCTTCAATTTCATCGACCGCACGATCATCAATATCCTGACCGAGCCGATCAAGGAAAGCTTCGGGGTGGAAGACTGGCAGATGGGGCTGCTCGGCGGCCCCGCCTTTGCCATCCTCTACACCTTTGTCGGCATCCCGATCGCGCGTTTCTCCGAGAAACATCACCGGGTCTGGATCATCGCCGGATCGGTGTTCCTGTGGAGCCTGATGACCGTATTGTGCGGCTTTGCTACCAGCTTCATTGCCCTGTTCATCTTCCGCATCGGCGTCAGCATCGGCGAGGCGGGCTGTTCGCCGCCGGCCAATTCGCTGATCGCCGACTATTTCGTCCCGGCGGAGCGTTCGACCGCCGTGTCGGTTTACGCGCTGGGCATCCCGCTCGGCGGCATGGTCGCCTATGTGTTCGGCGGCTATATCGTCGGCAGTCTCGACGGGCCGATCATCGGCGCGCTGCTGGCCAGCTGGAACTGGACCTGGGCGGTTAATGCGCTCGACTGGCAGAATATCGAGGGCTGGCGGGTGGCCTTTGCCGTTGTCGGCGTGCCCGGCCTCATCGTCGCGGCGATCGTCAAGCTGACCATCGCCGAGCCGCCGCGCGGCTATACCGATCCGGCAGAGATGCAGAACCGCGAGCAGGTCGGCTTTCGCGAAGTGCTGCGGATCCTGTCGCAGAAACCCGCCTACTGGCACGTGACCATGGGCGTCACCATCGCCTCGTTCGTCAATTATGGCGTCGGCCAGTTTTTCGTATCCTTCCTGATCCGCACGCACGAGCTGTCGATCTTCGACGCATCGGTGAAGATCGCCATGGCGCTTGCAGTGATGGCGGCGATCGGCACCTATATGTCCGGCTATCTGGCGGACAGATATGCCCAGCGCTTCCCGAAGGCGCTGGCGCTGATCCCGATGTTCGCGCTGATCGGCGTGATCCCGATGCATGTCACCGGCTATCTGGCGGAATCCCTGTGGCTGGCGGTGCCGCTGATGATGGTCGGGCAGATGCTGCTCTATACCTATCTCTGCCCGCTCTATGCCGTGCCCAGCGGCGTGGTCGACAGCCGGATGCGGGCGACGGCGGTGGCGGTGACCTTGTTCATCGTCAATCTGCTCGGTTACGGCCTCGGCCCGCCGCTGATCGGCGGCCTGTCGACGATCCTGAACGCAACCTTCCTGTCGGGCCTGGATCCGGCGCTGACGCTGGAGGCGTGCAAGGTGAGCAATCTGGCGGCGGCGGCACAGGGCGCCTGCGATACAGCCAATGCCGATGGCCTCAGATGGTCGATGGTGCTTTTCAAATGCCTCTATCTGTGGGCGATCTTCCACTTCTATATGGCCAGCCGCACGATCCAGCGGGATATGGGACGGTAGACTGCAACCCATCCCGCTTCGGATCAACCGGAGGTGATTCAATCATTCAGCACATTGATCGCTTTGTGCACCCGGTCCCGGATATCCTCGCGGTCAAGGCCCGGCTCGATCTCCGGCTGCACTTCATAAGTGATCACGCCGCTTTTCTGGACAAAAGTATCGCGCGGGGAGACGATGCCGCTGTTCAACGCAACCGGGACCAGCGGGATGCCGAGCAGCTTGTAGATGCCGGCAAAGCCGGTCTGCAGTTCGGGTCGCTCGCCGTGGTGGGCACGGCTGCCTTCGGCGAAGATGACGATCGGGCGGCCCTCGGCGACCGCTTTCTTCGCCTGCTTGATGATCTGTCGCATCGCCGCGCCGCCGCCATCGCGGTCGATGCCGAGCAGGCCGTGTTTGGTCGCAATCCAGCCCCATAGCGGGATCACCAGCAGTTCCTTCTTGGCGATCACCACCGGCTTGTCGAACAGCCGCAGCAGGTCGATTGTCTCGAACATGCTTTCATGTTTGAACACGTAGAGCAGCGGCTCGTTGCGGATTTCGCCCCTGACCTCGACCCGGATGCCGAGGATCAGGCGGGCGCAGACATAGTGATAGCGGCTCCAATATTGCGCCATATAATAGATGGTCGGCGGCCAGAAAAAGGCGCCAAGAAAGGTGGCGATGATGATCGGTACCGAGCCGATATAGAAGACCGCCATGAAGATCAGCGAACGGATGAAAGCCAGCATCTCAGACCCCTGCCAGCGCCGCCAGCCGGCGCATCAGATATTTGTTATATTCGATGAACAGGGTGCCCAGCGAAGGCTGCGTCTGCACGGCGTCGGACAGGATCTGCACCTCCGGCGGCATCGCCCGTTCCAGCTCGAGCCGGGCGCGGCGCATATGCCAGTCCGAAGTGACCAGCCTTACCGACTTGTCGCCGCGCCGCGCCGCCCAGCGAGCGATCTCGAGCGCGTTGGAGCGAGTGTCCACCGCCTGGAAGCCGAGATCGATGCAGCAGTCGAACAGGTCGCCCGAGCGGGCATATTCCGCGGCCAGTTCCTTTGGCTTCACATCCCGGTCGACGCCGGAAATCAGCAGGCGGCCTGCGCTTTTGCTACCGACAATTTCCAGCGCGCGGTCGATCCGGCCCGCGCCGCCGGTCAGCACGACGACCGAACCGGTGTGGGTATCGGCGGAAGCGGGGCGCGGCAGGTCGATCGCGAACCAGGCAAAGCCGATGATCCAGAGCAGCAGCAGAAAGGAGAAAAAGCGCAAAATCATCAAGCGGGGTTACAATATCTTTTTCAGGGCGCCGACAACCGTCCATCGGGCAGTCACCATGGCAAGAAACATCCCCAATATCGGAATGGCGGCAATTATCAACCAGCTCCACCAGTCGAGACCGACCGATTTCACCAGGCCGGAGCCAAGCGCGCGAAGCTGCGTGCCGATCAGCCAGATGATCGCTGCCCCGCCGACCAGCCCGATCAGGCCGCCGAGCAATGCGTCGAGCGCGATACGCCGCTGGAACAGGCGACTGATCTGCTGGTCTGTGCCGCCGAGCAAATGGACGACTGCGATCGTTTCGCTGTGGGTGTTAAGCGCTGAGCGGGCCGAGATGATCACTGCAGCGGCGGTCGCCAGCGCCAGCAGGCCAACAAGGCCAAAGGCAATCCACTGGAAGGAGCGGACCAGCGATATCACCGGCGCAATATAGCCGCTGCTCGGCTCCACCCGCGCTTCCGGAGCGACCGGTGCCAGCGCGCTGCGCAGCGTCTCATATTCGCCATCGGTCGCAACCCGGGCCAGTTTCAGGTCGATCAGCGCCGGCAGCGGGATATCATTGGCCAGATCCTGCGTGCCGAGCCAGGGTTCGATCAGCGCCTCTATTTCTTCCGGGGGCAGCACCCGCACCTCCTCGACCAGCGGCATCGCGCGCAGGCGATCGGCGGCGGCTTCGGCCTGGCGAGCGCGGATTTCGGGATTGGCCTCGATGATCTGCACGGTGGCGCGGCTGGACAGTTCGTCCGAGACATCGCCCACCGCCCGGGTCATGGCGAGGCCGGCCGCCGCCGCGAGCACGGTCAGGAAGATCATGATCGCGATCACCCAGGGCATCGGGCCGGACAGGCGGCCTTCGGGGATCAGGCGGCGGTCATGAGCGGGAATGGCGAAAAACTTGAACATGCGCGCTACTGCTGCTGGTTTTTGGGACGCGGCGGGAAGCGCAGCGAGCCGGTGGGATCGGCGAGCATGCCCTTTTCCAGCCGCATCATCTGCGCGCCCGGGATCTTGCTGAGCAGATGGATGTCATGGGTGGCGACGACGATGGTGGTGCCGAGCGTGTTCAGCGCCTCGAAGAGTTGCAGCAGGCGGATCGCCATGTCGGGGTCGACATTGCCGGTCGGTTCGTCGGCGACCAGGATTTCCGGGCGGCCGATCACTGCGCGGGCAATTGCGACGCGCTGCTGCTCGCCGCCGGACAGGGTCGCCGGGCGAGCCGAAGCGCGGTCACCGAGCCCGACCCATTCGAGCATCTCGGTCACCGGCGTCTCGAGATCCTTTTCGCGGACTCCGGCCACCCGCAGCGGCAGCGCGATATTGTCAAAGGCCGAAAGATGCGACACCAGCCGGAAATCCTGGAAGACCACGCCGATCCGGCGGCGGAAACCGGGCAGGCGCTCGCGCGGCATGGTCACTGCATCCTCGCCGAACAGGCGGATCACGCCGCGGCTGGGCCGCTGCGACAGATAGAGCAGCTTGAGCAGCGAGGTCTTGCCCGCGCCCGATGCGCCGGTGAGAAAATAGAAGCTGCCGGGGAATAGGGTGAAATTGAGGTCGGACAGCGTTTCCACGCCGGCGCCATAGCGCAGGCCGACATTTTCAAAGCGAACAATTTCGTCCAACATGCCCTGCATTCCCATATCGCGGCGAAATATTGCCCGGTCGCTGAACCAATAGGCCGGGACGCCCCCGCAAATCAACTCCGCTGTCGAGCAGCACTCACCGAATCGGCAGGAAAACGCGGAAAAACCCACTTCGGTCTCAAATCGGTCAAGCAGCCACTTGCAGTTTGCCTTGATGGGGTGTTTAGAGGGGTGTCATGATTTTGAATTGTCCGGCTTGCAAAACCCGTTATCTCGTCCCCGACAGCGCCATTGGGCCGAACGGTCGGTCGGTACGCTGTGCCTCCTGTCGCCACAGCTGGTTCCAGGAAGCCGCGATTCCGGAGAAACAGCTGGTCGAGGCCGAAGCGTCCGCGCAGGCCGCCCCGGTCGCCCAGCCGGAAGCCGCCGTGGATCGCGACTGGCTGCCGACCTCGCCTGCCTCTCCGGTTACGCGCTCCGCACCACCGCCACCACCGATTTCCGCCACCCCGGACTATGGCGCCAGCGAAAGCAGCTTTGCGCACGAGCCGCCGTTCCGGCCGCGCCGCAATCCGGCAAAATTGTGGACCATGGCGGCCATCGCCTTTGCCGCTCTGGTACTGGTCGCGGGGGGTGCGCTCTATTATTTCGGCGCGCCGCAATGGATGTCCGGCTATCAATTTGCCTCGATCGACGAAACGCCGCTGCTGATCGAGCTGAGCCAGAAACAGGATCGCCGGACTTTGCCCGACGGCACTGAATATTTCGCGGCCAGCGGAACGATCATCAATCCCACCACCAGCGACCAGAATGTCCCGCCGATGCTGGTGGTCCTGCGCGACGCCGGTGGCCGGATCGTCTACAGCTGGAAAATGAATCCGCCGGCCAAATCGCTGGCGCCGGGAGCAAAAATCAACTTCAACGAGGCCAAGCTGGATGTCCCGCGCGGCGCCAGCCAGCTGGAAGTCGGCTGGGCGGACCAGAGCCGCGACTGAACCAACGGTTGCGATAGTGGCCGGCGGGCAGCGAATATCTGTTGCGGCTGCCAACCCCCTTTGCTAAGGGCACCCGCCTACCCGGGACATCGCTGTCCCAAGCTAGTGACAGTGCGGTCGTGGCGGAATTGGTAGACGCGCAGCGTTGAGGTCGCTGTGGGATAATATCCCGTGGAAGTTCGAGTCTTCTCGACCGCACCAATTCCGGAAAAAGCCCGGCACTATCCCCTCCCTGATCGGGCAAGCTTTACAATACCATGGGCCAGAGCATCTGTGCCCATCTTTCCGTCTGCAACGCCATCCCAACGATCGTCCGCTTTTCGCCTGCGGTGGCGAGGTCTGATGCTAGTAGGCCAAATCCACCGCAATGCGGATCGTTCGCGGCCGCAAGGGCGTCAGATAGCCATCGCTGCCGGGTACGAAGGGTGTCCCCAGAGCAAAACGGTTGCCCCGCGAATCCAGCAGATTGGTGAGGGTCAGGGTCAATCCGCGCCTGTCATTGCCAATCCGGGCAACCAGCCCCGTATCGACATAATCTCCCTGCCCTTCGCCCAGGACCGGTCCGATTCCTATGCGGGAGGGACCCACATAGCTGGCCCAGCCCTGAATCCGGAAATCCTCGTCGCCCAGGACCGTTGCATAATTGACCGATCCGCGCGCAGCATGGCTGGCGACATTGGGTATGCGTCCCAGTCGTCCTATCGCAGGAATGATCACCGGCGAGGAAAAATCCGCAGCCGGACCGCCGAAGGTTACGGCTGCGAGCCGCAGCCCCGGGGAGAGCTGAGTGACGCGGCTTTCGTTGTAAACGGCGCCGAGTTCCAGCGACAGTCCTGTCAGCGGCCGTACCGCGATCGAAGCGGAGAGGCTGGTAATCCTGCCGTCACCGATATTGGCCGTGGTCGGGAAGCCGTTGGCATCGATATAATCGGCCTGAATATCACGCCAGCGGCTGTGCGAGATGGAGAGCGTCGCGTCAAACGGGGTGATGCCCTTTCTGCCAAAGCGCAGGCCTGCATCATAGGTCGACACATGATCATTGCGGAAGCGCTGCACGAAGCTGCCGTCAATTGACAGCCCGCCGGGGCGGAAACCCTCCTGATAACGGGCATAGAGGCTTATATTTCTGGTCAGCGTCGCGAGCAGCGAGGCCGAAGGGAGCAGATCCTGCTCCGTACGGCTGGCGGTTATGGCGCGCCCTGCCTGAGTGAGAGCCAGCATCGCATCGACATTCTCGCCGGCACCGCCGAGCCGCGCGTGGCTGTACCTGAGGCCGCCATTTGCGACAACCGCAGGGAAAATTTCGAACGAAACCTCGCCATAGGCCGTATATTCAGTGATCGAATTGGTGACCCCGGCGATGGCCGATCGCAGCACTTCGCCGCCAAACGCACGGGTCTGGCGGGTCCGGTTGTCGACGAAGCTGGTGCCGATCACCCATCCGAGCCCGTTCTGGTACGGGCGCGACAATCTGGTTTCGCTGGTCAGCATGCGCGTGTCATTCTGCTGGTCGAAGATGCGGGGCGTATCTTCGACCACGCTGGCGTCAAACCGCTCGTAGAGATGATGATCGACATAGGCGTTGGAGGACTGGAAATGCAGGTCGCCCCAGTCCTTCATCAGCACCAGCATTGCCGATCCGTAGCGCGCCTTTGCGCCTTGCTCGACCAGACTGCTGCGGGTCAGCGGTGGCGCATCCTTGTCTGCATATTGGGCATCGTCGGTGGCGATGGTCTGATAGAGGCCGCCGATATCCGCCGTCCAGTTGTCACCCAGGTCGAGGCGAAGCGTGCCGCGTGCGCCGCGGATATTGGTCCGGTTCACATCATGCTGGCCGAGCCGCGGATTGTCGATATAGCCGCCGTCGCTGATCGAATAGCCGGTCAGTCGCAAGGCGTGGCCACTTTCGCCGAGGGGGAAATTGGCGGTCGCGGCAATATCGCCGCCAGGCGCCCCATGCTGGACCAGCGAAACGCCGGCAGAGGCGATCAGCGCTGTGCCGGAAGGATCCGGCGCCTTCGGAATCATCCGGATAATGCCGCCCAGCGATCCGGCCCCATATAGCGTGCCCTGGGGTCCTTCGAGGATTTCAACGCGATCGATATCATAGAGCCGCAAGTCGGGATCGGGCGCGTTGTAGCTAAGGCGGATATCACCCAGATACTGACCGACGGTTGCCTGGGTCGGCCCGGTGAAGCTGGAATCCGCGATCCCCCTGATAAACAGCTTGTTACGGCCGCTGCCGAGATGGGTGGAGGATAGAGTCGCCATGCGCGACAGGATCGAATCCATGCCGCGCTCCCCGCCAAATTCCAGATCGGCACCATCCAATATGGTGACGGCACCGGCATATTTGGCATAAGGGGTGTCGATCTTGCTGGCGCTGACGACAATTTCCTCCACCGGATATCTGGGGGCCGCATTGGGCGGAGCCTGGGTCCTGGCCGGTCGAGTCTTGCTGGCCGGCCTGGCCTGGCGGCGGGCGAGATTTGTGCGGCGTGGACGTCGCTCGACACGCCAGCTGGTCGCGCCGACCCGGACGGCCCGGGCATCGGTGCCGGACAGCATGCGATCCAGCGCTTCTGCGACCTTCATCCGCCCGCGCACCGGCTTCACCGCACTTTGCCACAGCTTCGCATCGGCAACGCTGATGCTGATGCCTGCCTGGCGCCCGAGCAGCGGCAGGCTCTGCAACAATGTTCCGCGCGGCAAATCAATCGAGCGCGACTCTTCGCGCGCGGCGACGGGCATCGCGAACGAAAGCAACAACAGGATGGATAGAAAGCGGGCGATCATTTTAGCGGGTCAGCAACCATCCTTCCGTTTGTTTTTCTGCACGAATACCGGCGAGGGAAGTAAGATCGTCAATCACCCGCTGCTTGTCATCGCTGACCAGCAGGGCACCGCGGAACGGCAAAGCGGCAACATCGGGTGACACAGCAATACTGAGGCCAGCGGTTCTGCCAAGGTCCTCAGCCACTTGCTCAATGGACGCACCATTATAGACAAGCTGTCCCTTCCGCCAGCCGCCAATGCTGAGAGGATCGACGGCCTGCACTTTCGGGCGGCCCCCCTCTGCTCCGGCTTCGATGCCGTAGCCAGCCTTGATATGAAGATTCTCACGCTCGGGATTATAGGCGACGAGTCCTTCCGACACGGCAACATTCAGCGCCCTGCGTCTGCGGACGACGTTGAAGGACGTGCCCAGATCGACCAGCCTGGCTTCCCCTGCCTCGACCGTGAACGGATCGCCTGCACGGTGAATCACATGAAACATCGCTTCGCCGCTTTCGAGCCGGGCAAACCGCGGCCGGTCCTTGTCCAGTTCAATGACCGTTCCACCGTTGATCTCGATCCGCGAGCCATCCGCCAGGGCTACCGACCGCTGCTCTCCTGCATTGGTCTCGATGCGTGTCGAGTCGCTGCCGAACAGGGAGAAGCTGATCGCACCCACCAGCATCGCCGCCATGGCCCCGCCGATCCATGTCCTGCGGCTGGCAAGGAGTGGCGACTTTGGAACGGCAATTTCCTCTGCCGGAGCGGACAGATGCTCAAGATCGGTATCCAGACTGGCGATCCGGTCATAAACAGCGGCATGGTCGGGACTCAGGTCCAGCCATGCGGCAAAATCTTGCCACTCGTCAAACGCGGGATCGCGTTGCCGGATCATCCAGTCGATTGCCTGCTCTTCGACCTGCGAAGCCATGCCATCACTCATCGATTTGTCCTTTCAATCTGGCGAGTGCCGCATAAGCCTTGCGCAAATCGGCCTCGACGGTGCTCAGGCTGACGCCAAGCCGGGCCGCAATGTCCCGCTGGCTCATGCCTTCCAGACGGAAACAGCGGAAGGCCGCCGCCGCGCGTTCACCCAGTCTGTTTATGGTATCATCCACCCTGGCAAGCTCTTCCCTGGAAATAAGCGACTGTTCAGCGGAGGGATCTGCCCGATCGCGATCATATTCACCCCATGCCTGCTCCCGCATTCTGGCGGCCTCCGCCGACCGGTAGCGATCAAGCATCAGATTGTTCGCCGCCCGGTAAAGATAGGACAGAGGCTGCGCGATCGGACCCGTCGAGGAGCCCGCAATATTGACCCACAATTCCTGGAACACGTCTTCCGCGGCATCGCCGGCGCCGCGGACAGCGAGGAACCGAAGCAACTCGTCCCGATTTGCCAGCAGCACGGCCTCGATCCCGCGCGCGGCCCCCGATTCTCTATCCGCTCTGTTCATGAATTGATCGCTTCGGCCTCGGTGCTTCTTTTTCTGGCTGCTCCGGTTTGGGAATCGGCCATCGCGCGCACCCTCCGCCGGCGCGATATATAGCAACCGCATCTCACCATGCAATAGCAGCATCAGCGGGTGAGCGGCGACAGAGACGGGGGTGGTAAAAATAGTTTTCTCCTGTTTGGTTCAAAATAAAAAGGCAAGGGAGAACAGGGCGCGGGGTTGGATTGCCCCCTTGCAGGATGGGAGCGGCGATTGTCCTATAGCCCTATCCGCAGGCTTACGCGGACGGCGATCGCCGCATGCCTCTGCTGTTCCTCCACCGACACTTCTCCGCCAACCTGCATTTCGGAATTGCCGGCAACGGCCCGCACGCGGCCGAGCCAACCGCTCTGGCGTTCTTCCGGAACCAGGGTGAACGGCGTTCCGCCATCGAACTGGGCCACGGTGACGCCAAGCGCTCCGCCAACCAATTCCCGGCGACCGCCTTCCAGTTCAAAACGATACCAGCCGTCATATTGATCCTTGCCGCCGAAATCGAGACCGAGGGCCACTGTTCCCGAGACCGCAAGCTCGTCGCTGTTGCGCTCCGCCACGGTCAGGTCGAGGGCATCACCGCCACCCGTCTCGGTATAGCCGTCCTCCTTCAACTTGTAATAATCCACGGCGACCGTCGGGCGGATAGAGAAATTGCCCGAACGCAGGTCATGGCTGACCGCACCCGAGGCCGACCACAAGGTGCCATCCCAATCAGCCGTCATTGTCTTGACAATATCTTCGCCGTCCAGCGCACCCATGAAATAGCGGGAGCCTTCAAACTTGATCGTCGCGCCGGATACACGGGCGTGGGCCAGCCAGTTGCCCGTCTTCAGGCGCCAGTAGCCCCCCAGTTCCCACTGGTTTGACCAGACTTCATTGGCATTGTCGCCATTGCCGTCCTTGCCGTTCAGATAGGCAATCGAAGCGCCGAAATTGCCGATGCCGGTCTTGTGTTCCGCACCAGCCGATATGCCCCAGCCGCCAACATCATAGCCGACAGTCTCACCGCGGCCCTTGGACGTGCCCCATCCGGCCTGCGCCACCCAATAGCCCCAGTTGCCTTCGTCCTTGAAGGGACCTTTGGGGTCAGCAAGGAACCGGGCAAGCGCGCGCGATCCCGACGTTACATTTTCAAACAGCCCGCCTTCATGTTCGGGCAGCATCTGCTGGAGCTGCTGGCGGAACTGCTCGCCATCGCCAATCGCCAGGAAAATATCCTCGACATCCTGATCCTTGCTCAACGCTGCATATGCCGCATCAAAGCCGCTGGCTTCCGACCGGTTCAGCTCCAGTTCGGTCGCATTCTTGCGCGCAACGCTGACGATTACCTGATTGGCGTTCGCGCTCAGCGAGCCCTTGTAGAGATACGGCAGCAGGGTAGTGGAAGCCGTCAAATTGCCTGCCCCGGTCAGCGTGCCTGCCTGCACCACAACATGATCGCCCTCGGCGCTCTGGACGTCGGAGAGCTTGATCGACAACTTCGATCCGCTTGCAAAACTGGCACCCCCGGAAACTTGCAGGGCGGTATCGGTCGTGCCGCCAAGGGTCACGCCCAAGATGCCATTGTCAGTCACAGCTAGCGAGGCGATCTGGGCGGTGCCTATAAGGTCAAGCGTAGCCCCGGAGACAGTGACCGCGAGACCTTGCGAATTGGCCAGGGAGCCCGAAAAGCGCGAGGTGCCCGACAGGGTCATCATGTCCGCGCCGCCGCCAAAATCAATATTTCCGTTGAACACGGACGTGCCGGCGAGAGCCACAGAATCGGCGCCCGCGCCAAAACCGGCCTTGCCCGTATAAGCGGCATCGCCCGACAGTTTCAGCTGGTTGTTGCCCGAACCAAAGCTGCTGTTGCCCTTCATGCTGCCGTCGGCGATGTCGAATATGTCATCGCCGTCGCCGAAGCGAACATCGCCGGTGATCGACGGGGCCTTGGCCGTCGCTGCCACTGCGGTCTGGCGGACGATAACCCCTGTATTGCTGGCCGACAGGTCGATCGCGACATTACGATCGGATGTCGCCAGCGCACCGGTAGCGGAAATGGTACCGCTATTTTCGACCAGATCAACGCCGCCCGACTTGTCGACAATGGCGATGGCCGTCGCATCATTGCCGCCCGCCTTGGCGCTGATCGTGCCACTGTTGCGGATGGTGCCGAGATTGGCACCCGCCTCGATCATCAGCGCGGTGCTGGTCGAAGCGGTGCTGCTGCCGCCGGTGGCTTCAATCGTGCCGGCGTTGCGGATTTCCGGCGTAGTCGCTCCGGAGCCGAACCGGATCGCGGTCGCCGAGGCGCCGTTGGACGCGGCCTTTACCGACCCGGTGGCGCCGATGCCAATGCCGCCGTCGATCGTGACCGCGCCGCCCAGCCCGCCGATCTGCAGGCCATTCGCATTGATACCGGCATAGACACCGCTGCCCGAAATGCCGCCATCAATGACGAGACCAAAACCCGTGCCCGTGCCGGCAACCGCACCGATGGTAATGGCATCGCTGGTGTCCCCGATGCGCATCGCCGGCGCTGCACCATAAGAGCGGACGAGAGCGGATCCTTCCTTGGCATCCTCGATGCCGTCATCATCTTCATCATTGTCGGTGCTGCTGTTGTCCTTTGGCGGAACCGCCAGGATGATGCCGCCCGTGACATTGCCTTCGATCGACAATGCCGGCCCGCCCTGCAAAAGGTCATCGGCGTCCAGTTTGGACGGATCGGCAGGTGCCGTGGAATAACGATAGCCCGTCGCGCTGAGCGCACCCTGCACCACAACCGCGCCGTTGACATTGCCGTCAATCCGCGCCGCCACTGCATCCACGCCCTGAGCGGTGATCGTGCCGGCCAGCCTGACATTGCCGTCCACATCCTGCAAGCCGACACCAAGCGCGCGGTCGCCGAGGACGGTGGTCTTGCCATCATGGACAAAATTCCCGGTCAGTTTTCCGCCGAGACGGATGCCGGCGGAATCGTTGCCCTCGATGGTGATCGAGCCGCTGTTCGTTATATTGCCCGTAAAATTGCCAGCGGTCGCAATACCGGTCCGGCCCGTTCCGGTAGCAAATGGGCCATCGATATCGCCGTCATTGTCCGCATCGGTCGGGCTGTAGGATTCATCCAGGATGATCTTGCCGGACGCCGCATTGGTGATCGAACCGGTAACGCCCGCATTTGCCAGAATGCCGGTCGCGTTGTCGGCATTGTTGATCTCGATCGTGCCTTCGTTGGCCACCTGATTGTTGCTGTCGAGGGTGACCGCGACGCCCGATGTCGGCTTGACCGAACCCGCCGACGTGATCCTGATATCGTCGGCAGCGCCGGACTTGATCGTTGCCGTTCGAACCGGGGAGGTGGTGGCTGTCTCGATCTTTGTTTCCGCTTGAGCGGGGATCGACACGACGGCAAGCAGGCAGGTGGAGCCGAGCAGATATTTGCGCATAAAAACCCTCTTGTGATTGTGGAGATTAATTCCCTGTACAAACACAAGACGGAGTCATTCGTCCGCAGCCTTGATCAGACCCGATTATTTCTCTGCTTTTATGATGCCGCGCCCTGCATGGCGATGCGCAGGCCGCTCAGTTTCCGCCGCGCGCCACGGTTTCGAGCAATGTCCGGAAGCCGCGGGCCGCCGCGACGGTTGCTGGAACATGGAGACAGCGCTCGTCATCTTCCGCCGTATGATGATAGCGGTGAATGCCGAAGACCCCGGCCGCCGGCGCATAGCCCGCCTTGATCACCTCATCCAGTTCGCCGGCGGAAAGCACATCGCTCGACACCGGGTCCTCGTAGCCGGTCTGGCCGGCAAAGATCGACCGGGCGAGCGGCAGCAGTCCAGGCGAGACGGACAGATATCTCTGGCTGTCGACGCTGGGCAAGGGTGCAACCTCGGCGATGCTGTGCCAGTCGCGGGCTGCGACATTGGCGCCGATATGGAGCCAGAAATCGGTCCGGTCGACTGGCGGCGCAATCTGCCTCATCGCTTCTGCCGCCCCGAGATATTGATATTCATGGCCGGTGTTGCAGAGGAAGGAGAGATTGTGATCCGGCAGCGCCGTCGCCGCCCAGCGCGCCAATTCGAGCCAGGCGGCAACGCCGGGACCGCGCTCGGCGGCGCAGCCGAACCAGCCGGAACGCGGCGTGGAAATTGCCAGCCAGCGTGCCTTGCCGCGATCCAGCCTGCCGACGAAATTGAACGCCGCACGCGTGCCAGCGGTGCCGTCGATGGTCAGCCGCGCCGTGCTTCTGGTCATCGCAGCAGCCAGAAAATCCTTGGCACGGTCGGGCGCGAGCAAGGCAACCGGACCGGCAAACATCGGCCCGCGTCCGTCGGCATTGAGCGCGATCACTTTGCCCGACGGACCATTGGTAATGACCACCGCTGCGCTCGCTCCCGCAGCAAAGGCCGCCTCAATCGGTGTGCGCGCGGCCGGTGCCAGTATCGAGGACCATCTCGCATGCGGCAGGTCGACGAGCGCAATGGCGCCTTTCATCGAGCCGGCAAACTGGCCATATCCGTCCACCCGGACAAGCGGTCCGGCCAGGCCCCCCGCGCCGGTGGGAACGACAACCGGTTGCGGATAGACCGGGACGCTCCCCCCTTCGCATTCCAGTTCCGCCGCCAATGGCTCGAAGAAGGGGACCTGATAATATTGCCGCTCGACTGCATAACCGGCTTTCGCGAGTTCAGAGGCCAGCCAGTTGCCGCAGGCCACATCGCCATCGCCGCCTGCCTGTTTGTTGCCGAAATTCAGATAGCGGAACAGATCCTGTCTGATCGTTTCACCTTCCGGAGATTGCGCGGAGATCGGAGCGGGAGCAAGCGAGATGACCGCGCTCGCGCCAAGGAAGTTTCGCCTGCTGGTCTTGATCATTCGGACAGCTCTCCTCTGGATTTCGTGTTTTTCACTTTTTGTCCTACCGCTTCAATCGGACAGCCGCCCGCGCTCTGTCAATATATTGTACGACAATATGATAATTATTGTTGAGTATTTTCTTGAGCGAGCGGACAGGCGTCCTTAGGGATGGCGGGATGGACAAGACGAAAAATCACGGAGCGGGCCGGCTCGGCACTTCGGAGGTCGCCGAGCCTGTGTCCTTGGGCAGCGTTCCTGTCGCAAATGCGGTCGCCCGTTCGCTGCGTGAACGGATACAGAACAATGATCTGCAACCGGGCGAATGGTTGCGGGAAGCGCGTCTGTGCCGCGAATTTGGTGTGGGACGTTCGGTCGCGAGGCGGGCGCTGCGCATTCTGGGTGAAGATGGTCTGGTCGATATCGAGGAAAACCGGGGCGCGAGAGTGTCCGCGACCACGGTCGAGGAGGTGTTTGATCTCTATGAAATAAGGGCGGCGCTCTATGGACTGGCCGTCAGGGTCGCCTGCATGCGCGCGTCCGATGCGGAAATAGCAAATTATCTTGCCGATATCGACCAGCTTCTGGAAGCCGCCGGCGAGGAGCAGCCGGCCGAGCGGATCATCGCCCTGAGCGAGAAAATCTTCAGCGCGATGGCCGGCCATGCCAGCGCCGATGCGCAGAAAATGATTGCCTCGGTTCGGCGCAAGACCCGGTTTCATTATTCCTACGTGGCGCTCGCGATCAATGCGCAAGATGGGGGTCCCTATGAGCACTGGCGGAAGGTCAGGGCTGCGCTGGTCGCCCGTGACGCCGAACAGGCGAGCCAGAGCGCGCGGAATATATTATATTTCATGCAGGGTGAGGTGGCGCGAATCATGCTTTCAAGAGGCTCGCGCCCGCTTGCGGCAAGCGCGGCTGCCAGGCCATGAGACGGCGATGAAGCACAGTGGGGGGAGCAGAATGCGAAATATCGGTGGAGCTTTGTCCCTGTTGATCGCCTGTGTCGCGACGGGATGCCAGCCGGTCGGAATCGACCGACCGATTACGACAGCAGGCGGCCAGCCAGCCAGCGAGGCTGCGGCAAGAAAATCCCTGCTCACCTATCTCCAAAGCCAGAACACGACCGGCTTTCTGGTCATCAAGAACAATGTCACGCTTGTGGCAGGGAATTGGCCGCCGCCGGCTGACCCGCTGTTCGATCTGTTCCGCTATGAAATGACCGATCAGGGTGAATTGCTGGAGGACGTGGCGTCCCAGCAGAAGAGCTTTGTCGCCATTCTCGTCGGGATTGCCGTCGACAAGGGGCTGGTCAATGTCGCTGCGCCGGTGAGCCAATATATCGGCGCCGGCTGGTCGAAGGCGAGCCCGGAACAGGAATCGCGTATCCAAGTCGATCATTTGCTGGCAATGAATTCTGGCCTGAACGAAAAGCTGGAATATGTCGCCCCGCCCGGCACGGATTTTTTCTACAACACCCCTGCCTATGCGGTTTCGAAGCGGGTCCTGGCCGCCGCGTCCGGCCTGTCGCTGGAAGCAATGACCGCCGACTGGCTGACCAAACCACTGGCAATGCCGCACACGCAATGGCGCGAGCGCCCCGCCGCATTTGGCGATGTCGGCAACAGCAGCGGCCTTGTCACGACACCAGGCGATTCCGCTCGCTTTGGCGCGATGGTTCTCCATGGCGGTGTCGATCCGGATGGCCATCGCATCATTTCGGAAGACGAGCTCAGCAAGATATTCCGGCCATCGGCCGCCAACCCGGCCTATGGTCGCTTATGGTGGCTTAACGGCAGCGATCATGTCGTCCGGGCCGGTGATGAAAAACGGGACGGTCCGCTGATCGCAGCGGCACCCGCCGATCTGGTCGCGGCCCTCGGTTTTCTGGATCGGCGAGTCTATGTGGTCCCCAGCCTGGATCTGGTCGTCGTCAGAACCGGCGCCAAGGCGTCCGACGAGCATTTCGATGAACAGCTGTGGCAGCGACTGCTTCCGCTCGTGCGCTGAGCGCCCGACAGTGCAGCGACGCTTTTGCGCTCGGGTTTCCCGCCGTTCGGCAGAAGCGTCAGCCGCTCTGGCTCGCTGCAAAATCCTCCGCGATCCTGGCGCGCCAGATACCATAAGCGGGAGTGTTGGCTGCGATCGAGGCGGCGGCTGACTGCCGCATCGCCTCTACCTTTTCCGCCAGCGCCTCCGGCGTCGTCGACCACAAGGCGGTGACCGCCTCGCGCGTTTCGGGGAGCAGTGACTGATCCTTGACCCGGGCGGTACAGGCTATCGCCACACCCGTCGCCATATCGGCAGCATGGGGTCCGGCGAGACGTCTGGCGTCCAGAAATGCCGCTGCATCGGACGGACCTGCATAGCACAGGGCGAGACCGACGCCGGCCCACAGATCGACCCGGCGGTCTTCGGCCATTGCCGCGATGGTGGCCGCCGCCTTGCCGACATCCGCGCCGCTGACGAACCAGATTCCGCGCCCTGCCCCCTGATCATAGGCCCGGGATGCATAGCCTTCGAGCACGCGCTTTGGCCCGTTCAGGGTCCGGTCCGGTTCGAAATACATATTGTGATAGCCGAGGCCATCATAGGCCAGCCAGCGGTAGAAGGAATCGAGTTCGGCCATGATGCCCAGTTCGCGCCAGCGCAGTTTCGAAATCGTCAGCCCGACACCGGCGTGCACGAGAATCGGATATTGGTCGGCGAAGCGGGCAATATAGCGTGGCAGCATCGCCTTCCGGAACGGCAGGCTGTCGACCAGAGCGCTGCCCATCGCACCGCCCTCGATAAAAAAGCCGCGCAGCAGGTCGGTTTCCTGATCGATGGCCTGTTCAAACTCACTGAAGGAGCGCGCGACCAGCGTCAGATTATAACCCCGCAGAAACGCCTTGCCGATCGATTCCAGTCTTTGCTCATGGCTCTTGTCCGCAAGATCAAAGCCGCGGACTCGAAATTCGACTCGCCGCGGGTCCAGAGCCAGAAATTTCCGAATCAGGGCGGGTGGCGGTCTGAGCCGGTCTTGCTGATCGCCCGACGAATGGATTCGGCTATTCCCGGTCATGGCTTGCTGCTCCCAACATGTTCGTCTTTGCGGCAATTCGCATAGCCCAATCCCGGGTCAACGGCAAAAGTATCTTGGTCGAGCAAAACCGCCGACAGCGATGCTGGCAGTCTATATTTGTCTAAAGCGGCCACTTGTCAGAATGACATTCGAATTTCTTAACCAACTTCGCCTGATACGCCCGCCATGAGCACGAGCGAAAAGGAAGGGGCGATGAAAAGCATATTGGTCGTCGGCGTCCGCGGCCTCCCGGAGGTTAAGGGCGGCGTTGAAAAACATGCCGAGCGCCTGTTTCCCCTGGTCGCCCAACGAGGCTGGGCCATATCGGTGGCCGGGATGAAGCCCTTTCTGCAACCGGGCCAATATAACGGCGTGCAGCTGTGGCGCGCGCCGTCTCTCGGGATCCGGAAAGCCGATCGCTGGCTATATGCTGCGGCCACGCTGATCAGGGCCATCAGGGTCCGCCCCGATATTGTCCATTTCGCGCGACTGGAATCCGCAGCGCTGCTGCTGGCCTACAAGCTGATCGGCTGCAAGACCGTGGTGCGCTACGGTGCCGACTGCGATGCCCATCCGTGGAGCGGACCCCGCAAATGGACGATGCGCTGCGCCCAATATCAGTTGCGCTGGGCAGACAGTATTATCGCGCTGACGCCGGTGCTGGCAAAAAAGCTGCGCGCGTCGGGCAAAAGAAGGAAAATCCATGTCATCGGCAATGCCGTCGACCAGCCGGAACATTTTCCGCAAGATGCCAGGCCGCGGGTGAGTGGCGACTATATCCTGTTTGTCGGCCAGATATCGCAGAAGAAGAATATCCACCGTCTGATCTCGGCTTTCCGCGTCTTTTCAAAACGCCATCCGCAGGTGAAGCTGGTGATCGTCGGCGATTGGGGAAAAAGGACGGAGCGCAAACGGGTCGAGGCGCTGAACGACGACCGGATCGTGATGCTGGGCGCCCTGCCCCGGTCGGAGCTTGGTCCGCTCTATCGCGGAGCCCGCTTTTTCGTGAACCCCTCGGTCCGCGAGGGCCATTCCAACACGCTACTGGAAGCGATCAGCACCGGCTGCCCGGTGCTGCTGAGCGATCTGCCGGAGAACCGGGATTTGCGGCTGGATGCGAAACATTATTTCAATCCTGCCGACGTTCGCTCCATGGTCAGCGCGCTGGGCCGTGCCCACGCCAATCCTCGCGCCTATCGGGTCTCGCCTGACCGGTTTCCGCAGTGGGACAACATAGCCGAGCAGACCGTTGCGGGTTACTACAAGCTGTTTGCCGGTGATGGCACCCCTCGCGGCGCGCAACAGGCCGCCCCTCGAAGCTAGACCAGCGGTCCGGAAACGGAACCTTCAGGGCTGCCCGCTACCCTACGCCGCTACTGCCGTCAGAACTTGTAGCCCACCTCGACCCCGAGACGGCGGCGACCACCGGGAGAGATGAACGACCCGCCGAATTCGACCGCAGTGATCACTTCGTTGAGATATTTCTTGTCGAGCATATTGTCGGCAAAGGCGGTGATGTTCCAGTTTTCGCCCTCCAGCCCGAAGCGCAGGTCGAGCACACCATAGGCATCGCGCTGGGTAATCGCCATGTCCGAATCCCCGACAAAGGCGGGAAGCGCCAGCGCCGAACCCGGCAACAGGCCGCTGAACAGCGTCGGGCCGGTGTCTTCCTGGACCGTGTGGAACCAGGTCGGGCCGGTGATGCGATAGTCGGCGCGCATCACCAGATCGAAACTGCTGGCAATCGGGGCCACCATCTGGGTGCCCAGGTTGATTGTATAGTCCGCCGTATGCGGCGACTTGTTGCCGACGGTATAGGGCCGCGAGGCGTTGGCCTTTATCTCGCTTTCGGTAAGGTTGACCGACCCGAAAATGTCCCAGCCCTCGACGATTTTGGCACTGGCATTCAGTTCCACGCCATAGATATCCACCTTGTCGATATTCGAGACCACCCGCAGCAGGCCAAAGGAGCCGACGAAAAATTCGAAGAACTGCATGTCGTCGACTTTGGTATAATAGCCGGCGAGATCGAAGGTGATCGCACCGTCGGCAGCGGATCCCTTGAAACCGGCCTCAAACGCGCTTGAGGTTTCCTTGCGGAAAACATCGTTGATCAGGATATTCGTGCCGATGAACTGGTTGAAATTCTGGTCGACGATCGCCGCGGCCCCCTGGTTGTTGAAGCCGCCCGATTTGAAACCGATCCCCCAGTTGGCGTAGAAGTTCAGAGTGTCGGTCAGACCATAGCGCAGCGACAATTTCGGCTGCAGTTCCTTGAACGTTTCCTTCTTGTCCGGAATCGCGCCGCCGGTCTGGCCCGGATTGATCGGCGCACCGGTGATCGGATCGGTCACCAGTGGCACCCGGTTGGACACTTTCCGTTGCTCGATATCATAGCGCAGGGCGAGGCTGACGTCGAAATTGTCGGCGACCTCATAATCGACCGAACCGAAGGCAGCATAGACATTGGTGCTGAAATTGTCCGAGAACAGTTGCGATGTCGGATTGCTGCTGTCGGGACCATTGTACAATTCGCGGATCACGCCCTGCCCCAGATCGGCGCCAAGGCTGACGCCGACATCGCGGTCGATATTGAGATAATAGGCGCCGACCTGCCAGTTGAACGGCCCGTCGCCGCTGGAGGCCAGGCGGACTTCGCCGCTGATATCGGTCTGGTTGCGGATCTGATACTGGGTGCCGTCGCAGGTGGCCGGGCTATAAGGACCAAAGGTCGAGCCATTGACCGGATCGAAAATGAACGGAACCGGATTGTTGCCGATAAAGGTCGGCGGGTTGAGCGGGAAGCCGGTCAGCGCCGCGGTCGAGGCGAAGCAGCTGTTCGACGCCGCCACCGATGCCGGGGTCGCGCCGGGGAAAGTGTAGCGGGCAAAATCGGCGGAGGTGCCATCCGCGGTCAGCGACTGGTCGACGTCGCTGTACAGCGCCCAGGCGGTCAGCGTCACCGCGTCAAATTCGTGGGTCAGCTTGACCGATGTTTCGAAGGTGGTCTGGTCATTGGTCGGACGGATGTTCGAATAATAGCTGAACGGATGATCGTTCACATCCTCGAAAAAGGCGGGATTCACGGCAGCAAAATTGGGCAAGTGAAAAGCCGCGTTGAAGTTGATCGAGGCACCGGTCAGATCGGCATAGCGCGCCTTGACGTCGATTTCGGTCGCGTCACCCAGCTCGGCGACAAACCGCCCATCCACCGACCATGTTTCCTGGTCATCCACAATCTTGCGGTTGCCGAGGAAGCTGTTGCGGTAGAAGCCGTCGGTGGTGCTGTAGGAACCGGACAGCACCAGGCCGGCGCTCTCGCCGACCGGCACCGAAATATAGCCCGACGCCTTGTAAGTATTGTCTTCGGCCGCGCTGGCCTTGACGCCACCTTCCAGAGTGTCACCCGGTTTCAGCGTCTGGATGACGATCGCCCCTGCGGCGGCGTTGCGGCCATAGAGCGCGCCCTGCGGCCCTTTCAATATTTCGATCTGGCGCAAGGTGCCCTGATCCTGGTTGAGCTGGGCGGTGTTGGTCTTGAGAATGCCGTCGACCACCAGCGCCACCGAGCTTTCGGCATCGCGCGCGCCGTTGATGCCGCGGATATTGATCTGGGTATCGCCCGCTTCCGTGGTGCCGCTGACGATGGTCACGCCGGCGGTCAGCTGGACAAACTCGTCGGCCTGCTGGACGCCGGTGCGGTTCAGCATGTCTTCGGTGAACACGGTGACCGATGCCGGCACGTCGGCGAGCAATTCATTCTGCCGCCGGGCGGTGACGATGATGACGCTGGAATCCGTGCTGTCGCCGGCTTCCTGTTCGCCGCCGGCCTGGGCCTGTGCGGGGTTGAAGCCGACCAGCGCGGCAAGGCCGGCTGAAAGTGAAAGAGCTGTTTTGATGCGACGCATTTTTCTTCCTTCCCTGATGGAATATTTGCGGGCCTTTTGACCCGTCAAACAGGTTTAAACGAGCACATTGGTCCCGCTCATATAGACATAGACCTCCTGGAATTTTCCGTCCCGCACGCGCCAGAAATTGGTGTTATTGAGCAAGGTGACCCCGCCGTCGGCGTCGGTCAGCTCGGCGACAAAGCTGGCGGCGATCCGGCCGTGGGCCTCGTCGACGGTGCAGGTGAAGTCCCGATGGATGATGGTCTCGTAGGCGCCGAAGAAATCCTCGAACATGCGCCGGATTTCGTCCTTGCCGCTGTGCCGCGTAAAGGCGGTCTGGACGCAGAACAGCGCGCCGTCGTGGAAACATTCGAGCGCCGCGTCCATATTCTTGGCATCGACATTGCCGAAATAGGTTTTCGTCGCCAGCTCGATCAGTTCGTCGCGGGAGAGTTCGGGTTCATATTGCATCAGGCGTCTCCCTCTTTCAGCAGATTATCGCCGCTCATGTAGACGAAGACATGCTGGAACAGCCGGTCCCGGCAATAGAAGCGGTTGCAATTTTCGTAGCGCAGCTGCTCACCACCATTGGGCGTGATCAGCACGGTGAACTGGGAGCAGATGGCGTTGCTGCCCGGATCGGCGGTGTGGACGAAATTGCCGTGCCAGATCTGCTCGAAGTCGGCGAACAATTTGGTGAACATCGCCTCGATCGCATCGCGACCCTGGTGGACGGTGTCGGATGTCGCCTCGTGCAGGATCGCGTCGGGCGCGAAACAGTTGAGCACCTGTGTCATATTCTTGTTGTCGACACCGTCGAAATAGCGCTTGGTGACGATGTCGATATAGAAGGGATAGGGCAGCGGTACCTGTCCTGCCATGCCGGGGGTCCAGTCAGCCATCAATACCATCCTTTTCTAATATCCGCGTCTTTCGGCACTTCTGGAGCCGGGAACGCTTTCTTGCTGTGGGTCAGCCCCAGGTCGACCAGCGTTTCGAGAAATTTATAGGCAACCTGACCGGGGTTGATCACCGGGATCGGCAGGGTGTCGGCAAGATATGCCGCCGACTGGTGCATGGTGGTCGACCCGAGCACGATCACGTCGGCGCCGTCTTCTTCCATCGCCAGCACCGCTTCCTTGCGAAGCTTGTCGAAAATCACCTCTTCCTTGCCGGCGAGCAGTTCGGTGACATCGGGCCGGGTCTTGATCGAGCGCAACGAGGCTACCCGGTCCCGCCAGCCATATTCGCTCAGTGTTTTTTCGTAGAGCGGAAACCATTCGGGCCACATGGTGAGCACGGTGAATTTCTTGCCGAGCATCATCGCCGCCGCAAAGGCCGCTTCTCCCGGGCCGACCACCGGAATGGAGAGCCGGGAGCGCAGCGCGCGCAGTCCGCTGTCGCTGACCGTGTCGATCAGGACCCCGGCATAGCCTTCTTCTTCGGCCGTGATACCGGCCTGGAATACGGTCCAGTCCATCAGCAGCGTGTCATGATAGCTGTCGCCCAGAGCCGCGCCCCAGGGGACCGCGACAAATTCGGGCTGGAAACCGGGACGGACAAAATCTGCTGGCAATTGCTGTGCACGGGCGGCCACGCCGGCCTCATCCATCGGGATGGGGACAATGACCTTTATCCGCTTCATTGCAATTCCGGTTCAGCCATAGTGATGCAGAAACTCCCTGACCTCCGTATATTGTATACAATTATCGTCCGTCAAGCGGAAACTGTCCTTTGGCTGAAGACTTGCCCATCGCGATTTATTCGGCCAATAGCCGGTTCATGAGCCGCGCTTCCGATACCGCCTATGAAAAAATCCGCAGCTTCATCCTGTACGGCGAGGCCCGGCCGGGTATGCAATTGACCGAGGAGCGGCTGTGCGAGATCGCCGGCGTGTCGCGCACCCCGGTGCGCGATGCGGTTCAGCGGCTGGAAAACGAGATGCTGGTGGTGCGCAGCGCGTCGAAGCGCCTGTCGGTGGCGGACTGGTCGGACGACGAGATTGACGAAATGTTTGCCCTGCGGGCGATGCTTGAATGCCACGCCGCCGAGCGGGCAGCACGGCGCATGGATGCCAGCGGCCTCGACCGGCTGCGCCAAGTGAACGGAGAACTGACCCGTGCGGTCCAGCTTCCCGCGCCCGATATCACCGGCTTTCTGGAGGCCAACCGGCAATTCCACGATCTGATTCTGGAATATGCCCAGTCGCCCCGGCTGAGCAAGTTGCTGCCGGCGCTGGTCGAACAGCCCGTGGTCCGGCGCACCGCCAATCAATATTCCGGCGATGACCTGATCCAGTCGGCCAAGGATCATGACGAGCTGATCGCGGCCTTCGCCGCCGGGGACAAGGACTGGGCGGGAGCCGTGATGACCAGCCATATAAGGCGCGCCTTCCACAGCTTTCATCTCGCCACCCGGGGCAGCGAAACGCCCTGACTGTCAGATGATTCCGCGTTCCGTGAGGTCTGCCATGGTCGCGCTGTCCATGCCCAGCAACTCGCCGTAAATCGCTTCATTATGCGCGCCAAGCTCGGGCCCGACGCTGTCGATATGGCCCGGCGTCTTGGAAAGTTTCGGCGTGACATTCTGCATCACGAAATTTTCATGCTGCGGGTGATCCACCTTGACCAGCGCTTCCCTCGCCTGGAAATGCGGATCGGCCAGCATTTCCGGAGCGCGATAGACATTGCCGGCGGGCACGCCATGTTTCTCGCACAGATCCAGCAGGTCCTGGCTGGTAAAGCCGCGCGTCCATTCCATGATCAGCTCGTCCAGCTCGAGCTGATGTTCGCCGCGGGCGATATGGGTGGCATAGCGGGGATCTTCGCCGAGTTCCGGCCGACCCATCATCGCCGCCATCCGTTTCCACACGCTGTCCTGATTGCCGCCGATCAGGACGCTGCCGTCGCTGGTCGGATAGACGTTCGACGGGGCAATTTTCGGCAAGATCGAGCCGGTGCGCTCGCGGATATGGCCAGCGACCGTATATTCCGCCACCGTCGATTCCATATTGGCGAGCACGGCTTCATAAATGGCCGAATCCACCACCTGCCCCTCGCCGGTCTTGTGCCGGTGCTGCAGCGCCATCAACGCGCCGAGACAGGCGTAGGTCGCCGCCAGCGAGTCACCGATCGACAATCCGGCCCGGCTCGGCGGACGGTCGGGTTCACCCATGATATAGCGCATGCCGCCCATCGCCTCGCCAATGCCGCCATAGCCGGCACGGTGCGAATAGGGCCCGGTCTGGCCATAGCCCGACACGCGAATCATGATCAGCCCCTTGTTGATGGCGCTCAGCGTCTCGTAGTCGAGGCCCCATTTTTCCATTGTGCCGGCGCGAAAATTCTCCAGCAGAAAGTCGGATTTCCCGACCAGCTTCCTGACGATCGCCTGGCCTTCCTTTTCCCGCAAATTCAGCGTGATCGACTTCTTGTTGCGGCCGACCACGGAAAACCAGAGCGGGATTCCCTGCCCCCAGCTGCGCATCGCGTCGCCGACTTTCGGCGGCTCGATCTTGATCACCTCGGCGCCATGGTCACCCATCAGCTGGCCGCAGAACGGCCCCGCTATCAGCTGACCCATTTCGATCAGCCGCAATCCTTTTAACGCCCCTTGCGTCATGAAAAATACTCCCGCATCATGCTTTCTCCTATACAAAGCACAAACAGGATTGTATACAATTTATATGAGCACGAACAGTCGCACAGAGGTCACAATTTTGGAGGTCGGTCCGCGGGACGGGCTTCAGAATGAATCCGAAATCATTTCCACGGCCGACAAGCTCGGTCTGATCACTCGCATGCTGGATGCCGGCGTGAAGCGGATCGAGGTCGCCAGCTTTGTCCATCCCGGACGCGTGCCGCAGATGGCCGATGCCGAAGCGGTGATCGCCGGACTGCCCGACCGCGACGATATATCCTATATCGGCCTGTGTCTGAACAAGCGCGGCGTGCTGCGCGGCCTGGCAACCCGCGAAGGCAACAAGCGCGGGATCGACGAAGCCGGTTGCGTGGTCGTCGCCAGCGATACGTTCGGCCAGAAGAACCAAGGCCAGACGATAAAGGAAGGCATAAGGGAAAATCGCGAGATGATCCGCTTTGCCAAGGCCGAGGGGCTGAAGGCACAGGTCACGATCTCCGCCGCCTTCGGCTGCCCGTTCGAGGGTGCGGTCGATCCGGATGTGGTCATCCATATCGCAGAGGAAATGGCCGCAGAAGGCCCGATGGAAATCGCGCTTGCCGATACCATCGGTGTTGGCGTGCCGGCCCAGGTCACAGAGCTGTTCGGTCGGCTGCGCGAAATTCTGCCCGACGATATCGGCATGCGCGCGCATTTTCATGACACCCGCAACACCGGCATCGCCAACGCCTGGGCAGCCGTTCAGGCGGGCGTGCAGACGCTAGATTCCAGCCTCGGCGGCCTTGGTGGCTGTCCCTTTGCGCCCAATGCCACCGGCAATATCGCGACCGAGGACCTGATCAACCTGCTCAATCGGTCCGGCGTAGAACATGATCTCGATCTGCGCAAGGCGATCGCCACCAACCAGTGGTTCGAAACCATCATGGGCCGTCCGCTGCCCTCGCTGGTCGCGAGGGCCGAGGCATGAATGACCGTTAGACAAGAGAAAGAGTGAAATATGGGGTATCGATTGGGTGTCGACGTCGGCGGAACTTTTACCGATCTGCTGCTGATTGACGAAGGCAGCGGCCAGACCTTCCGCGACAAGGTGCCGTCGACCCCCAGCGATCCCTCCCAGGCCGTCATCAATGGTGCCAGAGGCCTCTGCGAACGCCAGAATATTGCTCCGCAGGATATCGACCTCTTTCTGCACGGCACGACCGTCGCGACCAATGCGGTGCTGGAAAAGAAGATTGCCAAGGTCGGCCTGATCGTCACCGAGGGCCATCGCCACCTGATGCAGATTGCGCGCAGCCTGGTGCCCGGCGGTCTCGCTGCCTGGATCATCTGGCCCAAGCCCGAACCGATGGCCGCCCTGCAGCGCACGATCGAGGCTCCGGAACGGATGGACGCCAGAGGCAAAACCGTTCGCAAGCTGGACGAGGCCGAGATGCGCAAGCGGCTGGAGACATTGAAAGCCAGCGAAGAGATCGAGGCGCTGACCATCTGCCTGATGAACAGCTATGTCGACGGCAGTCATGAAAAGGCCGTCGCCGCGATCTGCGCCGAGGTCTTTCCCGATATCCCCATTTCCATTTCCTCCGATATCCTGCCCGAGATGCAGGAATATGAGCGGGCGCTGACCACGGTCGCCAACAGCGCCGTACGCCCGGCGGTGGCGCGCTATGTCGGCAATCTGAAATCGGAACTGGAGGCCTGGGGCACCAGGGCGAAGCTCAACCTGCTGCGCTCCGATGGCGGCCTGATGTCTGCCGACAAAAGCGCCGAGGCACCGGTCAACCTGCTGATGTCAGGACCGGCCGGTGGGGTCGCCGGGGCGGTCTGGGTGGCGAAAAGTGCGAATGTGAAAAATGTCCTGACCCTCGACATGGGCGGCACCTCGACCGACGTGGCGCTGATCGAAAATGGTTCGGCGCGGCTGCAGCGGGAAACTTCAGTCGGCGACCTCAATGTCCGCGCCTCGTCGATCGACGTCAAGACGGTCGGCGCCGGCGGCGGCTCGATCGCCTTTGTGCCCGAACTGACCAAGGCGCTGCGGGTCGGCCCGGAAAGCGCCGGCGCCGTGCCGGGACCGGTGGCCTATGGCAAGGGCGGCGAACTGCCGACCGTGACTGACGCCAATGTCGTGCTCGGCTATCTGCCCGAATCGCTGCTCGGCGGCAGCTTCAAGCTCGACCGCGAGGGCGCGCAGAAGGCGGTGCAGACGATCGCCGATGCACTTGGCATCGAGCTGATGGACGCGGCCGCCGGGATCATCGATATCGTCAACGAGAATATGTTCGGCGCGCTGCGGCTGGTCTCGGTCCAGCAAGGCTATGACCCGCGCGAATTTGCGCTGATGGGCTTTGGCGGCGCCGGGCCGCTGCACGCCAATGCGATGGGCAAGCTGATGAACAGCTGGCCGGTGATCATCCCGCCCTCGCCCGGCGTGCTCTGCGCCTATGGCGACGCAACCACGCGGCAGCGAGTCGAGACCCAGCGCAGTTTCAACGAGATGGTCCAGAACACCAGCGACGAGGAGCTGACCGTCTATCTCGACAGCCTCGGCGCGCAGGTGAAGCGGGAACTGGAAGCGGAAAATGTCGCTCCCGATGACATCGAGCTGCTCTACGAGATCGATATCCGCTATGCCGGCCAGGCTTTCGAAATCCCGCTGTCGGTAGAACCGGAAGGCCTGTCGATCCAGAGTCTGATCACCCGCTTCGATACCGAGCACGAGCGGCTGTTCACCTTCAATCTCGACGAGACCCCGCACGAGATCGTCAATGTCCGCGCGGTGGCGCTGGGCAAGTCCGCCGATGTTGCGCCGCCCACAATCGAAAAGGGTGAGGCGGATCCATCGGCTGCCAGGACCCGCGATCACCAGCTTTATATGGATGGCAGGATCCAGGATGCAGTGATCTACGACCGCGCGCTGCTCAAGGCCGGCAATCGCATCCCGGGTCCGGCCATCGTCACCGAAATGGACAGCACGACGCTGGTCCACAGCGGCTGCGAAGCGCTGGTCGACGCGCATGGCAATCTGATCATCAACCTGTTGGAAGGAGCGTAATATGCCCGCACGGATCATCGAAACCAACAGCGCTCCGTTCAACACAGTCGATGTCGACCCGGTCACGCTCGACATCATGGAAAATGCCTTGCGCAACGCCCGGATCGAAATGGATGCGACGCTGGTGCGCACCGCCATGTCACCCGGCATCCGCGAACAGGGCGACGCCTTTCCGCTGATCGCCGACCGCCAGGGCAAGATGGTGGTGGGGCAGTTCGGCAGCTTTATCGACGGCTTCCTGCGCGCCTATCCCGGCACGATCGAGGAAGGCGACATGATCTTCCTCAGCGACCCCTACAGCTGCGAGGGCGCGGTCAGCCACAATAACGACTGGCTGGTGCTGCTGCCGGTCTATCGCGGCGGCCGGCTAGTCGCCTGGACCGCAATGTTCGGCCACCAGTCCGACATCGGCGGCAAGGTCGCCGGCTCGATCCCGATCGACAGCAAGAGCGTCTTCGAGGAAGGCGTGCGGATCCCGCCGGTCAAAATCTACCAGAAGGGCGTCTATAACGAGGAAATGGTAAAGGTCGTGCTGCACCAGAGCCGCAAGCCGGACTGGTGCGCTGCCGATCTCAACGCGCTGATCGCCTCCTGCCGCGTCGCCGCCCGCCGGGTCGACGAAATGTGCGCGCGCTTTGGCGAGGACGAATTTGCCAGCGCCACCGACCGGCTGCTGGCGCGCAACCACCGCGCGATGAAACATCTGATCGAGACCAGCATCGGCGAGGAGCCGGTCAGCTTCACCGACTATATCTGCGATGACGGTGTCGGCTTCGGCCCCTACAAGATCAGCTGCAAGATGTGGCGCGAGGGTGGCAAGGTGATCCTCGATTTCGAGGGCACCGATCCGCAGGCGCCGAGCTCGATCAACTTCTATCTCAACGAGAATATGTTCAAGATGTTCTTCGGCATCTACATGATCATGGTGTTCGATCCGCAAATCCTGTTCAACGACGGCTTCTACGATCTGGTCGATGTGCGGATACCCGAAGGCTCTCTGCTCAAGCCGAAATATCCCGCCGCGCTCGCCGGACGGACCCATGCGCTGGGGCGGATTTTCGACATATTGGGCGGCCTGCTCGGCCAGCGCCAGCCTGAATTCCTCAACGGTGCCGGCTTCTCGTCGAGCCCGCACCTGATGTACTCCGGCTTCGACAAAAGCGGCGAATGGTTCCAGCTGTTCCAGATCGGCTTTGGCGGCATTCCCGGCCGGCCGTTCGGCGACGGCCCCGATGGCCATTCCCTGTGGCCCGGATTCACCAATGTGCCCAACGAGTTTCTCGAGAAATATTTCCCGCTGCGGATCGAGCGCTACGAGGCGAAGCCGGACAGCGGCGGTGCCGGCCTGTTCCGCGGCGGCAACGGCATCCACATGACCTATTGCTTCCTCGAGCCGGGCACGGTGGCGATCCACGATGACCGCTGGTTCACCTATCCCTGGGGCGTCAACGGCGGCCAGCCGGGCGAGCGGGCGACCAAGATCCTCGAGCGCGCCGACGGCTCGAAGGAAGTGGTCGGCAACAAGCAGGACGGCATCGAGGTGCGGGAGGGCGACCTGCTGCACTTCATCACCTGGGGCGGCGGCGGCTGGGGCAACCCTCTTGAGCGCGATCCGGAACTGGTTGCGCTGGAAATCCGCCAGGGGCTGGTGACCGTGGACGGCGCGCGCGACTATGGCGTGGTGATTGCCGCCGATGGCAGCGTCGATGGAGCCGCGACGGAAAAGCTCCGCACGGAAATGGCGGATACAGTCGTCGAGACCGACGGCCCGTTCAATTTCGGACCCGATATCGAGACGCTGCGCGCCAATTGCCTGGAAGAGACCGGGCTGCCCGCGCCGGTCCAGCCCGGGAGCATCGCCGCATAAGCATCGCTGCGCTATTCAAAGTGCGGTTTGTGACGGCTTCCGCAAGGCCCTAGACTATTGCCCAATCCGATAACGGGAGAGGTGCCATAGTCGACAGCGAAACGGATGTTCTGATTATCGGAGCCGGGGCCGCAGGCCTTGCCGCAGCGCTGGCAGCGCACGAATCCGGTGCCTCGGTGCGGCTGATCGAGAAACAGGACCGGCTGGGCGGTACCGCGGCAATTTCCGGCGGCGTGGTCTGGCTGCCCGATCACGAGCAGATGGCCGCGCAAGGCAAGACGGACAGCGCCGCCGAGGCGCTCGCCTATTTCCGGTCGCTCGACCATGGCGAAATGGACGAAGCGGTGCTCGCTGCCTTTGTCACCGAAGCCCGCCAGATGCACAATTTCCTGACCGGGATCGCCGCGCTCCAGCTGACGATGATGCCCGATTATCCGGATTATTATGGCGAGCGACCGGGTGCGAAGGCGGACGGCGGACGATCGCTGGACAATGAGCTGTTCGATTTTGCGTCGCTGGGTGACTGGAAGGATCGGGTCTTCAGCCATGGCCCCGCGCCGCGGATGATGCTGCGCGAGACGCCGCTGGGCGGCAGCGGCAGCATGGTCGATCCGGCGGAACTGCAACGGCGCGCCGACCGCGATCTGCGCGGCTGGGGACAGGCGCTGGTCGGGCGGCTGCTCAGGGCCTGTCTGGACCGGGGCATCAAGCCTTTGCTCGGTTGTGGCGGTTACCGGCTCGACGTTGACAACGGCCGGGTTACGGGAGCGACGGTCGAACGGGACGGGCAGAAGGAAATCATGTTGGCGCGGCAGGGTGTGATCCTGGCCACCGGCGGCTTCGAGTGGAACGAGGCGCTGAAACATGCCTTTCTGCGCGGCCCGCTCGATGCGCCCGCCTCGCCGCCGACCAATCGCGGCGATGGCCTGAAAATGGCGATGGCGGCTGGGGCAAGCCTGGGCAATATGACCAGCGCCTGGTGGGTGCCGACCCTCGCCGTCCCGGAAGCGGAATGGGAAAGCGGCGAGACCCGCAATATGCCGGTACTGATCGAGCGGACGCTGCCGCACGGCATGATGGTCAACTGCGAGGGCAGACGATTCTGCAACGAGGCCGCCAATTATTCGGCGCTGGCCGGGGCCTTTCACGTCTTCGATCCGGCGAACTATGCTTATCCCAATCTGCCCGCCTATCTGGTCTTCGATTCGCAATATCGCGAACGCTATCCGCTCGCCTCGTTCATGCCCGGTACCCCGCTGCCGTCGTGGGTGGCGCAGGCGGAGACCCTTGAGGAACTGGCAGCGAAGACCGGGATCGATCCAGCCCATCTGCCGGCAACGGTCGAGCGGTTCAATAGTCTCGCCGAGCAATGCGAAGACACCGACTTTGCCCGCGGCAAGGCTAGCTATGACCGCTTCTACGGCGACCGTTCGCGGGACGGAGCGGCGGCGACTTTGGGAACAGTGAGCAAGCCTCCCTTCTATGCCGTTGAAATCCGGATGGGCGCCCTCGGAACCAATGGCGGACCGAAGACCAATGCGCAGGCGCAGATACTCGATGTCGATGGCGAACCGATCGCAGGCCTGTTCGGCGCCGGCAATGTGATCAGCGCGCCGACCGGCAGCGTCTATGCCGGGGCCGGCGGGACGCTGGGACCGGCACTGACCTTCGGCTATATTGCGGGCCGTGCGGCGGCCAGGCTGGCCAATCAATGAGCAGATCAAGCAGGGGGACGGAATAATGAACATTCTCGATCAATTCAGACTGGACGGCAAGGTCGCGGTGGTGACCGGCGCTGGCAAGGGCATCGGCCGGGCGATTGCGATCGGGCTGGCGGAAGCGGGCGCGGATGTCGCGGTCGCCGCGCGCTCGGCCGGCGATCTCGAAACTGTCGCCGACGAGATTCGCGCGCTTGGCCGCCGCGCGATCGCGGTGCCGACCGATGTGACCAGCCGCGCCGCGCTGGAGAATCTCGCCAACCGGGCGGTCGAGGAACTGGGCCGGCTGGGCATCTGGGTCAGCAATGCTGGCGGCCTGCCCGACGGCACGCCCCGCTATCTGACCCGCACGCCGGAAGAAAGCTGGGACGCGCAGATCGAGCTCAATCTGAAAAGCGTCTGGATGGGAGCTGTCGCGGCGGCAGCGCATATGGGCGACAAGGGCGGCGCGATCATCAATATTTCCTCGCGTGCGGCGCTGGGCGGGCAGGTCAAGAACGGCCCCTATGGCGCGTCCAAGGCGGCGGTCAACAGCCTGACCGCCAGCCTGTCGCTGGAGCTGGCCCCGAATATCCGGGTCAATGCCGTGGCACCCGGCCCGATTCCCACCGAGAATTTCGACGAATCGATGGGCATCGATTCCGAGGAGAAACGCGAAGCGCTGCTCAAGCAGTTCCAGATCCCGCTGGGCCGTTTCGGCCGGGAAGAGGATATTGCCGCTGCGGTGGTCTATATGGCTTCGCCGGCGTCCAGCTGGGTGACCGGCCAGTGCCTCTATGTGACCGGCGGCAAGTGACTAGGCCGGCCTCCGCTTCATCCACGCCCAGACCCGCCAGTAGTGGAAGCCCGCCCATAGATTGAACAGCGCCAGGATCATCAGCGCCTTTTGCAGCGCGCTGGCTTCCAGCTCGCGATTACCGCCAGCGAAATAGTCGGACAGGCCGCCGACAAAAACCGGACCGAGGCCGAGCCCGATCAGGCCGGCCAGCATCAGATAGATGGCAACGGCCATCGCCCGGGTGCGGTCGCTGGCCAGCATCTGGACCGCAGCAAAGCTCGGCCCGAAATAGAAGGTCGCGGAAAAGGTCGGAAAGCCGAGCAGGATGATCGCCAGATTGGCATTGCCGGCATAGATGGCAGCGATCATGCCCGGCGCCGCGACCATCAGAACTAAGCCGCTGACCAGCAGCGGCAGCACCGGATCGCGCTTGCCAATGAGATCGCCGACCTTGCCGCCAAACCAGGCACCAAAGCCGCCGGTCACTCCGACCAGTACGCCCAGCTTCCAGCCCAGTTCGGCATAGTCCATGCCGTGGACCCGGACGAACAGACCGCCGTAAAAGCTCGCCAGGCCATAGGATATGAATTGCACGAGAATGCCGGCGGCAACGAGATGCCAGTAGGCCGGCTTGCGGGACAGTTCGAACAGCGCCGCGCGCAGGGTGATCTCGCCCGCCGCCGGCTGGAAAGCCGTGGCCAGGCTGACCTTCCCGCGCGGATCCGGGACGGTGAACCAGATCAGCAGGGCGATTATGATGCCCGGCAATCCGGCCAGCAGGAAAGCGGCGCGCCAGCTGAACATCTCGGTAATATAGCCGCCGCCGGCATAAGCGATAAAGGCACCGACCGGCACCGCTGCGCCCATGATGCCAAGCGCGCCAGCCCGTCGTTCGGGCGGAAACAGGTCGGCAATCAGGCTGTGCGACGCCGGGGCGGACCCCGCTTCGCCGATACCGACTCCGACCCGAGCGAGAAACAGCTGAGCGAAACTGCCGGCCAGTCCGCACAGCACGGTCATCAGCGACCAGATGGCGATAGCGATACCGATAATCCGGCTGCGGTTCCATTTGTCGGCCAGCGCCGCCAGCGGGATCGCCAGCGTGGTGTAGAAAACGGCAAAGGACAGACCGGTCATCAGGCCCAGCTGGGTGTCGGAAAGGCCAAGATCACGCTTGATCGGTTCGGCGACAATCGAGATCACCTGCCGGTCGAGAAAGTTGAGCATGGTGACAATGAACAGCACGGCGAGCGCATAATTCGCTCGCCGTCTGGAGGCAGATTCAGAATCTGCCGAAATATCAATGCCCTCGCTGGGGCGAATGTCCTCTGCCATGGCCAAGCTATGACAGGTTTATTTTTGACCCGGGACCCTTTGTTTGGATAGGGGCCGCTTCCCTGTCAGAGCGACTGGCCATCGTCGACGATGATGTCCGAGCCGGTCACCATGCGGGAGGCGTCGGAGGAGAAATAGAGCATCATCGGGTCGAGCGATTCGATATCCTGCAGCCGGCGGCGATGGAAACCGGCGATCTGCGCTTGGCCGCCAGCGGTCTGGTACCAGTCGCCCTGGATTTCGGTGGGAATATAGCCGGGATGGATCGTGTTCACATTCACCCCCTGCCGCACCCATTCGCGCGCAAGATTGCGGGAAAGATGAGTGACGCCCGCCTTGCTGGCGGCATAGGCGCTGTCGCCCTCGCCGGTCAGCCGCGAGGTGATCGAGCCGATGATCACGATCCGGCCATTTTCCTTCTCTCGGCTGCCGCTGGCAATCAGCCGTTTGGCCCCTTCGCGTGCGACCAGATAGACTCCCTTGAAATTGGTATCGAGCAGCATCTGCAGCCGGTCGACCGGGACATCGGTCGACCGCCCCGTCGCCGCGACCCCTGCATTGGCGACGATTGAGTCGACCGTACCGAATGCCTCCTCCGCCGCATCATAGGCAGCGACAATCGACGCTTCGTCGGTCACATCGAGCGGAACCGCCAGCGCTTCGCCACCGCCAGCTTTGATCTTTTCCGCCAGTTCCGCCGTGCGATCGGTGCGTCTTGCACCGAGGACGACGCGCGCACCCGCCTTGGCAAACAGTTCGGCGAAACGGGCACCAAAACCCGATGATGCGCCTGCGATCAGCGCCGTCCGCCCGGCGAGGGAAAAGGGGATGTCCATTTTTTCTGCTCCGTATCCAGCCCTATATCGTGGCGGGTCTAGACGATCCGCAAATGGTCGGCCAATAGTCAATTGCATAGGAGAAGATCATGATCGACACGTCCCTCGACTTTCGCGGCAAGACCGTCTGTATCATCGGCGGCTCGAGCGGGATCGGCAATGCCACCGCGCAGGCCTTTCGCGACTGCGGCGCGGACGTACATGTCACCGGAACCAGAGCCGGCGAAGCCGATTACGACAAGGCGGATGGATCCGATCTTGACGGCCTCACCTATCACCAGCTGGATGCCGCCGATGATGCGGCGATCATCGCGCTGCGGCAAAAGTTCGACCGGATGGACGTGCTGGTCTGCTCGCAGGGCATGGTCTTGTACAAGCGCGCCGAATTCGAGCCGGATAATTTCGCCAAAGTGGTGCAGGTCAATCTCAACAGCCTGATGACCTGCGCCGGGCAATTTTACGATCTGCTGAAGACGGGTGGGGGTTCGCTGATCATCATCAGCTCGACCGCCGCCTTCCACGCCACGGTCGGCAATCCCGGCTATAATGCGTCCAAGGCCGGTGCCGCCGGCCTGACGCGGACCCTGGGCAAGGCCTGGGCGCCCGACGGCATCCGCGTCAACGGCATTGCTCCCGGGCTGATCGCGACCAAGATGACCAGGGTCACGACGGACAATCCCAAACGCCGGGAAGCCACGATCGAGTCTATCCCGATGGGCCGAATTGGCGATCCCGATGACATGGCCGGGCTGGCACTGTTTCTGGCCTCGCCGCTTGCCAATTATATTGTCGGCCAGACCATCATTGCGGACGGCGGCTTGCTGTTGTGATTCAGGCAGGGGCCAGGGATGGCTCCAGCTCTTCCATCACCGCCTTGCCGGTCCACCAGAACAGCACCGTTGCCAGCGACAGGCTCACCAGCACGGTCGCGATGACCGCATAGTTGAGCGACAGGCTGCCATAGGCTCCGGCCCAGCTGTCGCTCATCAGCCCGATCAGCGCCGGCCCGATACCGTAGCCGAGCAATGTGATCGAGAGGCTGCTGATCGAGGAAGCGGTGCCGCGCTCGGTTGGCAGCACCGCTGCCTGAACCATGGAAATGGCCGCGCCCTGTGTCGACACCAGTAGGATATAGCCGCAGATATAGAGCCCGAGCGTGACTTCCAGACTCGTCGTCAGCAGACAGAGTATCCAGAATGGCATGGTCAGAAAAACCGCCACGCCGCAATACCATGGCCGCCAGCGGGGATTTTTGCGGGCAAGAAAGTCGGCGAGATAGCCGCCCAATATCATCCCCGGCACGCCGCCAAAGAACAGCATCGCACCAAGATATACGCCCACCTCTCCCGACGTCAGATCAAAATTGCGGATCAGCATCGGTGCCAGCCAGATGGCGAAGGCATAGGCTGGCATGTTGGTGAAGCTGTTGGCAACGACCACCCGGACAAAGACGCTGTTCGCCCATAAGGAGCGCATGGTTACCAGAAACGGCTCCTGCTTGTCCGAGACGACTTGCTGCGCCTTTCGGGTGTAGAAGCGACCGCGCCTGGGTTCGCGGACCGTGTAGTAGAGCAGGATACCGAGCAATATGCCGGGCAGGCCCAGAATCACGAAGGTCCAGCGCCAGCCATAGGCCTCCGCGATCAGCCCGCCGGCGACATAGCCGAGCACCGGTCCCAGCACCGCTCCGGCGGCAAATATGCCCATCGCCCGCGACAGTTCGTGCGGCGCGAAATAGTCGGTGATGATTGACGCGGAGGGCGGACCGCCGCCCGCCTCGCCGACCCCGACACCGAGCCGGGCGAGCAGCAGGGTCCAGAAACCCAGGGCAGCGCCACATAGAGCCGACATCAGGCTCCACAGCGCCAGCGACACCGCAACCATCGTCTTGCGATTGGTGCGGTCGGCCAGCCGTCCGGCCGGAATACCCAGGATCAGGTAGAAGAAGGTGAAAGCGGTGCCGGCGAGCAGTCCGATCTGCGTGTCGCTCAGGACGAACTCCGCCTTGATGTCCTCGATCAGGATCGACATCACCAGCCGGTCGGCAATGTTGAACATGAAGGTCAGCATCAGCATGACCAGGACATAATAGCGATAGACGCCGCCAGCGGCCGGTCCGGTATTGGTTTTCATCTGCACCCTCTCCAAAGGATGCAGCAGGCGTAGCGTGAAAAAGGGGACAGAGCCAGACAGGCGCTATCCCCTTAATTGATAGGGCAAACTTCATTTCCGCCCCGGTGCCGTTCGTGCGGAGCCTGTCGAAGCACCCTGGTGCAGGCTTTGCGCCGCGCTCGCCTTTCGACAGGCTCAGGACGAACGGGTTCTTGTCCGGTCAGCCCGCGGTCAGCGCGATATGCCGCCGCATATGATGATCGACGCTGCCAAATTCGCCCTCGATGATTGACAGACGCTTGAAATAGCTGCCCACGGCGAGTTCGTCGGTCATGCCCATGCCGCCATGGGTCTGGATCGCCGACTGGCCGATGAAGCGGCCGGCCTGGCCGATGCGGACCTTGGCAGCGGAGACATTTTTCTTGCGGGTCGCGTCATCCTCGTCGAGCTTGATCGTCGCCAGATAGCACATCGACACCGACTGCTCATATTCCATCAGCATATCCGCCATGCGGTGCTGCAGCACCTGGAAGGAGCCGATCGGCACACCGAACTGCTTGCGCTGGCGCGAATAGTCGAGCGTGGTCTCGTTGGTGACCTTCATCGCGCCGACCGCCTCGGCACAGACCGCGGCTGTGGCTTCGTCGACCACCTTCTCGATCAGCGGCAGGCCATGGTCGGCGTCACCGATCAGCGCATCGCCTGAGACTTTCACATTCTCGAAATAGACTTCCGAGGCGCGGCGGCCGTCGACCGTGGCATAGTCACGGGTGCTGACGCCCTGGGCATCCTTGGCGACGACAAAGACGGAGACGCCGTCCTTGTCGGACTGTCCGCCCGAAGTCCGTGCGGTCACCACCAGATGGGTCGCCCAGGGCGCGCCAATCACGACGGCCTTGTGGCCGTTCAGCACATAATCGCCGCCATCGGCCTTCGCCGTGGTTTCGAGATTGGCCAGATCATAGCGCCCGCGCGGTTCGGCATAGGCAAAGGCGAAGATCATCTCGCCGGAAATGATTCCGCCGATATATTCCTCGCGCTGCGCCGCGCTGCCGCCATGTTTGAGCGCACCGCCGGCACAGACGACGGTCGGAATGAACGGCTCGACAGCCAGGCCCTTGCCGAATTCTTCCATGATGATCATCGCTTCGGTGGCGCCGCCGAAGCCGCCATCTTCTTCCGAGAAAGGCGCTGCGAGCATGCCGAGCTCGGCGAGTTGCGCCCAAAGCTCGGGCCGCCAGCCGGAGTCGCTTTCGACCACCTTGCGCCGCGTGTCCCAGTCATATTGTTCCCGGATCAGGCGCGAGATGCCGTCGCGCACCATATTCTGTTCGTCGGTAAAATCGAAATCCATATTGGTTCCCCTGTCCCGGTCCGCTTAAAGGCCGAGGATCATTTTGGTGATGATATTGCGCTGGATCTCGTTGGACCCGCCGTAGATCGACGTCTTGCGCATGTTGAAATAGGTCGGTGCCGCATGATGGGCATAGTCCGGCCCGATCGGGAAGTCGTTGGACCCGTCGTCCGGGAAGCTGCGGAAATCCGGTGCGCCATAATGGCCAACCGCTTCCAGCGTCAGCTCGGTGAGCCGCTGCTGGATCTCGGTCCCCTTGACCTTGAGCAACGAGCTTTCCGGTCCCGGTCCCTTGCCGGCCTGTTCGCCTGCCAGTGTGCGGAGTTCTGTGATTTCCAGAGCGGAAAGGTCGATCTCCAGCTGGCTGATCTTGGTGGCAAAGCCCATGTCCTCGATCAGCGGCTTGCCATCAAGCATTTCCGCCTTGGCGATTTCCTTGAGCTGCTCGACTCCGCGCTTGGAGCGCGCAACGCCGGCGATGCCGGAGCGTTCGTGGGCGAGCAGGAACTTGGCATAGGTCCAGCCCTTGTTTTCCTCACCGATCAGGTTGGTCGCGGGGACGCGCACATCGGTCAGCCACACCTCGTTGACCTCATGGCCGCCGTCGATCAGCTTGATCGGGCGGACCTCAATGCCGGGCGTGTTCATGTCGACCAGAATGAAGCTGATACCCATCTGCGGCTTCGGCGCATCCGGGTCGGTGCGGCAGAGGAAGAAGCCCCAGTCCGCGTGCTGGGCCAAAGTGGTCCAAGTTTTCTGGCCGTTGATGATATAGTCGTCGCCATCGCGCACCGCGGTGGTCTTCAGCGAAGCGAGATCGGAGCCGGCACCTGGCTCGGAATAGCCCTGGCACCACCATACATCACCCGAGCGGATGCCGGGCAGATGCTGGGCTTTCTGTTCGTCATTGCCGAATGTATAGATCACCGGACCGACCATCGCGACGCCGAACGGCAGCGGCATCACGGCGTTTTTCCGGGCATTTTCTTCCGACCAGATATAGCGCTGCGTCGGCGTCCAGTCGGTGCCGCCATATTCCTTCGGCCAGGCCGGAACCGACCAGCCCTTCTTGCCGAGGATCTTGTGCCAGGCGAGCATGTCCTCACGGCTCATCTCGTCCTGGACCCCGCGAGTCCCGATATTTTCGGGATAATTATTGTCAATAAATTCACGCACTTCGGCGCGAAAGGCCTTTTCTTCTTCTGTGAATTCCAGATTCATCATGCCGCTCCTTGGTCTGAATTGGGCCGGACTATAGGCTGAAAACCGCCGGAAACAAGCAATTAACCGCGCAATTAAGCTGACGCTACGGCAAGCGCGGATCGGCGCGACCCGGTCATCGGAATCGCGCCGGTCATTCCGGCACGCTGTGCTTGTCCTTGCGGCGCTTGCCGAATCTCATGCTGCGTTCCAGCCGCGCGCGCAGCGCGGTATAATAAGCCTCGAGAAAGGCCCGTTCGTCGCCGCTGCCCGGTTCCCAGCCGATCTTCTGGCAGATCGACGCGGCAACCTTTTGCAGCGCTTCGTCCTGGTCGCTGCGCAGGACATTTTCCAGCGTCTGCAGCTCATATTCGCCATAGACTGCCAGATCATCATCGGAGAACTGATAGCGCGCGATCGGCGCCGCTCCTTCCGTACCCGACTCCGCGGCTGCCGGGGCAACAATATTGCCCAGATTCTTCTTCACATTCTGGATCACCCAGGTGCCTGCGATCACGTCCCCGCCGCGGAGCCGGTCCCGGTTGAACAGCGGAAAGAGCAGAAACATCAGCACCCAGAGAAATCCGGCAACTGCGGTCAGATCGGTCATCGTCCCGCTGGCCTCGCCGGAGGTCAGAAAGATCAGCGGCAGAAACAATTCAATATCGCGGACGATATTGCGCGCAATCACCGCCTCGGCGGTCAGCCGTCCGCCATCCCGCGCCGCGACCCGGATGCCGACGGCCCGTTTTCCCCATGTCGCTGCCCGGTCGCCCAGCTCGAAATAGAGGAAATAGGCGTTGCGGAACAGAAAGACGGCAATGATCCACAATACAGCCAGAAATTGCAGTGGGCCGCTGGCATTGTCCAGCCCGCCGTCCAAGGCCAGGCCAAATGCCCACAGCAGTCCCCCTCCGATCAGCGTGACCAGCAGGATCAGCCCGATGATGATCACGATATCGAGCAGCAGAGCGCCCACCCGCGCCCCGGCTGCCGCGACCGTCACATTGAGGGGCACCCCTTCCGGCGTGACCAGGATGCGGTCAAGCTTCCGGTTTGCGGATCGCCGGATCCATGGTTCGACGGCTCTGCTGTCGCTCATGCGCCTGGCCTCCGCCGGTCCCGGCCGAAACCGATGAAATAGATCAGCCACAGCAACAGCATCCCGCCGCCGACACCAAAGCGACCGGCGGTATTGTCGATCAGCTGCCGGGCAAAGCCTTCGAGCAGGCCGGCACAGATCAGCATGATGATGACTCCCACCATCACCAGGGCCGCACGCTTGCCCGCGTCGCTGGCCGCCTTGAGATGCGAGCGAGCGCCCGGGAAGGCGATCGAGCGACCGACATGGATGCCCGCGGCACCGGCGAGCAAGATCGCAAACAGTTCGGTCGTGCCGTGGATCGAGAGCCAGCCGACAAAGTCCACGGTCAGTCCCCGTTGCGCAAACACCCAGAGCATCGCCCCGAGCAAGGCCATATTGTGGATCAGCAGCAATATGCTGGGAATGGCAAAGGCAAAGCCAAGGGCGAAGGCGAGGATCGCGACCTGCGCATTGTTGCTGAACAGAAAGGCGGCAAAAACCCCCAGCCCGTCCCCTTTCTGCCCGCCGAACAGCGTGCCGCGCAGCGCCTCTTCGCTCGCGCCCGGTACGCGCACGTCCGAAAAATCACCCGGCACCAGCGCGTAGAACCAGTCGCTGTTTCCGGCAACCAGAATATAGCCGATCGCCGCTCCTGCGATCATCACGAACAGGGCAAGCCAGATATCGAGCTGGATCGCCCGCACCGCCCGGCTCCAGCCGCCGCCAAAGAAGCTGCCGAGCCAGCGGGCGAAGCTGGTCTGGGTCCCGTAGACCAGAAAATAGGACCGCAGGGCGAGCCCCTCGAGATAATCGATCAGGCCGGCATCAAGCGAATTTTCCCGGGCGATTGAAAGACTGGACAGCAGCGTCCGGTACAGCGTCGGCAGCGCCAGGACATCCTCGTCGGACAGGCGCCGGGCCTTGCCCTTTTCCATCTCGGTGACAATCGCTTCCAGCCGGATCCAGTCTGCTTCCCGTTCCAGTCGGAAGCGGTCGCTGCGCAGCACTGCCGCGCCGAGGACCTGCTCGCTGCTCACAGGCTGCCTCGCCTCTTGATCGTCAGATAATGGTTGATCAGGCGCGGGCCGATATCCTGATGCGCGCCCTCGACCACATCAATGCCCATATGCCGAAGCCGCGTCACCACCAGCTTTTTCTGGTCGAGCAGATTTTGCGCCGTCACCGCCCGCGCGACATCCTCGGCGCTTTCGGGAAACCGGTCGATGATGGCCGTCAGCTCCCGGTCTTCCAGCACCACGAACAGCACCAGATGCTTGTCGATCAGCCGCCCGGCCGCTTCCAGCATAAGGTCTGCCGCCGTCGGATCGGTGAAATCGGTAAAAATAATGATCAGGGAACGCCGCTGCAACCGGCTCTGCAGGGTCGACAGCGCCAGCGTGTAATTGCTCTCCTGGTGGCGATAATCGATGGTGGCAGCGGCCTGCTGCAACCGGAAAAAATTGCGGCTGCCCGAGAGAAAGGGCGTCGACAGTTCCGGCAGGGCAGCAAAGCTGAACAGGCTGGTGCGGTCGCCGGCCTTCAGCGTGATATAGGCGGTCAGCAGCGCCGCCGACACCGCCCGGTCGATCCGCGGCAGACCGTCAACCGGTTCGCACATCGCCGCACCGCAATCGAGCGCGAATATGATCTGGTTGTTCCGCTCGGCTTCATATTCCTTGGCGAGCAGCTTGCTGTGCCGCGCCGATCCCTTCCAGTCGATGCTCCGCCGGTCCATGCCCGGCTGATATTCGGCCAGCGCTTCAAATTCGCTGCCCTCGCCGCGAAATTTCCGGGCGAGCAGGCCGAAGATCGAATCGCGCAGGAACATCTGCACCGTCGGGCTGCGCACCGCCGCAATATTCGGCACCACTGCCACCTGCTGCGCACCCTGTTTCTGGATTTGCCGCCAGGCCAGCCCCAGCGGCCCTGTCCATCGCAGCCACAGCTTGCCAATCTCGCCGAGCCCGCGCCGCACCGGAACGATCGTCGCCTGCCCCGAAAACGCACCTGTTTGAGGATCGTCGCGGTGCAGGGCAAACGCCACCGCGCCGTCTTCGGCCAGCCGTTCGTCCAGTCCGAGATTGCCGTATATGGTCCGCGGACCGATCCTGCCGGAAAATTCCGCCTCCAGTCCGAGAGCTAGCGGTGCGCCAATTTCGGCGCTGGGTGCCACGGCCAGCCGCACATCCTGCACCCTGGCGGCGGCCAGACCATCGAGCAGAAGCAGCAATATGAGCATCAGCGCCCAGGCCGCACCAATGGCCCATAGCGACGGCATGATCGCCGCCAGCACAGCGGCAAGCGGCGCGCCGAGCGCAATCAGCCAGATGGCCCGTGTCGTCGGGTAGAAATTCAACGCGGCGCTTCCGTCCGCTCGACCAGTCCGGTAATGATGCTGTCGATCTGCCGGCCTTCGATCTCTGCGGCCGGAGAGAGCATGGTGCGGTGGCGCAGCACGGACGGTGCCAGCGCCTTGACGTCATCGGGGATCACATAATCGCGCCCGGAAATCGCTGCCCGTGCGCGCGCCGCATGGGCGAGCATGATCGCGGCCCGCGGGCTGGCGCCATTTTCCAGATCGGCGGTTTCGCGGGTCGCCCGGATCAGCCGGACAACATAGTCGACCACCTCGTCGACCAGCTTCACCGACCGGACCACCTCTGTCGCGGCGGTCAGCGTTGCGCCATCCACCTGCTGGGCTATGCCGAAGTCCGCGGGTGCCGGCGCGCCGCTGCGCTCGCCATATTGGCTGACGATTTTTTTCTCTTCCTCGGCATCGGGATATTCGATCAGCAGCTTGAACAGAAAGCGGTCGAGCTGCGCCTCCGGCAGCGGATAGACGCCCTGCTGCTCGATCGGATTCTGGGTCGCGACCACCATGAATCGCGCACCCAGCGCATGGGTCTCGCCATCGATGGTGACCGACCGCTCCTGCATCGCCTCCAGCATCGCTGCCTGCGTCTTCGGCGGCGTCCGGTTGATTTCGTCGGCGAGCAACAGGTCACAGAAGATCGGGCCGCGGGTCAGCGTGAAGCTGCTGGTCTGGAAATTGAACAGGTTGGAGCCGATGATATCGCCCGGCATCAGGTCGGGGGTGAACTGGATGCGCCCGAAAGCCAGGCCGAGCGTGGCGGAAAAACATTGTGCGAGAAAGGTCTTGGCCGTTCCCGGCGGCCCTTCGAGCAGCACATGGCCGGACGAGAAGAGCGCGATCAGCAGATGGTCGACAATCTCGTCCTGCCCGATGATCGCCTTGCCCACCTGGCTGCGGATATTGTCCGCCAGACTTTTCAGTTCGTCGATGGTCATCCGATAAATTCCTTTTTCCAGATATGAAGGGCTGCGGCCCCTTCGGCAATGTCTTGCGGTTTGCGGGCGCGGATCAGCTGTTCGTACAGGGCGGAAAAGCGATGGCCATCCCTGTCTCCCAGAGCGTCCAGCCTGTCATGCACTTCCTGTTCGCTCGCCTGCGGGCTGACACCGATCGCTGCGGCCGACTGGCTGCGGATCATGGCAGCATAGGGAGCGGCAACCAGATGGTCGCGCCGCATCCGGCCGATAAACGCAGCGCTGTTGTTGACCAGCGCGGTCTTGCCGAACTGGATGCTGCGCTGTTCCGTGACCGGCGGTCCGAACCGGTTGAACGCCATCCATGCTGCGGCGAGAGCCGCCGTGATCAGGCAAATGGTGGCAGAAAGAAACGGCGGGGAAAAGGCCAGGGTCAGCAGATTTTCCGCACGCCCCAGACCGTTGAGGGTCAGATCAAAGGTCACGCTGCCGTCGCTCGCCGTTCCCGCTGCCTTGACCAGCGCGAGCGCATGGCGGGCGATCTGCCTGTCTGCCATCCCCGCATTGTTGAGCAGGTCGGCATCGGCAACGATCACCAGCGGATAGAAGGATTCGTCGATCTCGTCCGGGTCGGTGATGTGCGATTCATCGAGACGGTCGAGCTGCGCATAGACCCCGCCATCGTCAAGATAGGCGACCAGCGCGCCGCTGGCTGACGGGCCGCTCACGATCGTCCGGATAAAATCGCCCCTGATTGTGACCGGTTTGGCGGGTGTTTTCACAGATCCGCCGACGGCCGACGCAACGGGTCCGCCAGGCACAGCCTTCTCGTCGATCGAGATACTGACCCGGGCCGTGTCGCTGAGCATTTCCTCGCCCGGTTTATCGCCCCAGAGACCCCCGCGATATACCCAGCCTCTCTTGAGCTTCTTGTCGCTGGCCACTTGCCATTTCGGCAAGATGATCATGGTTGGTCCGATATAGGCGCGCTGCTGGAGAATGGCGCCGATGTCTGCGGCAGGCGTAAACGGCCCAGGCGTCAGGACCAGCAGGCCGGCATCATCCATCCCTGCCTGCGAACGCGAATATTGTACCGGCACACCGGTTTTTTCGAGCAGGCTGGCCAGCGCCCTGTAGCCAACGATGCTGTTCGATGCCCCGTGCGCCTCGCCATTCTTGCCCGAGGCAAGCGGATCGCCCATGCCCAGCCCGTAGAGCAGCGCCACGAAGGCGGCGAAGCTGACCGCAAACATGATCATGATGGTGGTCCGCCGGAACGGGCTGGCCTGGCCGCTCATGCGTTCGCCGCCTTTCGCCAGCTTTCGCTCAGCGCAAATCCGGCATAGGCGTCCCGCGCGGCCTGCCAGCCGCTTTCGTCGATCGGCAGCGCTGCGAATACGCCCCGCTCGACCTGCCCCGCAATCACCGCAAACATCGCGCGGGGGGCTTCGGGCAGCTTTTCAAACCGCTCGATCTCCCGCGCGGTGCTCGACGGTCGCAGCAGGTCGGGGCGGCGCTGTTCGATATCGGCGATGCTGCGCTGGAGGAGAAGCCGGACCGCGCGCTCGAACTGGCCGGCAGCAGCGAGCGTCTCGGCTTCGCTGAGCAGCGCGCGGGCGACCTCCGGCTCCGGTTGCCAGCTTTCCTCCGGTGCGGATTTTCGGCCACGCCATTGCTCGACATAGGGCGCCACGATCACCCAGATCAGGGTCAGCACACCGGCAGCCAGCAGAATCAGCAGCACGATCCGCAAGATCGGCCAGGCGGCGGCAACGGCTTCTGCAACCGGCGCAAGAAGATCGCCCAGCCACGCCAGAAAATCGCGCCACCACTGCGGGGTCTCGGGGGGCTTGGGAGCAGCGGCGGGGGTGAACTGGATCGCCGGGTCGGCGCGCATATCCTGCCACGCACCGTCAAAAGAAGCGCTCACTTCATTCCCCTTGCCTTGCGCTGCTTTTACCACGGCCAGGGTGTCGCAGAATCCCGATGATCGGGCAAGCGCGAAGATCGCCCGCCGGAGCAACTTTACGGGAGACAAGAAATATGCCAGCCTGTAACTTGGTTGATAGCGGGGAGACGAACAGATGGCCGAAGCGGCAGGCAAGATGGATATCAGTCGGGTACTCAACAACACATTTGGTGTCATCACGCGGCACCCGGCCATCTATCTCGGCCTGTCCTTTCTGATTATCGGCATTCCGAATGCGCTTTTGCAAACCGCCGAAGGCAATTTCACCACCGGATCGAACGGATTCAATATTTCTACCAGCTATTCGTCGCAGGGCCTGAGTTTCTTCGTGCTGATGCTGCTGTCGATCTTGCTGCAAGCGACCCTGATCGTCGCGACGCTGAACGATCTGGGCGGCAAGCCGCTCAGTCTCGGGGAATGTATCGCCACAGCGCTCAAAAAATTGCTGCCGCTGATCGGTCTGGGAATCGTGATGGGCCTCGGCATCGGATTTGGGCTGTTGTTCCTGATCATTCCCGGGGTCATTCTCTATCTGATGTGGATTGTTGCCACACCGGTGATGATGGCCGAGGATCGCGGGATTATCGATTCCCTCAAGCGCAGCGCGCAGCTGACCTCCGGGTCCAAACGGCTGATCTTCGTGCTGTTGCTGATTTTCGTGATCATAACGACCGTCTTCGGATTGCTGGTCGCCTTTGTCGGGTCTCTCAGCACGCCGTTGCTCGTGCTCGTCACGCTGGCGATCAACACGATCAACGGAGCGCTTCAGGCGGCCGGGGTGGCCTCTATCTATGTCGACCTGCGCACCGCCAGGGAAGGCACCGACAGCAGCGCTCTTGCCGAGATTTTCGCCTGACGGTTACCGAGACCGGGAGAGACAGAAGCAACCAACCCTGTCCCAAAGGGCGCTTGGCTTCTTGATCCCGTTCGGTATAGGTTGCAAATTGCCATTCAATAGCGCGGGTGAATTTCCATGATCAAGCTGAACGTGAACGAACAGGCGAAAGCGGTGGAAGCGAATCCCGCGACCCCGATTTTGTGGGTGGTACGCGAAAATCTGGGAATGACCGGCACCAAATTCGGCTGCGGCATCGGCCAGTGCGGGGCGTGCACCGTGCATCTCGACGGCAAGCCGGTGCGCAGCTGTTCAACCCCCATTTCTGCCGCCGAGGGCAAGAGCATCACGACGATCGAGGGCATAGCCGGCGAAGACGGGACTTTGCACAGGGTGCAGCAGGCGTGGATCGAGGCGCAGGTGCCGCAATGCGGCTATTGCCAGTCGGGCCAGATCATGACGGCCACAGCCTTGCTGGAAAAGAATCCGAATCCCACCGACGCGCAGATTGATGCCGCCATGACAGGCAATGTCTGCCGCTGCGGCATGTACAACCGCATCCGCCAGGCGATCAAGGCCGCAGCCGGCCAGCCCGTCACCAAGGAAACGGTGGCATGAGCAAAACAGAGACCGGCAGCCCGGAGAAAAAGGGCAAATGGACGCGGCGGGCCTTCATCGGCGCTGGCGTGGTTGCCGGCAGCGCGCTGGTTGTCGGCGTGGCCGTGCGCCAGGGCAATCCGGTCGACCGGCTGAATCCGCTACTGGCCAACGGGAAAGATGAGCGGCTGCTCAATGCCTGGGTCAAGGTCGATGCCGACAATATCGTCACCGCCGTCATCCCGCACGCCGAAATGGGACAGGGCGTCTATACCGCGCTCGCCCAGATGCTGGCCGACGAGATGGACGCGGACTGGAACAAGGTGCGAATTCTCGAGGCGCCGGCGGACATGCAATATGTCTCCGATTCGATCGCCCGCGATTTTCTCGCTCCCGATCTCGAGGTCCCTGCCCTGTTCGAACCGACCGTCGCTGGCGGGATCTTGGAACTGGCGCAGGCCATGGGTTTGCAGTTCACCGGCGGCAGTTATTCGGTGCGCGCCACCGGCCAGCGAGCGATGCGCACCGCCGGCGCAGCCGCCCGCGAAATGCTGGTCGCGGCGGCAGCGAGCGAATGGCAGAACCCGGCTGGGGAAATCACAACCGCCGACAGCATGATCACCCATGCCAGGAGCGGCAGGTCCGCACCCTTTTCGCAATTTGCGCTCGCCGCGGCGGAGCAGAGCCTGCCCGCAAGGCCGACACTGAAAACACCGGACAAATATACGATCATGGGCCAGCCAAAAGCGCGCCACGATATTCCGGAAAAGGTCGATGGCCGTGCGATCTTTGGCATCGACGCCAATGTGCCGGGCATGAAATATGCAGCGGTCAAGGCGCCCCCGGTGATCGGTGCAACGATCGAATCCATGGACGCAAGTACCGCCAAAACCATGCCCGGCGTGCTCCAGATCCTCAATATGGGAGATTTTGTCGCCGTGGTCGCCGATGGCTACTGGCAGGCGCAGCAGGCGTTGAACAGCATCGACACAAAATATGGCAAGACCGACGGCGACGGACTCGATCAGGAGGCAATCTTTGCTCGCTACGCCAGCCATCTCGACGACGCCGGCGAGGATGGCGGCGATAGCGAAACCGAGGAAGGCGATGTCGCGAAAGGCTTTGCCGACGCGGCGGTCAAAATCGAAGCGGAATATAAGGTCCCGTTCCTCGCCCATGCCGCAATGGAGCCGATGAACTGCACCGCCTGGGTGCGTGACGGAAAATGCGATGTCTGGTCCGGTCATCAGGCGCCGGTCAAGGCGCGTCAGGCCGCCGCCGATGCTGCCGGCCTGCCGTTCGAGGATGTGACCTATCACAATGCCTATCTCGGTGGTGGCTTCGGACGGCGGGCGCAAGGCGACTATATCGCCATGGCGACGCGAATCGCCAAGGCAACGGGCTATCCGGTCAAGATGATCTGGTCGCGGGAAGAAGACACCGCACAGGATTTCTACCGCCCGTCGGCAACCAGCCGATTCCGGGGCGGACTCGACAAGGATGGCAGGCTGGTCAGCTGGGACAATATCCACACCCATCTGTTCGACCCGAAAGATGCGCCGACCGTGCCCTATTACAAGATCGCCAGCCACAAGATCCGGAAGGTCGACGTGCCGATGCAGCTACGCTTCGGGCCCTGGCGTTCGGTCGACCACAGCCAGCACGGCTTTTTCATCGAATCCTTTGTCGACGAACTGGCCCACGCCGCCGGCAAGGACGGCTATGCCTTCCGCCGCGAACTGCTTGCGGACTCGCCGCGCCATCTGAAGGTGCTCGACACCGCCGCGAAAATGTCCGGCTGGGACAGGCCGCTGCCCGACAAGCACGGTCGGGGCATCGCCCTTGTGCCGTCCTTCGGGTCGATTGTGGCGCAGGTGGCCGAAGTCGACATGAGCGGCAGCAAGCCGAAGGTCACCAAAGTCCACGTCGCTGCCGATCCAGGCTTTGTCATCAATCCGGACGGCTTTACCGCACAGATGGAAAGCGCGATCGCCTATGGCCTGACCGCCGCGCTCTATGGTGATATTACGCTGGCCAGCGGCAAGGTCCAGCAAAGCAATTTCCACGACTATCCGATGCTCCGGATGGGCGAGATGCCGGCAATCGAGGTCGCGCTGATCAACGGCGATCACCAACATCTCGGCGGCGGCGGCGAGCCCGGTCTGCCACCGATCGCCCCCGCCGTGACCAATGCGATCTTTGCTGCCACCGGCAAGCGGATTCGCGAGCTGCCCTTTGCCAAACATGACTTTGCCTGATCGGAACCGAACCATGACCCCAGCCCGTACATTTGCCTGCCTGTCCGTTTTCCTGCTGGGCGCCTGTGGTGCCGATCCCGCCCCAGAACCGGTGGAACAGATCATCGTGCGCCAGCCCGACGCCCCGCCGGTGGCGATCGCTGCTGCCGATGTCGCCACAGCGGCTCCGACCAGCGCGCTGATCGCGGAAGGCAAAGCCGCCTTTGCCAATTGCTCCGTTTGCCATGCTGTCGCCAAAGATGCGCCCAGTGGGGCCGGCCCCAATCTGTTCGGGATCGTCGGCAAGCCCGCCGGTCAGGTCGCTGGCTTCGCTTATTCTGATGCGCTGAAGGCATCGGGGATCATCTGGACCACAGCCGAACTGGACAGTTTTATCGCCGGTCCGGCAGCCAAGATTCCGGGCACGACGATGATGGCCGGACCGATGGTGGATGCGGCAAAGAGACAGGCCGTGATCGCCTTTCTCGAAAGCACCAACGCCAGTTGAACGAGCATTCCGGCATCATGCTGGCGCTGCTCGCTGCCGGCCAATCCCGCCGGTTTGGCGATCAGGACAAGCTGAGCGCGATGCTGGACGACAAGATGCTCGGCCTGCACGCCGCCGAAGCCGGATCGGAAATGCCGTTCGCCGAAAAATGGGTCATCGCTCCGCCAGACCATAGCTGCGCGGAAGGATGGCGCGATCTTGGCTATCAGATCATCGCCAATGAAGACGCGGCGCAAGGCCAGGCGACCTCTGTCCGGATTGCTGCTGACCGCGCCATCCAAAGCGGAGCCTCCGGCCTGTGCATCCTGCTGGCCGACATGCCCTTTGTGACGGGCGATCATCTCGGCAAGCTGCTGGCCGACTTTGCGCAGTCCGGTGGCATTGTGGTATCCGCGCGCGAAGGGCGCGCGATGCCGCCAGCGGTTTTTTCCTTCGACAGTCTGAAGGCGCTGACCTTGCTGCAAGGGGACGCCGGCGCTCGCGGGTTGCTGGCAGATGCCCGGCTGGTCGCCGGCGACGATCATCTGCTCATGGATATCGATACGGTCGAAGACCTGCTTCTGGCCAGGGAAAAGACGGAGAGACCAAGCTAGAGAGCCTTCATCCCCGGTCCAGTCGGCGACCCAGTTTGACAAAGAATATGATCAGGAACGGCACCAGCAGGAAGGACAGGACGACCTTGGCGGAACCCTGACCCAGCAGCAACTGGCCGATCGGGCGCTCGCCGTAGAAAGCGATGGTGATGAAGATGACCGTATCGACAATCTGCGACAGGGCGCTGGCAATGGCGGCGCGCAGAGCCAGCAATGCACCCTTCATGCTGGTCAGGCGGGAAAAGATATAGACGTTGAGAAACTGCGACACGCCATAAGCGATGATCCCGGCAAACATCAGCCGGGCACCCTGCGACAGGATGATCGGAAAGGCTTCCTTGGCTGGCTCATACATGCCCGGATCGGTCGGCAGCGCCAGCACGAGCTGGATCAATACAATCGCGGTGATCAGCGGAATGAAGCCGAAGCGGACCAGCCGGTTGGCCACGTCCCGGCCATGGAGTTCAGCGACCGAACTCGACAGAACAACCAGCAGCAGAAATGGGAAAATCCCGGATTCCACCGCCAGCGGCCCGATCGCAACCTGTTTCGCGCCCAATATGCCCGCGATGCAGGTCATCCCGCCATAGAGGACCGCGAAGACGAACAGGGATCGCGGGATGAGATTGGTTTGTGCAGTTTCTGTCATCGCGAAGACCTAGCGCGGTCCGCGGCGAAAAAAAAGAAATAGTCACGCGCCGCATTTTTTCTATAGGGAAAAAGAAACCGATTATATCAGATCGCGGCCCGGTGTCGCGCGACCGGGGGCAATTTGCAGAGACTGGCCGTTTATTGTGGCGCCAATGCCGGGAAGAACCCGGCTTATGCCGAAACCACCATTTTGCTGGGCAAGACCATGGCAGCGCGCGGCGTCGACCTCGTCTATGGCGGTGGTCGGCTGGGCCTGATGGGAATCATTGCCGACACCGTACTGGCCGATGGCGGACAGGTGCATGGCGTGATTCCGGAGATGCTGAAAGATCTGGAAGTGGCGCACAAGGGCGTCACGGAGCTGCACATCGTCCGGAATATGCACGAACGCAAAGCCAAGATGACCGATCTGACCGATGCCTTTGTCGCCCTGCCGGGTGGCGTCGGCACGATGGACGAACTGTTCGAGGCCTGGAGCTGGAATGCGCTGGGCTATCACAACAAGCCCTTCGCAATATTGAATATCGCCGGATATTGGGATTCGCTGATCGCCTTTCTGGACACCATGGCAGACCAGGGCTTTGTCTCCGCCGAACGGCGCAAGCATTTGATCGTGTCGGACGATATCGACGATTGTCTCGACCGCCTCGCCGCTGCCTGCACCGCTGAAGCCGGAAGTTTCAAATGGTGAAGCAAATGCTGCCCCCGTCCGTGTCCGGAAGACAGACATGATGCCAATCCTGACCAGCCTCGCGGGCATGGCGCTGATCCTGATCATTGCCCTTGCCCTGTCGACCGGGCGACGCAACATCCGGTTCCGCGTGGTCGGTGCCGCTTTCGCCCTGCAGGCCGGCATCGCCGTGATCGTGCTATATGTTCCGGCCGGCAAGCGGATCATCCAGGCAATGGCGTTCGGCGTCTCCAATCTGCTCGGCTATGCCTCGGCCGGTACCAATTTCATCTTCGGCCCGCTCGCCGACCCGACGATTGGCGGCAACAGCTTCGCCATTGCCGCCCTGCCGGTGATCATCTTCTTCTCGGCGCTGATCTCGATCCTCTATTATCTCGGCGTGATGCAGTTCATCATCAAATGGGTCGGTGGCGGCATCCAGAAGATCACCGGTATTTCCAAGGTCGAATCGCTTTGCGCCGCCGCCAATATCTTCGTCGGCCAGTCCGAATCGCCGCTGGTCATCCGCCCCTATCTCGCCAGCCTGACTCAATCGCAGCTGTTCACCGTGATGAGTGTCGGCATGGCCGGCGTCGCCGGCACGATCCTCGCCGCCTATGCCGCGATGGGTATCCGCATCGACTATCTGCTCGCCGCCGCCTTCATGTCGGCACCCGGCGGCATATTGATGGCCAAGATCATCATGCCGGACAATCCCGAGGATCCGGCACCGGAAGAACTGGTGATGGCGGTCGAATATGAAGACGAGAAGCCCGCCAATATCATCATGGCCGCCGGCATGGGCGCCCAGACCGGGGTCAAGCTGGCAGTGGCAGTCGGCGCGATGGTGCTGGCCTTTGTCGCGCTGGTCGCGCTGGCCAATGGCCTGCTTGCAGGCGTCGGCGGCTGGTTCGGCTATCCCGAGCTCAGCTTCCAGCAGGTGATCGGCTATATTTTCGCGCCGATCATGTATCTGATCGGCGTGCCGTGGGACGAGGCGCTGGGGGCCGGCGGCCTGTTCGGCACCAAGGTGGTGCTCAACGAATTTGTCGCCTTCATCGAACTCGGCAAGATGCAGGACGGCATCTCGCCGCTGACCAACGCCATCGTCATCTTCGCCCTGTGCGGCTTCGCCAATTTCAGCAGCATCGCCATCCAGCTCGCCGTCACCGGCGGCCTGGCACCCAACCAGCGGCCGGTCATTGCCCGGCTCGGCCTGCGCGCGCTGGCGGCGGGTTCGCTGGCCAACCTGATGAGCGCGGCGCTGGCCGGCATATTGCTGTCGCTCGGCTGAGCGATCCCGATTGACAAACGCGCCCGAGGACACATTTTAAGAGCATGACCCAGACCGCAGACAGTTTATCCGCCGTTTCGCTCGCCCTGGCCGACCAGGATCCCGATGGCTTTGCCGACCGCATCGGTCGCAGCTTCGCCGACTGGGGCTTTGCGGTGGTTGCCGACCATGGCATCCCGGCCGAGCTGATCGCGCGTGCGGAGGCCATGTCGCGTGTCTTTTTCGCGCTGCCCGAGGATGTGAAGCGCGCCTATCACATCGCCGGCGGCGGCGGGGCTCGCGGCTACACCCCGTTCGGGACGGAGAGCGCCAAGGATTCCGATATCCAGGATCTCAAGGAATTCTGGCATATCGGCCGGGAGCTGCCTGCCGGTCACAGGTTCGAACCCTATATGCCCGCCAATGTCTGGCCAAAGGAACTGGACGGCTTTCGCGAAACCTATCTTGAAATGTTCGCCGCCTTCGACAAGGCGGGTGCACGCATTCTGGAAGCGATCGCGCGATATCTGGACCTTGCCCCCGATTTCTTCGTCGACACGGTGCGCGACGGCAATTCGGTGATGCGGCTGATCCACTATCCGCCGGTACCGGAGGATTCTCCTGCCGTCCGGGCGGGCGCGCACGAGGATATCAACACCATCACCCTGCTGATCGGGGCCGAGGAAGCGGGCCTCGAACTGCTCGACCGCAAGGGCAAGTGGCGCGCCGTCACGCCGAAGGCGGGCGAGCTGGCGGTGAATATCGGCGACATGCTGCAGCGGCTGACCAACAATCGCTTGCCGTCGACCACTCACCGCGTGGTCAACCCGGCCCCGGAGCGGCGCGGCTTCTCCCGTTATTCGATGCCTTTCTTCCTGCACTTCCGGCCAGACTATCTGATCGAGACGCTGCCCAGCTGCATCGACGCGGCGCATCCCGATCACTATCCGGAACCGATCACCGCCCATGACTATCTGCAGCAGCGGCTCCGCGAGATCGGCCTGATATGAGGCCCAAGGCGGTCGGCATCAGTGGCGGCAGCTGTTCCGGCAAGACCACCCTGACGCGCAGGATATTCGAGAAGCTGGGCCCCGAGCAATGCGTCATCCTGCCGCAGGACGACTATTTTTTCGGGCTGGGTGATGCCCCCGCTGGCAAGGGCGGGCCCAATTTCGACCATCCCGATGCGGTGGATTTCGAGCAGCTGTGCGCGCAGCTGGAGCAGCTGAAAAAAGGCCAGGCGATCGACCGGCCGCTCTATGATTTCCCTACCCATATGCCAAAGGTCGAGACCGAGCGGACCGAAGCGCGGCCGGTGATCCTGATCGACGGCATATTGATCCTCCAGCACCAGCCGCTGCGCGAGTTGCTCGATCTCAGCATTTTCGTCGAATGCGATTCCGAAACGCGCTTTGCCCGACGACTCGAACGCGACGTCCGCGAGCGCGGGCGCACGGCGCAATCGGTACACGATCAGTTTGCCAATCAGGTCGGTCCGATGCACGATATTCATGTCGAGCCATCAAAAGTTCACGCCGATATCGTGATAAATTCGCAACAGTGGGGCACCGCCTTTGACGACCTGTTCGAAAGCATCATGTCTCGAATATAGCATGGTAAAACAAGGGGATGGCTTAGCAGGACCCGGCGGGAAATCGGATTTTCTCGCCGAAAAACGCATCCGGAATTTTGCTTGAAATAAATAAAATGCTGCACCGCGGCATTTCTCGTTTCACTTGAGACAAAACTGTCATTTAAGGGCCCTAGAGACGGCCTGCTTTGGTCGCACTGTCAATAGTTTGCAGTCGATCATCTTATGACATTTTTATTTTTCTAGTGGTTCATGAACGGGGAATTCATATCATGAAAATCAAATATCTTCTGGCTGCCAGCGTTGTCAGCCTGTCCACCGCCGGCCTGATGGCCGTGCCGGCAGCAGCGCAGCAAATCACCTCCGGTATTGAAGGAACGGTCAGCGACGAATCCGGCAGTCCACTATCTGGCGCGACCGTGGTCGTCACCGACACCCGGACCGGCGCACAGCGCTCCATCTCGGCGGGCGAGTCCGGCCAGTTCCGGGCCGAAAGCCTGACCACCGGCGGACCTTACACGGTAACCGCTACTGCACCGGGTTATGAAGGCCAGACCCTTGAAAATGTCAGCATCAACCTGCAGGGCAACACCACGCTCGGCTTTACGCTGACCAGCGGCGCCAGCGAAAATGTCATCGTCGTCACCGGCGCACGGGTCGCGATTTCGCAGCTGGCAATCGGCCCCGGCCAGTCCTTCGGCGCAGCCGAACTGGGAACCTTCCCGACCCTGACCCGCGACATTCGCGACTTCATCCGCATCGATCCCCGCGTCAGCCTTGACCGCTCCGGTTCCAATGACCGGGTCAGCTGCCTCGGCGGCAATGACCGCGCCAACTCCTTCTCGGTCGACGGCATCATCCAGTCGGACGTTTACGGTCTTAACGGTACGCCCTTTGCCTCGCGCAACTCGCTGCCGCTGCCGTTCGACGTCATCGCCGAAACCTCGGTCGAATTCGCGCCTTATGATGTCGAATATAGCGCCTTTACCGGCTGCGCCATCAACGTCGTGACCAAGGCCGGCCAGAACCAGTTCCATGGCAGTGCCTTTTTCACCTATTCCGACAGCGGCCTGCAGGGAGACAAGTTTGCCGACACAGACCTGACCATCGATCCGTTCAACGAGAAACGCTATGGCGCGACCTTGTCCGGTCCGATCATTCCGGATCACCTGTTCTTCTCGTTCGGCTATGAAGAAGCCAAGCTCGGATCCTCGCAGGTTACCGGACCAATCGGTTCCGGCTTTGGTACCGAATTGCCGTTCGTCACCGAAGCGCAGTTCAATGCGGTCTCCGACATCGTCCGCCAGAATTTCGGTATCGAGTCCGGTGGCATCACGCGCAGCCTGCCAGAATCCAATCGCCGCTTCTTCGGACGTCTCGACTGGGTGATCAACGACCAGCACCGCTTCGAGACCACCTACCAGCGCCTCGACGAAACCAAGGTCAGCTCGGACGATGTCAGCACATCGAGCCGGACCTACTCCGGTAACAACACGTTCTACAATTCGGGTACTAAATCGAACTATTATTCGGCTCGCCTCTACTCGAACTGGACCGACAATTTCTCGACCGAAATCCGGGCTTCGCGTTCGGAAGTGCAGGATCTTCAGGATCCGGTTGGCGGCGGTGAAGCCCAGAGTGGCAATCCGATACCGCGGATCGTCGTCGGCGTAACCAATCCCGACAATGGCGAAAGCGGTTCGCTGGTCTTTGGCCCAGGCTTTTCCCGCGCCGCCAATGACCTGAAGACCGAAATCAATCAGTTCAAGGTCAAGGCCGATCTCGAGGCCGGTGATCACAAGCTGACCCTGGGCGGCGAGCTCAACCAGACCAAGGTGTTCAACCTGTTCGTCCAGAACGCAACCGGCACCTTCACCTTTGCCAATGTCGCCGACCTGCAGGCCGGTCTGCTGGCCTGCGGCTCCAATACCTTCCCGAATGCTAACCAGATTCAGGACGGCAATGATCTGGCCACCTGCCTGGCGGTTAACAGCCGTGGACAAGCGGGTACAAATGCTGCAGCGGGCTTCTACGGCAACTACTCTTTCTCCGGCGATGTCAATGATGCGGCCGCCAACTGGAAGCGCGGCCTGTTCTCGGTCTATGCGCAGGATGAATGGAAAGCGACCGACCAACTGACCCTGGTCGGCGGTGTCCGGGTGGACTGGCTGGACGGCGATGCACCGGCTGCCAACCCGTTATTCCTGTCCCGCTACGGCTTCACCAACGCCAATGCGTTCAGCAAGGTTGACCCCGTGCTGATGCCGCGTTTCGCTGCCACCTATGACATGTTCAACGACGGTTTCTTCAGTGATACCCAGGTCCGCGCCGGCGTTGGTATTTTCACCGGCGGTGATCCGTCCGTATGGCTGTCCAACGCGTTCCAAAACAACGGCTTTGGCGTCGGCCAGGGACAGACCGGCGTTCCAGGCTGCGTTCCTGCTGGCACCCAGCTCGCTGTGCCCACCAACGGTTCGGCACCGACAGCACCGGCGTGCGCCGTCAATGAGGGTGTCGGCAAAGCCGCTGCCGGCCAGGGCGACACCCAGTCGACCGATCCAAATTTCAAGACCCCAACGGTGCTGCGCGCCAACTTCGGTGTCTCTACGACCTTCGGTACCGGCAACGGCGGCTTCTTTGACGACTGGAAGCTGAACTTCGACTATATCTTCAGCCGCTTCCGCAATCCGGCCGATTTTGTCGATCTGTCCCAGGTGATCGACATCACCAAGGGCAACAACGGCTTCACGGTTGATGGTCGCCCCATCTATGCCGCGATTGACCCGAACAATGCTGGTTGTAACGCGACCCTGATCGGGACGGGTGGATTGTCGCCGACATATTCCAATGTCACCAACGATTGTTTCGTAACCAGCCGCGACGACGAAATCCAGCTGACCAATGGCAAGGCCTTCAACAGCCATGTCGCTTCGGTCCGCCTCTCCAAATATTGGAATGGCGGCCTGCTAACCGACAACGGCAGCGTCAGCTTTAACCTCGGCTATGCCTATACCAACGCCAAGAACAACCGCTACAATGCCAGCTCAACGGCAACCTCGAGCTACGATATTGTTGCCTCGTTCGACCGTCAGAACAATGCAGTGGCGACTTCGGAATATGAATCGCGCCACAACATCACCTGGGCGATGAATTTCCGCGAGGAGTTCTTCAGCGATCTCGCAACCCAGCTGGGCTTTGTCTTTGTCGCACGCTCGGGTCGTCCGTACAGCGTAACCTTCGACAATGGCGGCGTGTTCAATGACTCTGCCTCGGGCAACGATAATGCGCTGCTCTATGTACCGACCGGCCTGACTGACCCCAATGTCGTCTATGTCGACAATGTTGTCGGCGGCAATGTGGTCCAGACAGCTGCCGATGCGGCTGCGGGTCTCGACAGCTATATCAACGCCAACAAGTGCATTGCGAAATATCGCGGACAGTCGATCCCGCGCAACAGCTGCCGCAATGACTGGTTCTTTGATCTTGATATGCGCCTGTCGCAGGAACTGCCCGGACCGGGTCGCCTGTTCGGTGTCGAAGACAAGATTCAGGTCTTTGCCGACTTCAACAATGTCCTGAACCTGATTGACAGCGGCGCCAACCTGTTCCGGTCGCGCAACTATACCACTCCGCTGATCACTGGCGGCGTCGATGGCAACGGCCGGTACGTGATGAAGGGCTTTAGCCCCGACGATACCAACTTCCAGAACCTGTCCGCATCGCTGTGGCGGATCCAGCTGGGTGTTCGCTACGAATTCTAAGCGAACCAGGAAAGACAAAAAGAACGGCGGTGCTGAAAAGTGCCGCCGTTTTCTTTGCGGCTTCCGTGACGCAGAGGCCCATAAGGTCGCGCAACGCTGGACAACCGTTTCCCTCGCGAAATCTTTACCGGTTCATGCTAGACACTCCGCGATCAACTTTTTGCGGAAGCCAATATGCCAGACACCGATATTTCCCCAATTCTTGTAACCGGTGCCGCCGGTTTCATTGGCCATGCGGTTTCGACGCGATTGGTCGAGCGCGGGGAATCGGTGATCGGGATCGACAATCTCAACGATTATTATGATCCGGCGCTCAAGGCGGCCCGGCTTGCCAATCTCAATGCTCTGGACGGCTTCCGCTTTGCCGAAATGGACATATCCGATGCCGATGGGGTAAAAACGCTGGTTGCGGACAGCGGCGTGCAGCGGATCATTCATCTCGCTGCCCAGGCAGGGGTGCGCTACAGTATCGACAATCCTTTCGCCTATCAGAAATCGAATCTGCAGGGCCATTTGTCGCTGCTGGAGGCCAGCCGCCATGCCGAGAATTTCCGGCATCTTGTCTATGCCTCCTCCAGCTCGGTCTATGGCGACAAGCCGATGGGCGGCGTCGGCTTTACCGAAGACGAACCGGTCAATGACCCCGTCTCGCTCTACGCCGCGACCAAGCGGTCCTGCGAGCTGATGAGCCAGTCCTATGCAAAACTCTACGGCTTTCCGCAGACCGGGCTGCGCTTCTTCACCGTCTATGGCCCCTGGGGCCGGCCCGACATGGCCTATTTCGGCTTCACCCGGAAGATTCTGGCGGGCGAACCGATCGAGGTCTACGGCGAGGGGAGGATGGCCCGCGATTTCACCTATATCGATGATATTGTCGACGGCATTTTGGGGGCTCTCGACCGTCCGCCGGCGCTGCACAGCAACCGCATCCTCAATATCGGCGACAGCCGGCCCGTCGGCCTGATGGAGATGATCCGGACACTGGAGGAATCGCTGGGTATCGAGGCGCAGAAGATCATGCGCCCGATGCAGCCGGGGGACGTTACCGCCACCTTTGCCGATGTCTCAAAATTGCATGCTCTGACCGGCTATGAACCAAAGGTCATGCTGGAAGACGGTCTGCAGCGCTTTGTCCGCTGGTACCGGGATTTTTACGGCAATCTGCCGCCGGCCTGAGTCAGCGTGCCTCGGCGCGCAGCATGACCTGCTGGGCGACCAGTTTCAGCTGTTCGTTCACCCCGGTGTCCGCACAGACTCCGTCGCGGAACATGCCGCCCGATGCATTGATTCCCACACCGAGCGGTGTCGGCCAGCCGCGCAGCGAATGGACGATCGAGCGCAACGCAGCAAGCGTGCTGCCGACTGCCTGCCAGCCATAGGCGGTGACGATCAGCCCGATCGGCAGGCCATCCAGATAGACTCGATCATCGGTCGCAGTTTCCTCGATATAGTCGATGGCATTCTTGACCAGACCGGAAACAGTGCCGTGATAGCCCGGACTCGACAGGATCAGCCCATCGGCGCGGCGCACCAGCGCGACCAGATCCTTGCCGGTCTGGTTGATTCCGGCCGGGTCGGAGCGATAATGCGGCAGTGCCATCATTCGATCCGATCCGAACAATTCGGTCGCCGCTCCTGCGGCTTCTGCGGCTTCGAGCGAAATCGCCAGCGCCATTTCGGTCGAGGAAACGGGGCTGGTCGTACCACCGAGACCAAGGATGAAGGGTTTTCTTGTCTTGTCCACGGTGCTGCCATACCGAGGAATGCCCGGCAATTGCAACGGGCTTGTTTCTTAATTGACCGATTAAACCGGGCGGATTAAGACCGGCCCAAAGGCGGAGCGCTGCGAGCCCGCCTCATCCCCTGTGGCCAAAGGACATTCCCATGCGCAAATTTACCGAAGAACAGCATATGTTTCGCGATGCCTATCGCCGCTTTCTCGCCGACGAGGTCGCTCCGCGGATGGACGAATTTCGCGAGGCGGGGATCGTCGACCGGGAAATCTTCAGGAAAGCGGGCGACCAGGGCTTTCTGATGATCTGGCCGGACGAAAAATATGGCGGGATGGGCGACAATGATTTCCGCTACGAGCAGATCATCATCGAGGAAACCGCGCGGGCTGGCTGCGGCGAATGGTATAACACGCTGCACAGCCGGCTGGTCGGGCCCTATCTGAAGAATATCGGCAACGAGGAGCAGCGCGAGCGCTTCCTGCCGAAATGCGTCAGCGGCGAAACGATTCTTGCCGTCGCGATGACCGAACCCGGCGCCGGCAGCGATCTGTCCGGCATGAAGACCATGGCCAAGGACATGGGCGACCACTGGCAGCTCAACGGTTCAAAAACCTATATTTCCAACGGCATCAATGCCGATGTCGTGATCGTCGCCGCCAAGATCGACGGTGTCGACGACAAGCATGCGATGGTGCTGCTGATCGTCGAGCGCGGCATGGAGGGCTTCGAGCGCGGCAAGAATCTGGAGAAGATCGGCCTGCACGCGCAAGATACCGCCGAGCTGTTCTTCAACGACGTCAGGATACCGAAGGAAAATACGCTGGGCACGCCCGGCAAGGGCTTTATCCACCTGATGGAGGGGCTGGCCGAGGAACGGCTGATCGCGATGGTCGGCTATGCCGCCTCGGCGCGGCGCGCCTTCGACGTGACCCGCGAATTTGTCATGGAACGGGATGTTTTCGGCAAGAAATTGTCGGATATGCAGAATACCCAGTTCAAAATGGCCGAAATGGATGCAAAAATCGACATGCTGCAGGTCTATGTCGACCATTGCGTCGAGATTCACAATCAGGGCGGGCTCAACGCCAATATCGCCGCCAAGGGCAAGATGCTGGGCAGCGAAATCGAGTGGGAAATGGCCGATCTCGGGCTGCAGCTGCACGGCGGTGCCGGCTATATGAAGGAATATGAAATCAGCCGCATCTTCACCGACGCCCGCATGAGCCGCATCTACGCCGGCTCCAGCGAGATCATGCGCTATATCGTTGGACGCGATGTTTTCAGCCAGAAATATCAATCGATCCTCGAATAGTTTATGGTCGGGGCGAACGAGGAGGAGGCGAGTCGCCTCTCTCCTGTAATTGACGTTTACGTAAACTGCTTGACTGTGCTGCAGTGCAACATTAGCATTGGTGGCAAGCCATTACATTCTTCCATCGAGAGGACCCCCTATGACCGAAGCCTTAATCTATGACGCCGTCCGATCGCCGCGCGGCAAGGGCCGCACCGACGGCAGCCTGCACGAAATCACCGCTCTTGACCTCGCCTCCCAGGTGCTGGCATCGATCAACGATCGCAATGAGCTCGAAGGCCATGAAGTAGAAGACATCGCCTTTGGCTGCGTCTCCCCGGTCGGCGAGCAGGGCGCGGTGATCAGCCGCATGGCGGCGCTCAAGGCCGGCTATGCCGACACCACCTCGGCGATCCAGGTCAACCGCTTCTGCGGGTCCGGTCTGGAAGCGGTCAATATCGCGGCCGGCAAGGTCTGTTCCGGCGAAACCGATCTCGCCATCGGTGGCGGTATCGAATCCATGTCCCGCATCCCGATGGGCAGCGACGGTCTCGGCGGCATGGCCGACCCGACTCTGGTCTTTCAGGAATATTTCGTGCCGCAGGGCATTTCCGCCGATCTGATCGCGACAAAATATGGCTATAGCCGCGACGATGTCGACGCCTATGCGGTCGAGAGCCAGAAGCGCGCCGCCAAGGCCTGGGACGAGAAGCGCTTTGCCAAGTCGATCCTGCCGATCCGCGACGTGATCGGCGAGGTCGTGCTCGACCGGGACGAACTGATGCGCCCGGAAACCAATATGCAGTCGCTCGGCGCGCTTGGCCCCGCTTTCAAGATGATGGGCGAGCAGATGCCCGGCTTTGACGATGTCGCAATCCTCAAGCATCCCGAGATCGAGAAGATCAACCATGTCCACCATGCCGGCAACAGCTCCGGTATCGTCGACGGTTCGGCAGCGGTTCTGGTCGGAAACGCCATGGCCGGCGAAAAATATGGCCTGAAGCCGCGGGCGCGGATCGTCTCGATGGCCGCCATCGGTTCCGAACCGACGATCATGCTCACCGGCCCCGAATTTGCCGCGAAGAAGGCGCTGGAACGCGCCGGCATGACCGCCAGCGATATCGACCTGTGGGAACTGAACGAGGCCTTTGCTGCCGTGGTCCTGCGCTTCATGGATGCCATGAATGTCGATCACAGCGTGATGAACGTCAACGGCGGCGCGATCGCCATGGGCCATCCGCTCGGCGCAACCGGAGCGATGATCCTCGGCACGGTGCTTGACGAACTGGAACGGACCGGCAAGTCCACCGCTCTGACCACGCTCTGCATCGGCGGCGGCATGGGCATCGCCACGATTATCGAACGGGTGAACTAGGATAACGGATTGCAGTGCCCCTGCGCAGGCAGGGGCCCATCTCCTGATCGTGCCAAGCACAACGAGTCGGAGATGGACTCCTGCCTTCGCAGGAGAACATGAAAGGAACAGAATATGACCTACGAAACATTCACCGTTGATATCGACACCGACGGCATTGCCCTTCTCACCATCGACCTGCCCGGCCAGTCGATGAACGTCTGGAACCAGGCGCTGATCGCCGATTTCAAAAGCTTCGTCGAGGAGCTGATCGGCAACGACGATATCAAGGGCACGGTGATTACCTCCGGCAAGCCATCCGGCTTTCTCGCCGGTGCCGATCTCAACATGCTTGGCGCTTCCAAGGCCGACAGCATGGCCGAAGCCTTTGAAAGCGCCTGGGAGCTGAACGGCATCCTGCGTCGCATGGAAACCGGCGGCCACAGCGCCAAAGACCTGCTCAAGGGCACCGCCCATGCCAAGCCGGTCGCCTGCGCGCTGAACGGTCTGGCGCTGGGCGGCGGTCTCGAGCTGGCACTCGCCTGCCATTATCGCGTCTGCGCCGACAATCCGAAAATCCAGCTCGGCCTGCCCGAAGTGCAGGTCGGTCTTTTGCCGGGTGGCGGCGGCACCCAGCGCCTGCCACGCCTGTCCGGTCTGCAGGCCGCGGGCATGATGATCATGATGGGCAATCCCGCCAATCCGCAGACCGCCAAGGCGCAGGGCTTTATCGATGAAGTCGTGCCAGCCGACGAGGTCGTTGCCAAGGCCAGGGAATGGGTCAAGGCCAATCCCAAGGCGTCCGCGCCATGGGACAAGAAGGGCTATAAATTCCCCGGTGGCGCCGGTTCGATGGATCCCCGCGCCGTGCCGCTCTATCTCGGTTCCTCGGCAATTGCGCTGAAACAGAGCAAGGGCAATTATGAAGCGGTCAAGGCGATCCTTTCCTGCCTCTACGAAGGATCGATGCTGCCGATCGATACCGCGCTGCGCGTCGAGAGCAAATATTTCACCAAGCTGCTGAGTGGTCCGCAGGCCAAGAATATGATCCGTACCCTGTTCATCAACAAGCAGGCGGCGGAAAAGGGTGCGGCGCGTCCCGAAGGCGTCCCGAAATCCGAGATCAAGACCGTCGGCGTGCTCGGTGCCGGCCTGATGGGCTCCGGCATCACCCATGTCACCGCCAAGGGCGGCATGAATGTTGTCGTCCTCGACCGCAATATGGAGGAGGCACAAAAGGCGATCGCCTACAGCCAGAAGATCGTCGACAAGAATGTTGCGCGCGGCAAAATGACCAAGGAAAAGGCCGAGGCCTTCATGGCGCGGATCACCCCGACCGACAATTATGACGATCTGAAGGATGTCGACCTGATCATCGAGGCGGTCTTCGAACGGCCCGATGTCAAGGCGGACGTGATCAGGAAAACCGAGGCGGTGATTGGCAAGGACGTGATCTTCGCCTCCAACACCTCGACCCTGCCGATCACCGGCCTCGCCAAGAACAGCGAACGGCCCGACCAGTTTATCGGCATGCATTTCTTCTCGCCGGTCGAGAAAATGCCCTTGCTGGAAATCATCCCCGGTGCCGAAACCGGCGACAAGGCCCTAGCCGCAGCGCTCGATTACAACGCCAAGATCCGCAAGGTGCCGATCGTGGTCAAGGATGTCCGTGGCTTCTACACCAACCGCGTCTTCCCGCCTTATGCCAACGAAGCGATGCTGATGGTCGCCGAAGGCGTGAAACCGGCGCTGATCGAAAATGCCGCCGTGGCCATGGGCATGCCGATCGGCCCGCTGGCCGTGGTCGATGAAACCACGCTACAGCTCGGCTATGATATCATGACGTCGACCAAGGAAGAAATGGGCGACGCCTATGTCCCCAGCGGCACCGAGAAACTGATGGACATCATGGTCAACCAGATCGACCGGCGCGGGAAGCGCTTTGGCGGCGGCTTCTACGAGTATAGCGAGGACGGTTCGAAGAAATTGTGGCCCGGCCTGGCCGAGCATTTCCCGCTGGCAGAAGAACAGCCGGAGGTCGAAGAGGTCAAGCAACGGCTGATGTTCATCCAGCTGATCGCCACCGCGCAATGCTATGACGAGGGTGTGGTCTCCGACCCGCAATCGGCCGATCTCGGCGCGATCTTCGGCTGGGGCTTTGCGCCCTGGACCGGCGGTCCGATGAGCCATATCGACACGATGGGCGTCGACAATTTTGTTCGCATCGCCGACAATCTGGCGCAGAAATATGGTGAGAGATTCAAGCCCCCAATGAGCTTCCGCAAGAAAGCAGATGCCGGCGAGAGCTTTTACAAGGCTTCTTAGGCTGCCGCCGCAGACGAAAAGAAAGGGCTCCTTCGGGGGCCCTTTCTTTGACCGTCAGGAAAGACGGCTGGCAAGCGTGTCGACTTTTTCGGTCAGCTGCTCGATCTGCCGGGACAGGGCGGCGAGCGGGGTGCCGTCAGCCGCTTCACTTTCCGGATGAGCACCGTAATGCGCCCGGAACAGCGCGACCATATCGTCCACCACCGGCTGCTGGTCACGGGTACTGCGATCGGCCTCCATCGTCATCTCGATCGAGCGGGCGCTATATTCGAGACTTCCGTAGAATATGTCGCGCGCCTGCCAGAGCACCGCGTCCGCGCGCAGCTCGCCGCGATCCTGCCCGCGCAGGAACAGCCGGTCGAACACCGCCACATAATGGCGCAGATGGTCGCGCGAAACGCTGACCTCACTGTTGTTGCGACGCAGGGCGAAGGTCAGGTTGATGAAATCGGCATTCACGATCACGGTATTGAGATGATAATGCGCCAGCGCGCGCAGACGGCCAAAGAAATCCGTGGCTTGCTCTGCCGCCATCACGTCTTCGGCTTCCAGGGTCAGCCCGTCCCAGAATTGTTGCAGCACCGCCAGCATCAGTTCCGCCTTGGAATCATAATAGCTGTAGATCGTGCCCTCGCCGATCCCGGCGCGGCGGGCAATTTCCTGCATCCGGGCCCCGTCGAAACCGTGATTCACGAAGATGGTCCGGGCCGCTTCCAATATGGCCCGCTCCTTGCGCTCCAGCTTGGCGCGCTGGGTTTCCGAAGGGATTGCTTTTGAAGCCATGGATTGTCTCTTTATGAACTTGACTCGATAATATCGAGTGCTATTCAATTAGCCTTTATGGACTCGTCGTGTCAAATGGCGAATGGTTCACACGATCAAATCGGAAAGAGGCGCCCCACCCATGCCCCAGTTTAAATCGAAGATCGCCGTTGGCTCCGACAGTTACGAGCAGAATCGCAAGGACATGCTGGCGCTGATCGATCATCTGCGCAGTCTCGAGCAGCGCGCCGTGGCGGCATCGGAAAAACGCCGGCCGACCTTCGAAAAGCGCGGCCAGCTGACTCCGCACGAGCGGCTGAAGCGGCTGCTCGATCCCGGCATGCCCTGGCTGCAGCTCTATAATATGGCCAATTATCTGGTCGAGGACGACAATCCCGAAACCAGCATCCCCGGCGGCAGCGCCATCCTCGGCATCGGTTTCGTCAAGGGCGTGCGCTGCATGATCTGGGTCGACGACAGCGGCATTCGCGCGGGCGCTGCGACTGCGGGCGGCTGGGATGCCAGCAAGGGCGCCCAGAAAATGGCGCAGCAGTTCAAGCTGCCCTTCATCCATCTGGTCGAGAGCGCCGGCGCCAATCTGATGGAATATAAGGTCGAGCTCTGGGCCCATGGCGGCATGCTGTTCCGCAATCTTGCCTGGCTGAGCGCAGCGGGTATCCCGACCATGGTCGTGCTGCACGGCCCGTCGACGGCAGGCGGCGCCTATATGCCCGGCATGTCGGACTATGTGATCGGCGTGCGCGACAATGGCATGGCCGCGCTCGGCGGCGCCGCGCTGGTCCACGCAGCAACCGGCGAAGTCGCCGACGATCGCGAACTGGGCGGCACCGAAATGCACGCCTCGACCACCGGCAGCGTCGAATATCTCGCCGATGACGATGCGCATGGCATTGCCATTGCCCGCGAGACCATGGGCCGGCTCGACTGGAACAAGAACAGCACGCCGATCCGCCGCAACGATTATGAGGAACCCCTCTACGATATCGACGAGATCGCCGGGATTGTGCCGATTGACTATACCACACCCTATGACGTCCGCGAGGTCGCCGCGCGGATCGTCGACGGATCCGATTTTGAAGAATTCAAGGCACGCTATGGCCCGAACACCGTCTGCATGCAGGCGAGCATCATGGGCCATGCGGTCGGGCTGATCGGCAACAACGGCCCGTTTGATCCGGAAGCGGCCGCCAAGGCCACGCATTTCTTCCAGCTCTGCGACCAGTCGCAGCTGCCGATCATCTTCCTCAACAACACCACCGGCTATATCGTCGGCACCGAATCCGAGCACAAGGGCATGATCAAGCTGGGCAGCAAGATGATCCAGGCCGTGTCCAATGTCCGGGTGCCGAAACTGTCCCTCTATATCGGCGCGAGCTTTGGCGCCGGCAATTATGGGATGAGCGGCACCGCCTTCGAGCCCGATTTCCTGTTCAGCTGGCCCAATGCCAAGACTGGGGTGATGGCCGGCGCATCGGCCGCCAACACGATGAGCCATGTTGCCCGGGTACAGGCAAAACGCAAGGGCGAGGAGCCGGACGAGGAAGCGATCGCCAGGCAGGAACAGCGGATCAAGGATATTTTCGAAGCGCAGGAAAGCGCCTTCTTCACCTCCGGCCGGGTGCTCGACAATGGCGTGATCGACCCGCGCGACACCCGCAAGGTGCTGGGCTTCGCGCTGGAAACGATTTTCGAGGGCAAGAACCGCACGCTGCATCCCAATGCCTTCGGGGTGGCGCGGATATGAGCAAGCTATTTGATTGCATCGTGTTCCCCCGCGAAGGCGGGGGTCCATCTCGGAAACATCCGTCTGGCACAGAGGGCCAGGGGCAAACGCTGCCATCGCGTCTGGAAACAAGGGCAGGAGATGGATCCCTGCCTTCGCAGGGATACGTACTATGACCAATCTCCCCGAAAACAAAACCCTGGAACTGGACCTGCACCAAGGCTGGCTCACCATCTGGTTCAACCAGCCCGACAATCGCAATGCGCTGAGCGATGCGCTGGTCGCGGAGCTGGCCGCCGTTCTGAAAGGCGTACGCGACGACCGCTCGGTGCGCGGCATTACGCTGCGCGGACGCGGCGGGGTCTTTTGCGCCGGCGCGGACCTGAAGAATTTCAGGGAGAATTTCCAGCAGAGCGGTGACCGGGCAGCGATCATCACGATGTCGACCGGCGCGGCGGAGATTTTCGACCTGGTCAACACCGCTCCGCAAGTGGTGCTCGTGCTGATCGAAGGCGCCGCGATGGCGGGCGGCTTTGGTCTGGCCTGCTGCGCCGATGCCGTGATCTGCGAAAGCGGTGCCCGCTTCGCGATGACCGAGACTGCCATCGGCGTGACGCCGGCGCAGATCTCGCCATTCGTGATCCAGAAGCTCGGCTATGCCACCGGCCGCAGGCTGATGCTGACCGCGGCGCGGTTCGACGGCGGCGAAGCTCACCAACTGGGCTTTGCCGACTTTATCGCCGACGATGTCGCCGGCTTGGAAGCGATCGAGATGCAGCTGCGCAAGCAGGTGCTCGGCTCCGCACCCGGTGCCATCGCTGCGACCAAGGAGCTGCTCGGCCAGATCGCCGGCAAGCCGCGCGACGAGGTGGTCCGCCTCGCCGCCGAGAATTTCGCCGACCGCATGGTCAGTGACGAGGCCAAAGAAGGCGTCGCCAGCTTCTTTGAAAAGCGCAAGCCGAGCTGGGTCGTGAAGCCGGAATGAACGACTATCGGGAAACTCTTCCGTTCGTCCTGAGCCTGTCGAAGGACAGCTGGCGCAATGCCATGCTTCGACAAGCTCAGCATGAACGGGTTGAAGGAAAATTAGCATGACAAGAATCAACACCCTCCTGGTTGCCAATCGCGGCGAAATCGCCTGCCGGGTCATGCGCACCGCCAAGGCACAGGGCATGCGCACGGTTGCGGTCTATTCCGATGCCGATGCCAGGGCCCCCCATGTTCAGATGGCGGACGACGCGGTGCGCATTGGACCGGCTCCGGTCAATGAATCCTATCTGCTGGTCGACAAGATCATCCAGGCGGCAAAGGATACCGGCGCCGATGCGATCCATCCGGGCTACGGCTTCCTGTCGGAAAACGCCGCCTTTTCCAAGGCCTGCGCCGATGCCGGCATCATCTTCGTCGGCCCGCCGGAAAAGGCGATCGACGTGATGGGCGACAAGGCCCGCTCGAAGCGCGCGATGATCGCCGCCGGCGTGCCCTGCGTGCCCGGCTATCAGGGCGATGACCAGGCGGACGACGTGTTGATCGCCGAGGCGCAGAAGATCGGCGTGCCCTTGATGGTCAAGGCCGCGGCGGGCGGCGGCGGGCGAGGCATGCGGCTGGTCCATGACCTGTCCGACGTGCCCAATGCGATCAAGCTGGCGCGCTCGGAAGCGGAAAATGCCTTTGGCAATGGCGAGCTGATCCTCGAAAAGGCGATCATCAAGCCGCGCCATGTCGAGATCCAGGTCTTTGCCGACAGCCACGGCAACACCATCCATCTCGGCGAGCGCGACTGTTCGGTGCAGCGCCGCCACCAGAAGGTGATCGAGGAAGCGCCCTGCCCGGTGATGACGCCGGAATTGCGCGAGCAAATGGGCGCAGCGGCGGTCGAGGCGGCGAAGGCGGTCGACTATGTCGGCGCCGGCACCGTCGAATTTCTGCTCGACCAGTCGGGAGAATTCTATTTTCTCGAAATGAACACCCGGCTTCAGGTCGAACATCCGGTGACCGAGGAAATCACCGGACTCGATCTGGTGGCGCTGCAGCTGAAAGTTGCGTCAGGCGACACATTGGGGCTGGAGCAGGCCGATATCACACTCACCGGCCATGCGATGGAAGTCCGGCTCTATGCCGAGGACCCGGCGGACGATTTCCTGCCCAGCACCGGACCGGTCCATCTGTGGAAGCCGTCCGATCTGTCGCGGGTCGACAGCGGCATCGCCAGCGGCGGCGAGGTTTCGCCCTTTTACGATTCGATGGTCGCCAAGATCATCACCCACGGTGCCACCCGCGACGAGGCGCGGCGGCGGATGATCAAGGCCCTGTCCGAAACCGCCTTGTTCGGTCCAAAGACCAACCGCGATTTCCTGATCGATGCGCTGGACAAGCCGGACTTTGTCAGTGGCGAAGCGACCACCGCCTTTATCGCCGAAAATTACGGCGAGGACGGAGTCGATCTCGGCGAGCATGATTTTTCCTCCTACGCTATTGCAGCGGTCATCCACCACAAGCTGCGACAACAGGCGGCCCACCGGCTGGCGCTCAACGTCAATCCGGAGATGCTCGACTGGTCGAACACCGGCGCGCTGGAGACCGTGGTGCAATATGCCGAAGGCGAGGCCGCCCAGACCGTCCATGTCCATGTCGACCGGCCCGGCGAGTATCGGGTGATCGCGGGCGAGGACAAGGCTTCGGTCACCCTGATGAGCCTCACCGCCGACCATGCGAAGCTGCGGGTCGATGGCCGCACCGTCGAGGCCATCTATTTTGACGATCAGCGCACCCTCTATCTGGCGCTGCCGACGCGATCGCTGACGGTGACCGACCAGACCGGTCTCAGCGCCATGGAGGATGCCGGTGGCGGCGGCACCGTGGTCGCACCGATGCACGGGCTTTTACTCGAGATCCTGGTTGAGACCGGTGCCCGGGTTAGCAAGGGCGACAAGCTGGCGGTGCTCGAGGCGATGAAGATGCAGCACGAGATTCTGGCCCAGATTGACGGGACCGTGGACACAATCGCCGCGACCGCTGGCAAGCAGATCGCGGCCGACGACCTGATTCTGGAGATTGTCGCGGATGAGGAAGCGGAAGAAGATTGATCTATTCCGTTCGCCCTGAGCCTGTCGAAGGGCAGATGGTGCGAGACCGCGCTTCGACAAGCTCAGCACGAACGGTCTAACGGTCTAACGGTCTAACGGTCTACAAGCGCCCTTCGACAGGCTCAGGGCTAACGGCAAGAGGGAATATGCAATGAACAACAAGATCTGCGATCTGCTTGGCATCGAATTTCCGCTGGTCGCCTTCTCGCATTGCCGCGATGTCGTGGCCGCCGTATCCCGCGCCGGCGGCATGGGCGTGTTTGGCGGAGTCAATTGCTCGCCGGAAACGCTGGAAGAGGAACTGAGCTGGATCGATGCGCATGTCGACGGCAAGCCTTATGGTCTCGATATCATCGTCCCGAACAAGGTCGAGGGCAAGGGCGAGCAGCTGGATCCGGAGGCTGTTCTGGCGGCGCTACCGCAAGAACATAAGCTCTTTACCAATGACATAATGCAGCGTCATGGCGTCGACCCCGCCCGGATCGCGGACGATATCGAGGCGGTGCGCCGCGAACAGGTCGCCTTTACCGACAATTTGCGTGGCGGCACGGCAGCGGCGATACTGGAAGTCGCCTTTCGCCATCCAATCAAGCTGATCGCCAATGCCCTGGGCATCCCGCCACAGGTGATGCTCGACATGGGACAGAAGCACGGCGTTCCCGTCGCCGCTCTGGTCGGCACGAAGGATCATGCGATGAGCCAGGTCGCGGCCGGGGTCGATATCATCATCGCCGTCGGCGGCGAGGCAGGCGGCCACACCGGCGAGATTTCGACGATGGTGCTGATCCCCGAGGTCTGCAACGCGCTAGCCCAGATCGGCGACAAGACGCCGGTGCTCGCCGCGGGCGGCATCGCCACTGGCGCGCAGATGGCGGCGGCGATGGCGATGGGCGCCAGCGGCGTCTGGTGCGGCTCGGTCTGGCTGACCACGGTCGAGGCGGAGACCAATCCGGTGGTGAAGGCAAAAATGCTTGCCGCCAGCTCGCGCGACACGGTGCGGGCGCGTTCACGCACCGGCAAGCCGTCGCGGCAGCTGCGCTCGCCCTGGACCGATGCCTGGGAAGCGGAAGGCGCGCCGACCCCGCTGCCGATGCCGCTGCAGTCGCTGGTCGCCGAACCGCCATTGCGGGTGATCGACAAGCTGAGCCAGGGCGACAGCCAGGGCGCCAAGGATCTGGCGACCTACTGGGTCGGCCAGGGCGTTGGCCTGATGAACGAGCAAATGACCGCCGGCCAGGTGGTGCAGGGCTTCAAGGAAGATTTCCTGACCGCCTATGAGCGGCTCTCGGCCAGTCTCGCCGACTGACCACCCCTATCCATCCTGCGCTTGTCGGCGCTCTGATTGCACCATATGTTCCGGTCAGCTTCGCACGAAAGAAGCCGGGATGAGGATGGCATGACAGACACAACACAACCGCTGGCCGGGATCCGGGTCGTCGAATTTTCCACCATGATCACCGCCTCGCTGGCGACGATGATGTTCGCCCAGCAGGGTGCCGACGTGATCAAGGTTGAACCGCCCGGAATCGGCGATCCGATGCGCTGGCTGGGCAGCCAGAAGGGAGGAATCTCGGGCCTGTTCCACAATTGCAACCAGGCCAAGCGCTCGATCACCCTTGATCTCAAGTCGCCCGCCGATGTCGCCACCGCCCGGCAGCTGTGCCTGCAGGCGGATGTGGTGATCCACAATTACCGGCCGGGGGTGATGGACCGGCTGGGACTGGGCAGCGCCGCCCTGCGCGACGAAAAGCCGGAGCTGGTCTATTGCGCGATTACCGGCTTTGGCCACGAAGGGCCGCTTGCGAGCCGCCCGGCCTATGACCATGTGATGCAGGCGATGGCCGGTTTCATGACACTGCAGGGCCACCCCTCCGGCTTCGCCTATGTCAAGACGCTGATCTGCGACAAGGTCACCGCCTATACCGCGGCGCAGGCGATCACCGCCGCGCTCTTCGCCCGCGAACGCAGCGGCAGCGGCCAGCATATCGACCTGTCGATGCTGGAAAGCTGCATCGCCTTTCTCTGGCCCGACGGCGGCATGCATCTGACGCTGAAGGGTGAGGATGTGGCCCATGGCGCACCCTTCGCGGATTATTATCAGCTGCCGCTGCGCTCGACCGACGGCGCCATCGCCTATGCGGCGATGACCGATGCCCACTGGGATGCGGTGTTCGATCTGGTCGGCAGGCCCGACCTGAAAGCCGAGGAAAGATATAAGGGGCTGGCCAATCGCAGCGTCCATATGGCCGAGTTGGCCTCGATCATCGCCGGCGAAAAGCCCAATCTGACCAGCGCGGAAATGGTGGCAATGCTGGCCAGCAACGATGTCCCGGCCGCTGCCTGCCTGTCGCTGGAAGATTTGCCGACCGACCAGCAGGCGCTGGCCATGGGCATTTTCGAACAGTGCGAGCATCCCCTTCTCGGACCGGTGCAGCATGTCACACCGCCGGCCCGCTTCGGTGGCCGCAAGCTGGCCCCCTGCGGCCCGAGCCCGGCGCTCGGCGAACATGGCGAAGCGATTCTGGCCGAACTGGCTGCCCGCCCGCAGCCATAGAGCGGATCAATCGACTCCCGCCTTCGCCATCTTGTTGCGTAAATCTGCGATCCGGCTATTCTTTCCAGAAAAATATAAGGAGAGAATCGCATGACCTGGCAGATGGCCGATATCTGGGAAAATATAGCCCAAGCGATACCCGACAAGCTCGCGATCGTGGATGGCGACAAGCGCTATAGCTGGTCAGACTATGAAAATCGCGCCGCCCGGGTGGCGCAGGTGCTGACCGACCATGGCCTGAAGCCGGGCGCAAAGCTGTCGATCTATTCCTATAATGCGGCTGAATATCTCGAGACCCAGTTCGGAGCCTTCAAGGCGCGGATTTGCCCGGTCAATGTCAACTACCGCTATCTCGAAGCAGAGCTGACCCATGTGATCAACAACAGCGACAGCGAGGCTTTGGTCTTCCAGGCGCAATTCGCTCCGCGCGTCGCCGCGATCCGCGACCAGCTCGATCAGGTCAGGCTGTTCCTCGAGATCGACGACGGATCCGGCGAACATCTCGAAGGTGCGGTTTCCTACGAACAGGCGCTGCAGGCCGCAGAGCCGATGCCAGTGATCGAGCGGTCGGACGATGATCTCTACATGCTCTATACCGGAGGCACTACCGGCATGCCCAAGGGCGTGATGTATGATCAAAAGACATTTGCCAGCCGGCTGCTCGCCAAGGGTTTCGAAATGCGGATGATGGAACCGCCTGCGGACGCATCGGGCTTTGGCCCGCTGGTCCGGCAACTGCACGAGCTCGGCGCAACCCCGCGGGCCCTTCCCGCCTGTCCGCTGATGCACGGCACCGGCATGTGGATCGGGGCGATGATCCCGCACAGCCTCGGCGGCTGCGTGATCCTGTTCAACAACAGCCATTTCGACCCTGCCGCGCTCTGGCAACTGGCGGCGCGGGAAAAGGTCACCGATATCACGATCGTCGGCGATGTTTTTGCCAAGCCGATGCTCGCGGCGCTGGATGACGTCAAGGCCGAGGGGCAAATCCCTGATTTATCCTCCCTTCTGATGATGGGTTCCTCTGGCGTGATGTGGTCGACCGAGGTGAAACGCGGGTTGCTCGCGCATCTGCCGCACATGGCGATCGTCGACAGCATGGGTTCAACCGAGGGCAGCATGGGCACGGCGATCACGACAGTGGAAAATATCGACGACAGCCAGACCGCGAAATTCGAGCTCAACCCGACCACCGTGGTGCTGACCGAGGATGGCAAGCCCGTGGCACCCGGCTCCGGTGAAATGGGGCTGATCTGCAACGGCGGGATGGTCCCGCTCGGCTATTACAAGGACGAAGCGAAAAGCGCGGAGACCTTCAGGACCTTCGACGGCGTCCGCTATTCGATCCCGGGCGACTTTGCGACGGTTGAGGCGGATGGCTCGATCACCCTGCTCGGACGCGGCTCTGCCTGCATCAACAGCGGCGGCGAAAAAATCTTTCCGGAAGAGGTAGAGGAAGCGCTGAAAACGCATGAGTCGGTCTATGACTGTCTGGTGGTCGGCCTGCCCGACGACCGCTTTGGCCAGAAGGTAACCGCCGTGCTGTCGATGGCAGACGGCTTCCGCTTCGATGAAGCGGCGCTCGCCGAACATGTCCGCACCCGGCTGGCTGCCTACAAGGCCCCTCGCGCCTTCATCCTGGTCGACGAGGTACCGCGCGCGGCCAATGGCAAGGCGGGTTACAAGGCCGCCAGGGACATTGCGTTGCAGCGTGTGCAGATAGCGGCCTAGACCTCGGATACGGTCGCTGCTGACAGATCATTCCTCCGGCCGGTCATTGACGGACCGGCCGCACAGGCCCCATGGCCGTCCGATGCTGGTCGAGCTGATTCACAATCCCGCGTCGGGTACATTTGACGAATTCCGCCTGGATGTCCTCTCGCGCGCTTTTCAGGCATGCGGAGCCAGGGTCAGGCTGGGCCGGACCGAACATGACGGGCGGTTCGAAATTTTTCCGGAGTCCGACCTGATCTGCATATCCGGTGGAGACGGCGCGCTGCGTCTGGTTGTCGCGTCGATGGCGAGAGCGGGTCTGGCAAAACCGCTGTGCGTCTACCCCGCCGGAACCGTCAATCTCGTGGCCCGGGAACTGGGCTATTCCTCCGATCCGGAACGATTTGCCCGGGAGGTCATGGCGGGCTTTCTCGCCGGAAAAAGCGCGCGGCTGGCGGCACCGACCGTCACCAGCGACGGCCAGCCCTTTGTCGCCTGCATCAGCGCCGGGCCGGACGGGCAGGCGGTGGCGCGGCACAGCCCGGCGCTGAAGAAGCGGATCGGCGGAGCCGCCTATGCCTGGGCGATGGTTCGGCTGCTGGCGGACTGGCCGCAGCTGCATTTTTCGCTGACAGTGGACGCGGCGGACGGCAGCCAGAGCGTGCTTTCAAGCGCCGCTTTTTACGTGATCAAGGCCCGCCACTATGCCGGCAGCTGGACGCTGGCTCCGGCGGCGGCGATGGCGTCGGATATCTTCCATATCGTGTCGCTGAGCCGGGCGCGGCGCCGCGATTTCATCGGTTTTCTCGTGGCCGTCGCGCTTGGCCGTGATCCGGCGCGGCTGGCCTTTGTCCAGTCTCTCCCGGCCCATGGCCTGACGATAGCGGCCGAGGATGAACCCTCGCGACTGGCCGCCTTTCAGGTCGACGGCGACATGATGCCGGTACAGGCCCGCGAAATCAGGATGAGCGAAACGACCGTTACCTACTGCCTGCCGCTTCCGGAATGATTCACGCTTCCTGCGCAGCCCCGCAATGCGCGGCGATCAGGTCAACCATTTCCGGCAATTTGCTCGGCGGCAGATCATGGCCCATGCCCTCGACCAGTTCAAAGCGTGCACCCTTGATATTGGCCGCGATATCCCTGCCGCAGGCTGGCGGAATAAGCGGATCGTCGGCGCCATGGATGACCATGGTCGGCACCTTGATCCGGTTGGCCACCGGCCGCAGATTGCCGGTATCGATGATCGCTGCCATCTGGCGTTTCGGGCCGGCCGGATAGAAGGCCCGTTCCTGCGCCAGTTTCATCATCGCCCGGCGTTCTTCGGGGCGGTTGCGCCCTTCCTCCGACGCGATCAGCGACGAGAAGGCGAGACCCAGTTCCAGCGCCTCGTCGGGAGTCCGTGCCTTGGCCCGGGCCGTCTGCATCAGCACCCGGCGGACATCGGCATGGGCCCCCGGCAGCCCGGGCCCGTTGGTCGAAGACATGACCGGCGTGAAGGACAGGACCCGGTCCGCATGGTCCGCAGCGATCAGCTGGCCGATCATGCCGCCCATTGAGGCACCGACGATATGCGCCTGTTCAATCTCCAGCGCGTCGAGAACGCCGACCGCGTCCCTCGCCATATCGCTCAATGTATAGGGCGCCATCTGCCGCCGCGGGAACAGGCGTTTGGTGATCAGCTGGCGGATCGGATTGGGCCCGCGCACGCCATCAAATTTATAGGACAGCCCAACATCCCGATTGTCAAAGGTGACAACCCGAAAGCCCTTTTCGACCAGCCCGTTGACGAAATCCATCGGCCAGTAAATCAGCTGCGCCGTATAGCCCATGACCAGCAAAATTGCCGGATCTTGCAGATTGCCGTGGTCTTCGACTTCAATATTGATGCCATTGGCGATGACTTGCATTGGGTTATCCCGCTTGATCCGAAAAAAGGATCAGTACCAGAAAGCCCGGACGTTACAAGAAGCGCCGCGCCCTGGGCTAAGGCCGTTCGGCCCGGTCTGGCGGGCCGCTATCATTCTGCGCGATGGTGCGGCTGGAACCAACGGCCACGGTACCCAGCCGGGCGACCTGATGGTCGTCGTCGACCACCGCCCGAGCCGCCAGGATTGGCGACACCCCGATCGCCTGCGCCGACAGGGTGCCGACGCGGAGGCTATATTGGCCGTAGGGCACGCCATCGAACAGGAAAAAGCCGTCAAATTCCGTCTCGGTTTCCCGGACGACACGGCCAGCGCCGTCGACCAGTTCGAGGCCGACACCGGCAAGCGTGCCGCCGCCACTGCGGATCAGCGTTCCCTCGACCTCGCCGGCGCTGACCAGCGGCAGCTCGACCGTTGTCGCGACGCCGGGGCGCGGCGTGATCACTATGCCGGGCAGCGCGGGCTGGATATAGGGACTGGGCAGGCTGCTGCTGTCTATCCCGATCAGTACAGGCCGGAACGGCTGCAGATTGTCGATGACCGCGCGTCCGTTGGCGTCGGTTGGGGTAAGCGCTACCGACTGTCCGGCGGTCAGCTCGACATGTTCCGCCAGCCTCTCTCCGGGCTGGCGAATACCGTCCCGGTTTTTGTCGTAAAAGACGATCGCCATCGCTTGGCCGCTATTGGCCAACTTGTTGTTTGAAATGCGGAATTTCCCGCTTCGCGGATCCGGTCCGAGACTGAACACCAGATTGAGTCCGGCCGCCACCGATCCGTCGCTCGCGGCCTCCGCGCTGGCGGTCAGCGAGAAATGGTCGAACCGGCGCACGATTCCGATTGCGGCCCGTCCGCGGTTCAGTCCGGCGTCATAGCCCAGTTCCGCACGCCAGTCGGATCGCTCGCCGGCGCGCCATTCGCCAGTGAAATTGACTCGTTCGAACCGCTTTTCGGGCGCCAGACGATAAAGCGCCTCCCCACGCAGCCGCACCTTGCCGATCCGGCCATTGGCCAGCAGTCGTGCGCCCAGCCGGTCGGGCGGGTCGGGTCCGATATCGCTGAATCCCTTTTCCCAGTTGAGTTCACCGGTCAGCGAGAGCCGGTTCAGATTGAGCGACATGCGACCCGTCAGGTCGAGACTGTCGCGCCCGTCGGCACGGGTGTCATATTGTGCGTCGATATGAACGGGCACTGCCTTGCTGCCGATCTTGAAGCTGTGGTCGACCGAGACACGGTGCCGTGATTCGACATTGTCTTCTATCTGGTCGGAGACAAAGCCGCCCCGCGCCCACACCGATTCGGCGGTGATATAGCTATTGCCCAGCTGGCCCAGCAACTGGCCGCGAAAAGCCATACCGCCGCCCAGGTCCGATGCCGCAGAAAGCTCGGCCAGCGCCGGACCCACGGCCCGGCGAACCGATCCTTCCAGATAGTCATGGCGGGTGCCTTCGATCTGCAAGCTGAACAGCGATGCGGCCACCGAGGTCTTGGCGTTGAGCCCGCGCTCCACCCCCACGCCGCCGCGCCAGCCGCCCTGACGGACCGGGGCCTGCGTGCCCAGCCGGACGAGATCCTCCCCGGCTTCATGGATGCCGGCCCAATAATAGGTTTTTCGTGGCGGAATGGAGTCCAGACCTACCGGAATGACCTTGATATCGCGCCGGATCTGTCCCTGCGGGCCATAGAGCACGATTTCGAAGCGATTCTGGCCATAGAGCAGCGGCACATCGATAAATTCAAACCGCCCGTCAGCCCGATTTTCGGCAAAGGCGAGCAGCTGGTCGTTGCGATAAAGTTCGGCGTCCCAGCCGCTCGGCAGTTCGCCTCGGAAACTGGTGCGGTCAAAATTGTCCGGCCGCTCGATCGGACGGTTGGTCACCAGGGCGCCTCGGCCAGCGACCGACTGCGAGACCAGCGGGGTGGAAAAGGTTGATATATCACCGAGAGCGAAATGCGTCGCCTTTAGCGGGCCAAGCAATTGCCCCTTGGGATCGGTACGATAGGCACGAAGCCGCAGATTTTCCGGCACGCCCCTGTTGTCCGACGACAGGCGCGCATCAAAGCTTGCCTTGCCGACTTCGCCCGATGCGTAAAGTTCATAGCGCAAGTCAAATTGCTGCCCCGATCTCTTGTCCTTCAGGCCACCCGCGGATACCACGGCGTCGACCGACGGTGTCCGCCACAATTTATAGGGTTCCGACGATTGCGGCAGGCCGGACAGATCGAAGCTTTTGCTCGGCCGGATTTTGGCCGCCTGTTTCTGGCGCGCCAGCGCGCGCTCAAAGGGCAACTGCGTCTCGGACCGGATGCTGAGCAGGGCGTTGGACAGATCCGGCGTAAAATCTACCGCAAACCAGCGCGACAGGCTTTCCACGTCGACGCACCAGCCTTCGGGAACGTCATAGACTTCCCCGGACGTCAGTTTTGTGCTGCTGCCTGCGATCTCGACCGTTCCGGCATCGCGGTCGATCGTCAATGTCTGGCTTTCAGAAAAAATCCAGCCAGTTGCGCGGCGCGACTTTTTATCGAGCCGAAGCGGGATATCCATGGCGATGATCATGTCGGCAAGATCGACGCATATGCCGGAATCGGTCTGATAGCCCCTGACTCCTTCGCCGAGACGATATTTGCCCGAGCGCAGATCGAACAGCAACGCATCATCATCGCTGGCAGACCAGCCGCTGGTCGCAGCGGCTGGCGATGCGAGGAACAGCGAAGCCGCCGAGATCGCAACAATCCCTGCGGCCCTGACCAGCGCACGAAGGCCCTGGCCAATTATATTCTGTCGCTGCCCCATTTTTACATCATGACCGTTTGACGGCGTGGCGCCGTCTCAAGTCATTGACGAATAATGTTTATCTGATGACCATATCGGATTTGGCGATCAGCGCTCCGCCATCATTGGCTGCCTCATAATAGGCAACCGTAACGGGTCCGTTGAGCTGCGCTGCAATGTCCGGCGACACCGGCAGGGAGACCGTTCTTTTGGTCACTTCCGGATAGACGGCGATACCGCGCGCGATCATCACCGGCTCTTCGACGCCGGGCTTGGTGATCCGGATTTCGCCATAGGTCGAACGATCGCCCGACCGGCTGAGATCGAAGGCAAAGGATTGGCCATCGGCATCTTTTTCCATGCGGCCGTTGGCAATGGCTGCGGTCGCCTGGAGATTACCGTAGCGAACGATGACCGGAATGGTCACACCGTAGATCGGCGTCAGCGCGATCGTAAATCCGCCGTCCGGGACTTCCCGATCGGTGACCGAACGGGCTTCCGGGATCGCCCGGAAAAGCAGATGCACCCGATATTCTCCGTCAGCCAGACCCTCGGGCGCGCGAACACCTAGGCGAATGGCCTGCGGCTGGTTCGGCGGCAGGGTTACCCGGCGCGGCGCATAGCGAATCATCGCCTTTGCGGCCTGCTCCATGGCATTGGCCTGGTCTTCGCTGACTTCTTCCAGCCGCCCATCCGGCGTCATCCGGCGCAGTTCGAGTGAAATCCGGTAGGTTGCGGTTTCCGAACCGATATTGTTCAAGATCACTTCTGTACCACGGTCTCCGTCCAGCACCACGCGCGTGGGTGCCACCAAAAGATCGCCAGCGGCCTGTGCCGGCGCGCTTGTCATCATCATTGCTGTCGCAAGGCCAGTCAGCCCGATGCAACAGCTCTTCAAAGCCCTGAAAGCCTGGTTGGTCATCATATTCTCCGTCTTTACTGGTCATATTGCACGGATTAGGCGTTCTTTTTCCGCCTTCCCGGCTGGGCTTATGAAGAAAGATGGTTACCAAAGGGCTAACCACGGGAGATTGCGGGTATCGGCTTGCGCCGGTCAAAGCCGCGGGCACGAAAAACCCGCTCGCGAGCGGGTCGCGAGCGGGTGATTCTGGCTCTGTCTGGCGACCTGTCGGCCCCCGACAGAGTCTTCAGTTATAGTTGACTGTCACGTTGAAGCTGCCTTCATAGGCGCCGTCGGCCTGGTTGGCACCCACGTTGAGCAGTCCGCCGACATTGAAAGAGCCGGTGCCGCCGGTCAGCGTCAGCGTCGAAGCGCTGGCGACAATATTGGCGGTCATGCTGTTGGTGCCGCTGGTCAGCGTAACGGTCGGATCCGAAGCAACGCTCACGGTTTCGCCAGCCGTGCCGGTGACATCAAATCCGGCGGCGGACGTGGTGCCCGAGCAGACGAGGCCGGCACCGCAGGAACGGCCGCCAGCGCTGACCGATACGGTCGACGCAGCCGCGCCGGTAACGATCGTGCCGAAATCGAGGGCGCTGCCATCGGAATTGACGGTAACCTGTTGCAGGATATTGGCGCGAGCATCTGCGGTCGCTGTATCGGCTCTTGCCGCTGTTGCGCTCATCAGCGAAGCCACAAGCACAGACGAGGCCAAAACGGCCTTGGTAAATTTATTCATAGTTACTGGTCCCTATTTTTTTGCGTGGTTGAACGGACGCATGCGGTGTAGCCGGACCAAACCCACTGGTCGGCTATCGCCTGTGTCAGCATTCAGCCGCTCTTATCCTGGGGAAAGAATAAGTCTTTGCTGCAAGTTATGGTTAATTTGGAATTAACCTGCTAAGTCACCGATATATAAAGTAAATATTGGGGAAAAACCGGACGGTCCCGCGCGCTTCAGGGCCAGTTCCTAAAGATTCGACGCCCGACGGACGCCGGAACTCTAGATATGTTCGCCGGTCAGCCGCTGGCAAATCAGGTCAAGTTGGTCGAGATTGCCATATTCAATCGCCATGGTGCCGCCCTGCCCCTGCCCGTCCGGCCGGATCTTGACATTCAGGCCCAGCAGATCGCCGAGATGGGTTTCCAGCGCCTGGATATCCGCATCATTTTCGGACAGCGACGCGCCCGCTTTCCTGGTCCACGGCGTTTTGCTACCGGCCAGGGCTTTGCGAACCAGCCGTTCGACGTCTCGCACCGATAATCCCTTTTGGGCGATCTGCGGCGCAAGCTCTTCGGCATTGGGGGCGTTGATCAGCGCGCGGGCATGACCCATGGTGAGCTTGTCATCGACCACCAGCGCCTTCACGCTGGCCGGCAATTCCAGCAAGCGGATCAGATTGGCAATATGACTGCGGGATTTGCCCACAATCTCGGCCAGTCGCGCCTGGCTATGGCCGAAATCCTGACTCAGCCGCGCATAGGCCTCTGCTTCTTCGATAGCATTGAGGTCCTTGCGCTGGACATTTTCGACGATCGCAATTTCCAGCGTTTCTTCGTCGTTGAGATTGCGGACGACGGCCGGAATCTGGTGCAGGCGAGCGCGCTGTGCGGCGCGCCAGCGCCGCTCACCGGCGACAATCTGGAAATTCTTGCCGTGCGGGCGGACGACGATCGGCTGGATCACACCGCGCTGGCGCATGCTGCTGGCCAGTTCATCCAGCGCATCGGAATCGAACGTCTGGCGCGGCTGGTCTGGATTGGGCCGGATATCGGAAACCGCGATCGAGCGCAGTCCCTCGATGATCGTCCCCGTGGCGGCGCTGCTTTCCTCGGCCGACTCGCCGGTGACAATCGGCTCTTCGCGCTGGATATCGCCGAAGAGGCTGTTCAGCCCCCTGCCCAGTCCGGTCACCCGCTTGGCCGGGCGCTTGGCCGTCTCCTTCGCCGTCTCCTCATCGGCCATCAGGCAGCCACCTTGCGGTCGGGCAGACGCCCGATCAGCTCGCGCGCGAGATCGATATAGGCAACCGATCCGCTGCAGCGATGATCGTAGATCAGCGCCGGAAGCCCGTGGCTCGGCGCTTCGGACAGACGGACGTTGCGCGGAATCACCGTATCAAAGACAACATCGCCCAGACAGGCCCGGACGTCATCCGATACCTGCTCGGTCAGCTTGTTGCGCCGATCATACATGGTGAGGACCACGCCCATCACCGAAAGCTGCCGGTTGAAACGGGCCCGAATGCGCTCGACGGTCTGCAAAAGCTGACTCAGCCCTTCCAGCGCGAAAAATTCGCATTGCAGCGGCACCAGCAAGGACTCGACCGCGACCATAGCGTTGAGCGTGAGTAAGCCCAGCGACGGCGGGCAGTCGATCAGAATGATATCCCAGCGACTGTTGTCGGCGGCGTCCAGCGCCTTTTTCAGACGGTGAGTGCGCTCATCGAATTCTACCAGCTCGACCTCCGCACCGGACAGATCGACGGTGGCGGGTACAATTTCGAGGCCCGGAACCTTGGTCTGGTTGATACAGTCGGAGAGCGAGACATCATTGATCAGCAGATCGTAGCTGCTGTTGACGCGGTCGCCCTGCGACAATCCGAGGCCGGTGGAGGCATTGCCCTGCGGATCGAGGTCGATCAGCAGTACTTTCCACCCGCTTGCGGCCAGCGCGGTGGCCATATTGATCGCTGTGGTCGTCTTGCCCACACCGCCCTTCTGATTGGCTATTGCGATACGAACCATGGCAGGTCTACCCTAAAAAACCGGTTTCTAGCCCTTGCCCACCAAGATTCCGGCGTCCGGATCGGTCAAACTATGTTCCACGTGAAACATTTTTTGCCGTTTTGGTGACAGGCCTTTCAACTCCCTTACCGCATTTTTGCCTTTAGGTAAGAGCCAAACCGTATTTTTTGTGGAAAAGCGGTGCGAAAGTGCGATGAGCCGATCCAGCGGAGCGAAAGCCCGCGCGCTGATCACGTCGGCGGGGAAGCTTTCGATATTCTCGAGCCGGTCTGCCAGCACCAGCGCATGATCGTCAATAGCAGTCTGGTCGATGACATGATTGAGAAATTCGCATCGCCGTTTGCGCGATTCAACCATCTGCACCTGGTAGTTGCCGAGGATCGCAATCACGATACCGGGAAAGCCGGCCCCCGTCCCGAGATCCAGCCAGACTTTGCCAAGCTTGGGCTTCGGCGCGTAGCGCAACAATTGCGCGCTATCGACGATATGCCGTCCCCACAGATTGTCTGCGCTGGCTTGGGAAATCAGATTCTGCCGCTGCATCTCGTCGCGCAGCAACGCTATGAACAGCTCTAGCCGCTGCCATGTTTCACGTGAAACATCATATTCGGTGCGCAGCCAGGCCTGCGCCTCGTCTTCGGTCATGCGGCCAGCGTCCGGCTCTGGCGTCTGGCATGAACGAGAATCGCGGCCAGCGCGGCCGGTGTAATCCCCCTGATACGGGATGCCGCGGCCAGGGTCTCCGGCCGGGCCCTGGTCAGCCGTTCGACCATTTCATTGGAAAGACCGGCTATTCCCGCATAGTCGATATCGGTGCCGAGCGCGATCTGCTCGTTGGCGCGCAAGTCCCGCAATTCCGATTCCTGCCGTTCGAGATAGGGTGCATAGCGTGCGTCTTCCTCGATCTCGGCCAGCAGTTCGCCATCGCCGTTGCGCAAACATGCTTCCAGTTCTTCCAGCGAACGGATCGAGATATTGGGGAAGCGGAGCCAGGCGAAAAGGCTTTGCCGGGTTCCGTCACGGCGCACCTCGACACCAGCCTTTGCCAGATCATCTGTAGAACAGCTTCGGTCGAGCACTTCCGAAATGGCAGCACGGGACGCTTGCCGACGCGAAAACCAGTCGGCCCGTTCGGCAGAGACGCAACCGGTCTCGAGCGCAATCGGAGTCAGCCGGGTGGACGCATTGTCTGCCCGCAGCCTCAGACGATATTCCGCCCGAGCGGTCAGCATACGATAGGGTTCGGTGACACCCTGCAGCACCAGATCGTCGATCATCACTGCCATATAGCTCGTGCCCCGATCAAGCAGTGGAGCCTCCCTCCCCTGCACGGCGCAAGCGGCACCCAAGCCAGCGATCAGTCCCTGCGCCGCTGCTTCTTCATAGCCGGTCGTGCCATTGATCTGCCCGGCGCAATAAAGCCCCTCGAGATCGCGAACGCGGAGCGACCGGTCCAGCGCCCTTGGGTCGATATGATCATATTCGACCGCGTAGCCCGGAACCAGTATCTCGGCATTGGCCAGACCGTCCATGGTGCGAACGAAGGCGAGCTGGACATCCGCGGGCAGCGAGGTGCTGATGCCGTTGGGATAGACGAGATTGCTGTCGAGTCCTTCCGGCTCGAGAAATACCTGATGCGAATCGCGATCCGCAAAGCGGTGAATCTTGTCCTCGATGGAGGGACAATAGCGCGGCCCCTGCGCATCAATGGCACCGCTGAACAACGGCGAGCGATCAAGCGACGCCCGGATAATCTCATGGGTTTCAGAGCTGGTCCGGCTAACCGCGCAAAAGGTCTGCGGTACCTGCCGTCCGTTCGACAGCGGCGACATTGTCCAGCCATCCTCATCCGATGGCTGCTCGGGCAAGGCGGCCCAGTCGATGGTCCGCCCATCCAGCCGCGGCGGCGTTCCGGTTTTCAGACGGGCGATTGGCAGACCCGCATCGCGAATCTGCTGGCCCAAAGAAACCGACGCTGCCTCCCCGGTCCGCCCGCCGGCGACCGTTTCCTCGCCCCGAAACAATTTGCCGTTCAGAAAAGTCCCGGTCGCCAGGACCACTGCCTCGGCGTGAATTTCCGAACCGTCGGCCATGCGGATACCCGAGACGGTGGAGCCGGACAGAATAAGGCTCGCGACCTCTCCCTCGATGATGGTCAGGCCATCCTGCGCATCGAGCATCCGGTGAATGGCGGCTTTGTAGAGTTTCCGGTCAGCCTGGATCCGCGGCCCCTGCACCGCCGTGCCCTTGGACAGATTGAGCATGCGATAATGGATAGCAGCGGCATCGGCAGCCCTTCCGATCAGGCCGTCAAACGCATCGACCTCGCGGACCAGATGGCCCTTGCCCAGCCCGCCGATAGCCGGGTTGCAGGACATCGCCCCGATACTGTCGCGGGTAAAGCTGACCAGAGCGGTGGACACGCCCATGCGCGCTGCCACGGCAGCGGCCTCGCAACCGGCATGGCCTCCGCCAACCACAATGACATCAAATTTCCGCATCATGCCGCGGCCCATAGCCCAAGCGGCTTTGCAGGTCAAAATCTACCGCACCGGTCATCTGTTCCACGTGGAACAATCATTTGCCGATACAGAATTTACCGAACAGCCCGTCGAGCATATCCTCGGTGCTCGCTCTGCCGGTAATCGCATCCAGCGCCTTGCGCGCCATCCGCAGATGCTCCGCCACAATCAGATAATCGGTCTCGTCCATCATCACCGCGAGGTTTTCGCAGGCCGCGGCCAGATGGTCGGCCTGCCGCGCATTGATGCTGACCTGATCGATGTCCGGCAATATATCTTTCGCCTTCTCAATCAGAAAGTCGACCAGCGCATCCATCCCTTCACCGCTGACCGGCGAAAGCGTGAAGGATCCCTCGCCCTTCGGCACATGATCGGGGTGATCACTACGCGACCCCACCTCGACCAGATTGTCGAAACGCGGGCCCTGCCCTTGCTCGCCGAGCCACAATATGATGTCGGCGCTGGCAAATTGCTGGCGGGCCCGGTCGATCCCGATCTGCTCGATGATCTCCGCTCCGCTCTCCCGCACGCCCGCCGTATCAATGAACAGAAAGGGAACACCGCCGAGCGCAATTGGCACCTCAATCACATCGCGAGTGGTCCCCGCGATATCGGACACGATCGCTGCTTCCCGTTCGACCAGCGCATTGAGCAGAGTCGACTTGCCGCTGTTCGGCGGACCCCCGAGCACCACCCGGATTCCGTCGCGAAGTTTTTCGGCACGCGGCCGGGCCAGTAGACCACTCATTTCCCCGACGAGAGATTGCACCGCCTGCCGGACCCGATCGGCCTGCGCCGGGGTCACATCATCCTCGTCGGAAAAATCCAGTTCGGCCTCAACCTGGGCCGACAATTGCAAGATGCGGTCCTGCCAGTCTTCCACCTTGCGCGACAGTGCGCCGCCGGCATTGCGCACGGCCGCCTTGCGCTGCAGCTCGGTTTCGGCAAACAGCAGGTCGGACAGACCCTCCGCTTCCGCCAGATCGATCCTGCCGTTGGTAAAGGCCCGGCGGGTAAATTCTCCCGGCTCCGCCCGGCGCAAGCCATTGATCTGCTCGAGCGCGCCCTCGATCGCTCGGATAACCGCTCGCCCGCCGTGACAATGGATTTCGGCCAGATCCTCTCCGGTGGCGCTGTTCGGCCCCGGAAACCAGAGACACAGGGCCTGGTCCAGCATCTCTCCATTAACCATATCGGTTATATTGAGCAAGGTTCCGACACGCGGTTCTGGTAAACCACCGGTCAGGCCGGCCAAGGCCTTTCCCGCCACCGGACCGCTAATCCGCAGGATTCCGATGGCCGCCGGCGGCTGTCCGCTCGACAGGGCAAAAATGGTGTCATCAGCGATCATTATGGCTGTAAACGGTAGCTAGTCGGACTTTTTCTTGGCAGATGCCGATTTTCCGCCGCCCGCAGCGCCCATCGCGCCGGTCACAAAGGACGAAAACATTTTCAGACCCGCCTCGCCCATCGGTGCGATGATCTTGGTGAAATTCTGGAGCTGCTCGACCGAATTGGCGCCCTGCAGAAATTTCGACATTTCGTCCACATAACGTTCATTCAGTTGCGCCACATCCGGCAGACCGATCAGTCGGCGGGCCTCTTCCGGCGTGCAATCCAGTTCAACGGTGACTTTCATTATGTCTTCCTCTGTTTGACCGTTGCAGCGAAGTTCCCTCCCTCACCCAACAGGCTGATGTTCCACCTTGCCTGCATCTGATATGGGGATATTGTGACCAAAGAATCAAGTGATGATACAAAGGAGCTGGAAAATGGGCGCTATGGAACAGGTAAAAACACTCGAAGCAGACGCGGAATTCCCCTGCTATGTAGCAAGGCCGGATGGCGAGGCAACGGCTGCGATCATCGTGATTCAGGAAATCTTTGGCGTCAACAAGGGCATCAAGGCCAAATGCGACCATTGGGCGAGCCTTGGCTATCTGGCGCTGGCGCCGGATCTCTACTGGCGGATCAACGAGGGAACCGATCTTGATGCCGATGTCGAGGAAGAGTTCCAGACCGCGCTCGACCTGATGGGGAAATTCAATCAGGATCAGGGGATTCGCGATATCGAGGCGACGATCCACTTCGCCCAACAGGCGATCGGCAGCCACAAGGTCGGCTGCGTCGGCTATTGTCTGGGCGGCCGGCTCGCCTTCATGACCGCCTCCCGCACCGACATAAGGGCCTCCGTCGGCTATTATGGCGTGGGCATCGACGGTCTGCTGGACGAGAAACATGCCATTTCGCATGAGGTGATGCTGCATATCCCGACCGCCGACGGCTTTGTCTCACCCGAAACCCAGGCCGCGATGCACGCCGGACTGGATGACCATCCCAAGGTCACGCTGCACGATTATGAAGGGCTGGACCACGGCTTTGCCGCCGAGTTCGGCGAACGCCGGAACGAAACCGCCGCCAGCCTGGCCGACCGGCGCACCGAAGCCTTTTTCGAGGAATATCTGGTGTGAGCGCCCGCGACAATCTGAAGGTCTGGCATCATCATATCGAGAACAAGGGCCAATCCGGACTCAGCGACCAGCTGGCCGAGGACGCGGTGTTCCACTCGCCCGTGGTCCACACGCCCCAGGCCGGCAAGCCCATCGTCTTGGCCTATCTCAGCGCCGCTGACATGGTGCTCGGCAATGACAGTTTCCGCTATGTGCGCGAGATTGTCGATGACGAAGCCAATATGGCGATGCTGGAATTCGAGCTCGAGCTGGACGGTATCCACGTCAACGGCGTCGATATCATCAGCTGGAACGACGAGGGCAAGATTCAGGATTTCAAGGTCATGGTGCGGCCGCTGAAGGCGATCAACAAGGTCTGGGAAGAAATGGGCAAGATGCTGGAGACGATGAAGGCTTAGGCGAGCCTCTCTTGGACATAGGCTACGCGCTCTTCAACGCTGGTTTTTGGCAATTCAACCAAATCATATCCATAGGACCGCCACGCCGCGGTGACGGCGAGGTACGTGGCCTTGGCTTCCTGCCAATCCTGAATCCGGTCCTCATCGCCGTGGTAAATTGCCTGCCAGGGCGGTGCGACAAAGATCGGGCCGGCATAGCGATAATTTCGGCATGCGCGATCGAGCTCCTCCGGTCGTGATATACCCATCAAATCCAGAAAGCCTGCATTGTCGGCAAATCCCCGGTCAAACAGCCAGCGCCCAGCTCCGGAACAGGCACGGTTGAAATTCTCGATATCCCGTTTCAGGATTTCCAGCGCATAGGACAAGGGGTCCTGCATTCGCAAATCACGACCACCGGCTTGTGCCAAAATCGCACGCCCTGACTCAGGACCAATCGGAATACCTTCATCCGCCAGCGCATCGCAGAGAGTCGTTTTCCCTGATCCCGGCCCGCCGGTTATTACCGCGATATCCTCGGCATTTCGTATCACCCGAACAGCGTCAGCACGCCAATCGTCTGATCATCACCCAGCAAGCCCGTATAGATCATCTTGCCGGCGACATAGACGATCACCGCCAGACCCAGATAGGCGATCCACTTGTAGCGTTCGATATATTTCGCGATGACATTGGCGGCCAGCCCCATCAAGGCCACCGACAGCAACAGGCCGATGACAAGGATCCCGGGATGCTCGCGCGCCGCGCCGGCCACGCCCAGCACATTGTCGAGACTCATCGACACGTCGGCAGCGGTCACGCCCCATACGGCGCCCCAGAAGGTCTTGGACGATTTGACGCCGCTATGTTCGTCTCCGACAATCTCGTCGGACCCTGCGGATTCTCCCTCGTGGAAAATCTCGCGATAGAAATTCCAGCCGACCCAGAGCAGCAGCAGGCCGCCAGCCAGGACCAGCCCGACGATCTGCAACAGTAGCACCACGATCAGGGCAAATATGATCCTCAGCACCAGTGCCGCGCCAATACCGATCAGAATCACCTTGCGCCGCTGGACCGCCGGCAAGCCGCCGGCCAGTGCGCCGACAACAATCGCATTATCGGCGGCAAAAACCAGATCGATCAGCACCACCTGCCCGAAGGCCGCCAGCGCCGCCGGCGAGCCGATATTGGAGAAATCATGGACAATCGCGCCCCAGATATCGGAAAAGGAGCCAAGTCCGCTGGCTGCAGAGAGAATAGAAAGCAGTTCAATCATCACAAAACCGATCGTCCATAATAGCTTATAACCGGCATAGGGTCATAAAATTGGTGAAGCAAGGCGCTCCATTGCCGATATTCCGGCGACCGCCGAAAGCCGTCGCGGTGCGATTCAATCCGGTCCCACTGGATCAGCAACAGATAGCGTGCAGGGTCATCCGCAGATGGCCTGACCTCGATCGACTGAAAGCCCGGCTGGCAGGCAACCAGCGGCCTGGCTTTTGCGAGCGCCGCCACGAATGCCTCTGACTGCCCCGGTCGGACCTGCAGAATCGCATGTTCGACAATCATCAGGCCAGCCTTGCCGTGCTATTGATTCATGCTGTCGAAGAAATCGTCGTTGGATTTGGAATCCTTCATCTTGTCGAGCAGGAATTCCATCGCGTCGATCGTCCCCATCTGCATGAGGATGCGGCGCAGTACCCACATTTTCTTGAGCTTCTCGTCCTCGACCAGCAATTCTTCCTTGCGGGTACCGGACTTGCCGACGTCCAGCGCCGGGAAGATGCGCTTGTCGGAAACCTTGCGATCCAGCACGATTTCGGAGTTGCCGGTGCCCTTGAATTCTTCGAAGATAACTTCGTCCATCCGGCTGCCTGTATCGATCAGCGCGGTGGCAATGATCGACAGCGAACCGCCTTCCTCGATATTTCGCGCAGCACCGAAAAAGCGCTTAGGCCGCTGCAGAGCGTTGGCGTCGACACCGCCGGTCAGCACCTTGCCGGAGCTTGGCACCACAGTGTTATAGGCGCGGCCGAGACGAGTGATCGAGTCGAGCAGAATGACGACATCATGCTTGTGCTCGACCAGGCGTTTGGCCTTCTCGATCACCATTTCGGCAACCTGGACGTGGCGGGTGGCGGGCTCGTCAAAGGTCGAGCTGATCACTTCGCCCTTCACCGAACGCTGCATGTCGGTCACTTCTTCCGGCCGCTCGTCGATCAGCAGCACCATCAGATAGACTTCTGGATGGTTATCGGTGATCGCCTTGGCAATATTCTGCAGCAGCACGGTTTTACCGGTGCGCGGCGGCGCCACGATCAGTGCGCGCTGCCCCTTGCCCTGTGGCGAGATAATGTCGATCACCCGAGCGGACTTGTCCTTCTCGGTCGGATCAAGACTGTCGAGCTTGAGCTTCTCGTCGGGATAGAGCGGCGTCAGATTGTCAAAATTGACCCGGTGACGCACCGCGTCGGGATCGTCGAAATTGATCGAGATCAGCTTGGTCAGCGCGAAATAGCGCTCGCCGTCGCGCGGTGCCCGGATTTCGCCTTCGACGGTATCGCCCGTGCGCAGGCCGAATTTCCGCACCTGATTGGGAGAGACATAAATATCGTCGGGGCCGGCGAGATAATTGGCATCCGCCGAGCGCAGAAAACCGAAGCCGTCGGTCAGCACTTCGATCGTGCCGACGCCCATGATCTGCTCGTCATTGTCCGCCAGTTCCTTGAGGATGGCGAACATCAGATCCTGTTTGCGCAGGGTAGAAGCACCCTCGACGCCAAGCTCTTCGGCCATCGACACCAGGTCTGCGGGCGCTTTTTTCTTCAATTCTTTTAAATGCATGGAGTTTTATCCAGATATGGCAGGAGGTTATTTCTTAAATTCGCATGCGCGCAGCGTGTCGCTGTCGTCGATTCACATGAAAGATCGCCCGGACGGGCTTTGGCGGTTAATTACGCCTTTGTGATTTCGCTGTCAACCAGGCCCCGTCAAAAGGGCTTGATGATCACCAATATGACGATGATGGCGGCGGCGATTCCGGGCACTTCATTGACCAGCCGCAAAGCCTTGTCGCTCATCGTCCGCTCGCCCCGGGCCAGTTTTTTGACATAGCCGATCATCCAGCCATGATAGCCGGTCAGCAACAGCACCATGAGCAATTTGGCATGGAACCAGCCCTGGGTGAAGGCGCCGATATTATAAGCGAGCGACAGGCCCAGGATCCAGGTGATGATCAGCGACGGATTGAGAATGATCTTGCGCAGCTTGCCCTCGCGCTCGATCCATTTCGCATCCTCGTCCGAACCGACGGCGCATTCCTGATGATAGACAAAGAAACGCGGCATCATGAACAGCCCCGCCATCCAGAAGATGATGAAGATGATATGGGCTGCTTTTAACCAGAGATAGAGCATGGAGATAATTTCATTCATTGCCTCACGAGTGTAAGCAGATTTTCGACATGTTCAATGGGCGTGTCCGGCAATATTCCGTGGCCGAGATTGAAAATATGCGGCCGGTCTCTAAAAATATCGAGAATATGCCGAGTGGATTTTTCCAGTGCCTCGCCGCCGGCAATCAGCGCCAGCGGGTCAAGATTGCCCTGCAGCGGCATTCCGGCCGGCAGATTTTCATGGGCCCAGACCGGGTCGACCGTTTCGTCGAGACCGATCGCGCTGGCCCCGGTTTCGCTGGCATAAGCGACCAGCTTGGCACCGGCGCCCTTGGGAAAACCGATGATCGGCAGATCCGGATGAACCGCTTTCAGCCGCGATATGATCGCGGCATTGGGTGCGATGACCCATTTTTCAAACTGCGCCGGCGACAGTGATCCCGCCCAGCTGTCGAACAATTGTACGGCATCGACGCCGGAGTCGATCTGACCGAGCAGATAGGTGACCGTATTGTCGACAATCGCGTCGATCAGTTCGGCAAAGGCCGCTTCATCCCGATAGGCAAAGCGGCGCGTGGCTGCCTGGTCCTTGCTGCCCTGCCCGTTGACCATATAGGTCGCGATCGTCCACGGGCTGCCGGCAAAACCCATGAAGGTCGTTTTGTCGTCGAGCTGCGCCGCAACGTTCCGAACCGTCGCGTATATAGCCTCAAAATGCTCGGGAGCGCCCTCCAGAGAGGCCAAAGCCGCGTCCAGCAACCTTGGGGCCAGCCGGGGTCCCTCTCCTGTCTCAAACCAGAGCTTCTGGCCCATTGCATGCGGCACGATCAAAATGTCGGAAAACAGGATCGCGCCGTCAAAGCCGAACCGGCGGATCGGTTGCATCGTGACTTCAGCTGCTGCCTCTGCATCATAGCAAAGTTCAAGGAAACCGCCCTTTTGTGCCCGCAATTCGCGATATTCCGGCAGATAGCGGCCCGCCTGACGCATCAGCCAGACCGGCGTCTGCTCGGTCTTCCTGCCGAGCAGAGTCTCGAGCAGAATTTTGGGGGAATCGGTCTCGGTCGGCATAGGGCGATGGTGATCCATTATAATATCTAAGTATTTAATATAGATTGTTGTTGATGATAGAGCGTGGAAAAGGCGGTAACCTGCCAGCGCCGCAAATACAAACAGATTGACAGAGGCCGCTTGCTGCAAATCTGACCGATTCCGAAAATTCATCCCCGTTATCCACAGGCTGGGGATCGAATCTGTCAATGTTGGTGGCCTGTGGATGAAACGGCCGGAATCGGGGAAGAAGCGGAGGGAAGGATTTATCCCCGCTTTCATCCCTTGCTTTATCCCCCGTGAAATCACAAAGCTTAGCCGATGAACCGTCTTCACCTCCATCTGCTTTCGGATTCAACCGGCGAGACCCTGGAAAATATCGCCAAGGCCGCGCTCGCCCAGTTCGACGGGGTGGAGATCATCAAGCATTTCTGGCCCATGGTCCGCTCGGAAAAGCATCTCAACCGGATTCTGAGCGAAGTGGCCGAAAATCCGGGCCTGGTGATATTCACCATCGTCAATCGCGATATTCGCGCGAAGCTGGAGCGCGAATGCCGCCATCTCGGCCTGCCCTCGGTTCCCGCGCTCGATACCGTGACCGACGCCTTGTCCAATATGCTGGGTCAGGAAGCCAAGGCCAGGCCAGGCCGTCAGCATATCTTGGACGCCGCCTATTTTGCCCGGGTCGAGGCGATCCAGTTCACCATCGCCCATGACGACGGGGTTGGCTGGGAAAATTGGGAGGAAGCCGATATCGTGCTGGCCGGCGTGTCGCGCACCTCGAAGACGCCCACCTCCATCTATCTGGCCAATCGCGGCTACAAGACCGCCAATATCCCGATCGTCCCGGAATCGCCGCCGCCCGATTCCCTTTTTCATCTGAAAAATCCGCTGGTGGTGGGCTTGATCACCGGCGCCTCGCGGCTGGTGCAGGTCCGGCGCAACCGTCTGCTGTCGCTCAACCAGGCACCGGAAACCGATTATGTCAACGAGGACAAGGTCAAGGCGGAGACCCAATATGCCCGCCGGATGTTTGCCGACAATGGCTGGCCGATGATCGACGTGACGCGGCGCTCGATCGAGGAATCGGCGGCGGCGATCATCAATCTCTATAATGAGCGGCACATCGAATCCGGCGATATGCAGAAGACCGTTTCCGATGAGTGAGGCGCGCCTGATTCTGGCATCGAAAAGCAAGGCGCGCTTGGCGATGCTGACCGCCGCCGGTGTCCCGGTCGAGGCCATGGCCGCCAATGTCGACGAAGAGACTCTCAAGGAAGGTCTGAAAAGCGAAGGCGTGACCGCGCGCAATCTCGCCGATGCGCTGGCCGAGGCCAAGGCGCTGCGGCTGTCGCGGCGGATCGGTGCCGGAATGGTGCTCGGCGCCGATCAGGTGCTGGCACTGGAGGACGGCAGGATGCTCGACAAGCCGGCTGATCCCGCCGATGCCATCGCCCAGCTGAAATTGCTGTCCGGAACCAGGCACAAGCTGTTCAGCGCCGCGGTAATCGCGGAACAGGGCATTGCCGTGTGGCGCCATGTCGATATCGCCACGCTTTCCGTCCGGCCGCTCGGCGATTCCTTCATCGAACAATATGTCGCATCGGAATGGGACAATATCCGGCATTGCGTCGGCTGCTATGAAATAGAGGGCAGAGGCGCCCAGCTATTCTCGGCCATAACGGGCAGCCAGTTCACGATCATGGGTCTGCCGCTCCTGCATTTGCTGGACTATCTTCGCATCCGGTCTATTTTGCCGTCATGAACCAAGATATGCCCTATGCCGAAGTTATCGGCGATCCGATCGCCCATAGCAAATCACCCCTGATCCACAAATTCTGGCTGGACCGGCTGGCGATTGAAGCGGATTATCGCGCCGCTCATGTGTCGGCGGCAGAATTGCCTGGCTATATCGAGCAACGGAGCGCCGATCCGGCATGGCGCGGTTGCAATGTCACCATTCCCCACAAGATCGCGATGCTCGATCTGGTTGCCGATCCCGGCGGCGTGCGCGAGAAAATCGGCGCGGTAAACACCGTGATTCGCCAGAAGGATGGCAGCCTGATCGGCACCAATACCGATGCCGCCGGTTTTCTCGCACCCATTGCCGACAGCGACTGGTCCGGAAAACATGCGATCGTGATCGGCGCAGGCGGCGCGGCGCGCGCGGTATTGTTCGCCCTGAAGCAGGCCGGCATCGGGGAGATCACCATCGTCGCGCGCAGCGGACTGAAGGCAACCGGCCTGCTCGTCCAGGCCTCGGCCAAGGGCAGCGTGCTGCCGATGGATGCGCGCTTGCCAGAGGCGGATCTGCTGATCAACGCCAGCCCGCTCGGCATGACCGGCAAACCGCCGCTGGAGATCGATCTCGATCCCCTGCCAAGCGACGCGCTTGTCTATGACCTTGTCTATGCGCCGCTGCAGACGAAGCTGCTGCATGCGGCGAAGAAACGCGATCTCGCGGTGGTCGATGGTCTCGACATGCTGATCGGCCAGGCGGCGCTGGCCTTCGAACTGTTTTTCGGCGCGACGCCGCCAATGGAAGATGATGCCGAACTCAGAAAATTGCTCGTCGCCTGATGCCGCAGGATCGGCCCTTTATCATCGGCCTGACCGGTTCGATCGGGATGGGAAAATCGACCGTCGCGCAGATGTTTGTCGACGAGGGCGTTCCCCTGTTCGACGCCGATGCGGCGGTCCATCAGCTGCAGGGTCCGGATGGCGCTCTGGTGGAGCAGATTGAAGCGCTATTTCCCGGCACCACCAATAGCGAGGGAGTCGACCGGCAGAAGCTGGGCGCGGCGGTGCTCGGCGATGCGGCAGCGCTGCAGCGGCTGGAGGAACTGATTCACCCGGCCGTGGCCGACTTGCGCCGGGCCTTTCTCGAAAAACACCGCGACCAGCCGATCATTCTGTTCGACATCCCGTTGCTGTTCGAAAAGGGCGGTGCCGGGGGGGTTGACCATATCGTCGTCGTGTCGGCCGGCCCCGAGCATCAGCGTTCTCGCGTGCTCGCTCGGCCGGGCATGAGCGAGCAGCGGTTTGAACAGATCAAATCCCTGCAAATGCCAGACGCCGACAAGCGGCAAAAGGCCGATTCCCTGATAAATACCGCGCTGTCTCACGCGGAAACGCGTCGGCAGGTACAGAAACTTGTCGAGAAACTGAAAGCATCTCTTGCGTAACCCAATGTTCAGTCCGATATCAAACATATGCGGGAAATAATTTTCGATACCGAAACCACCGGCTTTGATCCCCAAAATGGAGACCGGATGGTTGAAATCGGCTGTATCGAAATGATCGACCGGATCGAAACCGGCGAGACGTTTCACTGCTATTATAATCCCCAGCGACCGATGCCCAAGGCCGCCGAGAATGTGCATGGCCTGTCCGACGTCTTCCTGTCCGACAAAATGCTGTTTGCCGACGGCGCCGAAGAATTGCTCGCCTTTCTCGGCGACGCCAAGCTCGTCGCCCATAATGCGCAATTTGATTTCAATTTTCTCAACGCCGAACTGGTCCTGTGCGGCCACAAGCCGATCTCCCGGTTCCGCATGGTCGACACGCTGGCGATCGCTAAATCCAAGCATCCTGGCGCCAAACTGTCGCTCGATGCCCTCTGCTCGCGCTACGGCATTGATCGCAGCCACCGGGTCAAACATGGCGCGCTGCTCGACGCGGAATTGCTGACTCAGCTCTATATTGAACTGACCGGCGGGCGGCAGATCGGTCTCGGCCTGGCTGATGATCGCGAGCGGGCCGATCCCGTGACCACCACCCGGCCCATGTTACAGCGCCTGGAGCGCAAAACCTTCATTCCGCCGCGCGAGCATCATGCGGACGTAGAGGAGCTGGCGCGGCACAAGATATTCATTGCGGGAATCGATAACCCGCTGTGGACAGAGATTTAACTGTATTGCGGTTTGCATGACGGTACAGACAAGAAAAGGAGAATGATTATGGAAGTTCGTGTTTCAGGCCACCAGGTGGACACCGGCGACGCTCTGCAGACCCATGCCGAGGACCGGATGAATGCGATCGCCAGCAAATATTTCGCCAAGGCGATTTCGGCCAATGTCACCGTCAGCAAGGCTCCGCATGCCCAGTTCAAATGCGACATTGTCACCCATGTGATGCAGGGCCTGATGCTGAAGGCCGATGCCGAAGCCGGCGACGCCCACCAGGCCTTTGAACTGGCTGCCGACAAGATTGAAAAGCAGCTGCGCCGCTATATGCGCCGGCTCAACGATCATCATGTGCAGGCGCAATATGCCGCGAAACAGGAAGAGGCCGCCTACCGGGTTTTTGAATCATTCGAGGAGGAAGAGGAAAGCGAGCTGAATGGCGAGTCTCCTCCGATCATCGCCGAAACCAGCACCGATATTCCCGAAGCCAGCGTTTCCAATGCCGTGATGATGATGGATCTGCGCAATACCAGCGCCCTTTTGTTCAAAAACTCTGGCACTGGCGCCCATAATATGGTTTATCGCCGGTCCGATGGCACGATTGGCTGGGTTGAACCGAATCGCTGATCGAACCCCATCGATTTTTAAACGGTCGGATTACGGATTTTTCTGATAGCTGACCCAGGTCGCATCGACGTGCGGCTCCCGGCCCGGCTGCTGAATGGGCTGAAATGTGCCGGGTCAAAAGGAAGAATGATGACCGATTTGTCCGTCAGAGTGGAACTCGCCGCCGTGCGCGATTGCCCGGAGGTTGCCGACAAAAAGGCTATTTTGTCCACGATCGCCGGGATCGCGCAGTCCTGCTACGGCCTGGATGCCGCTACGATCGAAGCCGGTCTGGTAGCGCGCGAAGAGCTCGGTTCGACCGGTTTCGGACGATCCATCGCGATCCCGCATACGAAACTGGCCAGCCTCGACCATTGTGTCGGGATTTTTCTGCGGCTTGCCGAACCGGTCTCCTTCGACGCCCATGATGGCAAGCCAGTTGACCTGATTTTTGCGCTGCTGTCCCCGCAAAAGGCGGGAGCGGAGCATCTGAAGGCGCTGGCCGCCGTTTCCCGCTTCCTGCGCGACGAGCATATGGTTGCGAAACTGCGCGGCGCCTCCGGCCAGGACGCGCTCTATGCCCTGCTCAACCGGCAGCGCGAGCAGTGGGCTGCCTGAGTTCGCACCATGACCGATGATGCCGGAACGGACAGCGAAAGCGGCGGGGCCCAGGAACATTTCCGGGCTCTGGAGCGACTCTATGCGCAAGCACCGATCAACCGGCTGTTCGAGTCCCGGCTGGAAATTGCCGAAGCCGGCAAGGCCCGCATATTTTTCCACATCGACGAACGCTATTATCATGCGGCCGGCGCGGTCCACGGCACATCCTATTTCAAGATGCTGGACGATGCCGCCTTTTATGCCGCGAACAGTCTCGTCTCGGACCGGTTCATCCTGACCACTGCCTTCAACCTGCTGTTCACCAAGCCACTCAAGTCCGGTCCGGTGATCGCGGAAGGCCGGTGGGTAAGCGGAAAACGGCGCGTGTTCGTGGCCGACGCGCGATTGATCGACAGCGAGGGCGACGAGATCGCTCGCGGTACCGGGACATTCATGCGCTCGCACATCCCGCTCGCGACACTGCCTGGCTACAGAAAAGATGATTGAGCCGCGGCTTTCCGCGGAAATGAAGGTGAAAACCCTTCTCAGACTGGTGACCCATCGCGGGGGGTTCGGTGCGGTGCTGAAAAAGGGCGACCGGATATCCGGCGCGATCCTTGTCCAATGCGTCGAAAAGGGGGAAAACCCTAGGCTCCTGGAGAATATGCCGTCCCTCGACGGCGCCCCGAACTGGCAGCAGATATGGCCGCAAGATACTGATAATAATAGAGAATTATCGGATTATCTCGCCCGGAGATTCCGCTTTGACCCCGATATGTGGTTAATTGAACTGGACATCCCGGATGCGGAACGGCTCATCGCCGAAATGGGTCAGTAAACTTGACTTTAAACCCCAGGACCATATTTGGCCTTCAACTTTGATGCGCAGGTAGTCGCCGGAGCCTTATAGGGCAGGCGGGAAACACGCAGACGGGGAGAACAGAAACAGACCCGCATTTTGGTTTTCATGGTCTGTTTTTTGCGATTTTGACGAGGATGTCACGATTTGCTCTGCTCTCACCGCATTATGTTATAGGTTAATGAGAAAATTTTTTCGTGCAACAAGCGTCCTGTCGCTTGCCCTGACGGTGGTCGCGACCCTGTCGTTCACCGATGCGTCTTTGGCTTTGGAAGCCAGCGACGAGACGCCTGAATCCGAAATTTTTGTCGATCCCGCCCTGCTGGCAGCGGATGAATCGAATCCAGATACTATTTTTGGCGAGCGGCAGGAAGTTGTCGCTGAAATTCCCCGCGATGTGGTGCGGTCCGACCGGATTGCCAATGGCGAAGCCCGGAGCGATGCCAGTGAAAACAGCGATTTTGTCAATGATGATGCCTCAAGCTTGCGTCAGCTGGTGCGTCAGCAGGCGGTAGACGGTACGCTCGATCAGGAAATGCAATGCCTCGCCGGCACCGTCTATTTCGAATCCAAGGGTGAATCGCTGCAAGGCCAGCTCGCCGTTGCCCGTGTTGTTCTGGCCCGGGTCAAATCCTCGCGCTTCCCCGACAGCATCTGCGGTGTGGTTTTTCAGCGCAGCCAGTTTTCCTTTGTCCGCGGCGGCAAAATGCCTCCGATCCGGACCGGTCAGCAGCATTGGCGCAATGCCGTTGCGATTGCCAAGATCGCGATGAACGATGGCTGGGAAAGCTCGGTTGAAGGCGCATTGTTCTTTCACGCCCGTTATGTCTCTCCGGGCTGGCGTCTCAAACGCCTGGCGACAATCGACAATCATATCTTCTACCGATAGTCTCCCAAACAGGCCGATAGAATAAAGGCTCCCTGACCGGGGGCCTTTCTTTTGTTCTTTTTATGTTCTAGCGATGACGAATGATGTCGATGAATGATTCGCTTGGCCTGCTGACTCATTGTGACGAACTGACCGGCGCGCAGGCCGTGGCCCGCGGCGTCGCTCGCATGTTCCATCGCCACGATATCATGGTGCTGCCCGAGGTCAGCCTGAGAAACAGGCGCCGGGCGGATCTGATGGGCATTGATGCCAAGGGACAGATTGTCATTGTCGAGATCAAGGTGGCGCGGAGTGATTTGCTCGGCGACGCCAAATGGACCGAATATCTGGACTATTGCGACCGCTTCTACTGGGCCCTGCCGGTCGGTTTCGATGCCTCCCCCGTCAGCGGGCCGGATTTTCTGCCGGAACGCACCGGGCTGATCATCGCCGATGCCTATGATGCGGAAATGATACGTCCGGCGGCGACCAGGACGCTTGCGCCGGCCCGCCGCAAGACCGAAACGATGCGGCTGGCCCGCCGCGCCATGCAGCGTGCCGCCATTTCAGACGGCTGGATCGATCCGGTGGCCGGGCACGATCCGGGATATCAATAGCCGAAGATCAGCCTTCCGGTCCGAAAAACCGTTCCTTGCTCGCCGGTTTCTTGTCGGCATCGGCCTTCTCGATTTCGGCCAGGATACTGGCTGCCCGGCGATCCCGTTTCGCATAATCGCGAGCGGACAGGCCGGCAAGCGTGTCCGGCCGGTCCGGATTGGCACCATTGGCCAGCAGCAGACGGACCAGTTCGGTATCGCGGAACTGCACAGCCCGGATCAGCGCGGTCTCGCCCTGCTTGTTGGTGTCATTCACATCCGCTCCTTTTGCCAGCAGGATACGGGCGCCGTCGACGAAGCGGAGCTGGGTGGCGAGCATCAGGGGAGTGAGGCCCTCCTTGTCGCGAATATTGGGATTGGCGCCTTTCTGCAGCAGGAACGCGAGCCAGGTGGAATCTTTCCGCTCGACCACGATATGCAGGGCGCCACGGCCGGTGGAACTGTCGCGCGTGTTGACAATCACCGTACCGGGGCGATTGAGATATTTGTTCGCTTCCTCGCCGTCGCGGTCATCGACCGCTTTCAGAAAATTATAGCTGTCCGAAAATTGTGCCGCAGCCGGAACGGAAAAGGAAATCGCTGCGACCGCGATCCATGCGTAGCGCAGGAAGAAGAGGAAGGTTCCGCTGCCCCGCGCGCCTGAAGAATCTTGACTGAACATTTTTCGCCCCATTTCGTTAACCGGTGAGTCGCCACCCATATCAGCGGCTGGCACGGCTTATCAAATATCTGTTGAAATTGATCAACTAGCAGACCATGTCTGGCCCGGTAATGAACAATATCACTCATATCGTAAAAATGATCCTCGCCACGGGGCTTCTCGCCCTTATGGCTGCCTGCAATTCTGCGCCGGAGGGAAGCGCCTCGGTCGATGCCGAACCACCGCTTGCCGGTGCCAAAATCGGCGGCCCATTCACATTGACCAACCAGGATGGCGAGACGACCTCGGAAGCGCAGTTCAAGGGTCAGTATCGCATCATCTATTTCGGCTACAGCTATTGCCCGGATGTTTGTCCGGTCGATCTCGCCAATATCATGCTCGGCCTGAAGCAGGCGGAAAAGGAAAATCCGGCACTGGCCAGCAAAATCCAGCCGATCTTCATATCGGTCGATCCCGAGCGGGACACGCCGGCCGTGCTGAAACAATATGTTTCCGCCTTCCACCCGCGGCTGATCGGCCTGACCGGGACGCCGGAGGAGATCGCTGCGGTCGCGAAGAAATATCTGATCATCTACAATATCCGGAAAGACGAGGGATCGACCGAATATCTCGTGGATCACAGCCGCCAGGCCTATCTGTTCGGACCGGATGAAGAGCCGCTGGCGCTGCTGTCCTTTGACGGCACTCCCCGGCAGGTTGCGGATGAAATTGCCCGATGGGTGCGCTAGAGCCCGATCAGCCGTTCTGGGAAGCGCCGCTCGAATCGCTTGATCGCGGGCAGTGGGAGGCTTTGTGCGACGGCTGCGGCAAATGCTGCTTGCTGAAAGCCGAAGATGAAGACGACGGTCAGATTTACATGACCAATATCGCCTGCAAATTGCTCGATCTCCAGGAGGCGCGGTGCAGCGACTATCGCCACCGCAAATTTCATGTCCCCGATTGCGTCCGGCTGACCCGCAACAAGCTCGAGGAATTTGACTGGCTGCCGGACAGCTGCGCCTATAAATTGCGCGCCCGGGATCTGCCCCTGCCGTCCTGGCATTATCTCGTCTCCGGCGACCGTGAATCAATCCACGCGGCCGGCCAGTCGATCCGTGGCAAGGTCATACCCGAAAGCAAGGCGGGGCCGCTTGAACAACATATTATCGATGCGCCTTTTTAGCTCATCCCGTTCCGAAGCGCTCGCCATCAACCTCGACGGAGTCAGCTATCCGCTGCAGTTGCGGCGATCGAGGCAGGCCCGGTCGATCATTGTCTCGGCGGATACCGTCAAGGGCGTCGTCCGGCTGACCCTGCCCCCCTATGCATCGGAAAATCAGGCGCTGCGTTTTGCCCAGTCCAAATCCGACTGGCTGAACGCGCGCTTTGCCGAAGCGGTGCCGCCGGTTCCGGTCAGGGATGGCGGCGAGATCGAGTTTCTGGGCGAGCCGTGCGTCATTCGCTGGTCCCCGGACAATCCCCGGACACCGCTGCTGGTTGACGATGAAATCCGGCTGGGCGGGCCTGCCGAACATGTCGAATCCCGGGTACTGCGCTGGCTCAAGGCCGAGGCCCGCGCGATTTTTGCCGAAGACCTGCAATTCTACTGCCAGCGAGCGGGAACAGATATGCCCCGGCTGGCGGTGGGTGATGCCAGGCGGCGCTGGGGCAGCTGTTCCAGTCGCCAGTCGATCCGGCTGAACTGGCGTCTGGTCATGGCACCGCCCCATGTCCGCCGGTCGGTGGTGGCGCACGAGGTGGCCCATCTCACTCATATGGATCATAGCCGGCGCTTTTACGCCTTGCTCGACCAGATTTATGAATCGGACCGCCGGGCAGCGGATCGCTGGCTCAAGGCGCATGGTCGTGGTCTGCATATGGTCGGAGCGGACGCCCATACCCGACCGGCCCGCTGAACCGGCGGTTTATTGCGGCTCGATCCGGGCCGCTTCTGGGAGCAGCGATTCCGGAGGATTTTGCGACGGTTGTGGCTTCGGTTTCTTGACCGGTGCCGGCTCCGGCTTTTTCGCAGGAGCAGTTTCCGGTCTGCGAGGGGCAGGATCGCCGCCGCGCCCGAGCACGGAATCGATCCAGTCCTGATCCAGCTGCGGCGTATCGGCCGCCTCGCCGTCTTCCATATCATATTCAACTCCGCGGCCGGTCTCGAGCGGCATGCCGTTTTCGTCGACATAGATACCGTCTTCCGGGGCACCGAACAGCTCGCCGTCATCCGGCTCCAGCTGCCATTCCGGCAGGACCAGCTCGGTATCAAATTGCTCCACCTTGCGCTTGGCGACCGCCATCTTCATGAATTGCGCAAATGCCGCGGCCGGCGCCCGGCCGCCCTGCAATCCGCCCACCGGTTTCGCGTCGTCGCGGCCCATCCAGACGCCGGTGGTCAGGCCGCTCGAGAACCCGAGGAACCAGCCATCCTTGTTGCTGCTCGTCGTCCCGGTCTTGCCGGCAACCGGCCTGCCGATCCGCGCTGCACGACCGGTACCGGTGTTGACCGCGGTCTGCATCAGGTCGGTGATCCCGGCTGCCACCCAGGGATCGACCAGCACGCGGCTGCCGTCAAACTTGCTCTGATAGAGAATATCGCCCTTCATCGTCTGCACCTTGGTGATGCCAAAGGGGGTGATGGCGACGCCCTTGGCGCTGATCGAGGCAAAGGCGCGGGTCATGTCGATGACGCGGACATCGGAAGTGCCGAGCACCATCGAGGGATTGGTGTCGATCGGGGTGGTGATGCCAAAGCGCCGTGCCATGCTGGCGATCGAGGAGGTGCCGATATCATTGCCGATGGCCGCCGCCACCGTATTTTTCGAAAAGGCAAAGGCGGTGCGCACGTCAATGTCTCCCGCATAGCGGTTGCCGCTGTTGCGGGGCGTCCAGTTGCCAATCGTGATCGGCTCGTCGGTCACCGTATCGTCCGGCGTATAGCCGGCTTCGAGCGCGGCCATATAGACAAAGACCTTCCACGCCGATCCCGGCTGCCGGACCGCCTGGGTCGCCCGGTTATAGTTGGAAGTCACATAATCGGTGCCGCCGACCATCGCGCGCACCGCGCCGTCCCGGTCGATCGCGACCAGTGCGCCCTGCGCACCGGACGGCACATTCGCCTGGATGGCGGCGGTGGCCGCGCGCTGCATATCGAGATCCAGCGTCGTCCACACTTCGATCGGCTCGACGCTTTCGTCGATCAGCAGATCCAGTTGCGGCAGCGCCCAGTCGGTGAAATAGCGGACGCTATTCTGCCGGGGTTCGGGAGCCAGTTCGACCGCGGCCGGATTGGTGTTCGCTGCTTCGTCGGCGGTTATCGCACCGGCATCCTGCATGACCTTCAGGACCACGGTTGCCCGGCCGATCGCTGCGGTTGCGTCCGCCGTCGGCGAGTAGCGCGAGGGTGCCTTGACCAGGCCGGCGATGATCGCCGCCTCGGCCAAGTCGAGATCTCTCGCGCCATGGGCAAAAAAGCGGCGAGACGCGGCATCGATGCCATAGGCACCACCGCCGTAATAGACCTTGTTCAGATAGAGTTCGAGAATCTGCTGTTTCGAAAATTTCCGCTCCATGGCGAGCGCCAGCAATATTTCGCGGCCTTTCCGGCCAAAGGTGCGGTCATTGTTGAGAAACACATTGCGAGCCAGCTGCTGGGTGATCGTCGATCCGCCCTGGGCCCAGTGGCCGCGCTGCATTCTGACCTGAAGCGACCGCGCGATACCGATCGGATCAACCCCAAAATGGCTTTCGTAGCGCCGGTCCTCGACGGCAACCATGGCGTCTTTCATTACCTCGGGAATCTCGGCATAGGGCAGCCACTCCCCATAGCTCGGCCCCATGGAAAACAGCTCCTTGCCGTTGACATCGAGCACCCGGATCATCTGCCCGTTGGGCGAGGATTTCAGATCCTCGAAGCCGGGAAGAGAGGAGCGAACCACCAGCACCGCAACCACCAGGGCAATGGCGCCAAGAATCCCGATCACCAGGCCGGTCTTGGCCAGCCGCCAAAACCATATGCGCACCGGCCCCTGCTTCTTGTTGCGTTTTTTGGCCCGCGCCATATTGATCCACCCACTCTGTCCGGAACTCAAAATTCCCTAGCGTGCTAGCCCCTTACTGCAGGCTGAACGGCGAAGCACAGGAAAAATCACTCTGGCTTGGGTTCGAAAGCCATTGCGGCGCTGTTCATGCAATAGCGCAGGCCGGTTGCGGTCGGACCGTCGGGAAAAACATGGCCAAGATGGCCATCGCAGGTCGAACAGCGGATCTCGACCCGGCGCATGCCGAGGCTGTTGTCCTCGATCTCGGTGACCGCCTCGGCATCGGCGGGCGCGTCGAAGCTGGGCCAGCCACAACCGCTGTCAAACTTGTGTTGCGATTCAAACAATTTGGCGCCGCAACCGGCACAGAAAAATTCGCCGTCGCGATATTCGGTGTTCAGCGCTCCGGTAAACGGTCGCTCGGTCCCGGCCTCGCGCAGCACATGATATTGTTCCGGTGACAGCTGTTGCCGCCATTGTTCGTCGCTCAATATTGTTTTTTCCATTCCCGCTAAATGGGCGCTGGATAGCGCCCGGTCAAGGCATCGGGCAAAGAGAAACATCCGGCACCGGGATCATGCTTAACGCGATATTAGGCATATCGGGCCATGATCTGCGTCGATGAATATGCTGGAAAAATCCTTGCTGGTCGGCGCGACCATCGCTGCGGCCCTGGCCTTGCCGCCAGACGACGTACAGGCCCAATGCCGTCTCTGCGCGACCAGCTCCGGCTCTGCCGGTCTCTCCAGGCCGGCGGACGGACAGCCCGAAATCCCCCTGCAGATCGAGATCACGACCGATCTCGATTTCTCGCGCCTCGCCGTGCTCGGCAACAGCGGCGGCGTGGTCCGGATTGATCCGATGTCCGGAAACCGCCAGATTCAGGGCAGCATCGCCAATCTGGGCGGCATGGCCCTGCACGGCCAGGGGCGATTGACCGGCGAACCGGGCCGCAGCGTCCGGATATTCCTGCCGGAGCGGATTCAGCTCAGCGCTCCCAACGGGGCGACCGCCGAGCTCGAACGGCTGGAAACCAATTTGCCGGAACTGGCGCGGCTGGACCAGACCGGCCGACTGACCTTTGCCTTTGGCGGCCAGTTGCGGGTTCGCGGCGACGCCAGCGGCCAGTTCCGCGGCCGCATCGCCATCACCGCCAATTACGAGTGACCTAGCGGCTGCTTGCCGCCTTGCGGGCAATCAGCAGCAATTCCTCCTCCAGCAGTACCTGGTCCGGCTGGCCGCTGCTTTTCATTGTGATTTCAAGTTGTAAAATCCGTTCGATCAGGCGCGCGATATGGGCCGACGACCAGATTCGCAGCTGGCGCTTGAAATGATTGCGTTCCTTGAAAAACACGCTGGGATGTCCGGCAACGGACTCGATATTGCCCCCCTTGTCGACCTTGCTGCGCAGCTCTGCCAGCTTGGCGAGATGGCGGAGCATGATCCGGATCAGGCCGATCTCGCTGATTCCCTGGGCCCGCGCGGCGGCGATTTCCCGGGCCAGCCGGGCGGCATCGCCGTTGAGCGCGGCCTGGATCAGCAGATTGATGTCTTCCTCGTCATTTTCGGCACCGAGCAGCAGCAGAATATCCGCGTCCGGTGTCTGCGGATTATCGGGCGTCGCATCCAGATAGAGCGCGATTTTTTCGACTTCCATCCGTGCCAGTACCAGATCATTGCTGGTCAGGGCGGCGATTTCCTGGGCCATTTCCCGGCTCAGCTGCAGCCCTTCAGCCTTGGCGATGGACTGGATCGCCATCCCGGCTTCCTGCGGTGTCGTCTCATAACAGGTCGCGATCAGGGCATCGGGCGCTGCGCCGACGCTTTTCGCCAGAGCCGTCTTGTCGCCCATCCCCGGCGCGATGACAAATACCGGATCGCCACCGGTCTCGCTCGCCAGCAAAGCCTCGATGGCCGCCGTGGCGCGGACCGCCTCGCCGCTGTTCAGCCGCACCACGATATAGCGCTTGTCGCCGAACAGAGAGGCGGAATTGGCTTCGTCATTGAGCCGCCCGGGCCGGTCGGCGATATCGGAGATGGTCATGTCCACCCGTTCGGCCGATTGCGCCATCGGCTGCACCAGTTCCTCGACCAGCGCCTGGCAACGGGTGACATTGGGACCGCAGAGCAGGATCAGCCGGACCCGATCGGCAGCGGCTTGATAGCGCCTGACAATCTCTTCCGGCTTGACCTTCATGGTTCGGGTGACGCGCTGGCCTCGGTCCGGGCGAAAAGGGAGAGGCGAGTCACGATCTGGTTGGAAACCCGCGTCGCGAGATTTTCCAGCGCGGTATCTTCCGCTGCCACCGTCGCATATTCCGAGGACACCACGTCGATACCGGCATCCGAGCCGGCGGTGGCATCTAGTACGACCACCGAATCGGACAGGCGGACCAGCTGATAGCGGGCGCGCAGGGTTCTGCGCTCGCGGGTGATGCGATCGTCGCTGCGCACGCCGAATCCGGCAATCTTGTCTTCCAGGACGATGGTCAGGCGATATTTGACTTCCTGCCCCTCAAACGCCTCGAACTGGTCCTTGAGCGCATTGCGCACCAGCCAGCCAGCCTTGCCGGCAATCGGCTCGATTTCGACCCGACCGAGTTCGCTGGCGACCACGCCGCTGGTCCCTCCGGCATAGAGCGGGCGCAGATTGCAGCCCGCCACCAGGGTGGACAGGGCCGCGATCGCGATGATCCGGGTCAGCATGCGCGTCATATTACGATATTGACCAGCCGGTCGGGCACGACAATCACCTTCTTTATCTCAGCACCATCCAGACTACGCTGCACCTTCTCCGACGCGAGGGCAAGCGCTTCCAGATCTTCCTTGCTGCTGCCCTTGGCCGCGGTCAATGTGTCGCGCAGCTTGCCGCGCACCTGCACCGCGATCGTGACCTCGTCCTCGACCAGCAGGCTCTCGTCCACCTCCGGCCAGGGCGCGTCGGCGATCAGGCCGCTTTCGCCGAGCAAAGCCCAGGCTTCCTCGGCAATATGCGGCACCATCGGCGCGACAATCCGGGCAAGCGCCCGGATCGCAATATTGCGGTCCAAAGACGGCTGGGATTTCTCGATCAGATTGACCAGTTCAAAAATCTTGGCGACCGCCTTGTTGAACGACAGCGCCTCGATATCATCCGCCACTCCGGCGATGGTCTGGTGCAATTTGCGGTTGAGCGGCTTGTCCTCGGCAGCAGGTGCATCGGCCGCTTCGGCGACCGAGATGAACAGGCGCCACAGCCGCTGGACAAAGCGCCAGCTGCCCTCGATCCCGGCTTCGGACCACGGCAGGTCGCGCTCGGGCGGGCTGTCGGAGAGCATGAAGAAGCGCACCGCATCGGCGCCATATTGCTCGATGATCGGGTCGGGATCGATGACATTTTTCTTCGACTTCGACATTTTCTCGATGCGACCGATTTGAACAGGCTTTTTGTCCGAAACTAAGATCGCACCGTCAGCGGATCGTATGACTTCGTCTGGAGAGAAAAAAGATCCGAGCACCGAAGCCTCGATCTCTTCTCCGCTGTCGTTGATTAATTTTTTCCTAACAGTCCGATAATACGTCTCGTGCGTCACCATCCCTTGCGTGAAAAGACTCTCGAACGGCTCGGCAAAATCCAGCTTGCCGATACTCGCCAGCGCCCGCGTCCAGAATCGCGCGTAGAGCAGATGCAGGATCGCATGTTCGACGCCGCCGATATATTGCGTCACCGGCAGCCATTGCTTCACGACCTCCGGATCAAAGGGCCGGTCGTCCGGCTGGCTGGCAAAGCGCAGGAAATACCAGCTGCTGTCAACAAAGGTATCGAGCGTGTCGGTCTCGCGCCGCGCCGCCTTGCCGCATTTCGGGCAGTCGACATGCTTCCACGTCGCGTGCCGCTCCAGCGGGTTGCCCGGCGTTTCAAAATCGATATCTTCCGGCAGCACCACCGGCAGCTGGTCCTTCGGCACCGGCACCGGACCGCAGTCATCGCAATGGATGATCGGAATCGGCGTGCCCCAGTAGCGCTGGCGCGAAACACCCCAGTCGCGCAGCCGCCAGGTCGTCTGGGCCTTGCCCCAGCCTTCCGCTTGCGCGCGGTCGATGATATTCTGCTGCGCTTCCTCGCTCGTCATGCCGTCGAGAAAGGCGCTGTTCACGATTTTTCCGGGCCCGCTATAGGCTTCGTCACCGGTAAACAGGGCGTCGGTTGCCTCGCCATCCGAAACCACGCGCTTGACCGGCAGATCATATTTGCGGGCAAAGTCGAGATCGCGCTGGTCATGCGCCGGCACGCCGAATACGGCACCCGTACCATAATCCATCAGCACGAAATTGGCGACATAGACCGGCAGCTGCCAGTGCGGATCAAGCGGGTGATTGACGGTCAGGCCGGTATCAAAGCCCTTTTTCTCCATCGTCTCCAGCTCGGCCGCCGTGGTGCCGCCCGCCTTGCATTCCTCGGCGAAAGCCGCGAGTGCCGCGTTCTGGCCGGCCAGCTGCCGGGTCAGCGGATGATCCGCCGCCAGCGCGACAAAGCTCGCCCCGAAAATCGTGTCCGGTCGCGTGGAAAACACCTCGACGGTCGAAATATCGGCTTGCGGTTCGGCGAGGGCGAAATGGAATTGCAGGCCCTGCGACTTGCCGATCCAGTTTTCCTGCATCAGGCGCACCTTGTCGGGCCACGCCTTGAGCTCGCCCAGTCCGGCGAGCAGATCCTCGGCAAAATCGGTGATCTTCAGAAACCACTGGCTGAGCTTGCGCTTCTCGACCTGGGCGCCGGATCGCCAGCCCTTGCCGTCGATCACCTGTTCGTTGGCGAGTACGGTCATGTCGACCGGATCCCAGTTGACCGCCGATTCCTTGCGATAGACCAGCCCGCCCTCGAACAGGTCGATGAACAAGGCCTGTTCCTGGCCATAATATTCGGGGTCGCAGGTTGCCAGTTCCCGGCTCCAGTCAAAGGCGAAACCGAGCGTTTTTAGCTGGCTGCGCATCGCCGCGATATTGGCCCGCGTCCATTCACCGGGATGGACCTTCTTTTCCATCGCGGCATTTTCCGCCGGCATGCCGAACGCGTCCCAGCCCATCGGGTGCAGCACTTCAAAGCCCTGCATCCGCCGGAACCGGGCCAGCACGTCGCCCATCGTATAGTTGCGGACATGGCCCATGTGGATGCGGCCCGATGGATAGGGAAACATCTCGAGCACATAGCTGCGCGGTTTGCTGCTCGCGTCATCCGCCTCGAACACGCGCGATTCGGCCCAGCGCGTTTGCCAGCGCTTATCCGCCGCCAGTGGATTGAATCGCTGATCGGTCATTGCGGCCCCATTATGTCGCAGGAAAAATTAGTTGCTGATCGCACCGCGCCGCAGGTCGCGGGCCTTGGTGAGGATGATCTGTTCCAGCTTCTGCGTGGTCGCTGCCTTGACCGGCGCGTCCACCCAAGTGCCGTTTGTGGATACCTGGCGCGAGGCGCCCACGCGCAACGCATCGGCGCGCAGATCCTGATCGAGGATCGAAACATTGATTTTCATCCGCTCGCCCGGATTTTCCGGGTTCACATACCAGTCGGTCAGGATAACCCCGCCATTGCTGTCGGTCTGGGTCAGCGGCATGAACGACAGCGCGTCCAGCGAAGCGCGCCACAAATAGCTGTTCACGCCAATTGTCGTCACCTGGGACGCTGCCAGATCGGCCTGGGGCCGTTCCTTGCCGCCACAGGCGGACAACAGGGACAATGCCAACAGGCTAGCGGTTGCAGGCCGCAGGAAGAAAGAAGGTTTGAGGCGGGACATGAAGCGCTCCTGGTTGCATATTGCGCCGATACGAAATCTTTTTTGCAGGATTTGTTTCGGACATGATATCATTTCAGCGCTCTCTATAAATGCTTTGCCGCAAGGGGCAAGCACAAGCGCATGTTTTGCTCTTGTGCAGCACCGAGTGAACCCCAGTTGAATGAGGGAAATATCATCCTCGGTTCATCTTCTTTTTGCTAGGACTGGCCACCAGGGTCTGGACAAAAGCGTAACCGAACTGCAACAGAAAACCGCTAGTTTGGAAAAATTAGACAAAAACAGTATGTTGACTCGTGCAGATTGGCATATTTTGCTATATTGCAGATCATACAAAGGGGAAGCATTTTCATCATGACGAAAAAGGTTAGTCATTTCGGTTGGTTAGCGACGGGACTCGCAATCTCCGGTCTTGTCATGACTCCTGCCCTGGCGAAAGTGCTTTCGAGCGATGACAATATCGTATCCCTGAAAACCCTCGGATCGATCGGTTCCTTCACGGTAGCCGGTGTCGATCCCGATCTGGCTGCCAAATATAGTCTCAACGCCTTGCGCGGAAATAGCAGCTTCAAATTTACGCCTGCTGGCGGCACGCGCGACGGCGAGCGTTCGGTCACGGTGGTTGTTCGTCAGAAATCCGATGCCGATGCCGTGTCGATTCGCGAAAATATCCTCGCTGGCGCACCCGGATCGGGCATGATCAGCACAGCGAAAATTGCGCCTGTCTCCTACAGCCTGGGCTCCGCCAAGGGGCTGAAGAGCTTTGCGATTCCGGTCAAGAAACTGGGCAGCAACCTGCCTGACCTGTCCGAAATCGGCTCCGGCAAGTTGATCGAGGATCAGGATTCCGGCAAGAAGAGCCGCTTCAGTCCGCGCATGTCGATCGATGCCTCGGCTCCGATCAACGCGGCGCCGCGGGCTCTCGATGCCAGCCAGAAAGATTATACGCTGGATGTCGGCGGCAGCTATTCGCTGACCCGCAATCTCAACGTCACCGCCGGTCTGCGGATCAATAACGAGCGCGACCGGATGGCACCCCTGACCGACAATCGTCAGGATAGCCAGGCGGTCTATGTCGGAACCCAGTTCCGCTTCTAGAAATATCGCTCAGCTCAGGGCGTCGATCGCGGCCCAGCCATGGGTCCGATGATTCCGGACCATGTGGTAGCGGCGCGCGGTCATCCCGCCGAGATAGATGACCACACCATTGCATAATCGCGCCAGACGCCGCGCCTGCATGCCATTTAGCGGACGCTGGCCGCGATGGGACCGGGTCGAAAAAATCGGCGAGAGAAAAAATATATCGGCGCCCGAGCGGTTGGCCTGCTGAATTTCCGCGGCGTCATGCACCGGTGCGCTGCGCAGCAGTCCGCCGATCATGGGCCGCCGCGCCATGCGGCCATGCACGCCATCGGCGCGCCAGCGGGCCAGGGAAGGGGATCCGGCCAGCATCAGCACATGTCCGCGCCGCCGCGCCAGCTTTCGGATGGTCTCGAACCGCGCCCGGCGCCGGCTCTCGCTCAGATGATGGTGACGAAAGACGATGCCGCTGCCACGCGGCAGGCGCAGGATCGCCTGGTCGAGCGCCGCATCGTTCCGTTCATCGGTGAACAGCCATATCCGCGGCAGCGAAGAACCCGACGGTTTCAGGGGGCAGGGCTGGTCTCTCGACATAAGCCGGCCTATAGACCCAAGCTTGGCGAAAGAGAATGACTGAGAGAGATTAAACCTTGGCAAAGCAGGCACTGAAAGAGATCACCGGCAAGATAGAAAAGGCGGCGCGAATAGCGGACCGCAAGCCATCCGATATCACGCTTATTGCCGTGTCCAAAACCCGCAGCAGCGACGATATCCGGCCGCTGCTGGAGACCGGTCACCGCGTCTTCGGGGAAAACAGGGTGCAGGAAGCAGCGGATAAATGGCCCGCGCTGAAAGCGGACTATCCGGATAGCGAGCTGCACATGATTGGCCAGCTCCAGTCGAACAAGGCGGCCGAAGCCGTCGCCCTTTTCGATTATATCCATTCGCTCGACCGGCCTTCGCTGCTCAAGGCGCTGGCGAAGGAAATGGACCGGCAGGACCGGCGCATTCCCTGTTTTGTGCAGGTCAATATTGGGGAAGAAGCGCAAAAAGGCGGCTGCGAGATTGCCGCTGTCCCCGAACTGGTCGAGCAGGCGCGGCAAGCGGGGCTGAATATCGCGGGGCTGATGGCCATCCCGCCGGATGACAGCAATCCGGCTCCCTATTTTGCGCTGCTTGCCAAGCTCGCCCGCGACCAGGGGCTTGCGGGCCTCAGCATGGGCATGTCGGAAGATTTTGAAAGCGCGGTCAAGCTGGGTGCCACCCATGTCCGGGTGGGCACGGCTCTCTTCGGGCCACGCCCGACGCCGGCCGGCTAGTCAGTTTTCGCCTTTTTCCCGCCGTTCCTGTCCGGATTTTTTTCGCTGTCCTTGGCTGCCCGGTCGGCCTTGCGTTCTTCCGGCGTGTCCGCGGCGACATAGCTGATCACGACGTCGCCATCCTCGATCACCGGCCGGGCATCGGTGGCAAAGAATAGCAGCCGCCGATCCGGCTTGAGCACGGCCAGCGGTTCCTCGCCTTCTTCCAGATTCCTGCGATAGTCTTCGGCGGTGAATTTTTCGGTGATATTGGTCTTGCTGAATCGCCAGCCGGCCAGATCACGGTCCAGCAAAGTGCCAAAATCGGCACCGGATTCGAACAGCAGCCGACCATGGCCGACCCGGCTCTTGCTCTGGCTGTCATTGGCCAGCCGGCTGATCTGCTCATAGCCCATTTCCGGGCCGAGATCGGCGGTGATCAGCTGGTTCTGGCTGTCATTGTCGGTCGCGGCGATCAGATGCTGATATTCGCCCATGTCGATATTGTCGTCATGCGCTTCTTCGAGCACGTCCCCGTGGCGAGTGGCCAGACCCTCGCTGTGCGCGCGGCGCAAGGCAAAGCGGCTATTGTCCGTGATCAGCACGTCAATATCCAGCGATTTCAACATTTTGCCAAGAGCAATCGACCAGCGATTGGCTCCGGCAATCAGCACGCCTTCCCCCTTGCCTTCGGAAATCCCCAGCCGTTCGGCGACCCAGGAGGCGGAAAAGCCGTGCGCGAAGATCGTCGCGATGACGACCGCGAAACTGAGCGGCACCAGCGCTTCCGCGCCGGGCAACCCATAGTCGACGAGCCGAATCGCGAACAGGCCGGTGATCGCCACCGCCACGATCCCGCGCGGCGCGATCCAGGCGATGAACAGCCGTTCGCGCCAGGGAACCGAACTGAACAGCAGAGCGATCAGCACCGAGACCGGGCGTACCACGAACAGCAGCAGGATCAGGAAGATGATGAACTGCGGCCGGAACTGCTGCACCGTTTCCCAGTCCAGCGTCGCCGAAAGAATGATGAACACGCCCGAGATCAGCAGCACCGCAAGATCTTCCTTGAACCGGTACAGCGCCTGGCTCGAATAGATCTGCCGGTTGCCCATCACGATGCCCATCACAGTCACGGTAATCAGCCCGGTTTCATGCTTGATCAGGTCGGCGATGACAAAGCCGGCAATCACGGTCACCAGCAGAAAGGGCGCCTTCAGATATTCCGGCACCAGCCCTCTGGGAAACAGCCAGGTGACGGCAAAGCCGAGCCCCGCACCGATCAGACCGGCAATGAAGCTTGCTGCCAGCACATCCATGCTGATCACGGCGATATTGGCATTGGGGCCTTCATACGTGATATAGGCGTAGATTCCGACGGCCAGCAAGGCGCCGATCGGATCGTTGACGATGCCTTCCCATTTCAGGATATTGCGGACCCGCGACGGCACCCGCAGCGTGCGCAGCATCGGGCCGATCACGGTCGGTCCGGTGACGATCATGATACCGCCGAGCAGCGCCGAGATTTCCCAGGACAGGCCAGCGCCATAATGCGCGGCCGCCGTGCCCAGGACCCAGGCGATCGGACCGGCGATCAGGACCATCGTGGTCACCGCTCCGCCCGCCTGGCGCAATTCGCGGAAATTCAGGCTGAGACCGCCCTCGAACAGAATCACCGCCACGGCCAGCTTGATGATCGGCTCCTGCAGGGCACCGAAATCGCGTTCTGGATCAATGATGCCCAGCACGGGGCCGGCGATAATGCCGACGATCAGCATCAGCGCAATGGCCGGACGACCGGTCCGCCAGGCGATCCACTGCGCGCCGATGCCAAGCAGGCCGATCAGCGCGATCTTGACCATTAGCGAATCTATAATTTCCATATTATGTCCTTGGCGGGTTTTGCGGGCTTATGCAAAAAACTTTCCTTGCCCCCGGGAATCAGGATGGTTCGAAATGGTCGATCGCTTCCTCGATAACCCGGTAGACGGATTCGAGTTGCTCGGCAGTGATACAATAAGGAGGCATGACATAGATCGTGTTGCCCAGCGGGCGCAGCAATATGTCCCGATCACGGAAAAAGCGCAGCAGCCGCGGGCCGAAATCGGACATATAGTCGCCGGCGCCATCGTCGATTTCCAGCGCCAAAATGGTGCCGCACTGGCGCAGGCCGCTGATGTTCGCCTTGCGCTGCAGTCTTCGGGAAAACGCCTGGTGCGAAGCGATAATCGCATCGATTCGCTGCTTCACCGGCTCGTCGCGCCAGATCGCCAGATTGGCACTGGCGGCCGCGCAGGCAATCGGATTGGCGGTAAAACTGCTCGAGTGAAAGAACATCTGCGCACGGTCTTCGGAAAAATGCGCCTTATATATGGCATCGCTGGCGGCGGTGACGGCCAGCGGGATCACTCCGCCGGTCAGCCCCTTGGCCATGCACAATATATCCGGTTCAACACCCGCCTGTTCGCAGGCAAAGATGGTGCCCGTGCGGCCCCAGCCGGTCATCACCTCGTCGGCGATGAACAGCACGCCATGCGCACGGCAGATCGCAGCCATCTGCCCCAGTACCGCAGGCGTGTAGATTTTCATGCCGCCGGCGCCGAGGATCAGAGGCTCGACGATCAGCGCCGCTGGCGGATCGTCGGGGTTGCGGCAATATGCCTCCAGTTCTTCCAGCGTTCGCTGTTCCGTTCCGGGTTCCGGGAAGGACAGGGTGCCGACATCGAACAGCAAGGGCGCATAGGCACGATTGAACACGCCGCGCGCGCCGACTGACATCGCGCCGATCGTGTCGCCATGATAGCTGTGTTCCATCACCAGGATCTTGTGGCGCGCCTCGCCGCGATTGTGCCAGTAGCCCAGCGCCATTTTCAGGGCGACCTCGACCGCCGTCGAGCCGCTGTCGGAAAAGAAAATATGGGCGAGCGATTCGGGCAGAAAGTCCGCGAGGCCCTCGGCCAGGGCGCGCGCCGGCGGATGGGTCCAGCCGGCAAAGATGATCTGGTCCAGCCGATCGCTCTGCTCCTGGATCGCGGCGACGATTTTGGGGTGGCAATGACCATGGGTCTGCACCCACCAGCTGGAGATGGCATCGATAATCTCTGTGCCGTCCGCGCGGTACAGCGCCGCGCCCTCGGCTCGCGCGATTTCCGGAATTGGCTCGCCCAGACCGTGCTGGGTGAACGGGTGCCAGATATTGAGGCTCATGGCGCAAAATCCGCGACAGCGAAATTGGCATCAAAGGCGGCCGTCAGAGTCGCTGGCGACAGATGGTCGATGACCGGCAGCCGCCCCAGCCGCCTGACGTCGCCCATCCGGGAGATGGTCTGCTCGCTGTCGGCCTGTTCCGGGCCGACAAAGGCGATGCCGTGAATCGCAATGCCGCGGCTGCGCAGCGCCTCGATGGTCAGCAGGCTGTGGTTGATCGTGCCCAGCCGGGTCGAGGCGACAAGGATCACCGGCAGGCACCAGTGGGCAAAAATATCGGCAAACAGCAGGTCCGGATTGACCGGAACCAGCGCTCCGCCGGCACCCTCGATGATCAGCGGGCCGTCGACCTCCGGAAGCACCAGATCGTCGAGACCGATGGCAATTCCTTCCTCAGCCGCGGAAAAATGCGGCGAAGCGGGAATTTGCAGCCGGAAACGCTCGGGCAGGATCCGCGATGAATCGATGCCGCCGAGCCGAGCCACGGTCTCGCTGTCGGTGCCCTCGGCGAGACCCGCCTGGACCGGCTTCCAATAATGGCCGTCAAGAGCCGCAGTCAGCGCCCCTGCAAAAACGGTCTTGCCGATATCGGTATCGGTGCCGGTGATGACGAACTGCCCGCTCATGCCGCTTCTGCCACCGCCAGCGCTTCCTCCAGCGCCGCCGCAAGGCTGCGGATGTCATCCGGCGTTACATTCAGGGTCAGCGAAATGCGCAGGCGCGCGGTGCCGGCCGGCACCGTCGGCGGACGAATCGCCCGGACATCGAATCCCTTGTCCTGCAGCAGGGTGGCCACGGTCACCGCGACCCGGTCGTCGCCGATGATGATCGGGAAAATCTGGCTGTCCTGTCCCTCGGCAAGATTGAGACCGGCAAAACAGCTGCGGGCCAGCGCGATATGGTCGGCCAGGCCGGTCTGCAGCGAGGGCGTTTCGGCGACATGGACAATCGCCTGATGGGCCAGATGCGCGGTCAGCGGACTGGGTGCGGTGGAAAAGATAAAGGGGCGGGCGCGGTTGATGAAAAAGTCGCGGAGGACGCTGGGCATGGTCAGCAGACCGCCCTCTCCGCCCAGCGCCTTGCCGATCGTCCGCAGGATCAGGATATTGTCGCGCTTGCCGAGTTCCGCGGCCAGACCGGTGCCGCGGGCGCCGAACACGCCGACGGCATGCGCCTCGTCGATCACCAGCATCGCGTCATGGCTGTCGGCAATGCGTGTCAGATCGGCCAGCGGTGCCCGGTCACCATCCATGCTGTACAGGCTCTCGACCGCAATCCAGACGGTGCCCGTCCCCCCGGACGCGCGCCAGACCCGGATGGCCTGTTCCAGGGCATTGCAGTCATTATGGGGGAAAGGCTGGAACCGGGCGCGGCCCAGCTTCATGCCGTCATGGACGCTGGCGTGGATGAACGCGTCATACAAAAGGAGATCACCGGTCTGCGGCAGAGTAGCGAACAGGGCGCTGTTCGCGGCAAAGCCGGAGCCGAAGAACAGGCTGGCCTCCGCGCCATAATGGCTCGCGGCAAAGTCCTCCAGCGCTTCATGCTCGGGATGATTGCCGCCGAGCAGCCGCGATCCGCCCGAGCCATGGGCGATGCCATTGGCAATGGCCCTTTGTGCGATGGCCTGCAGAACGGGACTGTGTGCCAGCCCCAGATAGTCATTGGACGAAAAATCCTTGCCCGCCGGCATCAACAGCCGCCGCTTGCGACCTGCCTTTTCCAGCGCCGCAAGCTGGTCGCGATAGGGTTTGAATCGATCCATGGCCGGACCGTTAGCAGTCAGGGGGCGTCGGTGACCAGAGGCAATGCAAACTGCCGTTCATCGAGCGTTTCTATTGCCCGGTCGGCAAAGGGCAGGGGAAAGCAGACCGGCTGTTCCTTCAGACCAATGATCGCTTCGGCCGGTCCGCCGACACAGGCCTCGATCGCCGGGTCATGCGCCGCCATGCCGCCGGTCAGGGCGCCGAAGGCGGGCAGGATCAGATGCCGCGGTCCGCGGACAAAGCAGCGCCGGGAAACATGGCGGCCGCGCACCGCGACGCGCATCTTGGGATGATAATGGCCCGATATTTCCGGCAAGCGGGTGCTTGGGGAAGCCTGGTGGCGGAGGGCAATGCCCTCGCCCGTCCATTCGTCGACCACCGATCCGCCCCACAGGCCAGAGACATCGCGGTCGTGATTGCCGGTGATCCAGATCCAGTCCAGTGCTGCGGTCATTCCGGCGAGTCGTCTGGCCGCTGCCGGTTCCAGCCGCGCCTCGCCGCCATCGTCATGATAATTGTCGCCGAGACAGAAGACCGTGGTTGCGCCGGTATCGCGGACCAGCCCGGCCAGTTCCTCCAGCGTCGCGTGGCTGTCATAGGGCGGCAGCATCTGGCCCTGCCGCGCATAGAAACTGGCCTTTTCCAGATGCAGATCCGCCACCAGCAGCGCATTTTTTGCCGGCCAGTGGAGTGCCGCCGGAGCGACGATATCAAAGCGGTGACAAGCGAACAGAAGGGGAACCATGCTGTCGCTATGCGATGAACATTCTGGCGATGCAAGCCGCTCTATTGGAATTTCCCCGACAACCATCCTATATGCGCTGCCATGACCGAATCCGAATCTCCCGTAAAAGTCGCTGCACTCTATCATTTTGCTGTGGTCGAAGACCCTGCGGCGCTGCGCCTGCAAGTGCTCCCGCTGTGCGAAAGGCATGGCCTGAAGGGCACGATCCTGCTCGCTCCGGAAGGGATCAACGGCACCATCGCCGGCGCGCCCGATGCGATTGACCGAGTGATTGACGGGCTGCGGGCGCTGCCGCGCTTCGCCGATCTCGAGGTCAAATATTCCGAAGCCAGCGCGATGCCTTTTCTGCGGATGAAGGTCCGGCTGAAGAAAGAGATTGTCTCCATGGGCGTCGAGGGCGTCGATGCCGCGACCGAAAAGGGCCATTATGTCGATCCGGCGGAATGGAACAGTCTGATCGCTGACCCCGACACGATCGTGATCGACACCCGCAACGCCTATGAAGTGGCGATCGGTACGTTCGAAGGCGCGATCGACCCGAAAACCGAATCCTTCCGTGACTTTCCGGCCTGGTTCGACGATTTTTCAGAGAAATTGCGCCAGGATTCGGAGAAGAAACCGAAGATCGCGATGTTCTGCACCGGCGGCATCCGCTGCGAGAAAGCGACCGCCTATGTCAAGGCGCAAGGCTTTGACGATGTCCGCCATCTCAAGGGCGGCATCCTGAAATATCTTGAACATGTCCCCGAAACCGACAGCCTGTGGCAGGGCGACTGTTTCCTGTTCGACCAGAGAGTCGCCGTCGGCCACGGGCTGCGCGAAGCCGATTATGCGCAATGCTATGCCTGCCGGATGCCGCTCAATGCCGCCGACCGCGCCTCGCCGGACTATATTCCCGGGGAAGCCTGTCCGCATTGCATCGACCAGCGCACGGACGAGCAGCGCGCCCGCTATCGCGAACGCCAGCGCCAGGTCGAGAAGGCTGCGGAAGAAGGCAGGCAGCATCTGGGCACGGCATGACCGGTCTGGCCGACCTGCCGGTCCTGTACAGCTTCCGCCGCTGCCCCTATGCGATGCGCGCCCGTATGGCGCTGCTGGTCAGCGAGACTATCGTCCGGCTGCGCGAGGTCGTGCTGCGCGACAAGCCCGACGAGATGATTGCCGCCTCGCCCAAGGCCACGGTGCCGGTGCTGGTTCTGCCCGACGGCGAGGTCATTGATGAAAGCCTGGCGATCATGCGCTGGGCGCTGGGCCATAATGACCCGCAACACTGGTTGCAGGGAAGCGATGCCGAAGCGGCGCTGATCGCCGAAGCCGACGGCCCGTTCAAGCATCATCTCGACCGCTACAAATATCCGGTCCGCTATGACAATGTCGATCCGCTCGAGCATCGCGCCGGGGGCCAGGCCTTTCTTGAAAAACTCGATTCCCTGATTCAGAAGTCAGGCCAGCTGGCGGGAGAGTGGCCCACCCTGGCCGACCACGCGATATTTCCCTTTGTCCGGCAGTTTGCCAACAATGACCGCGACTGGTTTGACGGCTTACCTTTGCCAGCCTTGCAGCAATGGCTCGCCGACCATCTTGCCTCGCCGCTATTTGCAACAACCATGCAAAAATATCCGCAATGGCAAAGCGGAGAGGTCGAGCCCGAGTTTGGTCGTTAGGACCATGGGTAAGCGATAGAACAGAAAGATGGATCCCAGATTCTGGAACGATCCCTTTGCCGGATGGAGATCACCGGCAAACTATTTGGCGCGAAACTTCCAGACCTTCAGCGGACGATGTCCGCTGCCACGACCGCAAAGCGATTATTCGGGCTGATGTTGCGACCGTTCCCTCGGCCTTAAAGGGTCGGCAATATCACGGCACAAACTGGTCGCGGCATTGGCACGGCGCAGCAGCTGAAACTTGCCGTACTGTGCGTCATCCGTGAAGCCATCCCTCAAAGCTTGTTCGAAAGCCAGCTTCTCGGGGGGAGAAGGGTTTTCCATTGCTGGAAAAAACCTGCGATAGAATGAAGGGCTACTGATTGCGTTATTAAACACGACCCATTCAGCATTTTTCGTTACCTCAAGGCAGGTTTCAAGATATTGAGAGGGCGTCGAATATTGCGGAACCAATATATCAAAGCGGGCGGGGTGAGTTCGCTTGGCCAAAAATGGCAAGAGCGGATCATAGGGGTAAATGAAAACAGCATCGCTCGAAGGAACATGACTTAATCGTTCTAACAATTCGGCTGTTCCATGATCGTTCATTATTGTTATCGCGCCTGCTTGAGTTATTGTTTGCGGCTTAGATGCTGCATCAGCAGCCAACACGATTATCGGCGACGCGATCAACAGAAATGCAGCTATGCTTCCACCCGTTCGCAATGGGCCGGCTGTATCACTTAAGAAAATACCAATGAGCCCCGCAAACAACGGGAGAGCAAGAACGACACAAAAAGAGATATGAACAGCATCCGGTCGAGGAAAACAACTCAAAAATCCGGACAAGGCAAATAGACAACCAATGCTCCAGTATTTTTCACGCCATAATGTCCTTCCGCGGCGATATAATGCCAGAACGAGCAAACAAGCCATGGCGGGAAATACTCCGACAAGAACTATTTGCTGAATTGTCATAAAGGCACCAAAGGAAACACGCTGTATATTTGAATAATTATGTATCGCAAATAAAATGACCTGGTCAAATGCCTCGTCTATCGTGCCTTGGTACCACAAGAACAACAGGATGGCCGCAAGCAGCAATAAACCACTTGATATAAATTTGATTATATCTGTTAAGGACTTTTGCAGCAGCAGGCTTGTGAAGGCTGCAAGCACGATTATGGCCCCTCTGTGGGTGGTGACAAGGGTGGCTGCACTAGCGGCAAGGCCGGCGAGAATTGGCTGTCTGGATTTGCCATCAGCCGGCATAAGTGACCACATAGCTATCATTGAAAACATACTTGTGAACCAGTGATGGTTGATTTGTGTCCAGCCTCCTTGAGAGGCAGCAACCCATGAGAGGGTCAGAAGCATTGACAGCCCGGCACGCCCCGACAACGCCCGGCAGCAGGAGTAGGTGAATCCAGCCGTTATAGCGATTACAAGCACTGCTAGCGATCGCGCTGCAAATAAGGATGATCCAAACACTGAAAGCCAGGCACTTGTCAGCAGGAAACCTCCAGGCGGGTGAAATTCAAAAAAGTCGCGATATAAAATTTGCCCGTGTATCATACGGTCTGCGGCATGAAGCCATATTCCCTCGTCCCCCAGGCCCCAAACGGTACGGAGAAAAGGCAAGCAAAGCAAAGCCGCTAAAATAGATACAACAAAGCTCGAATGGCGATGCAAATGTCCCAACTGTCTGAGCGACCGCTTCATAAATATCCCAACGCTTTTTTGATCATGGCAGTCACCATGTTACCTCGTTCACAACAAAATAATTCAACGATATGGTGAGGTGACGGTTAAGGGCTAATAAAGCAATAATTTGTTATTTGGCATCGCAGTAATTTACGCTGTCATTGAGCGGGAGCCATGGCTCCCGTCAGGATTTTAGCTTTGGATAGAAGCAAATAGCAAGACCTTTGCTTCAATGGTATCGCGCTGCTCTCCGCCCTGATTCCGAAGCGATCCGGCTAGGACTTGAACCGTGTGCCAATCTGCTGATCGATATGAAGTCGCGCATTTTTGGGGGCCAGGAAATGAATCTTCCGATTGGGAAAGTCGATCGCGACCTGGTCGAATTGCCGCAGTACATCCATGCCGAGCAACAGCGTCGGCTTGTCGGCCAACCCAAATCGCTCAAACGGCGGTGGATCTGCAAAGGCTACCAGAAGCGTGGCAAAGCGGGCGCGGCCGATACGGAATTCCCGCAATCTGCCAAATTCCACGCCCAATGTCTCGCCGGTGACCGCGATCAGCAAATTGTCATCCCCGACCTCTTTTGCGCGTTTCAGCAATCTTTTGTGCAATATAGTGTTGGCGATCGAAACCTGCGCTCCCGTATCGACAATAACATTGACCTTGATCCCGGAAATCGTGGCATCCGTGAAAATCAGTTGGCAGGACCGGCGTTTGGCAGTCACGACGATTTCACGCGACTTCGGTCTGCTGCGCGCTGTCTCGGCATCTTCAATGACAATCTGGTTGGCAAGAAAATCAAATAATATGCGCTGGTCCTGCAAGCCATCGAGTCCCAATATCCCGTCGCCACCGATATGTCTTGCAGCCAGAACCGGCGAAATCAGGCCATTATAACTTTTCTGACCGAGGGTAAGGCTGGGCACATAGACCATGTCCACCATACTGGTGCCGGCAATGCTCATCAACTTGGCCGGCTCTTCGCCTTCCAGCGCCAATTGGTCGGCGATCCGGCGCGAGATCACCGTTCGTTCCGCGCCGGTATCAATGACAAAGGCAAAAGGTCCCTTGCCCTCGATGCTGACGGGAACGGTCATCCTTCTCGCGCGATCCTGGTCGATATCGACGATCTCGCCTTCAGGACCGACCCGGCTGCCCGGCTCCAGCGGCTGACCAAAGGGAAGGGGGTAAGCCATCGCCAGAACGGACGCCAGAACAGCGGGCATGCTGGTCAGAAATGCGGACATGGCCTCTCCCTTATTATTTTCCCGGGCCGCATCAGCATAGTTTGTTGTCCGGCAATTGCCAGACCCATATCATGGACCAACGTCCTGCCTCGACCAACGACCATCCTAAGCATCTTCCGGCAGCAGGAAATAGATTTTGCGATTGGCAAAGTCGATCGCCACCCGGTCGAACCGCCGCAAGGCATCCATGCCCAGAAACAGCGCCGGCGTCTTGCCCAGCCGCAAGGCCTTGAAGGGTGCGATATCGGCAAAGGCGATCGGGATGATGCCGAAGCGGGCGCGCCCGATCAGCAGCTCCTCGGCAATGCCATAATCGGCCGGCACCGAGCGGCCGGTGATATCGACCAGATTCATCTGTGTCATCGCCGATGATTTCAGCCGCAACCGCCTTTGCAGCGCCTTGTTGCCGATCGACAGTTCCCCGCCGGTATCGATGATGATGCTGGTTCTGACGCCGGCAATCGTCGCGTTGGTGAAGATCAACTGGCCGGAGCGACGTCTTGCCGTCACCACGATTTCGCGCAGCGACCGGCTTTTCAGCGGCTCGCTGATATCCTCGACCGAAATGGTGCGGCCCAGAAAATCGAACAGAATCCGCTGTCCCTGCAAACTGTCGAGACCGAGCACCCCGTCCGCCCCGATATGCTCGGACCGGAACGTCGGCGCAATCAGCCCGTCATAGCTGCGCTGGCCAAGGGTCAGGCTGGGCACAAAGACGGTCTGCACGACGGTGCTGCCGGCGAGCGCCACGATGGTTACTTGGTCCTCGATATCCAGTGCCAGCGCGCCAGCAATCTCCTTCGACACTATCGTTCGCTGCGATGCCGTATCGATGATGAAGGCATAGGGCCCGCCCTGGTCAATGCGAACGGAGACGGTCATCCGCTCAAGCCGGTCCCGATCTATCGCGATCCGCTCGGCGTCGGGCTGGATGAACTGGTCCGGCAGGCGATCGGCAATATGGGCTTCGGTTTCCGGTTTGACCGGGCCGGATGCGGCCAGGGACACCGCGAACAGTGACGCGCAGAGGGGATAGAGCATGGTCGAACAAGCCATGGCTTATCCTAGGCCAAAAACCATCTGCGTCCAGACAGGATGCAATCAGCTGGCTGGCCTAATCCGCGTGCATGGCCTCGTTGATCAGTGCTTCCGCCTCGATCAGCAGCGCGTCATCGGTCGCGCCCTGCGCCACATGCTCGCGCCCGATCATTACCAGCACCGGCACCGCCAGCGGGCTGACCCGGTCGAGTTCGACATGCACCATCGACCCGGCGGCGCGGTCGAGCAGGTCGCCGAGCCGCCCGACATCGGTCATCCGGGCCCGCGCGTCGGCCCAGGCTGCCTGCATCAGCAGATGGTCGGGCTCATATTTGCGCAGCACGTCGAAGATCAGGTCGGTCGAAAAAGTGACCTGCTTGCCGGTCTTGCGCTTCCCCGGATGCTGCCGCTCGACCAGGCCGCTGATCACCGCCACTTCGCGGAAAGCGCGCTTGAGCAGGTGCGATCCCTCGACCCAGTCGAAAAACTCGTCTTCCAGGATGTCGGCGCTGAACAAAGGCGCGGGATCGGTGACCGGCTCGACGCTGTAGCAGGCCAAAGCATAGTCATTGGCGACAAAACCGACCGGTTTCAGGCCGCGATCCTCCATCCGCCGGGTGAGCAGCATGCCAAGCGACTGGTGCGCATTCCAGCCCTCGAAGCTGTAGCAAATCATGTAATGGAGGTTTTTGTGCGGGAAGGTTTCCACCAGCAATTGGCCCGGCTCCGGCATCACCGAGCGATGGTCCTGCATCTCCAGCCATTCGCGGACATCGTCGGGAAAGCGCGCCCAGCCGGCGCGGTCGGTCAGAAAGCGGCGCACCCGGTTCGAAAGATGCGTGGTCAGCGGCAGCCTTGCTCCCATATAGCTGGGGATCATCGCGGCCTTCTTCGCCGCCCGGACGATGACATCGCTGCTGTCCATCTTGATCATTTCAAGGCTGAGACCGGCGAAGAAAAATGTGTCGCCGACCGACAGCATCGCGGCAAAGCCTTCCTCGACCTTGCCGAGGCTGCGGCCGTTCTTGAACCGCACCGTCATCATCGCGGCATCGACGATGATCCCGGCATTGAGCCGGTGCTGGGCGGCGAATTTCGGATGGGTCAGGCTCCACACGCCCCCGGCATCGCGGCGCAGGCGCTTGAACTTGTCATAGGCCTTCAGTGCATAGCCGCCATCGCGGGTGAAATTCAGCACCCGCTCGAACTGGTCTTTCGACAGGGCGCTGTAGGGCAGGGCGGACTGTACCTCGTCGAGCAGATCATCTTCCTGAAACGGCGCCGCGCAGGCGCAGCTCATCACATGCTGGGCCAGCACATCCAGCCCGCCGGCGCGAAACGGTTCGCCGTCGCGCCGGCCTTCGTTCACCGCATCCATCGCCGCCTGCGCCTCGAGATATTCGAACCGGTTGCCGGGCACCAGTAAAGCCTTCGACGACACATCCAGCCGGTGGTTGGCGCGGCCAATGCGCTGCAGCAGCCGCGACGATCCCTTTGGCGCGCCCATCTGGATCACGCAGTCGATATCGCCCCAGTCGACCCCGAGATCGAGCGACGCCGTACAGACCAGGGCCCGCATCTGGCCTGACGCCATGGCGTTTTCCACCTTCCGCCGTGCTTCCTTCGACAGGCTGCCGTGATGAATACCGATCGCCAGCGTCTCGTCGTTGATTTCCCACAGCTTCTGGAAGGTCAGCTCGGCGAGAAAGCGCGTGTTGCAGAAAATCAGCGTCATCCGGTTGCTGCGGATCTGCTGCATCACCTGCGGAATCGCATAGGCGCCAGCGTGGCCGGACCAGGGCACCCGTATCGGATCACCTTCCGGCGTTTCCGGCAGCATGATCGACAGATCGGCCGGCACGCCTTCCGCGCCGAGCACATGAGTCACCGTATCGATATCACCATAAGGCGCGAGCCAGGCGCGGAAGTCATCCGGCTCGGCCACCGTCGCCGACAGCGCTGCGCGGCGCATGTCCGGTGCGATTTTCTGCAGCCGCGCCAGCGACAGCGCCAGCAGGTCACCGCGCTTGCCGCTGGCAAAGGCGTGGACCTCGTCGATCACCACTCGCTTGAGTCCGGCAAACAGGGTGAAACTCTCCGGCTGGCTGAGCAGCAGGTTGAGCGATTCCGGCGTCGTCAGCAATATCTGCGGCGGCTTCACCCGCTGCCGCGCCTTGCGATTGGCCGGCGTGTCGCCGCTGCGCGTTTCGATCGTGATCGGCAGGCCCATTTCTTCGACCGGCGTCAGCAGATTACGCTGCACGTCAACCGCCAGCGCCTTGAGCGGCGAGATATAGAGCGTGTGCAAGCCATCAAACGCGGTGTTTTCAACAAGTTCAACCAGTGTCGGCAGAAAGCCGGCCAGCGTTTTCCCCGCTCCCGTCGGTGCCGTCAGCAGGGCATGCCGTCCCGCCCGGGCGACCGCCAGCATCTGCAATTGATGATCGCGCACCGCCCAGCTACGCGTGGCAAACCAGTCGGTCAGCAGTTTGGGAACTACGAGCTCAGTCACACCATATCTTTAGTCGATCATCTTATCAGATCAGCAGAAGAGTTTTCATATTCTTGCGTCTCAATCTTATATCGTTCGGCAATATCGGGATCGGTTTCACAGTCTACATATGCATCAATGTCTTGGTCCCAGATCCTGTCGAGGGTCAGTGAAAGGCCTTTTTCATCCCGATTTGCATCCAGCCTGTCGTCGAAAAGAAGGAAATGTTGAATTTTGGCCCGACATAAAGACCGAACAATTCGAATAAAATTATCGAAAGTTGCTTCGTTCGATGTCTTCACCCAGAGTTGATAATCTGGGCTATCCACATTCGGGACGGTTAAGTGAACCAATTTTTTTAGCTGATCGATTTCATTGCCGTTCAAGAGCCATTGTCCTGTTGGGGATAGCTCCACCAGCGGTAGGTCCTTTGACGTGTGCCCCGTTTCGAGCACCAAGCCCCCTTGTGTCGGCACGGAATCTGTAAAAACTTCAGGCTTGGGAGGTTGATCCCGAAATATAATAAGTCCGACATTCCAAGCGATCAACAAGCCTGCTGTCAGAAGCAAAATCTGCCGCCGCCTAGGCATCTTCATGCTGGGTTCCAGCTAGACGGAAGAATTGCATGGGTCATTGTTTCAACTCCGCCATCAGCCCGAACAGCTGTACGACATCCGGCGGCGAAGGATCACCGGCATATTCCCGGTAGAGTGTCGAGACGTTGACCGCGATCCGTTCGCTGTCGCCCCAGCTGGAAAAATCCCCCAGCCTGATATCATGGGCGGCGTCGCGGACGCACAGGCCGGCGTCGAACCGCTTGCGCGCTTCCTGGTCGATATAGCGCAGATAATCCTGCACCCGCCGGACGCCATGCACATCGGTGATCGGGCCGTGGCCCGGCACGATCGTCTCGGCCTGGAGATCGATAATCATATCGCAGGCGGCGATCCAGTTGGCGACCGGCCCGGCCCACATGATCGGCGTGCCTTCGATGAACAATATGTCGCCGGTGAAGACGGTCCTGTCGCCCGGGACATGGACCAGCACGTCCCCTGCGGTATGCGCCGGTCCGACCTCGATCAGATCGACTTTCTTGTCGCCGACCGTCAGGCTGTGTCGGCCGCTGAAGGTCTGGGTAGGCAGTTTCTCCTCGACATCGGTGAAATCGAAACTGCCGAAAATATCGACCAGATATTGCCCGGCCGGACCCATCGCCCGCGCCTGCGCCATGATTGCGGCGAGCTGGCTGGCCGGCAGTTCCGACATTTCCCGCGCGCTGGCTTCGGAGGCGATGACCTCGGCATGGGCGCAGCAGCCATTGCCATGGGTATGGTCGCCATTGGCATGGGTGTTGACAATGACCCCGATATCGTCCGCTGCCACCCCGGCCGCATCCGCCATCACGCCCAGCATCTCGCGGGTCAGGCTGGCATCGAACAGGGTATCGACGAGCAGCGATTCGCCGCCATCGGTGATCAGGCCGGCATTGGACCAGCCCCAGCCGCCATCGGGCTGCAGATAGGCGTAAAGCCCGAAGCCGGTTTCAACCAGACCCTTTTCAAACGGAATTGCCATCACCTCTTCTCCCGCATCATGCCCCATATGCGACATATCGTCGCAACTTTCCAATGATTCAAACGTAAGTGGCTCGATAATGGCGACACGGCGATCCTTGCCGACCGTAAATTATTCTCGTATCTGGCGGGTGGGGCAATTTCATCGCGACCGCAGCGGCGAATCCAATAAGAGCGACATATTATGGACAATCGGGGAACGTCGAAAAGCCGCATCGAATGGGGGTTCATCCTCACTTTGCTGGTGGTTATTTCGTTCGCCTTCGCGCTCATTATCGAGCCATTTTTCGGTGCCATCGTCTGGGCCGTGGTCGTCGCCGTGCTGTTCCGCCCGGTCTATGATCGCCTGCTGGGCGCATTCCCGGGACGGACCAATCTGGTAACGGTGACCACTCTGGTCCTGATCCTGTTGCTGGTCATCGTCCCCGCGATTCTGCTTGGCTTTGCGATGGTGCAGGAAGCGACGGGCATCTACCAGCGAATCCAGGCCGGTGATATCGATTTCGACGCGGTCTTCGGGCGATTTGAAAGATCCTTGCCGCACTGGATGCAGGTTCAGCTCGCAGCCTATGGCTATGGCGATTTTGCCAGCATCAGGGCAGAGGTCGAACAATATGTTTCCGCCATCCTCGAATTCCTGCTCGGTCAGATACTCAGCGTCGGGCAGGGGGCCTTCCAGTTCATGCTGGGTCTGGGCGTGATGCTCTATCTCACATTCTTCCTGTTGCGCGACGGTCCGGCGCTTAACGACCGTATCGGCGAGATGATTCCGCTCGAGGAATCGAAGCGTCACATTCTGATGGAACGCTTTCTCGCTGTGATCCGGGCGACGATCAAGGGCAGCCTAGTCATCGCGGTCATCCAGGGCACACTGGGCGGACTGGTCTTCTGGGCGCTCGATATCCGCGGTGCGCTGCTGTGGGGCGTGGTGATGGGCGTATCATCGCTGATCCCGGCAATCGGTACGGGCTTTATCTGGGTTCCGGTCGCACTCTATCTGCTCGTCACGGGCGATGTCACACAGGGAGTCATATTGATCCTGTGCGGCGTGTTCGTGATCAGCATGGTCGACAATGTGGTGCGCCCGATTCTGGTCGGGCGGGACACAAGGATGCCCGACTATGTGGTGCTGATCACTACGCTGGGCGGGCTGCAATTGTTCGGTATCAACGGCATCATCATCGGTCCGCTGGTGGCGGCGCTGTTCATCGCCATCTGGAGCATTTTTTCCGATATGCACGATGTGCATGAACCGGAAAGAGCCAGCGACTAGCCGCCTAGCGGCTCGCTTCATCTGCCATCGCGATCATCGATCGGGCGTGGCGCAGGGCCACCGCGCGATGGTCATGACCATAGCCGCCACCCAAAGCGCTGGCGACGGCAATGCCCCGGTCCCGGGCCCGGCGGATGACCATCCGCTCGCGCCGTTCCAGACCGGCATCCGTTAGCGCGAGCCGCCCCAGCCGGTCATCGACATGCGGATCGACGCCCGCCTGGTAGAGCAGCAGGTCCGGTTCGAAGCCTGGCAGAATTTCGTGCAAGGCCTCGTCCAGAATAGCAAGATAGGCGTCATCTTCGATACCGTCGGGCAGCGCGATATCACGGCTGGAACGCGCCTTGCGGGTCGGGAAATTGCGCTCGTTATGGATCGACAGGGTGAACACATCCTCGCGCCCGGCCAGCAAGACCGCAGTCCCGTCGCCCTGATGCACATCGAGATCGACGATCAGGATCTTGCGCGCATCGTCCTGGGCCAGCAGCCGGTTGGCGGTGATCGCGAGATCGTTGAACACGCAATAGCCGGCCCCGGTGTCGGCGAGAGCATGATGGCTGCCGCCGGCGCTGTTCGCGGCATAGCCGTGCTGCAGCGCCAGCCGCGCGGCCAGCCAGGTTCCGCCCGATGTATAGCAGACGCGGTTGGCAATCGCGGCGGACACCGGAAAGCCGATGCGGCGTTCTATCGTTCGGGGGACGGTCGCGGTCAGCACCTGCTCGACATAGTCGGGATCATGTACCGCCTCGATCCAGTGACGCTCCATCGGTGTCGGCTCGTATGCGATATGCCGGGGCGCATGGTCGCGAATCGCCTCCATCACCAGCTGATATTTGTCGAACACAAAGCTGCCGCTGGCCGGGCGCGGCGCGACATAATCGGCATGGTGGACGATATGGAGCATGATGGTGCGGAGTCAGGCCCCGCGGATCAGCTGTCCGGGCCGGGCGCCGGTCGACTGGTCGAACCGGCGGATGATTTCCCCCGACACGATGGTGGCATCATAGCCGGTTGCCCGCTGGTGCAGCCTTTGTCCGCCCGCGGGCAGATCCCGGACAATCTCCGGCAGATGCAGTTCCAGCCGATCCATGTCGATGACATTGATATCGGCCTTGGCCCCGGCGTGGAGCAGGCCGCGCCGGTTCAGGCCTACGGCGCAGGCTGCCTTGTGCGACAGCATATGCACCGCTTCGGCGAGGTCGAACCGGTAGCCATTGGCTTTCTGCACATATTGCTTGAGCAGATAGGTCGAATAGCTGGCATCGCAGATCGCGCCATAATGGGCACCGCCGTCGCCAAGACCGGGGATGCAGTGCGAATGGCTCAGCATCTCGTGGGCGCTGGCCAGCGTGCCATTTTCATAATTGCCCAGCGCGGCGAGGAACAGGCCCTTGCCATTGGTATCGAGCAACCGGTCATAGGCGATTTCCTGAGGCGTGCAGCCTTTTGTGGCGGCCTGACCGGCCATGCTCATTGCTTTAGGGGGCGCATAATCCGGCGGATCATCCAGCGGGAACAGCCAGTTCCAGTCGCGGGCCAGGGCGTTGAACGGATGGCCGGGCTCGAATTCCTCGGCGAGCAGCGCCGCGCGCATTCCCGGATCGCGCATTGCCGCGACCTGCTGTTCCACGGGCAGGTCCGCGATCTTCGCCCAGCTCGGGCAGAGGATGAACGGGTGGACGGTCAGTTCCAGCCCGGCGATCAGCCCGATCGGACGCGGCATGATCTGCGCGGTGGCCTTGCCGCCGCTGGCATTGGTGCGGTCCAGCATCTCCAGCACCCGGCGCCAGCGCGGCGGGCCGTCATTGCCTGAGGCAAGGGTGAAGGTCGCGGGTCGGCCGGAGCTTTCCACCACTCGCTCGATCACCTGATATTCCTTGTCCCAGCCGACAAAGGCATCGAGCACGACCTGAAAGGTGCCGGACCCGGCATCCGCCATGCCGCCACAAATCGCTTCCAGTTCGGCGATATCCGCCTCGAAGGTCGGGATACTGCCGCCGTCGGCGGTCTTGTGGATCGACAGGCGTGAGGTGGCAAAGCCGATCGCCCCCGCTTCCATCGCTTCGCGGCACAGCTTGCGCATCACCGCCAGATCCTCATCATTGGCGGGTTCGCGCGCGGCGCCGCGCGCGCCCATCGCATAGACCCGCAGCGGCGAGTGCGGCAGATAGGCGGCTATATCGATATCGCGTTTGCCGCTGGCGACCACGTCAAGATATTCCGGAAAAGTCTCCCAGTTCCACGGCAGACCATCGGCCATGACCACGCCGGGAATATCCTCGACGCCCTCCATGACATTGATCAGCATCTCGTGATCGGTCTTGCGGCAGGGCGCAAAGCCGACGCCGCAATTGCCCATGATCGCGGTGGTCACGCCGTGCGACGAGGACGGGCTGAGCTCCTCGGCCCAGATCGACTGGCCGTCATAATGGGTATGAACATCGACAAAGCCGGGCGTGACGATTCTGCCGGATGCATCAATTTCCTCGCGGCCCTTGCCGGAAATTTTGCCGATCGCGACGATGGTGCCGTCACTGATCGCGATATCGCCATCGAACAGCTCGCCGCCGCTCCCGTCGGCGATGGTCCCGCCGCGGATCACAAGATCATGGTGACTCATATGCATTGCCTCTCATGCGTTGATCCAGTGTACGACGCTGCCGATCAGCGAGCCAAGTACAAAAATATAGATGGGGGCATGCTGGCATAGAGCCATCGCAGCCGTTTCTCCGGTGCCTTGTGATAGCCCAGCGCATAGCCGACGCGCATGAACGGCCAGGTCAGGCCGATGGCTGCGGCCCAATAGGGGCTGACAACATAGGCGAACAGCCACAGACCGGGCAGGAACAGCACCAGATGCTCCAGCGTGTTCTGATGCGCCCGGACATGGCGTTCATATTCGGGAGGACCGCTGTGCGACGGCACCGCAATCTTGAACCGCCCGCGCGCCAGCCCCGCCATCAGCAGGGTGAAATAATAGGCCAGCAAGGCGAGGGCGCTGACAAAGGTGACGTAGATATAAGGGTCCATGACCGCTGCGGTTTCTCTCTTCTGAACCGGCGATCATAGGCGGCACCTTTCCTGTGGCCATACTGCAAATGGATAAGGTTGCGTTCTACCGATCGGAATTTTGCTTAGGGAATTTGTAAAAGAAACTCGCCGGTTTTATGAAATCGAAAATCGAATTGTTCTAAAATATCCATACCCAAGATTGCATCAAAATATTCGTTATCAGCGATGTTGATCACTTCACACGGGGTTTCCATAGCATAGTATGAAACATCATTGTCACCGCCATCCGGTCGTTCGATTTCGCAAACGAATCCCAAGTTTATAAAATACAGCCGGTGCAATTGCTGGTTATGGACGTTTTGGATGGCTCTTTTACCATGGCTCGATAGATTTTCGATCGCTATCGTGCTCCTTGAGAGGCATGTTCTCTGTGCACCGGTGTCAATTAGTGCACGATATCGATTAACTGGAAAAGCTGTGGCGGCGTCTTGTGATTGCAGGTTTCGGGCCGATGGCACAAACTTTTGAAGGCCTATTTCAACAATAGCCTGCCTGCGCTCAAGCTTGCAACGCACCACCCGCATAAGAATAGAATCCCAAATTTTCGACGTCGCGAGTCACTTCTTGGATCGAATAACCGCCATCCCCATATTTCGACAAGCCTTCGGTAATGGCGTCAATTGCATTGTCGAAAAAGGAAATGACTTTTTGTTTGTGCATCAAAGCATACTGACCTGCATGATTTCTCAACAAACTGGGCAGTTGGCTTCTGAAGGCGTAATAGTTGAGATCGATTTCCGTTTCATCAGCCGATGTCATAGCACACCTCTTGCCCCACTGGATTGTGTGTCAATGGCACGCTGCTGCGATGAATGGTAGTATAATTGCGACAAAACGATTCCTGTGTGAGATGATTCACGGTTTCGACCCCGTCTCCGTACGGCGTTGTCGGATAATCAGTGCCCCGCCTGCTCGCCTCGTTCCAGCCCGGAGAGCGCCAATTGCTCGTCGATCTGGGCCATCAGCCGGTCAAGACCATCCTGCGACTTGGCCTCGGCCCGGGCGACCAGCACATCTTGGGTATTGCTGGCGCGCAGCAGCCACCAGCCGTCTTCGGTATTGACCCGGGCGCCGTCGGTGTCGTTGACCTGCGCGCCGCTCGCCGACAGCCGCGCCAGCACTTCGTCGATCACCGCGAACTTGCGGCTCTCGTCGACCTGGAAGCGCATTTCCGGGGTGTTGATCATCTCGACCATGTCGCTGCGCAACTGGGTCACGCTCTTGCCGATATTGGTGGCCGCCTGGATCAGGCGCACCGCAGCATAGGGCGCGTCGTCGAAGCCATAATAGTCATGCTTGAAAAAGATATGGCCGCTCATTTCGCCGGCCAGCGGCGAACCGGTTTCCTTCATCTTCGACTTGATCAGGCTGTGCCCGGTCTTCCACATCAGCGGCTTGCCGCCGAGTTCCGCGATCCGGTCATAGAGCGCCTGCGATGCCTTGACGTCGGCGATGATCGTTGCGCCGGGCTCGCTCTTCAGCACATCCTCGGCATAGATTTGCAGCAGCTGGTCGCCCCAGATCACGCGGCCCTCGCCGTCGATCGCGCCGATGCGGTCGCCGTCGCCGTCAAAGGCCACGCCGAAATCTAGGCCTTTCTCGGCGACCAGCGCCTTCAGGTCGGCGAGATTCTTTTCCTCGGTCGGATCGGGATGATGGTTGGGGAAGGTGCCGTCCACTTCGGTGTAGAGCAGATGATGCTCTCCGGCCCCCCGCTCGGCGAGCAGGGTGGTCAGTTTCTCGATCACCGGGCCCGCTGCCCCATTGCCGCAATCCCAGGCGATCTTGAAAGCACCGCCGGTGAAATTTTTCAGCAGGCGGGCGACATATTCATCTTCAATATCGACCCGCTCCTGCGTGCCGCTTCCCTGAGCCCAGTCTCCGCTCTCTGCCATGGTGCCGAGTTTCAGAATATCCGCGCCAAAAAACGGCCGGCCCTGGAACACCATCTTGAAGCCGTTATAATTGGCGGGATTGTGGCTGCCGGTGATCATGATGCCGCCCTGGACCTGATTCAGTACAGATTCGGCATAATAAAGCATCGGAGTGGGGCCCATTCCGACAGAAATGGCATTGATTCCGGCATCATTGAGACCCCGGATAAGCGCCGCTTCCAGCATCGGCGAACTGGTCCGCCCATCATATCCGGTAGCAACCGCCGTGCCGCCATCGCGTGCAATCAGCGTCCCGAAACCGCGACCAATCGCATAAGCGTCATCCTCGCCCAGCGTTTCTCCGACAATCCCGCGAATGTCATATTCGCGTAGCGAGGTGGAATGGAAATTATGGGCGGTTGGAGCAGTCATGTGGGGGTCTCCGGCTAGTTGGAATGGCGACCCTGTCTAGAAGGACAATATCGGAAAATCCAGCGTTACGAATGAACTGCGACAGGTTGGTTACCGCTTGCGAGATGCTTCCAATTCTTCCAATAATATGTCGCGCGCCCGGTTGATCATCTTCGCCAGCTGCTCGTCTCCACCATTGTCGGGATGATGTTCCTCTAGCCGTTTCTTCCAGGCCGCGTTGATCTCCATAAAGCCGGCGTCATCGCTCACGCCGAGCAGCGATCGTGCCCGGTCCAGTTCGAAACTGCGCGGTTTGCGCTTCGGCTCCTCGCTGTCGCGCGCGGGTATCAATATCCGCCAGCCGCTCAGAAAGGCTGCGCCCGCAAGCATGGCGCCGCCCATGATCCACCCGCCGCTGCGCAGAAAATTGGCGCCGACCAGAGCGATGACCAGCGCCAGCCACTGATTGGAGGTCATTGTCTTCGCCTTGCCCGATAATATCAGCCAGGCCAGGATTGCGCCGCCGAAAATGAGCAAGGGCAGCATCGGTTAGGCCCCGAGCTTCGGTGTGCCGAGACCATTCTCGCCGCTCGCAGACGTGGTCGGGGCGGGTTGCGGCAGAGCCAGATGCTTGATCAGTTCGCGCAGTTCCTGGCGTGCCGCCAGATGGCTTGTGGCAAGCCGGCCAAGATGACCCTTGTCTAACATGGTGAGGCCGGAAGGGAACAGCTCCCGGTAAATGACGCGTTCGCTGAGGCCCGGAATGATCCGGAATCCGACGCGCTGGGACAGTTCCGCCAGCGCGGCCACAATCCGCTTCATATTATGCGCCTCGACATATTGGGTCCGGTTCCTGAGAAGGACCCAGTCGATCGTGGCGCCGTCGGCCTTCGCCCGTGCCTTGCGCGCGTCCCAGATCAGTTCGGCGTAAAAGCTCAGTTTGCGGACCTTGTAGGTTTCCGGATCGACCTGCCCGATCAGATCGAAATCGACAAAACTGTCATTGATCGGCGTCACCAGCGTGTTCGCCCGGGTTGCGACAAAGCGGGCGAATTTGTCGTCGCGACCCGGTGTATCATAGAGCAGAAAATCGGCGCCGTGACTCATCCGTTCGATCAGCTGCTCGAGCCGCGCGAGATTGTCGTCCTCGAACACGCTATAAGCCGGCTGCGGAATTTCGATATTCAGCCGCTTCATCGTCGCATCGCGATTTTCCAGATAGCGATAGGAAGTGCGTTGCCGCGGATCGAGATCGATGAGCGCGACCTTGTGTCCCTGATAGGCGAGCGCCACCGCAACATGCACGGCGGTGGTAGACTTGCCGGTTCCGCCCTTTTCATTGGCGAAGACGATATGATGCGTATTCTTGGTCACGTTTTGAGCGATATCCCTGTTCTTGGCCCTTGCGAAGGACGACCCCCATAGCTTAGACGAGCCACAGGGCAAAATCTAAACGCAAAGAGTGATGCATGCAAATTGTTCGACAGCTCGACCCGTTGCGGGACGCCTTGGCGGAACTTCGCAAGCCGGGTTTGAAAATCGGGCTGGTTCCCACGATGGGAGCGCTGCACGCAGGCCATATGCGTCTGGTCGAAGTGGCGAGAGAGCATTGCGACGCGGTGGTGGCATCGATCTTTGTCAATCCCACCCAGTTTGGCGAGGGTGAGGATCTGGATGCCTATCCGCGCCAGGAAGCTGCCGACGCCGCGCTGCTGGAAGCAGCCGGGGTGGAATTGCTGTGGGCCCCGACGGCGAACCAGATGTATCCGTCCGGCTATGCCACCAGCGTGAGCGTCAGCGGGATCAGCGACGGCCTGTGCGGTGCAGCCCGGCCCGGCCATTTTGACGGGGTCGCCACCGTGGTGGCGAAACTGTTCAACCAGACTCGTCCCGATGCGGCTTTTTTTGGAGAGAAGGACTATCAGCAGCTCGCGGTCATCCGGCAAATGGCGCGCGACCTTGATTTTACCCATGATATCGTTGGCGTGCCTACGGTTCGTGACCCGGATGGCCTCGCGCTGTCGTCGCGCAATGCTTATCTCACCGAACAGCAGCGAGCCGATGCGGTCGCGCTTCCGGAAACGATGCGGGAAGCGGCGGGCGCTATCGCGGCCGGCGGGGATGTGGCGACGATATTGGCAGAGGGAAGGGCCCGGATGCTTGCCGCCGGATTCCACAAGATTGACTATCTCGAATTGCGCGACGCCGATACGCTGCTGGCCCTGGATAAATTTAACCAGCCGGCCCGCCTTTTTGCCGCCGCCCATATCGGCCGCACCCGGTTGATCGATAATATCCCGCTTTCCTAAGGCTGAAACTTGATAGCGTTAACCAGAAAAGCGGGGAAATTTGCCTGATTTCCCCGACTTTTAAAGCCGAAAGGCGAATCTCGCGCGATTCTCGTTAACCATTTCTTTAGGAGATTGCGGTGAATGTTCACCTGTCGTCGCACATCGCGGCACGGAAACAGGGACTGAACATTATGGGCAACAGCATGAAAAGCGCCGCCTTTCTGATCGAAAGCCGCCTCGCAGAGGCAGCGCGAGGCAGCAACAATGCATATTTTGATCTGGGCGTGATCTACTCCACCGGATCGAGCGGCATCGATGTCGATCTGATCGAAGCGCACAAATGGTTCAATCTGGCGGCCTTGTCCGGGCATGACGAGAGCAAGATTTGCCGGGCGGAAATTTCTCTGGAAATGACGGCGCGCGAAATTGCCGAAGCCCAGCGGGAAGCGCGCAACTGGCTACAGCAGACCAGCCGCCGCGCAGCCTGAGTCTCAGGCCAACTTTTTGAACGGCCCCATCTCGGCCAGAAATTCGATATCGGCAGCAACCGCCCGGCGTTCGCGGTCCAGATAGTCCGAGATCGCTGCGCGAAATCCGGGATCAACGATATAATGCGCCGACCAGGTCGGCACCGGCTGATAGCCCCGTGCCAGTTTGTGGCTGCCCTGCGCCCCCGCCTCGACCGTCTTCAGCCCGCGCGCAATGGCCGCATCAATGGCCTGATAATAGCAGATCTCGAAATGCAGGAACGGGATATTGCGCGTGCAACCCCAGTAACGCCCGTACAGCGTGTCCGCCCCAATGACATTGAGCGCACCTGCAACCGGAACGCCGTCCTGCATGGCGAAGATGAGCAGCAATTTGTCCGCCATTTTCTGTTGCAACAGATCAAAGGCGCTGCGCGTGAGATAGGGCTGACCCCATTTGCGCATTCCGGTGTCCTGATAAAATTCCCAGAAATAATCCCAATGTTCCGGCTGGATATCTTCGCCGGACAGGTGAACAATATCCACCGCTTCCTGGGCCTTGCTTCGTTCCTTGCGGATTGCCTTGCGTTTCCGGGACGACAGGGCGGCGAGAAAATCGTCAAAACTGGCATAGCCATCGTTCTGCCAGTGGAACTGGCTGTCGGTCCGGATCATCCACCCGGCTTCGCGGAAATGGGGCAACTGGTCTTCGCTGACAAAAGTCGTGTGCACCGATGAAATGCCGTTATTCTGCGCCAGTTGTTCTGCCGCACGCAACAGGGGGACGGCAAGCGTCTCGTCACGCAGCAGCAGGCGCGGGCCCGGCACCGGTGAAAAGGGCGCGGCAATCTGGATCTTGGGATAATATTGGCCACCGGCATTCTCAAACGCATGCGCCCATTGCTGGTCGAATATATATTCGCCCTGGCTGTGGGACTTCAGATAGCTCGGGAGACAGGCGGCAATTGTTCCGTCCTTGTCTTCAATGACGATAGGAAGGGATTTCCAGCCGGTACCCGGACCAACGCTGCCGGATTCCTCCATCGCCGAAAGAAAGCCGTGGGAGACAAAGGGATTGGCCTTGCCCGCGCAGGCATCCCACTGGTCTGCGGGCAGGCTGGCGATATCATCGGCAACACGGGCCAGAATTTCTGTGGGGGCAGCGGGAGAATCAGACATCGACTTCCATGCTATCAGCTCTGGGGTATCTCATAAACCGGTTCGTCCGCGTAGCGGAAGGCGGTTTGCTCCTGTTCTGTCGTACGGACCGTCCAGGTCATCACCGGCAGGCCCCGTGCCCGCTGCGAGGCGGCAAAGCGCGAGGGCAGATCGCGGATATCATAGGCCAGAAAATCCGGCTTCGCTATCCAGATATTGCGGTGGCGGGCGATCCGGCCGCGCCAGTTCTTGCCATGTTCTTCGGTGACCACCAGGCCGCGCACAATATGGTCTGCATTGCTGCGAAACCAGGCGCTCACCAGCGGATTGAAAGACATGATGGCGGCTCTGCCACCATAGCCTTCCAGCGCCCGGCGTACCGACAGGCACAGCGGGCCGACGCGCCGGTTGCGGGATTTGAGTTCGATCAGCACCGGAACCCGTCCGGCAATCTGCTCGAGGGTCTCGCGCAAGCGCGGAATCTTTCCGTGCCCATCCCGCAAGTTGATCTGGTCGATATCTTCCGAGCGCAAATTGCCGATCGGTCCAGAGCGCTCGGTCAGGCGGTCCAGTTCATAGTCATGAAAAACAAAGGCGCGGCCATCTTCTGCTGCCTGGACGTCGCATTCAATGCCGTGACCCAGCTTGATCGCGGCTTCAAAGGCGGCAGGGCTGTTCTCCAGTACGCCATGGCCATGCAGCCCGCGATGGGCATAGGGCTGGCCCTTCAAAAATGCCACACGACCGGGTGCCGGTGCCGGCGCCAAAATATTGTCGAGCAGCGTCCCGATCACTCGGATTTCAGGGCAATGATGGCGTCGACCTCGACCGCGACGCCGAGTGGCAGAGAGGCCACTCCGACAGCGCTGCGAGCGTGCAGGCCGGCAGCCCCGAAAATCACTTCCATCATGTCGGAACAGCCATTGGCGACCTTCGGGTGGTCGGTATAGTCGGCGGTGCTGTTGACGAAAACGCCCAGTTTTACAATCCGGTCGACGCGGTCCAGCGACCCCGTTGCCTTCTTGATCTGGGCAGCAATCATCAGCGCACAGGCCTTTGCTGCCTCTTGTCCTTCAGCCAGCGACATATCATCACCCAGCCGTCCGGTGATCAGCTTGCCGTCGCTCATCGAGACCTGACCGCTGATATGCAGCAAGCCGTTGACCTCCACGGCCGGCACATAGGAGGCAACGGGAGCAGCCGGTGTCGGCAATTCAATGCCCTTGGCTGTCAGGGCTTGTTCAATATGATCTGTCATTGGATAAAACTCTCACGCATGGTTGGCAGGGTCAAGCTCTTGCGAAGACAGGTCCATCGCCGGAGCCGGTTGGGCATTGTCAAACTTGTCCGATATCCAGGTCACGGCTTCGTGCCAGGAGTCGATGCGCACGTGCGCCGCCGGATTGGTCTCGATATGTTTGGCCATGATCGGTTCGCCGACCATCTGCAGACGCCACACATCGGGCGCATGCTTGGCAACGCTGCCATGCTGGTGGCCCAGATCGTCGACAAAGACGGTGACGGAAGGATCAAATTCGGCGAGAATGCTGGTCAGCAGCTCGCCCTTGCCGCCCTGATTGGTATAGACGGGAAAATCGATGCCCACGGCCCTGAGCTGTTCCGCTCGCGCTTCCCGGCGATCGTCCAGCAGATTGGTCAGGATTACCACATCGGCCAATTCGCCGAGCAGATTGATCGATTCGACCGCTCCGGCGATCGCGCCCTGCCGGTGCATTTCGCTGTCGAAAAATTCCTTCAGCATCGGCCAGATCTGCTCCGGCAGCACCTGTGTGCCGTCATGCTTGTGGCGCAGGGCATTGGCAAAATCGCTGCCATTTTCCAGATCGAAATGAATATGCTTGTCGCTGTCCAGCCACTGCTGGAACGGCACGACCATATGCAGCAGAACTTCATCGCAGTCGCTGATCAGAAGCGGCCTTTTAGTCATGAAAATCTCCGGGGGAATTGAGATGATGGGCGGCAGCGGCCAGTTTGGCTGGCGGGACACCGATAGCCTCGGCGCAGGCAAGCAGATCGGGTTCATGATTGGCAAGAAAGCCGAGCAGGGATGCCAGCATCGTCGGGTCGTCGAGGCCGGATCTGAGTTCGCGCGGATCCAGTCCGGTAAGCGCAAGCAGCCGCTCCGCCCGGTCCTGATCCTGCAGCACCCAGCCGAGCGCCTGCAAGGCGATGATTTCGCTGTCGGGTCCTAGATTGGGATTTGTTTCCATTACTGCTTTCGCCTAATGGTTCGGCTGCAAGTTTGAAAGGGCAAATCCGGTCGTGGCAAAAAGAGTATTGGTGGTTGAGGACAATGAACTGAACCTCAAACTATTCTGCGATCTGCTTCGGGCCCATGGTTTTGTGGTGGAGCCGGTCAGTGACGGTCGGGAAGTGCTCGAAAAGGCACGCAGCTTCGTGCCAAATCTGATTGTCATGGATATCCAGCTGCCGCATGTCAGCGGACTGGAACTGATCGAGCAGATCAAGAAAGACGGCCAGCTCAAGATCATTCCGATCATGGCCGTGACCGCTTATGCCGGCAAGGGGGACGAAGACCGGATATTGAGTGCCGGGGCAGAGGCTTATGTTTCAAAGCCGATATCGGTCGCAAAATTCATCGAATCGGTGCAGCAGGTGCTGCACCGCTAAAGCTGGGCCAAAAGCTGCTTATTTGATTTTGGCTTCTTTGAATTCGACATGCTTGCGAACGACCGGATCATATTTGCGCTGCACCATCTTTTCGGTGAGATTGCGCGGGTTCTTGCGGGTTACGTAGAAAAATCCCGTGTCCGCCGTGCTGACGAGTCTGATCTTTACATTGGCTGGTTTCGCCATGGTGCATTCCTTAAGGCCGAAGCTGAAATAAAAACAGCGACGCAATCGGGCGCCGCATTCGTTCGCCGGGCTAATGGTGAAAATGCCAGCGGATGTCAAGAAAAAGCCGCTTTGCGATGAGGCGCGTCAAAACGGGAGGAATTTATCACTTCTTAACCATGTTTTTGCATGGTGGCATCGCAGCGGGAGACAATTTGCGATGAATCATGACCAGAATCTGTTCGTTCAGACCGAAATGCGGAGCCTGCTCGACAATTTGCCGGCGGAATTGGCCAGTGAGCATCCCCTGCAGTTTCTGATGCACCTCGATCATATCCGGCAACGGGCAACGCAATATCGCCTGTCCGCTCTTCGCGATCTCATCTCCGCGCTGGAAAGCGCGCTGCAACCGGCCATGCTGTCGGGTGGCGGTACCGTCATCGCCCGCAACTATCTTGAAGCGATGCGCGCGACGCTTGACTGCGGACAGCTCAGCCCCGCCATGACCGAAGCGCTCATGGCCAATGTAGCGCTCCGCCTCGGCGGCCAGCCCTAGCCGCCCGGTCTGTGGATGCATTTCTAACCTCGCTTTTTGCTCTGGCGGCAGCAGAATTTGGCGACCGGCCCCAGATTCTTTGTGCCGCCCTCGCGATAAGATATGGCCGGTTATCGCCGATTCTCTGGGGCCTGGGACTGGCCACATTGTGCAATTGCGCGATTTCCGCAATTGCCGGCCATGCTGTGCACCAGTGGATCAGCGAAGATGCGCTGCAACTTTTCTATGCCCTGTCGCTGATTTTTGCCGGCTTCGGGATGGTCGCGTGGCGCCGCCCCGTCGACTTGCTGGAAAAATGGACGCTTGGGCCGTTCTGGACATCTTTTCTCGGTCTTTTCATTCTGCAATTTGGCGACAAGGGGCAATTTATCCTGATGGCTACCGCCGCCCGGACCGGCATGGTGTCGTTTGCTGCTGCCGGAGGGTGGTTCGGGGTGATGATTGCCTGCGTGCCGGCCATCTTGTTTTACCGCCAGTTGACCGACCATTTGCCGATGGCGACAATTCGTTATGCAGGCGGCGCAGCCTTTCTCTTGATCGGAACGGTCGTTGCGCTCACTGCATGGGGGATTTTCTGACCGACTCGGTGACGGGCCCTTCAAATCGATATTATCGATCTGTCAGAGCAAATCTTCTCACTGTAATATGCCGCCCATCCTCCCTATTTTTAAATTTTTAAGACGTTGACTGGAAAAAGCTCACAAGGAGAAAGACAATGACCACGGGTGACAATGCAAAAAAGGCTGTAGCCGAAGCACTGAACGGAATTTTGGCGGACAGTTTTGCACTTTATCTCAAGACCAAGAATTTTCACTGGCACGTTTCCGGACCCCATTTCCGCGATTATCATCTGATGTTCGATGAGCATGCCGCACAGATTCTCGCCACCACTGATCTGATTGCCGAACGGGTCCGCAAAAATGGCCACCGCACCCTGACCTCCATTGGCGATATCGCCCGGCGGCAGACGGTTGCCGACAATGACGATACCAAGGTTGCGGCGGCTGACATGCTCAGCGAATTGCGCGCGGACAATCAGAAGCTCGTGGAAAAGCTGCGCGAAGCGAAGGAGTTGGCAGGAGAAGCCGGCGACAATGCCACCGATGGCCTGCTCGATGACTGGACCGACCAGGCCGAAGAGCGCGCCTGGTTCCTGCTCGAGATCGCGCAGAAAGACTGATTCACTGGGACGCGTCGTTCTGGAGTACCGGATAGACGTTGCCGTCGGAGAGACCTCCCGCTGCCGGACTGCCTATGCAGTCGGCGGCGCGAGCTGTGTGTCTGCAATCCGCTGAATTCTGTTGCCGAATCACCACAGATTTAATCAAATTGTAACATTCGTCTGGAGTATTTTCCCAGAAAACCGGACTTTCTTCATCCCTGATTGTTGGCGATTAGAATTTTTGCTTTGATTCGACTCCGAAAATCAAGCAACCTGATGACTTGGGGCTATTCTGGCCGGTTTTTACAGGGGTAATTACTTCCATGGACAATAATTTCGGATATTCCAAACGATCGGTACTTCTGCGCACTGCAGCAGCAAGTGCCATTGCAACTCTGGCTCTTGCAACGCCAGCGCAGGCAATTGTGCCCAATGACAATTATACGCCGACTCAGATCCTGGACGAGGATACCGGAGCGAACGGTGTCGGCATGTTTGCCCGCGGTGACGGCTTTGTCTGTTCGGGTACCCTGATCAATCCGCGTACCGTTTTATTCGCCGCCCATTGTGTCAATGATCGCCCCGAGAGCGATTATGGAACGGTCGTCAATACAGCTTGGTCCTTTGATTTCGACGCCAACCAGCTCCTCAATTTCATTCGTGATGAATTGGGGATCACCAGCGGTACGTTTCAGCAGTCAATCAACACGTTTCTCGTAAATCAGATCTACTGGAACGCGCAATCCACTGAGCAAGCGGCCAGCCAGGGGTTTCTGGAGGGCGATATCGCTTTAGCCAGCCTGGCGACGCCGGCCGGTAATATCCCGACATGGGCGCTGCTGTTTTCGCCGCTTCCGACACCTGATTCCATCAGCGATGCAGATGGCACCGGCTATCATGTAAAAATTACCGGCTATGGCCGTACCGGCAGCGGAACAGCGGGTTCGAATGTCGGAATCGACTTCCGTCGCCGGGCTGCGGAAAATATGCTCGGCTCGCTTTCCTCCTTTGATTCCCGTGACGCGTGGCTTTTTGGCGATGATTCAGGGGGCCTCCCGCAGGTCCTTTATCGCATGGATTTTGATGATCCGAACAAGACCAATCCCTTTGACTTCAACCTCTACAAGGACGAGCCTCGCGAACGCGAGGGCACGACGGCAGGAGGTGATTCCGGTGGTCCGCTGATTCTGGATGCAGCGAACAACAGCCTGTCGACCGAAGATTTGCAAATTGGCGTCCTGTCCGGCGGTTCGCGCTTCTTTTTCGAACAGGTGTTCAGTTCATATGGCACATCAAGCTTTTATCAGCCCTTGTTCCTGTTTGCCGATTATATCGCCGCCAACAACCCGTACCGTTATGTCAGCGCGAAAGCGGGCGACGGCGCGTGGGAAGATGCAACCCACTGGCAGACCGATCTGGATCCCGCTTATCGCGTCATTGATGCCAACGGAAATGTCGTAAACGGTTTTCCCGACACCCAGTCGGCTGGTCGCTTTGGGGATAGCCCCGAATTTGGCCAAGTGTGCTTCGATCCGGAAGGCGATAACCTAGGCGACGGTTGTTATGATTTTGCTACGGGCGAAGAGGCACCGCCATCGCGCCCCGCACCAGCGCCCACTCCCGCCCCAACGTCCGCGGTCGCGGGCGGTAGCAACCTGACTTCGGGTATCGGGATCGTGGAATTTGGCGAAGCTTCCAACGTATCCGATCTGGCCGCTGGTGGCGATGCTCAATCCTCCCAAGTGGTCGCGCAAGTCGGGGCCAGCACTGCAACACCCGTCGCGGTTGCATCTGCCTCCTCGCCCGCTGCACGCGCCGGCATGATCATGGGTGCAGAACATCAGGCACAAGGCAATGGGGTGGAATTCGCTATCCAGGCTCCACAAAGTGGCGTGGAATTGGCCGAGGAAGAGTCGCAGGCTCCTGGCGATCCGCAACCAGCACCGACGCTGGCCAACGGGCTGGCTGGCGCAACGGATTTTGTCCCTGACAATATTGATCCGACTGTTAGTGCTGACCCGGCCGAACAGGTCAATGCTCGCTATTTTGATGTCACCCTGGATCAAACCGGCACCACTACCCTGAGCAGTGATAGAACCATTGATCGTATGAGTGTCAGCGGATTGGCTGGCTTGAATATCGCTTCGACCGGAAGTTTGACGTCGCTTATCGATATCACGCAAACCGGCGGCCGCATTTCAGTGGACGGCACTCTGACCAGTGCGGGCGACTATTCTCTGATCATGGGGCTGTTGACCGGATCTGGCACAGTGGTGGCGCCGATGGTAACCAGCGTCGCAGGGGGAATTGCGCCCGGAACCATGGGGACGATCGGTACGTTGACCATCGACGGAAACCTGATCCTGTCATCGGGAACGACCTCGTTTATCGATCTCGGTGCACCGAATAGTTCCGATCGCATTGCGGTGACAGGCGAAGCCAATCTCGGTGGCAATATTGGACTGGCGCCGGTGGCCGGTTTCCAGACGGCTACGCCTAGCGTCTACCGGATCTTGACGGCCGATGGCGGAATAACGGATCAGTTTGCCGGTGTTTCGAACCTGTCGGCAATCCTGCTGACGAGCCTCACCTATAGTGCAAACGCTGTCGATCTGACGGTTCGCGCCCAAAGCTATCAGAATGTGATAGATCAGGCCAATGCTGTTCAGGTCAGCTATGCCGCCCTGATGGACCGCAATCGTGGCAACGGCGCTGTATCCGAATTGTTCTCGTTCCTCGATTTCACTGACGCAGCGACAATTCAGCAGACGTTTAACAGTTGGGCTCCGACGACGGAAACCACGGTGCGCTCTATCGGCAAGTCGGTGGCGACCAATATCGCTAACTTCTTCGATGCGCGCATCTCGTTGGCGGATCGTGACTCCAGTGGTGGCACCATTGCTACGATAGGCCGACCAATGCAAACCGCAGCCCTGGCGCTGAATGGCGGTGTTGGCGGAAATGCGACGGTCATGACAGACTTTGCCGCAGCCAGTGCCGCTCAGGATGTCGAAACTATATCCAATGGTGTTAACGAAGATATCGCCGTCTATTTGGCGGGCGGATATCTGGATGGCGAGGGGCGTTCCATGCCGCTTGCTGGTCAGCCACAGGGCAAAGATGACTTTGACGGTTTCTTCATCGCGGCTGGTATTGAACATTTTCTGTCGGATACCAGTATGATCGGCTTGGGCTTTCATTATACTGATCTTGATGCAACCGCCGCTCTGGGCAGCACGTCAAGTGGCAAGACGATTACCGGTACGCTCTATGGCCGGACAATGCTTGGACAGCTGGCTTTGGATACACAGGTCACTGCAGGTGTTTATGAGGCCACCACGCAACGGAACCTGGCTCTGGGTCCGCAGGCATATACCCTCAACAGTCAGGACAATAGCCTGCTGTTCACATCGTCGGTTGATCTGTCTTATAAGCTGGGCGCCGGTGGGTTCTCTTTCGCACCGACGGTGGGGATGCGTGCGACCAAGATTGATTTCAGCAATGTGATTGAAACCGGTGGACCGATGGCGCTAACCACGTCGCGGCCCGATTATGACAGTCTGCAAGGTCGCGCGGGTGCTGAATTTGAAGCAGGAGGCGGCAGCAACGTGCAGTTCTTTGGTTCAGCATTTTACGTGCACGAATTTCAGGATGCGCAGACCAATGTTGCGGCAAACTTCACCAATGGCGTGGGCTTGCTGGCCCCATTTGCTCTGGCTGGTCAGGATGACGACTGGTTTGAGACGGCTGCGGGTGTTCGCGTCAATGCCGGCAATCTTTCGTTTGGGCTGAGTGGATTTACCACCATCAAGCGTTTTGATGCGGAGGCGCGCGGCGTGTCAGCATCGGCCACCATTCGCTTCTGATAGGCGCGTTCAACAACGAAAAAGCCCGCCGGACCTGTTCGGCGGGCTTTTTTGTGCCCGCTCCGTCAGCGTGAGGGGCACCGTCAGGACGTAAAAAAGGCGGGTCCATGCCCGCCTTTTTATTCCTTTAACTGGGACCGACTATTTTGCGACGAGATTCACTGCCGCTGTCTTGCCCCGCTGATCGACTTCCAGTTCAAACTCCAACTTGTCGCCTTCTTCCAGCCCGCGCATACCCGCGCGTTCGACGGCTGAAATATGGACAAATGCGTCCGGCTGACCGTCATCGCGCTGGATGAAGCCAAAGCCCTTGCTGCCGTTGAAGAATTTTACGGTGCCCGTGGCCTTCTCTCCGGTCAGCTCCCTGCGAGGAGGGCCGCCGCGTTCCTCTCGCGAGGCTCCGCCACCGGCAGGAACCTCAATAAGATCGCCTTCGATCTGAATGTCGGAAGCGGACACCTTGCCGCCCCGGTCAACCAGCGAAAAGCGCAACGTCTGCCCTTCAGCGAGACCTTTCAGTCCCGCTCGTTCGACCTGACTGATATGGACGAAGACGTCTTCGCCGCCACCGTCCTGCACGATGAAGCCAAAGCCCTTTTGCGCATTGAAAAATTTGACCGTCCCCGTGCTTTCACCGACGATCTGATCCGGCATGCCGCCGCCCCGTCTGGGGCCGCCCGAATCACTGTCCGGTCGCGTGTATCTTTCAACGGGAGGGCCGTTATCACCTTGATATCCATCGAAGTTTTCGTCGCCGAAGCCATCGCGTTTGTCCCGGCCTCTGCCTCGCCGGTTTCTATCAAAACCCATTCTTAAATCGTCACTTTCAATTCGCCCTGTCCAGTAATAGCAACGGCGCGGCGGACGAATTCCGGACCATTGTTTTGCACGAATCCCATTCACGTGCTGTGCAATCATACAGAAAAACACACGAATAAGCGAATGAATTCGATGGTTGGTTAAAGAGTCATCCGATTCCCACGCTCAAATAGCCGGCATCAGAAAAGCCAGGTTTTCGGATCAGCGATAGGTTGATGCTTTTGCGCTTTCAGCAGAGCGAGTACCGAACGCACGAGAATCCAGACAGCAAGGGCGATCAGAATCGGGATGCCGATCAGGATAAAAGTGAGAATGCTCCCGATAATGCCGACCAGGAGCCCGATGAGGAATGTCATGATATGAAATTGTAAATGGCTCTCTTCCCACGTTCCTGCGACCTCATCTTTCCAGACCAATGCAAGAATGAATCCTAACAGGCCGGTTACGCCAACCACAAATCCTCCGATATAGAGGAGTGAGACAATGGTCGCCTTGTTGAAATCGAAGCCGGGAGTCGCTGAACCGGGTATTTTCTCTGCCATATTCCTCACTCTCGTTGTAAGTGCCCTATGCCATGCGAAAAGACGCTCAAACTAAACTTGCTGTTTGAGGCAGCCTGCGGCACATAGCATATCCAATGATGAGCTGCTGTCAATTTTCGCAGCCGGCATTCTGGCCAAGGTCTTCAACCAGCGGTCCGGAGGATATCATGCCGATACAGCGGTTGCGAAAATAAAGTTGGCCCACCGATAAGATAGACAGGCAAATAGTAATGGCAGTTTTTTTTCACGAGGAAGATATTCCCGCAGGCGCGCTGGCGGATGGGACCGTTGCCGTGGACACAGAAACAATGGGGCTCCAGACCCACCGGGACCGCCTGTGCCTGTTGCAGATATCGGATGGTAAGGGCGACGAGCATCTGATCCGTTTTGGTCCGGATAGCGACTATGCTGCTCCCAATTTGCGGGCTGTTTTGACCGATCCCGACCGGCTCAAACTTTATCATTTTGCGCGTTTTGATCTTGCCGCTATCGAACATTATATGGGCGTGATGGCAGCACCCGTCTTCTGCACCAAAATCGCCTCGCGGCTGATCCGCACCTATACGGACCGGCATGGACTGAAGGAGCTGGTGCGCGAACTTCTTGCTCAGGATATTTCGAAACAGCAACAATCCAGCGACTGGGGCAACCCGGAGCTGAGCGAAGCGCAGCGCGAATATGCTGCGTCGGATGTTCGCTTTTTGCACAGACTGAAGGAAGAGTTGGAAATCCGGCTCGAGCGGGAGGGCAGAACCGCTCTCGCCCAGGCCTGCTTCGATTTCTTGCCCGACCGCGCCCGGCTGGATCTGGCGGGCTGGCCGGAAACGGATATTTTTGCACATGCCTAGACATTTGAATCCCTTGTTCAGTCTTCGTAATTTTGATTGCGGGAATGCAGTTTAGCCATGTCAACGGCCGCAAAGCTGATCCGGACCAAGCGCCAGGAATTCGCCGCTCCGAACGGCAAGCATGATCGCAATGTCAAGTTGCTGCGATTCATTCTTCCTGTGGCGGTCGGGATATTGGGGTCGATGCTGGCTTTGGCCCCCTTCACCATGCGGGGCGAGTTGAGCTTCGTCCTCGATAAGAATAGTGTCGATGTCGCGAAAGAGCGGATGCGGGTAACCGAGGCTCTCTACCGCGGCGAGGACAGCGAAGGGCGGCCGTTTTCCCTGAAAGCCGGTTCTGCCGTGCAAAAAAGCTCGGCGGAAGCGGTTGTCGAGTTGAATGATCTTTCCGCCCGCATATTGCTGAAAGACGGTCCCGCCCAGATACGCGCCCGTTCCGGGCGCTATGATATGGATGAGGAAAATGTCCGGGTGCCCGGGCCGGTTCAGGTCGAGGCGGCGAACGGATATCGGCTGTCTACCAGTAATGTCATCGTTGATTTCAAGGAGCGCAGCCTGCGCAGCGAAGGGGTGGTGGAAGGAAGGACGAATATCGGAACGTTCAGGGCGGATCGGCTGGAGGCCGATTTGGCTGGACGCACCGTCAGCCTGAATGGCAATGCGCGATTGCGGATTGAACAAAATGGACTAAGAAGACCCTAGATGAAACTGAACCTTTTTCTTTTCCTGTCCGTCGGCAGCGCGCTCCTCGCCGCATCATTTTTGCTTCTGGTAGGCCCTGCCCCGGCGCAGGTTTTTGGCAGTCATGACAGCAATGCGCCGGTGAATTTCGATGCCGGACGGATCGAAGTCCAGGATCGTGCCGATCGCGTGGTTCTATCCGGTGCGGTTCGTGTCGAGCAGGCGGGATTGGTGCTTAATGCCGCGCGGATGACCGTCGCCTATCGCAACAGCGGCGGGATCGAAATTGACCGGATTGATGCGTCCGGCGGGGTCACGATTCGCAAAGCCGGCGATACAGCGTCCGGCAATGTGGCCATTTACGATCTCAATCGCCGTCTCATCACCTTGATCGGCAATGTCACGCTGACACAGGGAACAAACCGTCTCTCCGGCGGGCGGCTGATTATCGATCTCGCCTCGGGTCGCTCGACGATAGATGGACGTTCTGCGGGAGGCTCTTCGGTCGGCACGCCGGATTCCAGTGGGCGGGTGTCCGGTACGTTCACCGTGCCGCAACGGAAAGAATCCAATCCCGGCCAGTAATAGCGCGCAGAAGCTTCGCCATGGAAAAGCGGTGCGTCTGCCAAGCCCATGATGCTTGATTTACGGTGATAAAAGTCCATTTTCAGTCTACCATGCACAAAGCTTGCCAATCCGGATGGTGATGGGGCATGCTGATGATCAACAGCCGAACAGCCCATGCAATGAGGATGAATGATGAACGATACAGCCGTTACTGACCCGCCGACAATGGCCGATCCCGGGGCCGCCATGGCCAGTGACGCCATGGAACATGGCTTGGCAGTGGTTTCTATTGCCAAAAGCTATGACAAACGTTCGGTGCTGTCCGATGTTTCGCTGTCCGTCGGCCGCGGTGAAGTCGTCGGGCTTTTGGGGCCCAATGGTGCGGGGAAAACGACCTGTTTCTATTCCGTCATGGGTCTTGTGAAGCCCGATGCAGGGCGGATCATGCTCGACGGCGAGGATATTACAGCCCTTCCAATGTATCGTCGGGCAATTCTCGGTATCGGCTATCTGCCGCAGGAAACATCCATTTTCCGCGGGATGACCGTTGAGCAGAATATCATGGCGGTGCTCGAGATGGTGGAACCCGATGCCCGTACAAGAGAGGAAACACTCGACCGGTTGCTGGATGAATTCGGCCTGATGAAGTTGCGGAGTTCGCCGGCGATGGCCCTGTCCGGGGGCGAGCGGCGGCGTTGCGAGATCGCTCGGGCGCTGGCGGCAAGTCCTTCGATCGTGCTGCTGGACGAACCCTTTGCCGGCATTGATCCGCTCTCGATCGCCGACATTCGCGATCTGGTCTGCCAGCTGCGGGAGCGCGGCATCGGTGTCCTGATCACCGATCATAATGTCCGCGAGACGCTCGATATCGTCGACCGGGCCTGCATCATCTATGACGGTCAGGTCCTGTTCGCCGGCAGCCCCGAAGACCTGGTCGCAGACGCCAACGTCCGCCGGCTGTATCTCGGCGAAGGGTTCGCCCTATAACAATGGCTCTCACGCCTCGCCTCGATTTGCGACAGAGCCAGTCGCTGGTGATGACGCCGCAATTGCAGCAGGCGATCAAGCTGTTGACCCTTTCCAATCTGGAGCTTGAAACCTTCATTTCCGACGAGGTCGAGAAAAACCCGCTGCTGGATACGGGAGAGCTCTCGACTGAAAGCGGTGAGGAAAGGCAGGACGACTCCGCTGCCCAGGGCAGTGACGAAATATTGTCTGCCGGCCCTTCGGAGTCGGAGGCTGCTCTGGATATGGAGGGGCACACGGACAGCTTTACCAACAACAGCCTTTGCGACAGTGATGGCCCGCTCGACGGGCAGCTCGGCCTCAATGGGGTGAGCTCCGGTTCCGGTGCCATCGGCGATTCTGCCGACTTCGAGAATATGCTGGCCGCTGAAATCACGCTGACCGATCATTTGATGGATCAGGCGGGCACCGTTCTCTCGGGCACAGACCTGTTCGTGGCGCAGCATATCATCGATCAGATCGATGAATGCGGCTATTTGCAGGCCGACCTTCTGGAACTGGCCTATCGTCTGAATGTCGGACTGGTCGACATCCAGCGGATATTGGGTGTCGTGCAGACCTTTGATCCCGTCGGGGTTGGCGCAAGAAATCTGGCAGAATGCCTGGCGCTGCAGGCCAGGGATGCGGACCGCTATGATCCGGCAATGGCGCGGCTGATCGACAATCTGGATTTGCTGGCCAAAGGTGCCTTGCCGCAACTCAAGCGGATTTGCTCCGTCGATGATGAAGACCTGATGGATATGATCAGCGAGTTGCGCAACTATGATCCCAAACCGGGCTGCAAGATCGGAGGGGGCGAGGTGCAGTCCGTGGTGCCCGATGTCTTCATTGCCGAACGGGGGGACAAGTGGATCATCGAAGTGAACAGCGCCACCTTGCCGAAGGTGCTGGTCAACCGCAGCTATTATAGCGAGCTCAAGGACGGGGCGCAGGACAAGCAGTCGAAGGAATGGCTCAACGAATGTCTTGCCGATGCCAACTGGCTGGTTAAGGCGCTGGACCAGCGGCAGCGGACGATCGTCAAGGTGGCGACTGAAATCGTGAAACAGCAGGAAGACTTCTTCCGCAAGGGTGTCGCGCATCTGCGACCGCTGACGCTGAAGAATGTCGCGGAGAAGATCGAGATGCACGAGTCGACGGTGAGCCGGGTGACCTCCAACAAATATCTGTCCTGCTCGCGCGGGACGTTCGAGCTCAAATATTTCTTCACCAGCGGCATCCAGTCGTCGACCGGCGGCGAGGCGGCCTCGGCGGAAGCGGTCAAGAGCCATATCAAGACGTTGATCGATGGCGAGGACCCCAAGAACATCCTGTCCGACGACAAGCTGGTCGCGCTGCTGAACGACAGGGGCTTCGACATTGCCCGCCGAACCGTCGCCAAATATCGCGAGTCGCTGGGGCTTGGCAGCTCGGTGCAGCGCCGCCGGCAGAAGGCGCTCGAAGGCCGGGCCGCCTAAATCGGCTTGCGCAGCACCGCGAATTCGAGCGCATCGCTTTTCGGCAGGCCGAAGCGCGGATTGCCGTGGGGGAAGGGGCGATATTCACCGGTCCGGACATAGCCACGGCGCTCGTAATAGGCGATCAGCTCTGCCCGCTGCCTGATCACGGTCATTTCCATGGCCTGCGACTGCCACTGCTCCCTGGCATAGGTTTCGCCATGGGTCAGCAGCGCCCGGCCGAGTCCGCCTGCCTGGAGCGCCGGATCGACAGTCAGCAGACCGAGATAGGCGACGGAGCCGTCGACTCGCGACAGCTGCACACAGCCCTGCAGCTGGCCTTCGCTTTCGGCGAGCAGAAGCCGCTGGTCCGGATCGGCGAGAATCGCCGCGAGCGATTCCGCGTCGGTCCGCTGGCCATCCAGAAGGTCCGCTTCGTGGGTCCAGCCGCGCTTGGCGCTGTCGCCGCGATAGGCGCTTTCAACCAGTAAATGGAGCGGCTCGATATCATCGCTACGGGCAGGCCGGATATTCATGCCAGCCGGATCCCGTCGGCTTCCAGGACCGCATCGTCCCGAACCTGCCCGGTCACCACCACCCGCTTTTCGACTTCGTCAACCGGTACGCGCAGCAGTTCGAGCCGATAGCGGGCACCATTGTCGCACTGCAGGAGGAAGCCGGCGGCATCGCGCTGCAACAGGCCAGCATATTGCCGATCATTTCCATTATCCATTCCCATCAGACAGCGGCGAGCAGGGTCTCGCTGATTTCCCAGAGCCGCTCGGCATCGGTGTCATCGGCGATATGCGGGGCGCAATGCTGAAAGGGGGGCGAGTCCGGTCCCGCCAGCTGGGCGACATCGCAATCCTCACAATAGACGCCGGGCATGGCATCCAGTAGCGGCGATGTCGCTGCCCACAGGGTGGTGGTGCAGCCCTGCGTCGGCGTCTTGAAGATTTCGGCGACGGCTTCCGGCACCGTACCATCCGGGTTCAGCCAGCCCATTTCCACTTGTTCCTCTTTCGGCAGATGTCGCTGAAGGGGCGTGAAAATGCCGCCCGGGTGGACCGAGAAGGCACGACCGCCAAAAGCCTGCATCCGCCGGTTGAGCGCATTGGCGAACAGCGCGTTGGCACTTTTCGCCTGGGCATAGGCGACCCATTTCTGATATTCGCTATGTTCGAACTGGATATCGTCCCACAATATGCCGTTGCGTCTGTGGGCAATCGATGACAGCGCCACCACCCGCGGTGCTTCAGCCTTTTCGAGCAGCGGCATCAGCGCCCGGGTCAATGCGAAATGGCCCATATGGTTGACCCCGAACTGGCTTTCCCAGCCGGGTCCGACTCGGTCCAGCGGGCAGGCCATGATTCCGGCATTGTTGATCAGCAGGTCGAGCGCATCGATACTGTCATAGACCGAGGAGGCAAAGGCGCGGACCGAATCGAGATCGGCGAGATCCATTTTGGCCGTGGACACGTCGCCTTCGATCGTCGACAGATTTTCCTCCGCCTTGGCCGGATCGCGCACCGGCACGATCACCGTGGCGCCAGCACCCACCAGTGCCCGGGTGGTTTCCAGACCGATGCCGGAATAGCCGCCGGTGACGATCGCGGTCCTGCCGGTCATGTCAATGCCGGCAAGAATCTCGTGCGGTTCGCTCTTGGCGTGAAAGCCCGAGCCGAGCGGTTTCTGGTCTGCTGCTGCCATTGTCTGAATCCTTTTTCCTGCCGTTAGCCCTGAGCCTGTCGAAGGGTGCTTATGGTCTTGCGGCGTGGCTCGACAAGCTCACCACGAACGGCACCAAAGCACCCTTATTGCCCCTGCGCCTTCACTCCCAAAATCTCTGCTGCCGACATATAGGCATAGCCCAGATCCTCGGCGACCGCCTTGTAGGTGACATGGCCGTTCCAGACGTTGAGGCCTTCCGCCAGATGGCGGTCGTCGCGCAGGGCGGCTTCCCAGCCCTTGTCGGCGATGGCCAGCGTGTGCGGCAGGGTGACATTGTTGAGCGCATAGGTCGACGTCCGCGATACGGCGCCCGGCATATTGGCGACGCAATAATGGACGATATCGTCGATGACATAGGTCGGGTCCTGATGGGTGGTCGGTTTCGACGTTTCGAAACAGCCACCCTGGTCGATCGCGACATCGCACAATACCGATCCGGAGCGCATGGTGCTCAGCATGTCGCGAGTCACCAGCTTGGGCGCTTCCGCACCGGGGATCAGCACGGCGCCGATCACCAGATCGGCCTCGGCGACGCATTCGGCGATATTGGCCTTGTTCGAAAAGCGCGTCTTGGCGCGGCTTTCGAAATGGGTCCCGACCGATTCCAGCACCTCGGGATTGCGATCAAGGATCGTTACATCCGCGCCGAGGCCGGCGGCCATCTGCGCGGCGTTGAAGCCGACCACGCCGCCGCCGATGATCGTCACCTTGCCGGGTGCCACGCCGGGGACGCCGCCAAGCAATATGCCGCGACCGCCATGAGCCTTTTCGAGCGCGGTAGCGCCGGCCTGGATCGACATCCGTCCGGCGACCTGGCTCATCGGCTTGAGCAGGGGCAGTCCTCCGCTGCCGGTCACGGTTTCATAGGCGATGCAGATCGCCTTGGACTCGACGAGATCCGCGGTCTGCTCCGGATCGGGGGCAAGGTGGAGATAGGTGAACAATATCTGGCCCTCGCGCAACATGGCGCGTTCGATCGGCTGGGGTTCCTTGACCTTGACCACCATCTCGCATTGTTCGAAAATTTCGTCCGCGGTGGCGGTGATGGTGGCACCCGCGGCGACATATTCGGCATCTTCCGCGCCGATGCCGAGTCCGGCACCGGTCTCGACCAGCACGTCATGGCCATGCGCGATCAGCTCGCGAACCGATTCCGGCGTCAGGCCGACCCGATATTCGTGATTCTTGATTTCCTTCGGGGTACCGACGCGCATGAGAGGCTCCTGTTCTGATGAGTCTAAAGGCGTTGCATTACCAGCAAATGACGGTCCGCACGATACGCTGCGTCATATGGTTGCGCTATTGGGGAGCTTTCCTGATCGGCACCGGCACGGTACAAATATTGCCATAGCCGCCATGGGCCGCGATATATTGGAGAAGCGCCGGACTGTAGCTGGCGAGATATTCATAATGCGGTTGCTCGGCGAGCGGCAATTCGCTGGCGAGGCGGATCGAGGAAATCGGCACATATTGCGATTTGTCCGCATAGAAGCCTCCGGGATCCGTTCCCAGCGGCAGATTCTGCAAATGCTCGAGCCCGTCGATCACCCGGCCGACCATGCCAAAAGTGGTGTCGAGGCTGCGCGCTGCCTCACCGGTAATCACCGACAGTTCGGCGCCGCTGCCGGTGTCCGGCGGATCATAATGGGCCGGCGAAAGCGCGCCGCGACAGGTCAGCGGATAGGCCCGTCCCTTCTGGTCGCTGCCAATCGGCCAGCCGCCGCCAAAGCCGACTGACTGAGCGCCGGTATTTTCATAGATCATTTTCATCAGCGGCTGGATGTCGGTGCCCTGATATTGGTTGCTGTAGGCGAGCGCGGCCTGAAGCGCCGCCCGGTCCGTGTCGCGTTTCGCGCCCAGCGCGGCGTTATAATATTCGCTCTCCGGCACCGTCTCCAGCCCCTTGGGCAGCGGCTTGGCATCGGGATTGCCGCCAAACTGGGTGACGAAATCCCTGGCGACGCGATAGATCTTGGTGCCGTCCCACCAGTGGCTTCCCGCAAGCTTGCGGACATTGCGGACATGGCCGCCGGACAGCTCCGCCGGGAGCAGCTGGATCACCGCCTGGCGCTTGCTGCCGTCGGCGGCATCGGGCAGGGTCAGGATCATGAGATCGCTGACCGGGATCGTCAGCCAGTGCTCGGCGGGAGCGGCAGCGAGTATCTCGGCAGGAGTCGGGGCTGGCGCTTCTTCCTGCGCCAATGCTGGCGAAAAGCAGGCAGCCGCGATCGCGAAAATAGCGAGGCGCATGGATCGAAACCGGTTTTTCATGCTGCTCCTTCTATGGTGAACTTTACAAAGTTTACAGGGTTAAGGAAAGGAAAGCCTGCCCCTGCGGAGTGTTCCCCGGCGCAGGGCGCGAGCGACGGAAGATTCGGGGGAAGCTTTCCAAAGCCGAGCAGTCCAGGCGAGTCCTGAGGGCGCGGTGAAAGAGCAATGGCGGGACAGTTCTGGGCCCCGGCCTTCGCCGGGGAACAATCTTGGGTCACACAGGGTCACACGGGTCACACCCCCTAATGCAAGAAAGTCTTTTTGCTTGAGGGGTGCTGAAAACTGCCGATGGGAGGGTGCTGGAATGGACGAGGTGAGGGATTTTTCCATAGGGCAAGGGTAACCGAAGTTACCAGGTGTAGGAAAGACAATTTTGGTCCGTTAGTGGTGAGCCTGTCGAACCACGCTTCTCGGTCGATAGGCGTCGTTGAGCTACGCTCGCCCTTCGGGTCGACAGGCTCAGGACTAACGGATCATTCACTCCCCGCTTACTCGCCGCACCGGCACCGGAATATTGCAGATATCCGCGCCGCCAGCCGGCACGATGAAGAACGGATCGCGGCGATTGGCCCGGGCATCGGCATATTTGGCGAATGTCTCGCCTTCGGTCGTGAGATATTCGAAGCGCGGCTGGTCGGCTGTCGGCAATTCGCTGGCCAGCCGGATCGAGCTGATCGGGACGCGCTTGCTCTCATCCTCATAGAAGCCCAGCTGCCCCTTGCCGCGCGGCAGGCTGGAGAGATATTCGATTCCCTCAATAACGCGCCCGACCACGGCAATATTGCGATCCAGATGGCGCGGCGCATGGCCGATCACGGTGTACAGTTCGGCGCCGCTGCCGGTATCGGGGGAATAATTGCGGCCAACGCCGACTGCGCCGTAGCAGTGGACGGGCCAAGCTCTGATACCGCGAAATGCTATAGGCCACCCATTGACCCACCAACTCGCATCAACATATGAATCAACACCATAATCTTGTTGTCCCCAACCCATCCAGTCGTCTGGTGTGTTTGCCGAGTGTTCCAAAACAGACCGGGTTTTTGCTTTTGAAGCTGCCAAATTGGTTATTGTATATTCACTCTCCGGCACCGTCTCCAACCCGTCCGGCAACGCCTTCTTCTCAGTCGCATCTCCCCATTGCACGACATAATTGTCCTGCACCCGGTTGATGCTGGTGCCGTCCCACCAGTGCGCCTCTGCCAGCTTGCGGATATTGCGGATCCAGCCCTGCGAGAAAGGCGGTGGCATCAGCTGGATGACCACGCGGCGCGGGTTGCCTTCGGCATCGGCGGCGAGCTCCATGATCAGCAGATCGCTCGGTGTGATTTTCACCCATTCGCTGGCCGGGGCCGCCTCGACGATCGCATTGGGGCTGGGATATTCCGGTTTGTCAGCTTCCTGGGCGGAAAGGGGAGCCGCCAGGGCAAGAGCCGCGAGCGATGCGATGGAGCATAATCTGTTCATGGTGATATCCCGCCTTGTCCCGTTAGTACTGAGCCTGTCGACCCGAAGGGCGAGCGTAGCTCAACGACGCCTATCGACCGAGGAGCGTGGTTCGACAGGCTCACCACTAACGGATTATATTTCCAACATTCTGTTCGTCAGCACCCTAAACCGACAGTATCACTTGCGAAAGCGCGAATCCCGCACTAGGGAAACGGCGCTGTCTGATATTCGACCAGATTCACGGGTCGGGCGGCATTTGCGGAGACGTGGCAGAGTGGTCGATCGCGCACGCTTGGAAAGCGTGTATAGGGCAACCTATCGAGGGTTCGAATCCCTCCGTCTCCGCCACTCCCCTGTTCCCACCCACCCCGAGATATCCTGTAAAACCCGCAGTTTATTGCGGGTTAGCGAGTGATTCGGGTCCTCATTTGTCCTCAGGTTTCCGCCGGTGTGTGATTTGGAATGTGGGAACAAATGTGGGAATATCAGGGCTATGGGAAGACTATCCGCGACCGCTGTGAAGGCAGCAACCAGACCCGGACGGCTGAGCGATGGCGACGGCCTCTACCTGGTGATAAAGCCCGGCGGTGGGAAAAGTTGGGTCTGCCGGGTTCAGCGGCATGGCAATCGCCGTGATCTGGGTTTGGGCAGTGCCAGCAAGGTCAGCCTGGCTGTTGCCAGAGAAAGAGCGCGCGAAGTGTGCGCCTGGGTAGAGCTCGGCCTCGATCCAGTGTTCGAGAGACGAAAGGTTCTAGGTTTCCCGACCTTCAGGGAGGCCGCTGCCAAGGTCTTGGCCGCGAGCAAGAAGAGCTGGCGCAATGCCAAGCATCGTCCCGAATAGTATTCCAGCATGGCCCCGCCGCGACCAGCGTATCGCTAATCCAAGCGGCCGCCGACCTTTTTCCATTGCTGCTGTTTAGCTCGAACAAATCGTTTGTATCGACAATCGAAAATGGACCGACCGAAACACGGGCAGTCGCAGAACTCAGATGCAAACGCTGCGACTTTGCAGACCATAGTTCATTGATCTTTGCTTTAAAGGCAGGGCAGTCATCGACGCTTACGACATCTGATGGTGAATCGTCCGACGCTGGATAGCTTGCCAAGAGCATCGAAATGCTCGGACCCGAAGGCTCGCAGACGCCACCTATCAGCTTAATTTCTATCTGCCGTTCGCCACGGCCTAGATAAATTTCACCGTACGGAACAGCAATCGCAACACAAATCTGTTCGTGGATCTTCTGCGTTTCCTGATCTTGAGGTCTCGAAGGCGACTCTGCTCGAGCCTGCAAGCCAGAAGTAATGGTAAGCGTACCAAATGCTGTAATCATGGCTAGAATTCTTCGAAAGCGTTCATTCCTGAAGATCATTGGCAACCTGTCCTTCAAAAACACCGTATAATGCGGAATGTTTGTAACCATTCGCAGCCATTGAGGATACGTCCACTTCAAGGATTCGCAGCAAGTGTGCCTTGATGTCCGTAATGTCGTCGTTAGACGAACGGCAGCTTTCCTGCCTTCAGGAGCCCTAAGCGGGCTATCCGCTTGCGGCCCAATTGCCGCCCGTCTGAAATGCGCCCATTTCGGACCTTACAGCTCGATTTATGGGTTCTCAATAGCGGACGGTCCTCATGGCCATTCCGGCCAATGAGAAACGCGACGGGAATTTCAAAATGCAAGGCTCAAAACCCGGAGGCCTAGCACTTTGCTGACTGATGAGGGACTAAGGAAGGTCCTCGGGTGTCATCGACATTATCAAATCAATGAAGCTTTTCATGGCCAGTCGCTCGAGCCACGGCATCTTGTCCGCGAACGGTTTTTCGAAGCCTGCAAAAATAGTCATGCCCTCCATGGATCCCGACATGAACAGCGCGATGGTTTCGCACTGAGCTTCCGACAGTGTGGGATTGATCTCCGATATCAGTTGCATCATTGGCCGCCGGGCCCGGGCATAGAGTTCCTGAACCCGTTCGAACACGAATTCATCATGGTTTGACAGGGCCCAGAGCTCGGGAAAAAAGCGCGTTGTCTTCTTGGTGCCGATATCTTCCAGAATCAGAACGCAAATCTCTTGCAGGCGATGAACCGCCGTGGCGCCTTCTTCATGAACGATCGCGTCAAATTCGATTTCGTAACTGCTGATCACTGCATTCAGCAGCTCCCTCACCAGATCTTCCTTGGTCGGAAAATAATAGGTCAGATTGCCTAGTTTCACACCACTGGCTGCCGCGACTCGGCGCATGCTTACTGCCCGATATCCCTGATCAATCAGCAGATCGAGCGCGGATTTCAAAATCTGTTCATAGACATCTCGCCCCTTGTCATAGCCGCCCTCGCGCTCCGTCAGCACCAGATCCGGCACTCTGAAATTGTTGATAAATCTTTTTTTCACAGCAGGTTATCTCATTTATAAAACAAAGAATTAATCTAGGACGACTGACAAATTTAGGACACTTGACAAAAATAGAACAAGAGTCCTACATTCAGCCCATAAGCGCAACCAAGGGTTCGTAACCGATGCGCATAAAAGGGGTGGTTGAATGAATATTGCAAAAATTATGGCCATTACCTGTCTGGGCATTGTGGCACCGGTTGGCGCCCATGCGCAAGGCCCTAGCACGCCACCGCCGCTTGCTGCAGAAGTTATTCCCAATGTCGAAGTCTTGCCGTCCGATTATCCGGCCAGCTGGATCATGGTGCACGACTTCAACTTCAATGCCATGGTTGATGGCCGGGGAGTAGTGGTCGATACGGCATCGCCCGAACGTCCGGTGAAAGGGACGGTGCAGATCGCGCAATTCGGCAATGTGCTGCTGCCCCGAAACAAGCCGGAAATATACACCACTGGAACATATTACTCCCGGCTGTCACGCGGCGAGCGCACCGATGTTCTGACGATCTGGGATAAATCAACCTTGCTGCCCAAGGGCGAGATCATCCTGCCCGGCGGCAAGCGCCAGCAGCAGGTGACCTACAAGAATAGCTTTCAGTTCACCAACAATGAAAAATGGGCGCTGGTTGCCAATTTCACGCCGGCGCAATCGGTGACCGTGGTCGATCTTGAAAAGCGTGAGATCCTGTCAGAGATCGACCTGCCGGGCTGTACCATGATTTATCCAACCGGCGAGCACGGGTTCAGCACATTCTGCGCAGATGGCACAGTGTCGACGCTGCTGCTGGCTGCCGACGGCACACTTGCTTCCACTCAAACAACAAAACCGATATTGGAAGTTGACGAACAACCCCTGTTTGCGATGCCGGCCATGGTCGGCAAGACGGCCTGGTTCGTTTCCTATTATGGTCAGTTGCAGGGGTTTGACTTTTCCGGTCCGGTTGCCGTTCCGATCGACGGGACTTTTTCTGTCGGCACGGCTGAGGGCGGCTCACCTGAATGGCGGCCCGGCGGCTGGCAAGTCATCGCGAGCGACGCTGCGGGTCGCCTCTATATATTGATGAGCCCGGAAGGAACCGAGGGCAGCCACAAAAGCGGCGGTACGGAAGTGTGGGTCATGGATCCCGGCACGAAAACCAGAGTCGCGAGAATCCCAGTTCAAGGCGTGGGTGTTTCGATTGATGTGACGCGCGAGGCCACTCCGCATCTGGTCGTCGCGAGAGCGGACTCGATAGTGGATATTTATGACGCCAACACCGGGGCTTTTGTGCGGACGCTTGGCAATGTGGCCTTCAATCCCCAGACCTTGTCCGTGTTCAACTGATGCTCGAACTGGCGATCTTTTTGGCGATGGTTCTGGCAATTTCGGCCACCCATAAATTGACCCAACCAGAAAGAATATCCCAAGCAATGGCCAAGCTCAGCGGCATGCCAGTCGGCATCGCATCATCTGCCGTTTTCGGCGTTGCAGCGCTTGAATTCCTGGCTGCCACTGCCTTGCTATTCGCGCCTTCCCGGATGATCGGCGCGACCTTTGCCGCTCTGATCTGGCTCGCCTATGGCATCGCACTGCTGCGCAAGGCGGGGACATCACTCGATTGCGGATGCGACTTTACTGCCAGAGAAAAGCCCGTCGGACCATTCGACATATTGCGAGCATTCGGCTTGTCGATGCTCGCGGTTCTAATCGCGCTGATGCCCGCGACAACGGCCACCATCATCACCCCGTTCGCCATATTCGGTTTTCTCTCTCTCTATCTGGCGATGGGCGAGCTGGCGACCATTCCCAAGCCGAAAGAAAGGCGCATTTCATGATCATCACCTCCCAGATTCTCCTTTGGATTGCCGTCGTGATCTTGGCCGTACTGGTTGCCGCCCTCGCGCGGCAGGTGGGAATATTGTACGAACGCATCGCACCCGCCGGAGCACTGACCCTGCACCAGCAGGTCAATGTCGGAGATATCCCGACCGAGATGGCCGTCACCTCGCTTGATGGCCAGCAACTGACCGTGGGCGGCAAGCGCGATGGCCGCAGCCAGCTGTTGTTCTTCACATCGCCCGATTGCCCGGTCTGCAAGTCGTTGCTGCCGGTCTTCAAGTCATCGGTGCACGCGGAACGATCCTGGCTTGATGCGGTGCTGGTGAGCGATGGCGATGAAACGGCGCAACGCCGAATGATCATGGAACATGGCTTGGCTGGCCAGCCTTTCGTCCTGTCCGAAGCACTGGGCCGGGCGTTCGGCGTCGCCAAGCTTCCTTACGCAGTTTTGATCGATGGTGAAGGCAAGGTCGCATCGCTCGGTCTGGTGAATACCCGTGAACATCTGGAAAGCCTGTTCGAAGCAAAGGAGCACGGCGTCGCTTCCCTGCAGGAATTCCTGAAACGCCGCGAAGGAGAAATATGAGATGGCCGATTGGGACAAACTGACGGAAAAGCTGGCACGCGGTGTCGCGCGCGGCTCGTCGCGACGCAGTATGCTGGCGTGGCTGGGCAGTGCGGTAACGGGCGCCGCCCTCATTCCGGTGCTGCCGGTATCGCGCGCCTATGCGTCGTCTGGCGATCCCCATGCCGGATCTCCGGGCAGACCCCCAGTGACCTCGGGCAATCCGCAGGATCCGGGTGACAGGACGCAATGCGATTATTGGCGCTATTGTGCCATTGACGGCTTTCTATGCACCTGCTGCGGCGGCACGGTGAGCAGCTGTCCACCAGGCACGGAAATGTCTCCGATCACATGGATTGGTACCTGCACTAATCCCGCAGACGGCCGGGCCTATATCATCAGCTACAATGATTGTTGCGGTACATCGTCTTGCGGTCACTGCCTGTGCAACCGCAATGAAGGCGATCGTCCACCATTGAGGCCACAATCCAACAACGATTATAATTGGTGCCTGGGCACGGAAAGCAGCGTCTACAATTGCTCGACCGCTGTGCTCATCGGCGTTGCTGTGGACCCCAGCTGAACCCATGAACCGGGCTGGAACCCTTATCGTGCTCAGCGCTGGTTTGCTCGCAGTAAGCGCGGCTGCCGCCGGGGCGGCAGGCAGCCATATGCCGGGGGTTGCAAGGCCAGATCGGGCGCACTCTGATTATATATTAAAATGCCAGGGGTGCCATCGCCCTGATGGCGGCGGTGATGCGGTCTCCAATCCGCCACTGAACGGGATGGTCGCAAAATTTCTTACTGTCCCGGGGGGACGGGAATTTCTCGGGCGAGTGCCGGGAGTGGCATCGGTCAATTTGAGCGACGAGCGGCTCGCAGACGTTCTGAACTGGACTTTGTACAAATTCGACCAGGCCAATTTGCCGTCTGATTTTCAGCCTTATTCCGCTGCGGAAATAGGCAAACTGAGGGCGGTTCCGCTGCGGACGGAGAGGATCGCTCTGCGGCAGTCTTTGGTCGATCAAATGCAAGAATAAAAACAAAACTTGGAGGGTAAAATGATAAAGAGACTTTGGAACGCCAGACAATTGCTGGTCAGCAGCACTGCCTTACTGGCAATGGGGATAGCCAGCCAGGCAAGTGCCCAGGAACAGGCTGCAGAGCCGGACGGCCGGGATGCCAACGAGATCATCGTGACCGCCAACAAGCGATCCGAAAACCTCCAGAATGTTCCGATTTCGGTTTCCGCTGTGACCCGGGGACGCGCTGGAAAAGGGGCGCACCACGCAGGTAGATGAGCTGGTGTCAAAGGTGCCAAATCTTCAACTGACGTCGACGGTTGGCGACAATACGCCGATCTTTGCCTTGCGCGGCGTGTCGCTCAATGATTTCAGCCTCAACCAGTCCGGTCCCGTCGCAACCTATTATGACGAAGTCTACAAGGGCAATTTCGCCTTTTACGGCGTCGCTCTGTACGACCTCGACCGGGTGGAAGTCTTGCGCGGGCCGCAAGGCACGCTGTACGGCAAGAACACCACCGGAGGCGCGGTCAATCTGATCAGCCGTGCCCCCAAACTGGGTGAGACCTCCGGTTATCTGAACCTCGGCTATGGCAATTACGATCGCTATGATGTGAATGGCGCCATCAACGTGCCGATCGGGCAAAACGCCGCGCTTCGCGTTGCCGGGACCTATTCCAAGGCAGACGGCTGGTTCAAGAATGTCGTGCCAGGGCAACCCGATCTGGGTGGTGTCAGCGAATATGGTCTGCGGGGGGCCTTATATGTCGAGCCATCCGATGGCGTGAATTTCACATTGCGGGCTTCGACAAGTTACCAGAACCCGCGCAACTACGGTATTTTTGCTGAGCCGGTTGCTGTTAACCGGCCCGGACTGTCTGATCGTCAGATTGCCGCCAATGAAACCTCCAAGCGGCGCGCCCGGACCTATTCGATTGCCTTGACCGGCAATTTCGATCTGACGGACTCACTGTCGCTGACCAGCGTTTCGTCCTGGGACAAGGGAAATCTCAATTTCATCGAGGACACCGATGGCCAGGCAATCGCGCTCCTAGAAATTCCCTATGTCGACCGTGCCTCACAGATCGCGCAGGACCTGCGGATTACCAGCGATTTTGGTGGGCCGTTCAACTTTATTCTCGGCGCATATTATAATCGCGAAAAGGTTTTTAACGCATCCACGTTCAAAATTGCCCAGGATGTCGCCAGCGGCGGCGATGTCGACGGTGACGGCTTTGTTACCGATGCTGACTGCGCCGCAACCACTGCCGGCGAAGCCTGCCGGTTCGGCAACCGCTTCGACCAGATCAAGAAAAGCTTCGCGATCTATTCTGATGGAAGCTTTGATCTGACGGATAGGCTCAGCCTGAAGGGCGGGCTTCGTTTCACCCGCGACACCGGATCGCAACCCAATTTCATTGCGGAGAAAATTGGTTCGTCGGGTACCGTATTGGGCGTTACAATCCCGACACCGGCGACCCCGCTCACTTACAAGATCAGCAATTTGTCCGGCAAGATCGGACTCGACTTCCAGGCCACACCCGACAATCTGATCTACGTGACCTACAGTCGGGGCTTTCGCGCGCCCAGCTTCAACGCCCAGGCATTTTTCGATCCTTCCGAACTGAATGTTGCCGCGGCGGAAAAAGTCGATTCATTTGAAATCGGATCGAAGAACAAATTTGCTGATCGCACGATTACCCTGAACATGGCGGCATTTTACTATAAATATCGCAACCAGCAATTCATCAACGTCGACCCGGTTTCTGCGGCACAGACGTTGCTCAATATTCCCAAGTCCCGCATCTGGGGTGGTGAAGCGGAACTGACGGCACGGCCATCCGATGCGATCACTCTTCGCGGCAGCCTGGGATTCCTGAACGCGAAAATTCAGGAAGGCACGGTCAGCGGTATCAATGTGGCCGGCAATAAATTGACCAATGCACCGTCGCTGACGGCCAACGCCGGTATCGATGCCACGCTATATGAGGGCAATATCGGGAAATTCACTGCCACCGGCGATCTGGCCTATACGTCCAGCCAGTTTTTCGACGTCGTCAACACGCCGAGGCTCGAACAAGGCGGCTATGCGCTCTTGTCCGGCCACGTCGATTGGACGTCGGACAGCGGGCAGTATAGCCTGACAATCTGGGGCAAGAATTTGACCAACAAATTCTACTTCACTTCTCGTGTGGATCTGCTGGCCGGGTTCGGATTTGACTACAACCACCGCTCGACCCCGCGAACCTATGGAATAACCGCCGGCGCGAAATTCTGACGACAAGACCAGGAGACCTCCAGTGGACGGCTCGTCGGCGGCGGGTCGTCCCTCTGGTTCGGCAAAGCATGAGGAGAGAGACATGTCTGAGTATAAATTGCTGATCAATGGCGAGTTGGTCGAGGGTAACGCGAGTTTCGATATCATCAATCCGGCGACCGGCGAAGCCTTCACCACGGTCGCCAGGGCATCGGTCGCACAGGCAGACGAAGCGGTGGCGGCAGCGAAAGCAGCGGGGCCGCTTTGGGCCGCCACCCCGATCGCGGATCGGCGCAAAGCGGTGCTGGCACTGGCTGATGCGATCGCTGAGCGGAGCGATGAAATCGCTCGAGTGATGACTGCTGAGCAGGGAAAACCGCTTGCCGAGGCGCATGGCGAACTGGCCTGGACCGACGGCTATCTGCGCCACTATTGCACGCTCGATTTGCCCGACCGGGTCATTCAGGATGACGAGAACGGCTTTATCGAGGTCCGGCACATGCCGCTTGGCGTAGTGGTCGGCATTATTGCGTGGAATTTTCCGTTGCTCGTTGCGTGCTGGAAAATCGGCCCGGCTGTGCTGGCGGGCAATACCATTGTCCTCAAACCGGCACCGACCACGCCTGCTACGGCTTTGCTGCTCGGGGAAATTTGCAAGGATATATTCCCCGCCGGCGTGATCAACGTCATTGCCGATGATAATGACCTGGGCGCGCATCTGACCACCCATCCCGATGTCGCAAAGGTGGGCTTCACCGGGTCAACCGCCACCGGCAAACGGATCATGGCGAGCGGTGCCGACACGTTGAAGCGCGTCACGCTGGAATTGGGCGGCAATGACCCTGCCATTGTCCTGGACGACGTTGACGTCAAGGAAACCGCACAGGCGATCTTCAACAACGCATTTCTGAACAATGGCCAAGTCTGCCTCGCGATCAAGCGCGCCTATGTGCATGACGATATCTACGACGCCATGTGCAGCGAACTCGCGGCGCTGGCGGAGGCTGCTATTGTCGATGATGGCAGCAAGCAGGGCACCCAGATCGGGCCGATACAGAACAAGGCCCAATTCGACAAGATCAAGGGATTTCTGGATACGGCCCGTCGGGACGGGAAAATCATCGCCGGCGGCACCGTCATGGATCGGGGAGGCTATTTTGTCCGGCCGACTATCGTTCGAGATGTCACCGATGGCGATCAGATTGTCGATGAAGAACAGTTTGGTCCGATCCTGCCGGTGATCCGCTTTGCTGACGTGGATGAGGTGGTTCGCAGGGCCAATGCGTCGGAAATGGGACTTGGTGGGTCTGTCTGGTCGAAGGATGTGGCCAAGGCCACAGCCATTGCCGGGCGTATCGAAAGCGGCCAGGTCTGGGTCAATCAGCATATAGCAATCGGGCCGCATATTCCGATGGCCGGTTTCAAGACCTCCGGCATCGGCGTCGAACAGTCGGTCGAAGGCTTTGCCGAATATACACAGGTTCAAGTCATCAATGTTGCGAGGCCGTGATGCAAAGCTATGCAAAGGGTTCCGTGGACACGCCGCTGCTCGAATATACGATTGGCGAAGCTCTTGACCGCGCGGCCAGCAATTGGCCCGACAAGCGCGCGCTGGTATCCCGCCATCAGGGCGTCCGGTGGAACTGGGCGGAATTAAACGCTGAAGTGGACCGCGTCGCCTGCGGCCTGCTGGCTCTTGGCGTGGTCAAAGGCGATCGCGTGGGCATCTGGGCACCCAATTGTACAGAATGGACGGTGATCCAGTTCGCCACCGCCAGGATCGGCGCGATTCTGGTGACGGTCAATCCAGCCTATAGATTGTCTGAAGTCGAATATGCACTGAACAAGGTCGGCTGTTCGGTCCTGGTCACAGCACCATCATTCAAGTCCAGCGACTATGTCGCGATGCTGCGGGAACTTGGGCCAGACAGATTGCCCCTTTTGCAGACCATGGTCGTGCTGGGGGACCGTTCGCATGAGGGTTTCGTGCCCTGGGAGAAATTGCGCCAGGACAGTGATCGTCCTGCGCTCGACGCAGCCGCTGCCCGACTGGATCGCCACGATGCGATCAACATCCAGTTTACCAGTGGCACGACCGGTTTCCCCAAGGGGGCAACGCTGACGCATCACAATATTCTGAATAATGGCTATTTCGCAGGGCGGTTGACCAAATTGACCGTCGAGGACGCTATTTGCATCCCGGTCCCGCTCTATCATTGCTTCGGCATGGTGCTGGGGAATCTCGCATCGCTCACCAGCGGGGCTGCGATGGTCTATCCGTCCGAGGCCTTTGATCCGCAGCTTGCGCTGGAGGCCGTTCAGTCAGAGGGCTGCACATCCCTCTATGGCGTACCGACGATGTTCATCGCGATTCTAAGCCAGGAGAATCTGTCCGATTCTGATGTCAGCAGCCTGCGCACGGGCATCATGGCAGGCTCGCCTTGCCCGAAAGCGACGATGGAGCAGGTCATGGACCGGCTCAACATGAATGAGGTGACCATCGGCTACGGCATGACCGAGACCAGTCCGCTCACCACCCAGACCGCTACTGACGATCCGCTGAATGAGCGGGTATCGACGGTTGGCCGTGTGCACCCCCATGCCGAAGCAAAGGTGGTCGGGCCTGACGGCACTACGGTGCCCGTCGGCGAACAGGGAGAATATTGCTCGCGGGGCTATGCGGTGATGCGCGGTTACTGGGATGACCCGGAAAAAACAGCCGAGGCAATCGATGCCGATGGCTGGATGCATTCGGGCGATATCGCGACAATGGATGACAAGGGATATGTCCGCATCACGGGCCGGATCAAGGATATGATCATTCGGGGCGGTGAAAATATCTATCCCAGGGAAATCGAAGAATATTTGCTTACCCATCCAGCGATAAGTGACGTCCAGGTCTTTGGTGTCAGCGATGAAAAATATGGCGAGCAGGTCTGTGCCTGGATCATTCCCCGATCAGGCAAACAAGTCGCCGCTGAAGATGTCCGGGATTTCTGCCGAGGGAAAATCGCCCATTATAAAGTGCCGCATCATGTCAAAATCGTCGAGGGTTTCACGATGACAGTGACGGGGAAGGCGCAGAAATTCGAAATGCGCAAATTGATGGAAGCAGAATTGGTTGGCGGCGATTCCGCTCTGCATAATATGATTGAGGAAGCTAATGATGACTGACAAGACTGCTTTCATGCTCACGCTGTGCGGTGCTGCTGCGATGAGCCTTTCCGCCTGCGGTTCCAAGTCCGAAGAGCCGGTGTCCAGTGAAGAAAATGCCCCTGACGAGAGCATCGCCGCCGCTGCTGTTGCTCAAGCTCCCGCGCCTGCTTCCGACACGAGCGGAGCAGCCGTTGAACCGGATGCGGACAAGCCTGGTGCGCCGACACCTTCCGTCGATGACATTGCTGCCAAAGCGATCAAGCCGGCAGAGCCGGTCAAGGAAGATTCACCAGCGCCGGCAAACCAGGCCGCAGTCAAGGTGGCGACGGCAATGGCTGCCCCGGCTCCGGAAAAAGCCGTGGCTGCTGCGGTACGACCCGCATCATTCGGCCAATGTGCTGTCTGCCATTCGGACAAGCAGGGACAAAAGTCCGGCTTTGGCCCCAATCTGTTTGGCATTGCAGGGACGAAGGCTGGCGCTGTCCCCGGCTATGCTTTCTCGGCCGCCATGACCTCATCCGATATTATATGGAATCGAGCGAATCTTGATGCCTTCCTGCTGTCCCCCCAATCCAAGATTCCCGGCACCAAAATGTCATTCAGCGGCGTCAAGGATGGGGCGAAACGGAAAGAGATCGTCGACTACTTGCTTGGCCTCAAATAGGATATGACAGTGATTGACAAGATATTCTCGGTACCGAAACCCGAATATCTGTAATGAAAACCGCGCGACGACCTGCTTTTTGTCACACTGGATCTATTTCCCGCTGCTACGAGGTTGATATCCAGCGGAGCCACTGTGATACCTCTCTTCGAATTTCTTGGCCATACAGTCCTTGGCCATACAGAAAGTCAGGCGGTGGAGATGTTATTCAATCACCAAGAGCTCCCGGATGGAAAATCCTGCGCTACGGCCGCGACATTCACCCCCGCCAGTCGATCCAGTCGCCATAGGGATGGCAGACGGCGAGAAGCCGGGTGGAGCCCTGGGGCCACAGCGTCAGCATCAACTGCACCTCACTGCGCGCCGCGTTCCATTCGAACGCAATCCTGGCCAGCGGACGATCAACATCCGCAGACCGCCCCGCATCGTCGAACAGGTTGCCGAATGCCTCTTTTTCCGCCGGGCAAAAATATTGCAGCACCATTGAGTGGATAACGACACGGCACGTGCCCGCGGTCTGCGGTTCGGCGAACCGATCCGCAAGCCAGGCCAGCGCTTCGGAGCGCTTCACATTGGGGACCGCCCGCCGCGCAAGCTCGAGCGCCTGTTCGAGCCGCTGCGCGCGCCGCGGCTGGTCCGGCCAGACATAGGACATCAGCCGTTCGCGCGTCGCTTCGTCCCGGGGGTCGAGGGGATTGAGATCAACGCCCCTCGCTGAGACAATTTCCAGCGGCTCTGCCGGCGGTGCGCTGCCACTCCACGCGGGTGCGATGAGCACCGGGGAAGCGGGCGCACCGGCGCTCGTCCCGTCGAGATCATAGGCATAGCGGTCGAGATTGAGGTTCAATCCGCAACTGGCCCCGACCTCGAGCAGTTCTGCGGGGAAGCCCGTATCGCGGCGGACGACCATCAGAGCCGCAGCCAGTGCAACGGCACGGCCGACCTCGTTGGTTTGCGTCGGACTGCGCATCCAGTTGGCGATAAAATGGTCTTCGGTCTGAAAAGCCGTGGCGAGCGCGGCGTCGAAATCGTCGTGACGGTGATCAAAGAGCGCCTTGAGTATCGGCGGCGTCCCGCGTCTGGCGAGCGCGTGAATGGCCGAATTAAGACGCAGCCCCAGCGCTGCGGCAGCCGCATCGCCCTGCCAGTGGCCGATCAGCGCCGATGTGCGCGGTGCGTGCGCGAGTTGGCGGTCAGCGGCCGCGAGCACCTCTGCGACGAACGGCGAACCGAGCAGGCGGGCGCGCTGCGCCTGGTGCCGCAGTTCGGAGCGGCCACCGGGATGTGCAATCATGTTCATGTCAAATTCCACGTGCAATCGGGTAACCATCGGTTTCGGCGTATCGCACCGGAACGGAGCCAGCCTCGTGGCAAAAGCACAAGGCATGGCAGCGAAGCTATCATCTGCCATCACGTGCTAGAATGTGCTCCAATCACCCGAGGAATCGGGTCTCACCAGTGCCGCTACGGCAGCAGCGGGCAGATCGCGCGTGGGTTCGCTGAAGCGGGTCTCAGCGCTTGCGGGAGTCATCTGCCGGGTGGAAGCACCGACGTTGAACTGGCCGGCCTGCTCGGCCAGGCTGTGAACCTCGCCGGCGAGATTGCGCGCTGCTGCAGAGGTTTGCTCAACCATCGCGGCATTCTGCTGGGTGGCATGATCCATCGTTCCGATCGCGTTGCTGACTTCGCCGATAGTGGTCGATTGCGCATTATTGTCATCGGCGATCCGCCCGAGCAGAGCATGGACCTCGCGGACATCGCCCGAGATATTGGCAAGAGCGGAGTCGACCTTCTGGACCATGTCGACCGCAGCGCCGATTTCGTCCTGCGTCGCGGTGAGCTGGTCGCGGGCGCGTCCTGCTTCCTCCTCGGCGCGCATCGCCAGAGCGGACACCAGGTCGGCGACCACGGCAAAGCCCCGCCCCGCCTCACCGGCACGGCCGGCCTCGACTGCAGCGTTCATCGCCAGCACGCGGGTCTGGAAAGCGATCTTGTCGAGACCCTCGATCACGCTGTCGATGCCCTTGGCGCTTTCGGACACACGGCCCATCGCACCTACCGCCTCGTCCGCGACGTTGCGGCCATTTGCGACGGTTTCGATTGCGCCGTTCGCACGTTCGACTGTCTGGGTGGCGGCCAGGGCGGTCGCCTTCAGCCGCTGATCCATCTGGTTCACGGAAGCCGAGGTCTCCTCAAGGCTGGCGGCATTCGCTTCGGTGCGCCGCGCCAGATCCTCGGAGGCATGGGCGATCTCGTTCGAGCCGGTGCGGATCGTCGCCGCCGATTCGGCAACCGAAGCAATCAGCGTACGCAGGCCCGACACCGCATTGTTGAAATTGGTCTTCACCGCGCTGTAGCTGGCGGGGAAATCGGTCTCTATCGTAGCGGTGAGATTGCCGTTCGCCAATTCCGACAGGTGCGAGGACACCGTTTCGACGACCATGCGCTGAGCGGCTTCCGCCTGCGCCGCTTCGGCTTCCGCGGCCTGTTTGGCGATGGCTGCATCGCGAAACACCAGCACCGCTCGCGCCATGTCGCCAAGTTCGTTGCGCCGCTCGACGTCGGGAACGGCGATGTCGACCCTGCCTTCCGCGAGATCGGCCATTGTCCGGGTGATGGTGGTGACCGGACGGGCGATGGCGCGGCTGAGCAGGACTGCGAGCGTCACGGCGATGCCGATCAGCGCCAGCCCGCCGATGATCAGCGTGTTGCGTGCGGTAGCGATCGCACTGTCCTGACGGGCGGAATTTTCTTCGATCAGCTTGACCGCTGCATCGCGCACATCCCGCAACGGCAGCACCGCGGCGCTGACGAGGACGGCCTTGCCGGCGCGGCGGACCGCTGCCTCGGCCTCGGTGCGCTCCCCTGCCTTGACCCTTGCGATCAGCGGATCGCCCCATTTCTTGCGCCAGGCCAGCGTTTCCTCGCGTGATTTCACGACCAGCGCGCGCTGCGCAGGATCTTCTACCAGCTTTTCCAGCTCGGTCGTGGTCTGGTCATATTCCGCCCGGCCCTCTTCGTAGGATTTGAGATAGCTGGTGTCGCCGGTGACCAGAAAGCCGCGCAGCTGGCTGTTCTGCCGCAGCACTGCGGTTTCCAGCGTGATGGTTTTCGAATGGATCGACTGGGCCAGGTTGTTCCCCGCCGTGGTTGATCCGATCATGCTGATGTTCATGAAGAAAATGAACATCACGATCGCTGCCGACGCACAGATCACCGCAAACGACAGGCCTAGCGTGCGGGGGATCTTCATAGATTGAAGCATTACAGGTTCTTTTCATGTGACGAGCGGGAAACAAGGGTTCGACAGCCGGCGCCTGTGGGTGCCGGCTGTCGCGTGAGTTCAGAAGGAAAACTGCGCCGATGCAGAGACGGTGCGGCCGTTGATGGCGCGGCCCCAGCCAACGCCGTTCGCCGGCACATTATTCTGGGTGATGTCGTAGAAACCCAGAGTGTCGAACAGATTGTTGGCATTCAGCATCAGCTGCACCCGCTCGGTGGGGCGGAACTGCAAGAAGGCGTTGACCACCGTGAAGCCCGGCATCACCAGCCCATTGCCATCCTGGGCGAAGCTCTTGGTGGTGCCGACGATATTGGTCCCCACCGTGAACTGATCGGCATCATATTGCGGTGTCAGCTGGAAGATGAAATCGGGCTGGTGCCGCGGTGTGTTGCCGTTGAACGCACTGTTGAGGCTGTCGTTGACGATTTCAGCGCTGGTGTAGGTCATGCCGCCGGTGATACTGAACGGTCCGGTGCGATAGCTTGCCTCGACTTCGGCACCATAAGCGCGATAGTCCCGCAGAATCTCGAGCCCGGTGCCGCCCTGGATGTTGCGATCGGTGGTGTCCGCAAGAAAGCCGGTGACGTTGAGCGTGATGTCGGCCGTGCGGAACTTCACGCCAGCTTCGGCCTGCGTCACCGAGTCATAGGCGGCGCTGGGGTCGGTGAGGCTGCCGTCGATCGGGCTCACCGAGCTGGTGAACAGAATCTTGTCGGCGCTGGCACGAGCGCCCCTGCTGTAGCGGGCGAAGACAGCAAGCGGTTCGGAAATGCGCCAGTTGATGCCGGTCGAATAGCTGATATAGTCGTAGTTATAATCGACCGGTGCCGGACGCGAGAGCGGCAGAAATCCGGTCGCAAGCTCAGCCTGCGAGAATGTGCCGTCCCCGTTGAAATCATATGACGTCACGCCGATGCGGCCACCACCGAGATCGGCACCGAAAAGCCGCCCGCGCACCTTGCCGATATCATAACGGACGCTGCCGCCGATCGCCACGTCACCGAGATGGTAGTTGAGCGAGCCGTAAGGCGCGGTGACATCGTAATCGACATCGAACCGGCGGCGATAGGTGCCGGTGGTGCCGAGGTTGAAGGAGACGAAGCCGTCCTGGGTAAGCGCAGTACCGGCAGCGTCGAAGGCATTGAGCAGCGATGAGTTGCCGCCGCCCAGCGCGTCCTGCAACGTGTTGGTATAGAGCCAAGTCGACTTGATCGTCTGGACGGACTTGTAGACCCCTGCGGTCGTGGTGAGCTTTCCGCCGCCCAGTTCCCAAACCCGCGTCGCGCGCAGATCGTTGGTGACGTTGTCGAGCGCTTCGGCATCGACCCGCACAAGCAGATTGCTTGCGACGATGCCGTTTCCGTTAAGCGCAGCGGGATCAGCGATCAGCGAGCCGGCATTGGGGCCATTGGCATAGCGCAAGCTGCCGCCGGCACCGCCGGCCGATGCCGGCAGAGACGCACCCGAATAGAGCGTGAACACCTGATTGCGCAGCGTGCTGCCAGAAATGGCGGAATAGCGGAACCGTTCGGTGATGGTCCAGCCGGCCAGATCGAACTGCGATTCCAGTCCAATCGATTTGACCTGTGCACGCATGCCTTCGTGCGTGCTGAATGCCCTTGGCGCGTTGTTGCTGTCCAGCGTGACGAGGCTGTTGATATTGCTCGACAACAGGGAGTCGCGCTGGACATCGAAGTTGGGGAAGGAAGCCAATTTGGGATCCGCATCGGTGCCGGTGATCTTGACCGGAACCGTCACATATTGCGGCGACCGATCGTCGAGCCACTTCGCATGCAAGCGAATATAGCCGGTCGGCAGTTCCTTGGTGATGTTGAACTTGAGCTGGCCGCCCTTATAGGCGTTGAAACCGACGTCGCGCGGGCCTTCGCCTGTGCGGTAGAAGCCGCCGATATGCATGCGCAGCGTATCGCTGAGCTTCGTGCCATAATCGAAATCGAGCCGCTTGCTATCGTAATCGAGGCCAGTCGTCATGGCTATAGAGCCGCCTTCGACATCGCCGGTCTTCGAGATCAGGTTGATCACGCCACCCGGCGAATTGGATGCGAAGGACGATGCCGAACCGCCGCGGATGGCTTCGATCTGACCAATGTTGAAATCATAGCGAATGAAGATGTCGGAAGCCACGTTGAAGATGTCGCCAAACTCGAGCACCGGCAAGCCGTCTTCCTCGATCTGCATATATTTCGAGCCGCCCGACGCGAGCGGAAGACCGCGGATCGTGTAGTTGGAATTGCTTTCCCCGGTAGAGGATTCCGTGCGGATGCCGGGAATGTTGCGAAGCACTTCGGCAAGGCTGCGCGCGCCCAGCTTTTCGATTTCTTCGGCCTTGAGTACGCTCGTCGACGTGGCGCTGTCCAGCGGGTCGCGGCCCTTGGCAACGCCGGTCGAGAACACGTCGCGCGGCGGCTGCACGGCAGCTTCCTTTTCCTCAGCAGCCTTGCTCTGGGTGGAACTGTCCTGTGCCGCATTGTCCCCGATCCTGATCGAGGGGCCGCAGCCTGGCGGTCAGTTGATGATCACCACGGATGTAGAGAACTGGCCGGGCGACGAGAGTGTTCTTGGCCCAGACCTGATGGCCAGAATGGGCGACCAGGTGCGAAAGGCCGGCGTCGATCTGATCAGCGACCTCATTGTATCGGTCGACCTGTCCTGCGCTCCCTTCCTGGCTATCGATGATCGCGGCATGCGTTATACTGCCGATACGATAGTGGTAGCGACCGGTGCATCGGCGCGCTGGCTGGGGCTGGACAGCGAAACCGTCTATCGCGGCAGAGGGGTGTCCGCCTGCGCGACCTGCGACGGGTTTTTCTATCGGAATCGCATCTGCGCGGTCGTTGGCGGCGGTAACACGGCGGTCGAGGAAGCGTTATACCTGACCAATTTCGCGGAGAAAGTCTATCTGATCCACCGACGTGACACGCTGCGTGCCGATCGCACCAACCAGGCGCGGCTCGCGGCCAATCCGAAGGTCGAGATGATCTGGAATGCCGAGGTGGCAGAGGTCATCGGTAACGATTTGGGGGTCACAGGCATCGCGCTGCGCGACACGCGCGACGGCACGGTCTCGTGCCAGCAGGTCGAGGGCCTGTTCGTCGCGATCGGCCATGATCCCGCTACTGCCCTGTTCGACGGGCAACTCCATATGGACGAAGAAGGCTATATTGTGGTCACACCCGGCTCGACGGCCACGAGCGTTCCCGGTGTGTTTGCCGCAGGGGATGTTCAGGACAAGCTGTTCCGCCAGGCCGTCACGTCCGCAGGAATGGGCTGCATGGCGGCGCTCGAGGCGGAACGCTTCCTGGCGGGGAAGAATAGCTCTGTTAGCATCACCGATTGCCCCTTTGTGGCATAAACCAATTGAATGTGGCCTGCCGTGACCGGCTGCCGCAGCACCTCACTATGGATGAGATTATGATGAACCCCTTGCTTGATACACTGGAACTGCCGCGCTTCGCCGATATCCGCGTCGATCAGATCGAGGCCGCGCTTGACAAGGTCATTGCCGATCATCAGGCGGTGGTGCGTATGCTGGTCGATGCCAAGCCTCGCACTTTTGGTGAGGCATGGATGCCGCTCGAGCGGGCGAATGCCGCCATCGATGGTGTCTGGTCGGCGGTTTCGCATCTTCACGGCGTGGCCGACACGCCCGAACTTCGTGCTGCCTTCGTTGCCGGGCAGGCACGGCTGGTCGATAATTATCTGCAGGTCATGCAGAATGAGGCCTTGTACGATGTGCTGGCCGCCATGACCACGACGAACGATTTCGCGGCGCATCCCGATACGGATCGCGCGGCGGTCGAGCATATGCTGCGGGACTTCAGGCTTTCGGGCGTGGCGCTGGACGCCGCGGCTCGTGCGCGCTTCGCGGCGATATCGTCGGAATTGTCCAGCCTGACCACCGCTTTCGGCAACGCCGTTCTAGATGCGACCGACGCCTGGTTCGAGCATGTCGCGGATGCCGCGTACCTTGCAGGCATTTCCGATGCCGACAAGGCGATGTTTGCCGAAGCGGCCAGGGCGCGCGGGCTCGAAGGCTGGGTCGTTACGCTGCAGATGCCCAGCGTGAACGCGGTCCTGACCTTCGCCGAAGATCGTGGTTTGCGCGAACGCGTTTACACGGCGTCCGGTACGCGTGCGTCCGATCAAGGGCCACATGCCGGCCGGTTCGACAATTCGGGGCGGATCGCCGCCATACTGGCGCTACGCCGGGAGGCTGCCAAGCTTCTGGGCTTCAGCGATCCGGTGGCGTGGTCGCTTGCCACCAAAATGGCCCCGGGTGCCGATGACGTTCTGGCCTTTTTGCGTGATCTTGGGCACCGTGCGAAGCCGGCAGCCGAACGGGAGTTCGCTTCGCTGGCGGCCTATGCCGCCCAACACCTCGATATCGAAGCCCTCCAGCCCTGGGACGTGGCCTTTGTATCAGAGCGGCTTCGCAAGGCGCGCTATATGGTCGACGAGCAGGAAGTACGCGCCTATTTCCCGGTCGAGCGCGTCATTGCAGGGTGGCAGCAGTTGCTCGATCGTCTGTTCGGCGTCCGGCTGCTGGCCCGTGAGGACGTAGCGGTCTATCATTCCGACGCTTGCTATTATGATGTGGCAGATGAGAAAGGCGAGGTGTTCGCGGGGGTTTATCTGGACTTGCACGCTCGCTCCGGCAAGCGGAGCGGCGCCTGGATGGCACAGGCGCGGCCGCGTCTGAACAATGGCAATGTCCAGCGCGTCCCAGTCGCCTATCTCGTCTGCAATTTCGCCCCTAGGACCGACGGAAGCGCGTCGCTGCTGAGTCACAAGGAAGTGGTCACTTTCCTGCACGAGACGGGGCATTGCCTGCACCATCTGTTCACGCGGGTGGATCGCCCCGGCATAGCGGGCACAAACGGGTTCGAGTGGGACGCCATCGAACTGCCCAGCCAGTTGATGGAAGACTTCGCCTGGGACCGGGACGTGCTGCGTGACATGTCCGGCCATTTCCGGACGGGAGCGCCTTTGCCCGACGCGCTGTTCGACAAGCTGCTTGCCGCCCGTCAATTTCTTTCGGGCATGTTCATCGTGCGTCAGGTGGAATTCGCGTTGTTCGATCTGTTATTGCATCTGGGAACAGGCGGCACCGACCCTATGGAAGTAATCGAGGCAGTGCGGGACGAGGTTGCGGTGGTTCGCCCGCCTGTCTGGCATCGCTTTCCTCATGCCTTTTCGCATATCTTCGCGGGCGGCTATGCCGCGGGCTATTACAGCTATCTTTGGGCGGAGGTGCTCGCCGCAGACGGTTTTCAGCGCTTTGCCGAAGCGGGGCTGGTCGATCGGCAGACGGCGCAGAAGTTCCGGGACGAAATCCTGGCGCGCGGCGCCAGCCGTCCTGCGGCTGACAGTTTCCGGGCGTTTCGTGGGCGGGATTCGGACCCGCAGGCCATGCTGATCCGACATGGACTGACAGATGATGCGGTCGCCTTGCCGACATGACCGACAGCCTTGCATTTGAAACCATCTTGTACCGACAATTGAAGTCGAGGGACGCCGCGATCTATCGCGCGCTTTGGCTCGATGCGCTGCACCTGGCGCCGTCATCCTTTGGCAGTTCTCTTGAGGAGGAGCAGGAAAAGGAGGCAAGCGAATTTGCTCGTGCGATAGAACGCAATGCGATCTTTGGCGCCTGGAACGGCACCCGCGGCCTGGTCGGAACGGTGGGGCTGTCCGTAAGGGCCGGTCCGAAAACTCGCCACAAGGCGGTGCTCTTCCGCCTGTTTGTCGCGCCCGACTGGCGAGCTAAGGGTATCGGGTACGCCTTGGTCCAACAAGTCGTCCATGAGGCCCGATCCTCGGTGGAGGCGGTGCAACTGACCGTCGCGACCCAAAATACCGCTGCGGTCCGGCTCTACGGCACCTGTGGCTTTCGCGAATACGGGCTTGAACGCCGAGCTCTGAAGGTCGGCGACGACTATGTGGACGAATATCTGATGGAGTTGACGTTCGATGACTGCCGATAGTCAAGATACCGCTGCACGTGCCTGGTGTGCGGAGACCGTGCGCCGGATCGAAGCGGACTATAACCGATCGGCCGACACGCATCTCATCCGGATCGACCTGCCGCGGCATCCGGGGATCAAGCTCTATCTGAAGGATGAAAGCAGTCATCCGACCGGCTGCCCTGTTCGCGCGGGTTCGGGCGCTGCGTATTGCGGACGGACCGGACGAAGTGCACGCCCGCACGATCGCGCGTCTGGAACAAAAGAAATATGCCGACTGACCCCTCCGGGGCAATGATGTGATCCGCAAGCTGCCGCGCATCGCGGCAAATCCGAGGGGAACCTGTGAGCAATCGAAACAATGGAGACAAGACCGAAGCCGGGAAGGCGGAAAAGAAAGTGTCGGATATCCGGTTTCCCCCCGATCCCGGCTATGGATCGGGTGTCTACAGGCGTCGCATCCGTCTGACACGCAAAGAGCAGTTTGTGCTGGCGGAGATGGAAGACGATCCACACGCCATGAAGTGCAAAATCGCGCATGATGGCGATGCCGTCACAGCGGTAGAGGCGGATTTTCGTCATTATCCGTTGACGACATGCCCCGGTGCCATTGCCCCGCTTCGCGAACTCGTCGGACTGCCCGTGAATATCTCGACAGCCGATTTTTTCGCCGGTGGCAGAGCGCGAGCAAATTGCACCCACATGCTGGATCTCGCATGGCTGGCCTTGCGTCATGTCGGGCGCGATCAGGTGGAACGGCATTACGCGATCGATATTCCGGATGAGCAGGGCGGCATAATCCATGCAGTCTTGCTGCAGGACGGTCAGCCCCGTCTTGAGTGGCGACTGGATAAGGGCGTTGTGACCACGCCCGGCCCGTTTGAAGGACGCAATCCGCTGAACGGGTTCAACAGATGGGCGATCGGCACCTTGCAGGAAGACGATCTGGAGACGGCACTTGTCCTGCAAAAAGGCCTGTTTGTTTCGGGCGCGCGCCGGTTCGACCCGGGTCCCGGTCCCCTGGATCAAGCCGAGCAGACAGGATTGGCCGGAATCTGCTTCGGTTATGGCGCCGAACGCATCGCGACCGCACGGCGTTGTGAAAAGGGTCGGCGTGACTTCACCGCCCATCCGGAGCGGCTGCTGAAGTTCCTCTGACCCTCCCGGTATTTTTGACGCACAGCCTTGTCCGTCGTGCTGCGGCACAACAGCTGGTCGCTCGTATCCCTGCGCAGAACTGCCGTTAGTAGGGCGGCAAGCTCTGTGACTTTCCGCCCTGCCAGTCTCCTGCTGTAAGTCCCGGATCCCTCTTTCTCTGATGCCCTTCAAGCGTTTTCTCGAGCCTTCCAGCACCTCTCAAAAAGATATTCACACACGTGATAGTGAGTATTGACAGGGCGACATATCGTGGCGTACATGCTGCCCCAGTTGGTGACAAAGAGCACTGGCTTGGAGGAGAGGTTCAAATGAAAGCAATATTATTCGCGTCTGCGTCAGCAATGGCCTTGCTTGCGCAACCCGTATCGGCTCAGGTCCAGACGACCGAAACAGCTGCCGACAGCACCGCAAAGAAGCAACAGCGCGGGGACAGGGAAATCGTGGTCACCGCCACCCGGCGCACCGTGCGGCTGCAGGATGTTCCGCTCAGTGTCACGGCTTTCAACCAGGAGGAGCTGGATGATCTCGGCATCGTCGGATTCGAGGGAATAGCCCAGAATACGCCAGGCATCGTCGTCAACCGGCCGACGCAGAATTTCAACAATTTCACTGCCCGCGGCATCAACACCAACGGCTATAGCGCCGGGCTGCAGAGCGCCGTCGCCATCTATGTCGACGAGCTGCCGATTTCGGCCAACGGCAACTCGACCATTCTCGATCCCAATCTCTATGATGTCGAGCGGGTCGAGTTTCTGCGCGGCCCCCAGGGCACATTGTTCGGGTCGAACTCCCTGGCCGGCGCCATGCGCATCATTACGAAAAGTCCCGACCTCGATGAATTCGAGGCCTCGGCCAGCGTCGACCTTGGCCTGACTGGCTCCAATACGGTGCGCCAGCGCTACAATGCGATGATCAATATCCCGTTGATGACCGACGAGGCTGGCCTGCGTGTGACCGGCTATTATCGCAACGAGGACGGATGGGTCGACAATATCGGAACCGGCGTCAAGGATTCCAACAGTCTCGAGGCCTATGGCGGCCGGGCGACCCTGATGCTGCAGCCAAGTGACCGGATGCAGGTCAAGCTGCTGGTGTCCTACGAGAACAGCCAGCCCGCGGATTCCGGGCTGACCAATCCGAATCTCGGCAAGTTCGTACGCCGTTCGGACCGGCCCGACCTGTTTCAGGGCGAGTTGACCAACTATAATGCCACGATCAACTACGAATTCGATTTTGCCGAACTGATCAGTTCGACGACCATGTCCAATTATGATGCATCCTTTTATGTTGATCTCGCAGGGACCTATGATCAGGCCTTTCCCTTCGCGCTGGATGCCTATGGCTATGACGACCTGTTTGTCCAGGAATCGCGCCTGGTCTCGCGGGGCAAGGGCCCGTTCGAATGGGTTGCCGGCTTTTTCTATTATGACAAGCGCCGGACGGTCGATTTCGCCTATCGCTCAACGGAGGAATATCTGGCCGCCAATGGCCTGACCGGCCTTCCGGACGAATATTACCAGCGTTTCAATTCCTATACCGACCAGACCGAGATCGCCGGCTTCGGCGAACTGACGTACCGGTTCAGCGACAGCTTCTGGATCACCGGCGGCCTGCGTTATGGCAATACAAAAGTGCAGAGCTTCACTCGCGCTGGCGGTTATTCCAGCAACTATCTGACGGCGGCCTATTGCCGGGAACTCTTTCCCGCCTGCGGCTTCTTTTTCCCGCCGCTCACCATAACGCCCAATGCCTATGCCGAGGGACTGAAGGTTTCGGATGATCGTCTGTCCTGGAAGGCCAGTGCATCGTGGAAACCGAACAGCGATCTGACCACCTATGTCACCGTCTCGACCGGTTTCCGGACACCGGTGGTCAATGCCCGTGCTGGTCTGGCCCCGCCGGCGGCGGCTCCCAATGACATTGTCATCCCGGACGGTGCGAAATCGGACGGTGTGACCAACTATGAAGTCGGCCTGAAAGGCAGCTGGCTGGGCGGCGACCTGACCGCCAATCTTGCGGCTTATTATATCGACTGGAAGGACATCCAGGTCCAGGCGAACCGGGTCTCCGACTCGATCCAGTTTGCCACCAATATCGGCGGTGCCGAAAGCTATGGGCTCGAATTCGAATTTCTTGCCCGGCCGTTTGCCGGTCTCAGCCTGGCGGTCAACGGATCGTTCAACCGTGCAAAGGTCACCGACCTGTCACCGGTCGAAGCCGCGATTTCGGGTGCGGTGCCGGGCGTCCGTCTGGCCTCGCCGCATTTTCAGGGATCGGGCACCTTGCGCTATGACTTTGCTGTCGGCGATGGCAAGACTGCCTTTGCGGCCCTGAACGCATCACATGTCGGATCATTTCCGAACCAGTTCCCCAATGTGCCGGGGAACCCCAATGCGGTAAGCCCGACCTATGACTTCACCGAGGCGTGGACCAATGTGAATCTGTTTGCCGGGGTCAAGTTGGGGGCGCTCGACCTGACCGCCTATGTCGAGAATATCTTTGACGATTCCTCGATCACTTATATCCATCCGGAAGCCTTTCTCGATGGACGCTATGCCCGGCTCCGGCCGCGCACGGTGGGCCTGCGCGCCAATTATCGCTTCTGAACGGATAACGGAAAATGGACTTTAGGATGATCTGCCGTCTGCTGCCGCTTGCTCTTGTCGCAACCGCGTTTTTGCCAGCGCCTTCTGTCGCCTCGACCGGCCCTGTGGTCGAGGCGCCGGCAGGCAAGGTCGAAGGAAAAGCGAGCAGGGGCATGCATATTTTCAAGGGCATCCCCTATGCGGCGTCCCCGACCGGAAAGCTGCGCTGGGCACCGCCTCAGCCGCTTTCCGCCTGGCAGGACGTCCGCGATGCCACCAAATTCGGCCCCGCATGCATGCAGCCGAAACCGCGCGGCCCCAGCATCTACGCCTGGGACCTGCCGGCGATGAGCGAGGATTGCCTGTCGCTCAATATCTGGGCACCGGAAGATGCAAGCAATGCGCCGGTATTTCTCTGGATCCACGGCGGTTCGCTGACCACCGGCTCCGGCGGCGACCCGCTCTATGACGGCAGCGCGCTTGCCGAGCGGGGCATGGTTGTCGTTTCGATCAACTACCGGCTTGGCGCGCTCGGCTATTTTGCGCATCCCGCGCTCAGCGCCGAATCGGCAGACGGGGTGTCGGGAAATTACGGGCTGCTCGACCAGATTGCGGCGCTCGCCTGGGTGAAGCGCAATATCGGCGCTTTCGGCGGTGACGCCGGCAATGTGACGATCGCCGGGGAGTCCGCGGGAGCGCTGAGTGTCATGTATCTGATGGCGGCACCGGACGCACGCGGGCTGTTCCACAAGGCCGTCGCCCAGAGCGCCTATATGGTGTCCGCGCCAGCGCTGCGCGAAAAGCGAAACGGCATGGTGCCGGCGGAGGAGCAGGGCGTCGACCTCGCGGCGAAGCTCGGTGCATCCGACCTTGCCGCGCTTCGCGCGCTGCCGGCGGAGGAGATTGTGAACAAGGCGCCGGCGACCGGCTATTTCCCTTTCCCTGTCATCGACGGCAAGACCGTGCCCCGGCAACTGGTCGAGACCTTCGACCGCAATGAACAGGCACCGGTGCCGATACTCGCGGGCTTCAACGCCGGCGAAATCCGCTCCCTGCGCTTTCTGCTGCCCAAGGCGCCCGCCGATGCGGAGGTCTATGAAGCGGCCATTCGGGCAAATTATGGCGAATTTGCCGATGCTTTTCTGGCTCGCTATCCGGCAAAGGATATCGATGAAAGCATGCTCGCCGCTACCCGCGATGCGATGTACGGCTGGACGTCAGAGCGACTGGTGTCGAACCAGGCGGCGCTGGGCCAACCCGCCTATCTCTATCTTTTTGACCATGGCTATCCGGCGACCCAGCAATGGAAATTGCATGCATTTCATGCTGCCGAACTGCCTTTCCTGTTCGACACGGCCAGCAAGACACCGCCGCTTTGGCCAAAGATTCCGGACAAGCTGGCCGAGCGCAAGCTGATCGACGCGATGGGCGATTATTGGGCCAGTTTCGCCCGGAGCGGGCAACCCTGGGCCAAGGGTCAGCCCGACTGGCTGCCTTATTCAGAGGACAGGGCCTTCATACATTTTGCCGACGAGCCGCATATGCGCCACAATCTGTTCCCCGGCACAGCGGCACTGCACGAAGCGGTTGTGTGTCGCCGTCGGGCAGCGGGCGATATGCCGTGGAACTGGAACGTCGGAGTCATTTCGCCACCACTTCCCCCCAAAGCAGAGGGCTGCCAATGATCGACGGCGCAATGCAGGATTATGCACTGACGCTCGACAAGTTTCTTTCCCACGCTGCAAAATGGCACCCCCTTGCGGAGGTGGTGTCGGCAGCGGCGGACGGGACGGTCGAACGGATTGGCTATGCCGAACTCTATGATCGGGCGCGCGCGGTTTCTGCCGCTCTGCACCGGCTGGGCGTGCGCCAGGGCGACCGCGTGGCGACGCTGGCCTGGAACAGCCGGGGGCATTTCGAAAGCTGGTACGGAATCATCGGCATGGGGGCAGTGTGCCACACGCTCAATCCGCGTCTGACGGCCAAGAATCTCGGCTCGATGCTCGGCCAATCGGAAGCACGGGTCCTGCTGGTCAGCCCGGACCTGCTGCCGCTGGCGCAGGCCGCTTCGATCGAAGGCAGCGCGATAGAGCATATCCTGCTGCTCGATGATCACGGAGCGGCGATCGAGGCAAGCGAGGGGCTCGCCAATATCGGTTCGCTGGAAACAGCGATGGCCGCTGAAACGGCGGATATCGAATGGGGGCAGTTCGACGAACATATGCCATCCGGTCTCTGCTTTACCTCGGGCACGACGGGAGCGCCCAAGGGCGTCACCTATACGCATCGCGGATGCTATCTGCACACGATGCGGCAGCTTAGTGCCGATGTCATGGGCGTGCGGTCGCATGATGCGGTGCTGACGGTGGTGCCCATGTTTCATGCCAATGCCTGGGGCCTGCCGTTTACGGTACCGGCTGTTGGTGGCAAACTTGTCCTGCCTGGCCGCCACAGCGACGGAGCGCATCTGGCTTCGCTGATCCGGTCCGAATCTGTGACTCTGGGGGTCGGCGTTCCGACGGTCTGGCTGGGTCTGGTGGAGCATCTCGAGAAAGAAGGCGGCGATCTGCCCTCGCTCGAACGGATTCTGGTCGGCGGGGCATCGATGCCGCCAGCCCTGATGGAGCGGATCGAGCAACGGCTTGGCGCTGAGGTACAGACGAGCTGGGGAATGACCGAATTATCGCCGCTTGGCACGGCCGCCATTCCCGGTGACCCCGAACGGGCGCCCGGTGTTTCCGGAAGGCCGGCGATCGGGATCGATCTTCTGCTTACGGACAAGGAAGGCCTGCCACTGGATGACCAGCGCGGGCCGGAGGGTCATTTGCGGGTCCGCGGGCCCAGCGTCGTTGGGCGCTATTTTGGTGATCCCGCGCCGGCGACCGATGCGGATGGCTGGTTTGATACCGGCGATCTGGCCCGGATTGATCCTTCCGGCAATATCAGGATCACCGGCCGCGCCAAGGATCTGATCAAGTCGGGGGGTGAGTGGATCAATCCTGCCGAGATGGAATCGCTGGTCGGCGCGCTGCCGCAGGTGTCGCTCGCTGCGGTTATCGGCCGGACCGATCCCAAATGGGGCGAACGGCCGATCCTGCTGGTCGAAACCTGCGACGAAGAGATTGATGACGAGGCTCTGCTGGCCCCCTTGCGCGAAGGTGTCGCCTCCTGGTGGATACCGGACGCAATCATCCGGCTGGATCGGATGCCCCTGGCTGCCACCGGCAAGATCGACAAAATACAATTGCGAGCAGATTACGGATAAGTGTAGGGCATCCGGGGTTGAGGCCGGTTACCGGCAGGTGCAGAAGGAAATGAGTTTGGCGTCGAAAGCAAAAACTGCAGTCAAGAAATCGTCGAAGGCGGAGCAGCGCGCCGAGATGATGGAGCAAATTCTGGATGTCGCCGAACTGCTTTTTTCCAAGCATGGCTTTTATGGTGTAACCCTGAAGGACGTGGCAAAACAGGTCGGTGTCCATCACACGCTGCTCAACTATTATTTCGACGACAAGCAGACGTTGTTCGATGCGGTATTCGCTCGGCGCGCAGTGGTGACCATCGAAAAGCGGATGAAGGCGCTCGATGACTATGACAGGGCGGCTGGCGACAGCCCGACCGTAGAGGGGGCACTGCATGCCTTTCTCGACACCGATCTCGATCTCTATATCGAGGGCGGGGAAGGCTGGAAAAATTACGGCGCATTCGGTGCCCAGGCATCGAACAGTCCGGATGGCGCGGAATATATGGACAAATATTTTGATCCGGTCGTGCTGCGCCTGATCGAGATCTTGAAAAAGGCGCTGCCGGACTCGGCCGAGGAAGATATTTTCTGGGGTTATCATTTTGTGACCGGCGCACTGATGCTGACTCTCGCGCGGACGGGCCGCATCGACAAATTGTCGGACGGTCTGTGCCATTCAGAGGATTATTCGGCGGTCAAACTGCGGATGGCGCGGTTCATGGCCGCCGGGTTCAAGGAAATTTGCGAGCAGCGGAAGCAGGACAAAGGCTGAGGCGGCTAGCAGAGCGGTCCATTGGCGGCGCATAGACATAATATTCACTCACGAGTGAGTTACTATAAGAGGAGAGGAGCGGTTCATGATCTATATTCGGAAATATCTGCTCCTTTCGCACACGGCGAGACCAACTGAGGCAGCGCTTGGCGGCGACGGCGGTCAGCACGGGATCAGACAGGGATAATTCCGAGAGCGAGCGGAAGGCAGATGCCTGCCGTCGCTATCGGGGCAAAAAGGGAGAAGGACATTGGCTACCAAGACGGATGCTTTGCCGGATGGCGCGGGCAAAAAACAGAACGAGAAGCTGGTTATCACCGCGTCCTCCTTGGGAACGGTATTTGAATGGTATGATTTCTATCTCTATGGCCTGCTTGCCAGCGTCATATCAGCGAAATTCTTTTCCGGCGTCAATGAAACCACAGGCTTCATTCTGGCGCTGATGGCCTTTGCCGCCGGCTTTGCGGTGCGGCCATTCGGCGCCCTGGTCTTTGGCCGGGTCGGAGATATCGTGGGGCGCAAGAAGACCTTTCTCGTCACCATGGCGATCATGGGCCTGTCGACCTTTGCCGTCGGCCTGCTCCCTTCTTATGAAAGCATCGGCATCGCCGCTCCGATCATCCTGATGGCGCTGCGGCTGTTGCAGGGTCTGGCGATCGGTGGCGAATATGGCGGGGCGGCAGTCTATATCGCGGAACATTCGCCGAAGGGGAAGCGCGGCTTCTACACCGGATTCATCCAGACCACGGCGATGATGGGACTGATCCTGGCATCGATGTTTGTCGTCGGCTTGCGCACGACTCTCGAGGCGGACGACTTTCTCGCCTGGGGCTGGCGTCTGCCCTTCCTTTTCTCGATCGTGCTGCTGCTGGTGGCACTGTGGATTCGCCTGCAGCTCAACGAAAGCCCGGTGTTCCAGCGGATGAAGTCGCACGGTCAGACGTCCAAAGCGCCGCTCACCGAAGCCTTTGGACAGTGGAAAAATCTCAAAATTGTCCTGATCGCGCTGTTCGGTGCGGTCGCGGGGCAGGCGGTCATCGGTTTTTCCGGACATCTCTATCCGCTGTTTTTCCTGGAAAAAATTGCCAAGGTCGACGGCGCCACCGCCAATTTTCTGGTGGCGACGGCGCTGACCATAACCATCCCGCTCTATGTCTTCTGGGGCTGGCTCAGCGACAAGATCGGCCGCAAGCCGATCATGATGTCCGCTTGTGTAATCGCTGTCTTTGCCTATTTCCCGCTCTACAACGCGCTGGTCGGTGCGGCGAATCCGGAAATGGCGGCGGCGATAGAACGCTCGCCGGTCACGGTTGTGGCCCATGGCAGCGAATGTTCGTTCCAGTTCGATCCGATCGGCAGCAACAGCTTTGATGAAACCAGCTGCGATATCGTCAAATCCTATCTTGCGAAAAGCGGAGTCAATTATAACAATGTCGAGGCCCCGGAAGGGAGCATTGCTTCGGTTCAGATCGGCGACCGCACGATCGTCGCGCCCAATCCCGCCGGCCTCACGGACGAGGCGACGGTTGCGACTATCGCCGCCTTCGGGGTCAGTGTCGAAAGGGAACTGGAAGCGGCCGGCTATCCGACCAGCGCCGACCCGGAACAGATCAACCGGTTCCGCGTGCTGCTGATCCTCTGCGCCCTCGGCACGCTGGGGACCATGGTCTACGGCCCGCTTGCGGCGCTGCTGGTCGAGCTGTTTCCCGCGCGAATCCGCTACAGCTCGCTGTCGCTGCCCTATCATATCGGCAACGGCTGGATCGGGGGCTTCATGCCGACCGTCGCCTTCGCGATGGTCGCGGCAACCGGCAATATCTATCAGGGGCTGTGGTACGCCATCATCATCGCCGGGATAACTGCAGTGGTCGGGATATTGTTCCTTCCCGAAACCTACAAGCGCGACATCGAGGCGGACTAGCCCGCCGATGTGCAGAGGCACTAGCCGGGAAGGCCGTCCCTTGTCACCGCTTGACGGCGGCGCAGGGGGCGGTCTTCCGGTCTCCAGATATCGTCAATCATCGCCTTCTAAGCCCGGCCATTCTGCCACCGAATGGCCTGTGTTATCGCTCGGAGCGCATGTGGTTCTGATGGCGTAACGTGCCCAATTACCAAATCCTGATTTGACATTTGCCTAATTAGGCTCTTTATGTCCTCATAAGGCTATAGTTCTATCACCGCTCGCAAGGCTGCATGAGTCGCAGCGAGATGGACAAGGCCATGGGCACAGGGAGTTGAGATATGCGTTTTTTTTATAAACTCATGATAATATTGGCGATGGCGGGCTTTGTCCCTTTGTCTGCCCAAGCCCCGGTCAACCCCGACAGCGGTGGCGATTCCCATTCCCAGCCCGGCAAGTCTTCTGCACCGCCGTCGGAAACAGTCGTTCTCGACACCGCAGATGTGACGGCATGGCTGGACGGCTTTATGCCTTATGCCCTGGAGCGCGGCCAGATTGCCGGTGGTGCGGTGGTCGTGGTGCACAACGGGCAGCCCATCGTTGAAAAAGGCTATGGCTATGCCGACTTCGCCACCAAAAAGCCGGTCGATGGCAAAACCACGATGTTCCGCCCCGGTTCGATTTCCAAATTGTTCACCTGGACGGCAGTGATGCAGCAGGTCGAAGCCGGAAAACTCGACCTCGACAAGGATGTGAATGCTTATCTCGACTTCAAGATTCCTCCTTATGACGGCAAGCCGATTACGTTGCGCAACATCATGACCCACAGCGCCGGATTCGAGGAATCGATTCGCCATCTGATCAGCAATGATCCGAAAGCGGTCATGGAGCTCGGCAAATATTCCAGGGAGGCCCTGCCGGAACGGGTCTTCGCCCCGGGCACCACGCCCGCCTATTCCAATTATGCCACCGCGCTTGCCGGCCATATTGTCGAACGAGTCAGCGGCATGTCCTTCGACGATTATGTCGACCAGCGCATATTTGCCCCGCTTGGCATGGCGCATTCGACCTTCCGGCAACCGTTGCCGGCAAAGTTCAAGCCATTCATGTCGAGCGGCTACAAGAGCCTGGCTGCGCCCGCGCAGCCTTTCGAGATCGTCATCCCCGCACCCGCCGGCAGCCTGTCGGCAAGCAGCGCCGATATGGGCAAATTCATGATGGCGCATCTCGCCGATGGCGGCAAACTGCTCTCGCCGGAGACGGCGCGCATGATGCACAATTATCAGGCACCCAATATTGGTCCGCTCAATTCCATGGCTCTCGGCTTTTACGAGCAATGGATCAACGGGCGCCGCGCCATCTCCCACGGCGGCGACACTGGTCTGTTTCACAGCGATTTGTGGCTGTTTCCCAAAGAGAATATCGGGCTGTACATCACGATGAACAGCGGCGGGAAAGAGGGGGCCTCGCACGCTGTCCGAACCGCGCTGATTCAGAAATTCGCCAATCGCTATCTTCCGGACAACCGGCAATTTACGCCGATCGACGAGGCTACGGCACGCAAGCATGCCGAGATTATGGCCGGCACCTATGTGATGAGCCGCGGTTCATTCACCAATTTCATGAGCCTGTTCGGCCTGCTCAGCACGACCAAAGTTCTGGTGGGGCCGGATGGCAAGATCATGATTCCTTCGCTAGACGGCATGAGCGCAGGTATCCGGGAATGGGTCGAGGTCGAGCCCTTTATATGGCGTGACACGACGACCGGGGAGCGGCTTGCGGCCGAAGTGAAGGATGGCCGGGTGGTTCGGTTCAGCATCGACTCATTCTCGCCCTTCACGGTGCTCGAGCCGGCACCTGCGGCAACCAATGCGGCGTGGCTAACCCCGGCGCTGCTGGCGGCGCTTGCCATCGTTCTGCTCGCGGCACTGGCATGGCCGACGCGGGCGCTGGTGCGGCGCAGCTACAAGGCGGAATTTGCGCTGACCGACCGGTCGCTTCTCGCCTATCGTCTGTCTCGGGTCTGTGCCTGGCTGGTGCTTGCAGCCGTCGCTGGCTGGGTCGGCCTCGTCGCTGCCTTTTCGGCCGATATCGGAAGCATTGGCGGGCCTCTCGACTGGCTGATCAACCTGCTCAGGGTCATTACGCCGGTTGCGTCCATCGGTCTGCTGGCCACCTCCATATGGCATCTGGTCCTTTCGGTTCAGAACAGGCGCCGCTGGACGATGAAGCTGGGGGCGGCCCTGATGATCTTCGCCGGGCTGGTGCTGACCTGGGTCACGTTCCAGTTCCATCTCTACGGCTTCAATATGGTCTATTGAGGAAGGGGCGGAAGTACGGAGGCCTGAAGCTCCTGGTGCGTGCCCGTCCCGTGATCGAAGCGGGGGGCACGCGCGACGACCTGCAGCAGATCCTGCCGCCGTCGCAGCACCCGCAGGCACGGCTTCGCTCTACCCCCAGGTGGCGCAGGCCGACTAAGCAGATGTTCTCGAGACTGTATTCCAGCCAGCAGGGTGAAACACGACCCGGGACTATGTCTCTCTAGATATCGTCGATCATCTCGGCCAGCGTCGCTAGGCATTCGCGGGCCAGCAGGGTGCAGCGCTCCGGCGACCAGCCCTGTTCGGCATCGGGCAGATCGCGATTGTCCTTGAACGGCATCTCCAGCGTCATCGCAACCGCGCCAAAGCGTTCGGCGAGCTGGTTGGTCGACATCGCCAGATTGGCCTTGCCCTCGGCAGCGGTGGGATAGCCGAGCTTGGTCTGGAAATCCGGCGTCCGTTCGGCGAGCCGGTTGCGGAAGCCGTGATATGTCTCGAGCTGCGCGTCGGTGATCGAGGGAATACCCTCGAAGCCGGCGATAAAGACCGCCGGAATCGCTTCATCGCCATGCACATCCATCGCGAAATCGACTCCGCTCGCGTCCATCGCATCCCGGACACACAGCACTTCGGGCGATTTTTCGGCGCTCGGCTCGTGCCATTCGCGGTTGAGATTGGTACCGGCGAAATTGGTTCGCAGATGCCCTCTGCACGAACCATCCGGGTTCATATTGGGCACGATATGGAGGCGGCATTTCTGCAACAGCCGCCGCGCATGCGGGTCCGAGGGATCGGTCAGCATGTCCAGCGCCCCTTCCATCCACCATTCGGCCATGCTTTCGCCGGGATGCTGTCTGGCGTAGAGCCAGACCTGCTTGTCGCCTGAGCCCAGTTCCACGCAGTCGATCGGCTGGCCCTCCAGACTGTGGCCAAGCGTTCGCACCGAAACCCCTTCGAAACCGGCGGCCTCGGCGATCAGATCATGATGCCGCTCGATGCTATAGGGGGCGAAATAGGCGAACCAGATGATATTGCTGCTGGCGGTGTAGCGGATCGTCAGGGTGCCGCTGTCTTCGTCATAACTGCTCGGCGCGCGGCCCCAATAGGCGCGGTCCTCGCTGACGCAGGCGTCATAATCGGGCCAGCCCTGCGGATAGGCCGATTCCTTGAGGCCGCCGATATTCAGTTCCAGTTCGTCGCCAATTTCGCAGGTGACCCGGAAATGGAACCACTGGAAAAACTCGCTGTCCTTGTCCTTGCGGATCGACAGTTGGGCGGTGGTGCCCTCAAGGGCATGAACTTCGATATTGCCGCTATCGAAAGCGCTGGTGATTTTTATGGTCATGGGACGGTGATAGTGGTTCCGGACACTCCGGGGAAGTCCTTGAATAAGGCTTCTGCCAATTTTGACGCCGCGAGGCCCGGCTGCGATGCAGGGGAGCCCTGTTTGGCCTCGATTGATGCGCGGCCTTCCCAGATCACATTGCCATTGGCGCGATGAGCGATCCGTACCGATAGCTCCGTGGCGATCCTGTCCTTCGGCGGCCCGCTCAGGTTGATCCCGATGCCCAGGCCAACGCCGGACCCGTAGCTGCCGGTGCTGCCGCCCACTCCGACCGATACGGGAGACCGTGTTCCGCCGGCGGTCAGCACCGCCCGGTCGATCGTGTAGCGCACGACATATTCGCTATTGTCCGGATTGTCGCGGGCTGCGGTAAAACCCACGCGCTGCAGTTCGCGCAGCAGCGCGGCGGAATAGGTCATATATTCGATACTGCGGCTGTCGTCCTGGTCCGGGAAATTGGGCTGGATGTGAACGGATCCCGGTATGATCGGGGCGACCTCGGCGTTGTGGAACCGGGTGACGTCGACCGGCGGCGTCATCGCCGCGCATCCGGTTAGCAGCAATGCTGCCAACGCCCCTGTCGCAATTGATGGAAAAGCGGCCATGATACTAACTCCTCTACACACCCCCGACATATCCTAGCGCATAATCGCGGACACTGCGGCAAAAAAATTGCATCCGCACGCGGGCACGGTTAATCGATTGAAGATTGCGGCGGGCTAGACAGCCGATACTGAGAACTGACGAGGATCTGCAACCCATGGCAAAACCGTTCACGATTCTGGTTACTGGCGGCGGCGGCTATATCGGCAGCCATGCCGTGCTTGCGCTGCGCGATGCGGGCTGGCCGGTCGCGGTGATCGACAATCTGACCACCGGCTTCCGCTGGGCCGTGCCGGAGGATGTCGCTTTCTACGAAGGCGATATCGAGGATTCTGCCCTGCTCGCGCAAATCATCGCGGATGAGAATATCGGCGCGATCATGCATTTTGCGGGGTCGATCATCGTCCCCGAATCGGTCGCCGATCCGCTCAAATATTATCACAACAACAGCGCCAAAAGCCGCAGCCTGATCGAATCGGCAGTGAAGGGCGGGGTCCGGCATTTCATTTTCTCGTCGACCGCTGCCACCTATGGCATTCCCGAGGAAAGTCCGGTCAGCGAAAGCACGCCGCAACGGCCGATCAACCCTTATGGCATGTCCAAGCTGATGACCGAACATATGCTGCACGACGTTTCGGCGGCCCACGATCTGAATTTCTGCGCCTTGCGCTATTTCAACGTCGCGGGGGCGGATCCGCAGGCACGGACCGGGCAATCGACCGCTGGCGCCACCCATCTGATCAAGGTGGCGGTCGAGGCGGCGCTGGGCAAGCGCGACAGCGTGGCGGTGTTCGGGACGGATTATGACACCCCCGACGGCACCGGCGTGCGCGACTATATCCATGTCTCGGACCTCGCAGCCGCGCACGTGCTGGCGCTCGAGGCGCTGATCGCCGACCCGACTCGCAACCATCTGCTCAATTGCGGCTATGGCCGCGGCTTTTCGGTGCTTGAGGTGCTCGATGCCGTAGACCGGGTCACCAACATGAAAATTTCCCGGAAAATGGAAGGCCGGCGCGCCGGCGACCCCGATTCGCTGATTTCCGACAATCGCGCGATCATGGCGCGCTTTCCCTGGCAGCCGAAACATGCCGATCTCGACGAAATAGTCGCCCATGCGCTGGCCTGGGAGCGCAAACTGGTCGAAATTCGCGGAGAATAGCGCTGGTCGCTTGACTTTGGCCGCCAGCGACCTTAATTGCCCTGCTTCAACGCAGCATTGGCTGCTCTCAAGAAATTCAGATAATCAAGGCGTGGTACCAAAATGAAAGTCCGCAACTCTTTGAAGTCGCTTAAAAACCGTCACCGGGATTGCCGCGTTATCCGTCGTCGTGGTCGCACCTATGTGATCAACAAGACGAATCGCCGGTTCAAGGCACGCCAGGGCTGATTGCCTGCCGGTGGCAGATGAATCTGCCATTTCCACAATTGATACCGTCATCTTCGATATTGGCAATGTCCTCTATCGCTGGGATTTGCGCTGTCTGTTTGAAAAGCTGATCGACGATCCGCAGGAACTGGACTGGTTCCTGAATCACGTCGTCACGCCCGAGTGGCATTTTCAGCATGATGCCGGGCGGCCCTTTGCCGCCATGGTGGCAGAGCGCAGCCGCGAATTTCCGCAATATGCAGAGCATATCCTGGCCTATTCGAGGCGGTTTTCCGAAACCATACCGGGCCCGGTCGAGGGCACATTGGAAATTGTGCAGGCGCTGGCGAATCGCAATGTCCCGCTGTTTGCGATCAGCAATTTCGGCGCCGAATCCTGGGCGCAGTTCCGGCCAGCGGCACCGATCTTCGATATATTTGCCGATATCGTCATCTCCGGCGAAGAAAAAATGATCAAGCCGGACCCGGCGATCTTTCACCTGGCGCTTGACCGTTTCGACCGGCAGCCCGGACAATGCCTGTTCATTGATGACAGACAGGACAATATTGCGGCTGCCGAAGGGATCGGCCTCGCTGGCCATCATTTCAGGGAAGCGGCCCTGCTCGAGAGCGAGCTGAAGGCCCTGCGGCTGCTCTAGCTGCGTTTCAGCTCATCTCCGCTCAGCCGGACGACATGGAGCAGATTGGTCGAGCCCGGAGTCCCGAACGGCACGCCGGCACAGACGATCAGCCGCGACCCTGCCTCGCCCAGCTTGTGGCGCAGCGCCATGCGCTTGGCCTTGGCAATCATTTCCTCGAAATCCGAAACATCGCGGGTGACAACTGCATAGGCACCCCACAAAAGTCCGACGCGCCGGGCGGTATGACGGTTGGGGGTCAGCACCAGCAGCGGCACCGATGGCCGCTCCCGCGCCATCCGCCGAGCGGTCGAACCGGAGGACGTATAGCAGACAATGGCCGAGGTCGCGATCGTGCGCGCGATATTGAAACTGGCCGCCGCCAGCGCATCCGCGGTGGTCTCGTCCGGCACGGTTTCGGTGAAATGCACCCGGGCGGCATAGGACGGATCATTTTCCACCTGCGCGGCGATCCGGTCCATCATCGTTGCCGCCTCGATCGGCCAGTCGCCGACCGCCGATTCGGCGGACAGCATGATCGCGTCGGCGCCGTCATAGATGGCGGTGGCGACATCGGACACTTCGGCGCGGGTCGGCGTGGGCGACTTGATCATCGATTCCAGCATCTGCGTGGCGACAACCACTGGCCGTCCCAGCTTGCGCGCGGCGGCCACGATTTTCTTCTGCAGCGGCGGCACCTGTTCGGGCAGCAGTTCGACGCCCAAATCGCCGCGCGCCACCATCACCGCGTCGGACAGTTCCAATATCTCGTCCAGCCGGTCGATCGCCGCGGGCTTCTCGATCTTCGCGAGCAGCGCCGCCTTGCCACCGATCAGCCGCCGGGCCTCGGCAACATCTTCGGGACGCTGCACAAAGCTGAGCGCGATCCAGTCGACGTCCTGCTCGAGCGCAAAGGTCAGGTCCTTGCGGTCCTTCTGGGTCAGCGAGCTGACCGGCAGCACCACTTCCGGAACATTGACGCCCTTGCGGTCTGAAATCTCGCCGCCCACGATCACCTTGGTCTCGACGCTTGTGCCATCGGCCTTGGTGACCTCAAGGCGGATTTTCCCGTCGTCGAGCAACAGGGTATGCCCCGGCTGCAGCGTGCTCAAAATTTCCTTGTGAGGCAGGCTGACACGTGTCGAGTCGCCCTTTTCCTTGCGCATGTCGAGCGTGAAGCGGGCGCCTTTTTTCAGCATCACCGGCCGTTCCGCGAAGGTTCCGATGCGCAGCTTCGGCCCCTGCAGGTCGGCAAGAATGGTAATCGGCCGACCGACCTTCTTTTCCAGTGCCCGGATCGATGTCACATTGGCCGCATGGGCCTTATGTTCGCCGTGGCTCATGTTCATCCGGAAGGCATCGACCCCGGCACGATAGAGTTTCTCGATCATTTCGGGGCTGCCGCTGGACGGACCCAGCGTGGCCAGAACCTTGACCTTGCGGTTGCGAGAGAAGATTGGCGATGCCATTTTACAATTCCTTTGTGGCGCTTTGCCCGCGCCGTCCCTATTCCTGTTTCATGACAGGTTAAAAACAAAAAACAACGGAAACGAACATGACCAAGCAAATATCCGACGCCGCCGCCGCCGCTGCCTTTCGCCGTCTCGTCACCCATTTGCAGCACCGCCATGATGCGGAAAATATAGATCTGATGGGGCTTGCCGGCTTCTGCCGCAACTGCCTCGCAGACTGGGTGATGGAGGCGACCAATGACGCTGGCGGCGAGATGACCAAGGAGGAGGCCCGCGAGGCGATCCATGGCATGCCGGTGAATGAATGGAAGCAAAAATATCAGACGGAGACCACCCCCGAACGGCTCAAAAAGATGAAGGAAAGCGTGGCCAAAAACGCCGACGCCTCTTAAAGACCGACTTCGAATCCGAACACCATAATTCAAGGGAATGAAAGCATGAGCGAAGGCAATGTCGCCGCAGACCAGCTGCGTCTGTTTATCGAGCGTATCGAACGGCTGGAAGAAGAGAAAAAGGGCATGGCGGACGACATTCGCGATGTATATTCCGAAGCCAAATCGCAGGGCTATGACGCCAAGATCATGCGCCAGATCGTGCGGCTGCGGAAGATGGAAGCCCATGACCGTCAGGAAATGGAAGCGATTCTCGACACTTATAAAGCGGCGCTCGGCCTGGCCTGATGATCGCGGTTCGGTCCGCGACGGTCGCCGACGCGAACCGTTGTGCCGAAATCTACGCACCCTTCGTGACCGACAGCTGGGTCAGCTTCGCGCTGGATGCTCCTGATTCTGAACAAATGTCCGGTCATATTGCGGGCATCCTGCAATCGCACGACTGGCTGGTTGCGGAAAGAGAGGGAGCGGTGCTCGGTTACGTCTATGGCTCCGAGCATCGCACGCGGGCGGCCTATCAAACCAGTTGCGACGTCGCAGTCTATGTCGATTCCGCATATAAGCGTCAGGGTGCCGGCCGCCTGCTGTACGAGGCGCTGTTGCTGCGGCTGAAAGACAGAAACATCCACGCCGCTTTCGCCGGCATCGCCTTGCCCAACCAGGCGAGCATCGCTCTGCATCAGGCGCTGGGCTTTGATCTGGTCGGCACCTACCGGGAAGTCAGCTGGAAAATGGGCGGCTGGCGCGACGTGACCTGGTTTCAGCGGTTGCTCTGACGAGCGCGCGGGATTAGCATCCGCTTCGCATCAGGCAGGAACAGGACAAGCGATATGATCGTCACCACCACACCGGGTATCGAAGGCCATGCGATCCGCGATTATCGCGGGATCGTGATCGGCGAGGTTATCGTCGGCGCAAACCTGTTTAGGGATTTATTCGCCAGCATTACCGATATTGTCGGCGGCCGCTCGGGCAAATATGAAAATGTCCTGAAACGGGCGCGGGACGAAGCTTTGGCCGAAATGGAGGCGGAGGCCGCGAAGGTTGGTGCCAATGCAGTGGTCGGCGTCGATCTGGACTATGAGGTCGTCGGCGAAAAAGGTTCGATGCTGATGGTGTCCGCGTCGGGCACTGCCGTCGTCGTCGATTAAATCCCTTCGGGGCGCATCAACAGCATATAGATCAAACCGCTGATCGCGATCAGATTATAGGCCATGTGCATGGCGATATTGGCCCACCAGCCATAGCGGATCCGGGCATAGCCCCAGATCAGTCCGCCGACCAGTTGCGGCAGGACAAAGGGCAGGACAGCCGCCTGATTGTCGCCGGCATAGTTGAACACATGGACGAATCCGAAGAGCAGCGCCTGACCCCAGAAGACCAGGGGGAATATCCGGATATACCAGCCGGGCACAGGCGATTTCCAGAAGCGGACCAGGCCGATGAGAACCGCAAGGGATATCACGGCGATCAGCGCGATGGTGGGGATCGTTGCGACAAGGCCGAGTTGCTTCAGAAGAAAGGAACCACCAATCCACGCGATCAGGCCGGAGAAAAGGATCAGCCAGCGGGCCGTGCCGATGATCCAGAGCCGGAACATCAATTCTTCGGCGATCGGGCCGACCAGCACCACGATCAGCAGGATCTGCCAGGGCGGAAGATTGAATAATGCCGACATGTCGCTCGACATTTTGACGCCCAACAGCGTCATGACCGGAAAAAGGACAGCGATGATCGCCGCAACAATCAGGCAGTTCAGCAGGAAAAGCCATGCGACCCCTGCTGCCCGTCGCTCTTGTCCGGCCGCAGGGAGAGCTGGTGCAGGCGCGCGGACAAAAAGGATCAGATCACGGGCGGTGGACCGCAATTGACCGATCGACCATCCAATGGTTGAGTTGGGCTCAAACATGCGCCAAAGAGCCTCGATAAGAGTATAAACAGGTAACGGACGAATCCTATGGCAGGCCACAGTAAATTTAACAATATCAAGCACCGCAAGGGCGCGCAGGACAAGAAGCGCGCGGCGCAATTTTCGAAACTGTCCCGCGAAATCACCGTCGCGGCCAAGTCCGGCATGCCGGATCCGGATTTCAATCCGCGCCTGCGGCTTGCGGTCAACAGCGCCAAGGCGGTGTCGATGCCCAAGGACAATATCCAGCGGGCGATCGACAAAGCATCGGCGAATGAAGGCGCTGATTTCACCGAGGTCCGCTACGAGGGCTTCGGTCCCGGCGGCGTGTCGCTGATCATCGAGACTTTGACCGACAATAATAACCGTACTTTTACCAATGTTCGTACAATTATGTCACGAAATGGCGGTAATCTGGGCGAAAGTGGGTCAGTTTCGCACGGTTTTGACCGGGTCGGCTATATCCACTATCCGGCCAGCGCAGGGGACGAGGAAACCGTCCTCGAAGCCGCGATGGAAGCGGGTGCCGAGGATATTTCCTCCGATGAGGACGGCCACGAAATCTGGACCGCCATGGAAGATCTCCACGAAGTGTCCGGAGCGCTCGAAAAGACACTCGGCGAAGCGGAAAGCGTGAAACTCGCCTGGCGCCCCTCGGTCCAGGTGGAAGTCGACCAGGAGCAGGCGGAAACCCTGCTCAACCTGATCGATCTGCTGGAAGAGGATGACGATGTCCAGACCGTCTGGGGCAATTATGACGTGTCCGACGAGATCATGGAAAAACTGAACGCCGGCTGATGTGGGAATTTGCCGCCAAGGCCGCTCTCGCAGGAGTGATCGTGGCCGTGGTGGCAGGCATCGCCCAGCGTCAGCCCAGTTTCGGGGCGCTGGTCGCATCCCTGCCGCTGATCTCGATATTGGGCATGATTTTCCTGTGGCATGCGCGGCCTGACGCGGAAAATATGGCCCTGCATGCCGAGGCGACCTTCTGGTATGTCCTTCCATCTCTTCCAATGTTCCTGCTGATTCCGCTGCTGCTGCGGCAGGGAATCGGCTTCTGGCTGTCGCTGGCGGCCGGGTGTGTCCTGACGATCAGCCTTTATCTGATCATGGCCTTTGTCGGTCGCCGGCTGGGCCTGCCGATCTGATGGGCACGATCTGAGATGATCATTCTTGGCCTCGATCCGGGCCTCGGCACCACTGGCTGGGGCGTGATCGTCGCGGACGGCAATCGCCTGTCCCATATCGCCAATGGCCAGATCAGGACCGATCCGAAAATGGCGCTGGCCAGCCGCCTGCTTCAGATCGACCTCGAACTGACCGACCTGCTGCTGGAATATAAGCCGGATGGCGCAGCGGTCGAGGAAGTGTTCGTCAACAGCAACCCGCAGAGCACGCTGAAACTGGGACAGGCGCGCGGCGTGGTGCTGCTCGGCGCGTCGCGGACAGGAATCGAGATCGGCGAATATTCGGCGCGGACAGTGAAGAAATCCGTGGTCGGCGTCGGCAAGGCCGACAAGGACCAGATTCAGGCAATGATCAGGATTTTGCTGCCGGGCGTCAAGCTGGCCGGCCCGGATGCCGCCGATGCACTGGCGGTGGCGATCACCCATGCGCATCATAGGAAGCGGTAAGCAGGTAAAGCACCGTTCGTCCTGAGCCTGTCGAAGGACCATGGAGCGCGCGAATCCGTACTTCGACAAGCTCAGCGCGAACGGAACTGGACTTGTGCCGCCCTTGCATTAATACAAGCCCATGATCGCAAAACTGACCGGAACCATCGACGAAATCGGCATCGACAATATCGTGCTCGATGTACAGGGCGTTGGCTATCTGGTCTTCTGCTCGTCCCGCACCATCGGCGCAATTGGCGGCAAGGGCGACGGCGCGACCATCTATACCGAGATGCAGGTCAGCGAGACCGATATGCGGCTGATGGGTTTTGCCAGCGGGTCGGAGCGCGACTGGTTCCGCTTGCTGATTTCGGTGCAGGGGGTTGGCGGCAAGGTTGCGCTGGCGATCCTGTCCGCGCTGGAACCCGGCGAGATTTCGCGCGCCGTGGCGATGGGGGACAAGGCAATGGTCACCCGGGCCAATGGCGTCGGTCCCAAGCTGGCGCTCCGGATTGTCAACGAACTGAAGGACAAGGTCGGCGGGATTGCGGTTGATCCGGTAAAGGGTGCGGGTGGCGTCGTGCACGCGCCCTCAAGCAACAGCGCCGATGCGGTCAGCGCGCTGCAGAATCTAGGGTTCAAACCGGCGGATGCTAGCGCTGCGGTGGCGGCGGCGGATGCCGAGGCCGGCGATGGCGCGACGCTCGATGCGCTGGTCCGGCTGGCGCTAAAGAAGGCGGCGCGGTGATTGTTGAAAATCCGCGGAAAAGCTACTCACCCTATGAGCGATCACGATTAATTCGGATCATGGAAATTCCACTTGCCGCTGCATTACTATACCTAATAGTATTTTCAGATTTATCATGGTGGGTGAACGATTGGCTAGAGTCGGTCGGCGTAGCAGATGGATTTTTTCTAGCCAGTTTTCTGCTTTTTGGATTTGGATTTTTTGTCATTCCTTATACGTGGAAGATTCTGGTTCATCCAATAGGGCGATGTCTGAATTGCGGTAAATCGCCACTCCATGTGAGTCCCGGGATCAGCGAATGGGTTTATTTGAGAAGTCCGTGGCAAAGTGCGCTAACGAGGGACCGGTTTTGGCCCGAAGAAGAATGTTCCGACTGCCGTTCTAATCTCAGGATTTCAGCACAATTGCATTGATTTACGTCTGACCTCATTCACAGAATTGGGCACCATGTTACCCCGCCATATGCCGGAGTTCAGTTCCAGATTGTTTCGCGCGAAGACGCTAAGGGCCGGGCCAGACGCAAATTCTTTGCGTCTTCGCGTGAGGTTTTGCTCTGATGTGGCATGAAGCAAAAGATTCGCGCATTTGCTGGAATGACGGTTGCTGGTCAGATTGACAATTTCCTAGTAATATCTATAAATATCCTATGTCACAGCTAAATGTCTCCATCCCGCCACAACTGAAAAGCTGGGTGGAATCGCGCGTGGCCGAGGGGCGGTACAGCAGTGCGAGCGATTATGTGCGCGATTTGCTGCGCCGGGATCAGGATGCGGCAGCGGAGGAAACCGTCTGGCTGCGCGGATTGATTGCCGAGGGCCTGGCATCCGGTGTCTGCGAGGGTGAGCCGGAAGCCATTGTCGAGAATATCATCGGCGAACGTCGCGCCCGGGGTGGCTAAGATCGTGGTCAGTTCGGCCGCTCGCGCCGATCTCGCAGAAATTGACGCCTATAGTGTGAGGCATTTTGGCGAAGACGCTGCAGATGCCTATTTGCGCGGGTTCAATGCGGCGTTCGAGCAGTTGCGGCAATATCCTTTGGCGGGGGTCGCTCAAGAAGAGCTTGGGCCGGGAATCCGTTGCCTGACTCATCGTCGGCACAGGATTTTCCATGTTGTGAAAGATGAGATTGTGCTGATCGTCCGGATCGTCCATCACGCCCAGAATGCCAGACGAGTCCATCTTGACCGAAACTGACCGGCTCTCCGCTGCCACGCGCAAGCCCGACGACATCGACGCCGCCCTGCGTCCGAAAACGCTCGACGAATTTGTCGGGCAGGAAGCGGCACGCGGCAATCTGCGGGTGTTTATCGAGGCGGCGCGGTCGCGCAAGGAGGCGCTGGACCATGTGCTGTTCTTTGGTCCGCCGGGACTGGGCAAGACCACGCTGGCGCAGATCATTGCGCGGGAGCTGGGGGTCGGGTTTCGGGCCACCTCGGGGCCGGTGATTGCCAAGTCCGGGGATCTGGCGGCGCTGCTGACCAATCTCGAGGAAGGCGATGTCCTGTTTATCGACGAGATCCACCGGCTCAATCCGGTGGTCGAGGAAATACTCTATCCGGCGATGGAGGATCGCGCGCTGGACCTGATCATCGGCGAGGGGCCGTCGGCGCGCAGTGTGCGCATCGACCTGCCGGCCTTCACCCTGATCGGCGCGACCACGCGCCAGGGTCTGCTGACCACGCCGCTGCGTGACCGGTTCGGGATTCCGGTGCGGCTGAATTTCTATTCGACCGAGGAGCTGGAAAAGGTTGTCCACCGCGCCGCGCGCCTGCTCGGACTTGATATTGCTCCCGATGGCGCGACCGAGGTTGCGCGGCGGGCGCGCGGTACGCCCCGGATTGCGGGGCGGCTGCTGCGGCGGGTCCGCGATTTTGCCAATGTCGCGGGCAACACGCTGGTCGACCGCAAGGTTGCCGACGATTCGCTGACCCGGCTCGAGGTCGACCATATCGGTCTTGACGCCATGGACCGGCGCTATCTGCACATGATCGCCGATATCTACAAGGGCGGGCCGGTCGGGGTGGAGACGCTGGCCGCCGGCCTTTCGGAACCGCGCGACACGATCGAGGAGGTGATCGAGCCCTATCTGATCCAGCTGGGGCTGATCGCGCGCACCGCGCGGGGACGGGCGCTCAATGACCGGGGGTGGAAACATCTCGGGCTGAATCCGCCAGTGAGCAAGGCGAGCGACGGGGAATTGTTTGATTGAGGTGCTCCGCACTCGATGCGAAGCTCTGGGTATACAGAATTGTTCCCGCCGCCCGGGCTTCGTATCAAGTGCGGGGCACAACTACCCTTTGATTTGTTCCCCCGAGGCCCAGCACGCGTGGGTCCCGCTGGATATCCGGTGCGGCAGGACGATCGTGCAGACCGGACCGGCTGACAGATTCATTGCATCAAGGATGATGCATTCCGAGCGATCCTGTTTCATATCGGTGATGAAGCTGATCAGATAGCCGTCATCCTCTGATTGCGCATTGACGCGCGGGATGAAGGGCGCTTCGGAGCCGAAGCGCTGCTCGCCGAACGAGACATGTTCCGCCTCGCCGGTTTCCAGATCATGTTTGGTCAGGCCGTTGAACAGGAACCAGCCCGGCTCGCCGGTTACGCTATAGACATAGCGATAGGGCCGACCGGCGTATTGCTGGTTGAACATGCCGAATTCTACCGGACAATCGTCGAACAGGGTCTCTTCTTTTGTCTCGCCGGTCTTCCGGTTAAAGCGCCAGCGGTGCAGTTCCGGCCTGAAGCTGTGCAGATCGAGGCTCGCACCCATGCTTTCATAGCCGGACGGGAAATCGGTCAGCGGCGGCGGAACCGGGTCATTCTGGAAATAGCCGTCGAGAACGACTTCGTCACCATCTTCGAAGGCATTGGCCCAGTGCAGCACATAGGTCGGCTTCGCCTTGAAACACTGGATGTCCTCCGGCTGGCCCATCCGCGGCAGGATACCGAAACGGGTCGGCATGTCGGGATGGTAAGCCGGAATCCGCAGCTTGCGCTCGAACAGTTCCTCTTTCCAGAACAGCGGGCAGTCGTTGAAAATGGCGAAATTTTCGGTGAACGCCATGTCGTGCGGCAGGCGGGGACCGGGCAGGTCGATCGCAGCCAGATGCTTCAGCCGGTTGTCGGGACCGACCACGCCATATTGCAGATGCGGCTTTTCGATCGCATAGTTGAAGAACAACAGTTCTCCGGTCGCCTCGTCAACCTTGCAATGGGCCGAAATGCCATGATCCGGCACCCAGTCCGCCGGACCGAGCGTCGCCAGCGTTTCCGGGTCGAGCCGATAACCCTCGCCGCACAGATAGAAGGTCGAAAGGATCGCCCCGGCGTGGACGACAACGTCGGTCGAGCTGCTGTCCTTGACGCTGCCATGGGCGGTCATGCCGGGCCGCAGCGCATCATGCGGATTGCCCATCAGGCCCGGCCAGAGCGGGCCGCCTTCCTGCTGCTCGGCCTCGAACCCGGCGGTGCGCACAAAGCGGTTGCGATAGGTCGCCTTGCCGCCCTTGATCCGGATCGTATGGATCATGCCGTCGCCGTCAAAGGGATGATAGCGGCCCAGACTGTCATGGACCGGATTTTCGGTGTTGCGGACATAGAGGCCGTCGATATCGTCCGGAATATTGCCGATGACCTCGAGATCACCGGTATCCAGCTCTTCAAATACCGGCGTCCAGGCACCATTACGATAGGGATGGTCATTGGGTTCCAGCGTGGCCTTCACCTGGTTGACCGGCGTACGCATCAGTCGCGGAGCAGTTCGTTGATACCCGTTTTCGACCGGGTCTGCGCATCGACCGTCTTGACGATTACGGCGCAATAGAGCGACGGGCCTGGCATGCCATCGACCTTGACCTTGGGCGGCAATGTTCCGGGGACCACGACAGAATAGGGCGGCACTTCGCCGATCCAGATCTTGCCGGTGATCCGGTCAACAATCTTGGTCGAGGCGCCAAGATAGACGCCCATCGACAGCACCGCACCCTCGCCGACGCGCACGCCTTCCGCGACCTCGGCCCGCGCCCCGATAAAGGCACCGTCCTCGATGATCACCGGGCCAGCCTGCAACGGCTCAAGGACACCACCGATACCGGCGCCGCCAGAAATATGCACATTCTTGCCGATCTGCGCGCAGCTGCCGACCGTGGCCCAGCCATCGACCATCGTGCCTTCATCGACAAACGCGCCGATGTTGACGAAGCTCGGCATCAGCACCACGCCTTTGCCAATAAAAGCGCCCTGACGGACGATCGATCCGGGAACGGACCGGAACCCGGCTTCGCGAAAGCGGTTTTCGCCCCACCCCGCAAATTTGCTTGGGACCTTGTCCCAGTGGTTGGCACCGCCGGGTCCCTCAATTAGATGATTGTCGTTGAGCCGGAAGGAGAGCAGTACCGCTTTCTTTAGCCACTGGTTGACGACCCACTGGCCATCCTTTTTTTCCGCGACCCGCGCGGTCCCGTTGTCGAGCATGGCCAGCGCCTGGTTGACAGCGTCGCGTTCGGCTCCCTGGGTCGTGAGACCCAGGGATTCACGTTTGTCCCAGGCGGTGTCGATTATGGTCTGCAATGCTGCGGTCATGCCGGTTCTTCTTCCTTCGCGCTGTGGAGGCCGGTAACCCAGCTTTCCAGATCGGTGATTTCATGGTCAATATAGGCGGGATCATGCTCGCGGCCAGCCCATTCGGCACCGGTGTTGATCCACACCGTGGTCATGCCCAGCGCTTTGGCCGGTTGCAAATTTCGGGCGGTGTCTTCGACAAATAACGCGCGGGTCGGATCAATGCCGGTCGCAGCGATCATGCTCGCGTAGGCACCGGACTGTGGCTTGGGCACCAAATCAGCGTCGAGAATGTCATGCATCTGGTGGAACAGTCCGTCCAGCCCGCGTAATTCCAACACGCGTTGGGCATAAGGCCGGTCTGCGTTGGTGAACACCAGCTTCTCGCCCGGCAACGCTTCGATCGCTGCCCGCACGAGCGGAGCGGGTGACAGCCGGTCCATATCGATATCATGGACAAAATCGAGGAAATCGGCAGGGTCCGTGCCATGATGGTGCATCAGGCCGGCCAGTGTGGTGCCATGGTCGTGGAAAAAGCGCTTCTGGATTTTCCGCGCTTCCACCAGATCGCAGTCAAGCGCCTTGGCGATATATTTGCCCATCTTGATATCGATCAGCGCGAACAGGTCGCACTCGGCCGGATAGAGCACATTGTCGAGATCGAAGATCCAGTGATCGATATGGGAGAATTGTGGTGGCATGGCGCAATCGCCTAATGTCCGTTTCGGGCAATCACAAGCAGCAATATGAATCAGGCCCGCGCGCCCGCATCCTCGACACTTGCACTATTGTGGCGCAAGGCCTTGAGAACCGTGTCGACAATACCGTCTGCATCGAGTCCCGCTTCGGCATATTGCAGCTCCGGCTTGTCCTGCTCCTGGAATATATCCGGCAAGCGCATGGTGCGAATCTTCAGCCCAGCATCGGTCAGGCCATTGTCGGAGGCATAGGTCAGGACATGCGCGCCAAGACCGCCGACGGCAGCTTCCTCGACCGTGACGGCCACTTCATGGGTGGTGAGCAATTTGCGTATCAATTCCTGATCAAGCGGTTTGGCAAAGCGAAGATCGGCGACCGTGGTGCTGAGTCCCTTGGCTTCCAGCCGTTCGGCTGCCTTTTTCGCTTCTTCAAGCCTCGCGCCCAGCGACAGGATCGCAACCTTGGTGCCCTGTTTTATGATCCGGCCCTTGCCGATTTCGAGCTGCTCGAGTTTTTCGGGAATCGGGACGCCGGTGCCATTGCCGCGTGGATAGCGAAAGGCAATCGGCCCACTGTCATGCAATGCCGCAGTGTAGGTCATATGCGCCAGCTCGGCCTCGTCTGCCGCGGCCATCACGACCATATTGGGCAAAGTTGCCAGATAGGTGACATCGAAGGACCCGGCATGGGTGCTCCCATCCGCGCCGACCAGCCCGGCGCGATCGATCGCGAACCGGACCGGCAGATTCTGGATCGCCACGTCATGCACCACCTGGTCATAGGCGCGCTGCAGGAAGGTCGAGTAGATGGCGCAGAAGGGTCGCATACCCTGCGCAGCCAGTCCGGCCGCGAACGTCACGCCATGTTGCTCGGCAATGCCGACATCAAAGGCCTTGTCGGGATGAGCCTTGGCAAATTTGTCGACGCCGGTGCCCGATGGCATGGCTGCGGTAATCGCGCATATCCGCGGGTCGCTGTCGGCCAGTTTGGCCAGCGTTTCGCCAAAAACATTTTGATAGGCTGGCGGCCCGCCGCCCGGCCCCTTTTCCTGCTTGCCGGAGATGACGTCAAATTTGGCGACCCCGTGATATTTGTCGGCCGCTTCTTCAGCGAACTTATAGCCCTTGCCCTTTTCGGTGACGACATGGATCAGACAGGGGCCTTCGGCCGCGTCCCGTACATTCTCGAGCACCGGAATCAGATGGTCCAGATTGTGGCCGTCGATCGGCCCGACATAATAAAAGCCGAGTTCCTCGAACAGGGTCCCGCCCATCGTCATGCCACGGGCATATTCGTCGGTTTTCCGGGCCGCATCATAGAGCGCCTTGGGCAGCTTGCTGGCAATCCGGCGGGCCAGCTGGCGGACGCCGAGAAATTCGCGCGAAGATACGATCCGGGCGAGATAGGCCGACAGTCCGCCCACCGGCGGAGCGATCGACATGTCGTTGTCGTTCAGGATGACGACCAGCCTGTTGCCAGCGGCCGCGGCGTTGTTCATAGCCTCATAAGCCATGCCCGCGCTCATCGCACCATCGCCGATCACCGCTATGCCGCGGCCAGGCTTGTCGTTCAGCTTGTTGGCAATCGCGAAACCGAGGGCGGCGCTGATGGACGTGGAACTGTGGGCTGCGCCAAAAGGATCATATTCGCTCTCGGACCGCTTCGTGAAACCCGACAGGCCGCCACCCTGACGCAAGGTCCGTATCCGGTCCCGGCGCCCGGTGATGATCTTGTGCGGATAGCATTGATGGCCGACGTCCCAGATAAGACGGTCTTCCGGTGTGTTGAAAACATAATGAATGGCGGTCGTTAATTCGACCACGCCCAGACCCGCGCCCAAATGGCCACCGGTTGTCGACACGGTGTCGATCACTTCGGTGCGCAGCTCATCGGCAAACTGGCGAAGCTGCGCTGGCTTCAACTTGCGCAAATCGGATGGAAAGGAGACGTCATCCAGCAATGGGGTATTCGAAACCGGCATATTCACTCCCTGTTTGATGCCATCTTTAACGGCATCGCACCGCTCTGTCGAACGTTCAGCAGGACGCCCGCTAACATAGGTTGCCAGGAAAGGAAGATCAGTTGCATTTCTGGCAAATGCCGCGAACCTCGATCACGGGGCGGATGGATTTGAATCCCTCGGCTTTTGCGACTTGGCGGACCTGTTGCGACAAGGAATCGTCATCCACATGGGTGGCTTCTCCGCACGTGTCGCAGACCAGAAAAATACAATCATGCTCGCAGCCGGGATGGCTGTTAGCCAAATAGGCATTGGCACTTTCCACCCGCATTGCGAGATTATTCGCTACGAACAGGTCAAGAATCCGGTACACGCTATTCGGTGCAACACGTTTGCTGCGGGCGGCGGACACCAGCTCGGCAATGTCATATGCCGAAGCAGGGCGGGAGAAGCCGGCCAGTGCCTCAAAGATCGCGGCCCGCGTATCGGTCCACTTTTCACCGGATTTTTCGAGATTCGCGCGGGCTGCATCCGCCAAAGAATCGCCATGATGCTCAAGATGATCGTGTTTTCCCATCCCGATAATTTAGGGACGTTTGACCAGAAGGGCAATGGGGCGCTAATTAATGGGTAGCGCGGTAGTTCAGATCATGGGCCAGAGCGAGCAATCCGACGCCCAGCATCGTGTAAAAAATTTCCTGTCCGCCATGGCCACCATCATGGCCAAGCGTAATCGCCCCCATCATAATGCCTAATCCCAGGCTGCCGATAGCCACCGGCATCATATAGCCGTGATCCATCACACCGCGTCCCAGGGTGAACAGGCCGAGGGCGATCGCAATGCCTAATCCAATTTCATGGATCAATGGATCGAGCAGCATGCCCCCCGCGGAAGACAGGATTGCGACAAAAGCAATAGTCGAAACACAATGCACAAGACACAGGCCCGACACCATGACGGCCATACGGTCCCAAAGGCCGTCCCTGACCAACACGCCGTCTTTGTCCCACAGTTTCGCTGTCGTGAACACGACTCACCATCTCACTTCTTTTATGAGCGACCGATATAGAAACAAGTGTGTTAAGATACAACATAACATTTTGTCCAGTTTCACATCTTCGGCCGCGTTTCTGGTTGTCAGCGCAGAATTTTCATACCACATAGCGGCGCATGACCGAACCGATCGCCATGAATCCGCCGGCTGGCACGGCAACACCCCGTCCGATAGCGATATCCAACTGGCTTTATTCCGTGGCCTTTCTGGTTTTCATCATGGTCGTCGTCGGCGGTATCACCCGTTTGACCGAGTCGGGCCTCTCGATCACTGAATGGAAGCCGATCACCGGTGCCCTGCCACCATTGAGTGAAGCGGACTGGTTGTCGGAATTTCAAAAATATCAGCAGATCCCTGAATATCAGGAAATCAGCGGGCCCGCCGGAATGACCCTCGCCGATTTCAAGTTCATCTATTTCTGGGAATGGGTTCACCGGCTGCTCGGACGGATGATCGGGGTGGCCTTTGCCCTGCCGCTGCTCTGGTTTGCGGCCAAGCGTGCGATCCCTTCCGGCTATGGTGTGCGACTGGTTGCACTGCTGGCTCTGGGCGGTCTGCAGGGCACGATCGGCTGGTGGATGGTCAGCTCGGGTCTCAGTGAACGTACCGATGTCAGCCATTTCCGGCTGGCCGTGCATTTGTTGACGGCGCTGTTCATCCTTGGCGGGCTGGTCTGGACAGCGCTTGACCTGCGCCAGTTGGCACGCGGTCAGAATCGCCCGGCGCGCCTGACCGGGCTGGGCATGGCTGTGTTGGCGGTGCTGGTCGTTCAGCTGCTGTTCGGTGCCTATACCGCTGGCCTGAACGCCGGCTATGTCTCCAGCAGCTGGCCGCTGATGAACGACTATTTCGTTCCTGGCGGGATCAATTGGGCTGCCGGTATCTGGTCCGCGCTGAACAATGATCCCTATCTGATCCACTTCATCCATCGGTGGTGGGCCTGGGTCGTGGTCGGTGTTCTGCTGATCCTTGCGCGCAAGGTGCGACCGATTGACCGCCGAAGCTCCATTGCGATCCATATTGCCTTTGGCAGCCAGATATTGCTGGGCATCGCCACGGTAATGACCGGCGTCGACATCCATCTTGCGGTGCTCCACCAGGCGGTTGGGGCGCTGGTGGTGGCGGCGACTGTCTGGGGTGTGCATATACTTGGCCGATCGGCGCAATGAAGGGCGCATTGCGCTGAACCCGAGCGCAGTACAGGCTCGTAAAAATCATTCGCGGGAGCAGGGGTAAAAGCGCGTTCGGTACTATTATACCCGTTTGCAAAGCCCCACTTTCGCTTGACTTGCGGCCATAACAGCGCCAATAGCGCCCCAGTTTGCCGGACTCCTGCGAATCAGGATCGTTCGGCATTTGTTATTTTTGAATCCCATTCTCCAAGAAGGAGCCACCCCATGAAGGGTATCACCAAACAGACCCAGTCGGCCAAGCCTGCTGAAGTCGAAAAGAAATGGCATATCATTGATGCCGAAGATCTGGTCGTTGGCCGGGCAGCCTCGATCATCGCCAACATCCTGCGTGGCAAGCACAAGCCTAGCTACACCCCGCATGTGGATTGCGGTGATCATGTCATCGTGATCAATGCCGAGAAGGTGAAGTTCACCGGCAACAAAACCAAACAGAAAACCTATTACAAGCACTCCGGCCATCCCGGCGGCATCAGCGGCACGACCGCCGAGAAGGTTCTCGAGGGACGTTTCCCCGAGCGGGTCATGGAAAAAGCTGTCGAGCGGATGATCCCCAAGGGCCCGCTTGGCTTCGCCCAGATGCGTGCTCTGCATGTTTTCGCTGGCACCGAGCATCCTTATGCCGGCCAGAACCCGGTGGCGCTCGACGTCGCTTCGATGAACCGTAAGAATAAGGTGGGTGCATAATGTCTGACGTAAAAACCGATCTCGCTGATCTGAAAGATATCGCTGGCGCGGCTGTGGCCGATGCACCGGCTGCTGCTGAAGGCGATGCGGCTCCTGCGGCCGTTGAACCCCCCGTATCCACCATGCCGCTGCGCGAGCAGGAGCTGGACAAGTTTGGCCGGGCCTATGCGACCGGTCGCCGGAAAGATGCTGTCGCTCGCGTCTGGCTGAAGCCAGGCAAGGGCAAGATCACGGTCAATGGCCGCGATCAGGAAACCTATTTTGCCCGTCCGACCCTGCGTCTGGTGCTCAATCAGGTTTTCGCAATCACAGAGCGCGAAGGCCAGTATGATGTTGACGTTACCGTCAAGGGCGGCGGTCTCTCGGGACAGGCCGGTGCGGTCAAGCACGGCATTTCGCAAGCTCTGACCAAGTTCGAACCTGCCTTGCGTTCGACCGTGAAGGCAGCAGGTTTCCTTACCCGCGACAGCCGCAAGGTCGAGCGGAAGAAATATGGTAAGGCAAAAGCGCGTAAGAGCTTCCAGTTCTCCAAGCGTTAAGCGGAACCCCAAGAGATATCGAAAAAGGCGGCCTGCGGGTCGCCTTTTTTATTTGGATAGAGATTATATTATTGAGGAATCAGCCACGGGGCGCTGTGGCTCCCTGATCGCGGCGCGGCTGGAGATGAACAGGATGACCGTCGTCAATATCGCCGAGATCAGCATCACCCAGGCGGCTCCGATCGTTCCGAATGTGGGCAGGAACACGGCCAGCAGAAGGCCTAGCGCAACCAATCCGAGGACCCTGGCCATGAGCGCGTTACGGGCGCGACCGGCCGCCTGAAGCAGCGGCTCAAGGCCCAGACCGGCGAGGCTGATAATGGTTGCTGCGCCCAGCAGCAGCAGCAGCGGATAGGCTGCGAGATATTCTGGACCTGAAATAAGCGCGATGATATTTTGGCCCAGCGCCAGGAGGCCGATGAACAGGATGCCGCCGCTGATTGCCGAAACCTTCAGGGATCGCCAGAACAGCGCCCTTGATTCCCGCGATTTACCAATTGCGAACAATCGCGAAAGCTCGGCAAATAGCGGACGGGCAAACACCTCCGCTAACCGGTTGAGACTGTTGGCCACCTGGTCTGCCAGACGGAACAGCCCCGCCGCGGCAGGACCGACAAAGAACCCAACAATCACGACCACCAGTCGCTCGCGGATCACGCTGACCAGATAGGCGAGATTGGTGAACAACAGAAAGGCCATGAATTCCTGCCGACTGGGTGGCAGCACTTCGATAGCCTCAGAATCGTGCAGCGGATGAACCCAGTCCTGTCGTTGCCACACCATCCACCACATCACCACGAAGCTGACAAATTCGGACAGGCCCCACACGATCAAAAAACCTGTCATCGACGGCAGTGTCACGAAAAGGACCAGAGCGCCGACGAACCGGACAATCGGGATGATCGCATCACCGAAGGCATTGCCGCCAAAGCGGTCCTGGGCGCGCAATATGCCGGTTGGCGTAGAACGAACCGACAGGAAGACGATGACGCCATAACCCATGATTGCCTGCTCTACCGGCTTGCTCCAGCCGAATTCTGCGGCGCCATAGGGAAGCATCAGCCACAGGGCTCCACAGGCAGCCAGTCCGCCGATGAATTCGATCCAGAAATTCTGTGTGGATAATTTTCGAAAGGCCTGCTGCTGGCCAGCAAGCAGATAGGGCACGCCAAATTGCACAACCGCTTGCCAGGTCTGGAGCTTCAGGATGGCCGTCAGCACCTGAATTGCACCGACAATGACCATGAATTCGCCGAAGCCGGCGACGCCCAATGAGCGGGTCAGGATGGCAAGATAGAAAATGCTGAGAATCGCACCGACGCCCTTGGCAGAGAACAGCCAACTGCTGTTGCGAAATACGCGGACGAGAGAATCCTCGCTGCTGGACCATCTGGATAGAATGTTTCGCGGCACAGGTTTCAACTTTTCGAATATGGGTTCCGGCGATTGAGCCTGTCCTTATCCTAATATCCAGATATTTCCATATTTCTGTTGCCGCGAGTGTCTTGAAAAATTCACATCCACTCGTTACAAATATCGCATGAGCCTTCAATTTGATTTGATTCTGCTTGCAGCGCAACGGGCAGGTACAACCAATCCGCTCGCAGAAGCCATAAATGTCTGGTCCCGATCGTCGGCGAACCGCTGATCGCCAGGACATTGGCGTCCGTAACCTCGCACCCTGGATGCAGAGCTGTATATATTTTGATCGAACCCGACGGGGAGCCAGCGGTGCGGGAGATTGCGGAACATTTCGCAAGTGAAGACAGGCCCGTGCATTTCATTGCATCAGACAGCAATATCGCCGGCAGCGTGCTACTCGGTTGTGAGCAGGGCGACGCGCCCTTCGTAATCACGACCGCAGATAATGTGCTCATCAAACAGGACAGTATCGATGGCGTGATGAATGCGATGGCTGCAGGTGCTGACGCCGTCGCCGCTCTGGCCATTAAGGATGATGTTCGCAGCGTTCACCCGGCGGCCCAGCGCTTCTTCTACGAGTTCCGGGACAATGGCTATGCCAATTGCAACCTATATGGAATTGCAGATCGGCAAGCTTTGAATGCGGTGGAAATATTTCGTGAAGGCGGGCAGTTTATGAACCATCCCAGGCGCCTTGTGAACGCCTTTGGGCTGTTCAATATCCTGTTAATGCGCTTCGGCTGGGTCAGCATTGACGATGCCTTCCGACGCATGTCGAAACGCTTTGGAATCGACATCCGAAGGGCGCCCATAAGCGATGGGACTCAGGCTATAGATGTCGACAACGACCGCACCTACCGGATTGTTGAGGCGATCCTTGAAAACCGGGTTCAAGACCTGAAAATATGATTGATTTCACAAGGATCGGTAAAATATATTCCCATCTATACCCAAGAATAACAGCATGATCTCACAAACACTCGATATCAGGCCGCTTTCGATTCCTGATGAAGCCAAGGCGCGACTGAAATTCCTATATCTCGCAAAACACGCCCTCTGGGGCGGCGGGATGCATCCCGAAGATGGCAATCATGCCATATACCATCACGAGATGCGAACCAGTCTGGAGAGCCTGGGCATCAATCTGACGGTTGCCGACAATTATGAAATTCTGTTCAGCCATCCGGGAGTGGACTTTGTTTTTCCGTTGCTCAACCGCGGCGGCTTTGTGAACAGTGAGATCCTGATACCGCTTCTCTGCAACATGCACCATATTGCCTATGTCGGAGCCATGCCCTTCATGCGAGGTTTGGGCGATGACAAGTCGGCTTCCAAGCTTGTGGCGACACATGCCGGTGTTCCGACCGCGCCATGGTTTTGCTATCGCCGGGGTGCGCCGGTCAATGAGTCGGACTGTCCAGCCGCAGAGCGCTGGGTGATCAAGCCCAATGCGAGTTCGGCAAGTTGGGCCATCTCGGATGCTTTCGACTGGTTTGGAGTCGCGAACGCAGTGGCTGGGATTCATGAGCAGGGACATGACGCCATAGTCGAGCCTTATCTCGATGGTTATGATGTGCAGGCTGCATTTATCAGCTCAGGAGGGCCAAAGGCCCTGCCCATGCTGATCTATGAGCGAGAAGATACACAGAAATTGTGGACCTATTATGAGAAGCGGGATCTGGTGCCGAATACGGAAAAAGCGACCTTGAAGCGGTTTGACGACCCGGAACTGGCTCCGAAAATGCAGGCCATGGCCGAAAAAATTGCCCGCGAATTTGAACCGTTCGATTATGGCCGGATCGAATTCCGGCTGAACAGGGAAACCGGCGAGATCAATTTTATCGAGATTAATTTGAACTGCAACCTGTGGTCTGAGAAGGTAGTGGCAAAATCAGCGGCGGCAGCGGGGTTCAGTCATGCCCAGTTGCTCGAAACGATCCTCGCGGAAGGATTGAAGCGCAACGGCCTGATCGCTTAGCAATCCGAGCAATGCAAATTTGAGGTGGATTGTCGGGCGTTGGCTGCTAGCAAGACACTATGAAACAAGACAATCGCATCGCTGAGATCACCAATTTCGTCACCCATCTTGAATGTTCCAAAACGGGCGGGCTCTTGCCCGCGGGTACCATCCAGAACCTGTCACCCGCGGGTGCGCCGATATTGGTACGCTATGATCTGGCGGCGGTGGCCGAAACGCTGACCAAGGAAAAACTGGCTGAGCGGCCTGCCGACCTCTGGCGATATCGAGAGTTGTTGCCGGTTGCCAGCGCCTCCAACATTGTCTCGCTGGGTGAGCACATGACACCGCTGATTTCGCTCGACAATTCCCTGGGGTCGCATGTGATCGTCAAGGATGAAGGGCGGTTGCCGACGGGGTCGTTCAAGGCCCGCGGGCTGGTTATGGCGGTATCGATGGCGAAGGAACTGGGCCTGACCCGGCTCGCCATGCCGACCAATGGCAACGCGGGAGCGGCCATGGCTGCCTATGCCCGGCGCGCCGGGATGGAAGCGTTTGTTTTCTGTCCGGATGATACACCGGAAGTGAACGTCCGGGAAATTGCCTTGCAAGGGGGAAAAGTGTGGCGCGTCAACGGGCTGATCAACGATTGCGGAAAGATTGTCGCGGACGGTGAGGCGGAAATGGGCTGGTTCAACCTGTCGACGCTGAAAGAGCCTTATCGGATCGAGGGCAAGAAGACGATGGGCCTGGAACTGGCGGAACAGTTGGGATGGGAAATGCCCGATGTGATTTTCTATCCGACCGGTGGCGGTACCGGCCTGATCGGCATGTGGAAGGCGTTTGACGAACTGCAGGAGATCGGCTTCATCGGCTCGAAGCGGCCGCGGATGGTGGCGGTACAGGCGACGGGCTGTGCGCCGATTGTCGATGCCTGGGAAAAGGGCCTGGACCATGCGCCCTTGTGGGAAAATGCGTCTACTGTAGCAGCGGGCATCCGGGTGCCGGTGGCCATTGGTGACTTTCTGATCCTGCAGGCGGTGCGCGATTCGGGCGGCTTTGCGATTGCGGTTGAGGATGATGCGATCATCGCGGCGCAACAGAGGATTGGGCAGGAAGACGGTCTGCTCCTTTGCCCTGAAGGCGCAGCCACCGCTGCGGCCTATCTGCAGGCGCTGGAAGAGGGATTGATCGACAAGTCCGACCGGGCGGTGCTGTTCAACTGCGGCAACGGGCTGAAATATCCCATGCCTGCTGCCGATGCCGCGCTGGATCGCCATCAGCCAATCGACTGGACCGCCATTGCCAGTGCCTGAGCGAGTGGCGAGGGTTCGCCCATGAAGTGGCTTGTCTTCTTTGCGGCCCTGTTGCTTGCCACGGGAGGATTTGCCTGGTGGTTTTTCCTGCAGCCGGGACCCAAGCAACTGGACATGGTCAATAATGTCTTTCCGGGCGACAGCAATGCCAAGTTGCTGGTCCAGGACCAGATGTACGATGAGAGACTGGGCCTGGGGCTCAATATCTGGACTCCGCAAAACGCCAGCACCGATCCGCTTCCGGTGGTTGTTTTTATCTACGGCGGCGGCTGGCGCGACGGGGCCAAGGACCAATATGCTTTTGCAGGCCGGGCGCTAGCCAGTCGCGGCTATATCGTCGTGCTGCCGGACTATCGTCTCTTTCCGGACACACGCTTTCCCGGCTTCCTTGAAGACAGTGCCAAGGCCTTGGCTTGGGTGGATGATAATATCGGCCAATATGGTGGGGATACACAGCGTATCTTCCTGTCGGGCCAGTCTGCCGGCGCCTATAACGTTATGATGCTGGCGCTTGATGCGCAGTGGCTGGGTCGCGAGGGCAAGTCGCCCGACCTGATCCGCGGCGTCGCCGCGCTGGCCGGACCCTATGATTTCTATCCGTTTGATTCAGAGACCTCCAAGCAGAGCTTTGGCGACTATCCGGACCCGAGAATGACCCAGCCGGTCAATTTTGTCCGCCCGGATGCACCGCCCCTGTGGCTTTCCAGCGGCAGTGATGACACTCAGGTCAGGCCCCGCAACAGCAAGATATTGCGCGACAGGATACGCGAAGCGGGCGGGAAAGCGGAATATGTCGAATATCCCGGTGTCGATCATCTGGAGATCATGATGGCAGTCGCCAAGCCGTTTCGGTACAAGGCACCGGTGCTCGACGATATGGTTGCCTTTTTCGACCGTCACCACTGATTGCGGCGATTGAAAGCCACACAGTCATTTTTGCAGCGCAAAACGGTTGAGATAGAGGCACTTCTTGGTTATGCCGATCCGCAGAACAAGGGAATCCGACAGACATGGCCACTTTTACCCTCCCCAAGAATAGCAAGATCCGCAAAACGGGTGAGTTGCACCAAGCGCTGACCGGCGGGAAGAAGCGGCCGTTCAAAGTTTACCGCTATGACCCGGATACCGGCGAAAATCCGCGGTATGATACATTTGAAATCGACACCGATGAATGCGGACCTATGGTGCTTGACGCACTGATCAAGATGAAGTCGGAACAGGATGCGACGCTGACCTTCCGCCGTTCCTGCCGCGAGGGCATTTGCGGATCCTGCGCGATGAACATTAACGGAAAAAACGGCCTGGCCTGCACCACCGCGATCGAGGATTGCGGCAGCAAGGTTACCATTACGCCGCTGCCGCATATGGAAGTGATCAAGGATCTGGTTCCGGATTTTACCCATTTTTACGCTCAATATGCCTCGATTCAGCCATGGCTGAAAACAGTCACGCCGACACCATCGGGCAAGGAACGGCTGCAATCTCCGGAAGACCGCAACAAGCTGGATGGCCTGTATGAGTGCATCCTGTGCGCCTGCTGTCAGACCAGCTGCCCGAGCTACTGGTGGAACAGCGACAAGTTCCTGGGCCCCGCAATCCTGTTGCAGGCCTATCGCTGGCTCGCAGACAGCCGCGATGAAATGACCGGTGAACGGCTCGATGAGCTGGAAGATCCGTTCCGGCTCTATCGCTGCCATACGATCATGAACTGCGCCAATGCCTGTCCCAAGGGCCTGTCCCCGGCCAAGGCGATCGCCGAGATCAAGAAGATGACCGCCTCCCGCGAAATCTGACGACCGGCGAGCATTGATGGCCGAACCCGAGCGCAATTTTGTCATAAGCGATCCTGACCCGGCGAATCCGGGCTGGAACAGCTGGGTGCTGAATGACCCCGATTGTTACAATAGCTTCCTTGGCCAGATGATTGTCCGGCGTGGCGGCGACGGGGTGAGTGAGAATATCGCCCGGGTCCGCATGTTTCCCGAGCGCAAACACCGCAACCTTGGGAATGCGGTGCATGGCGGCACAATGATGGGGTTTATCGACTGTTCGCTGTTTGCGGCCATGCGGGTGCTGGAACTGGGGCCGTCCGGCTATGCGGTGACGATGGAATTGCAGACTCATTTTATCGGTGGCGCCAGGCTGGGCGAACCGCTCGAAGCGCGGGTGGAAATCGCTCGAGAAACCGGACGCTTCCTGTTCATGCGCGGGCTGGTGGTGCAGGGTGACACGGGTGAGGACAATATGGCCTCTTTCACCGCGATCGTGAAAAAGGCGCCGAACCAGAAAACCGATCTGCAATGAGTCAATTTTATCAGCGCTATCAGGCTCTGATTGCGCAAGGGGAACTCCGGCCCGATCCCGATCAGGAAGCCTGCGCGCAAAGCCTCGCCCGTCTGCAGAAAGAACTGGAGGCGGTTCCGCCGCGCGGGAGCCTTTTGTGGCGCACATTCGGCAAAAAGCCCGCCCCTCCAAGAGGGGTATATATGTGGGGCGGGGTCGGGCGCGGCAAATCGATGCTGATGGACCTGTTTTACAATAATCTGGCCGTCGAGCGGAAGAAGCGCGCTCATTTCCACGAATTCATGCTCGATGTACACGCCCGGATCCGCGAGGAGCGCAAGAAGGAACTGGGTGACCCTATCCTGCCGGTCGCGACTGCTCTCGCAAGCGAGGCCCGTTTTCTGGCCTTTGACGAGATGGTCGTGAACAACAGCGCCGACGCGATGATCATGTCGCGGCTGTTCACTGCCCTGGTCGAGGCGGGGGTTGCAATTGTTACGACTTCCAACCGTCCGCCCGATGATCTTTACAAGGATGGCCTGAACCGCGAGCATTTCCTGCCATTCATCGAGTTGCTGAAAACACGGCTGGAAGTGGTTTCGCTGAATGGCCCCACCGATTATCGGCGGGAGCGACTTGGGGACGCCGATCTTTGGCATGTACCCAATGGTGAGGCTGCCACGGAAGCCTTGCGGGAGACGTTTTTCCGGCTGACGGATTATTCGCCCGATGATGCTGCGAATGTACCGAGCGAGGAATTGATCGTACCGGGCGGACGCAGCCTGCATGTGCCGAAATCGCTGAAGGGCGTCGCCGTCTTCTCTTTCAAGCGGCTTTGCGCTGAGGCGCGGGGTGCGCAGGATTATCTCAGCATCGCCCGGCATTTCCACACGGTGATACTTGTCGGCATCCCGCGCCTGTCGAAGGACAACCGCAACGAGGCGGCGCGTTTTGTCACTCTGGTCGATGCCCTGTACGAATATAAGGTGAAGTTGCTGGCGAGTGCGGAGGCCGAGCCGGACTCGCTATATCCGGAAGGCGATGGATCGTTTGAGTTCGAACGAACGGCGTCTCGCCTGATCGAGATGCAGTCCGACGAATATCTGGCACTGGGCCATGGCGAGGGAGATCTGCTCCGCCCCTGATGCGGAGGTCTCGCAGGTTCACCGTATTTCCTGGCGCTCCGGCGTCGGCTAGATCAAGCTCAGACTGTCCAGATCCAGCGCCATCCGGGCCGGGCGTTCGGCCATGGCGGCGAACATCCGGTCGCCGCGTTCGGTCTGCTCGACATGCAGCGAAGCATTGATCGCCATGATGAAACCGGAAAAGGCGTGGCGACGATAGTCCTGCCAGAAAGATTCGAGGTTTGGTGCCGCTGTCCGGGCGTCGAGATAGTCTGAGACCAGCCGCTCTTCGTGGTGCTGCCGGTCAGCGGGATCGGCGAAGCTGGTGCCGATCATATAGGCCACGTCATTGGCCGGATTGCCGAGCGAACAGGTCTGCCAGTCGACCAGCGCAGCGATCCGTCCGTCGGCGTGGAAGAGAATATTGTCGAGGCGCATGTCGCCGTGGGTAACGGTCTGCGCCGGCGGTTCGTGCGCGATATAGCGGGGGAGTCGGGCGATCAGTTCCTGCCCGAGATCCAATATGTCGGATGACAGCAGATCGCTAAATCGTTCGCGAAAGGCGGGATAGCCGGCAGGCAGGCTGTTCTGCAGGAAATCACTGTTGCCCGCGCCATGGTGCAGCCATCGATAGGGTTCGAAGCCGTGGGATGGCCGGACATTGTGCAGTGCCGCGGCGGCCGCCAGCGTGCTTTCGACCTGGAGTAGAGAGGCGCCCGCCAGCTGATCACCTTGTGCGGCAGGGGTCATATCCTCGAGCAGAAGGACAAATTCCTGCTCATTTCCGGTAATATCTGCATGATAGCATTTCGGGCAGCTTACACCAAAGCCCGCGGCCATATCGCGGTACCAGCCGACCTCCATATCGTAGAGATGGAAGATCGCCGCCGCGCCCCGGCTGACCGGATCGGCGCTCGGGCATTTGGCGATGAAGCTGTCCGGGCCTTCCCGACCCGCCCAGTCGCAGGTGAAGCGATAGCTGTCGCAGACCTGGCCGGTGCCGACGGGTTGGTGGCGGATCGAGCGCAGCGATCCAGGGGGCGCATCGAAAACTGCTTCGAGAAACGGCTTCTCGAATTCTTCCGGGCTGATCGGGAAATCACGGCTCACGGGGCAGGATCCATCAGCCCGGTCAGGCCGCTGGTCGCGTGGAGGCCGATAAACAGCTGCTCGACGACTCCGATGCCATGATGCTCCTCGCCATCCACGGTCAGCACGGCATCGCTGAGCGCCTGGATATGGATGGTGGTCATGTCGATTGCCGGGGTGGGATCGAGGGTGATGACATCGTAGCCGGTCTCCAGCTTGCCATGATCCATGCCGTGGCCCCACAGCGGGTGAAGATAGCCGAGGCCGGACATGTAGAAGGTGCGCGCCGCGTCGCCGGTGCGGGGGGTGATGCGGAGTTGGCCGTTGCCCGTGTCGAGCGCGACCTGCCTGATCCGCCGGGAGCCCGAATTATAGCTGAGCTCGATGGTTTCGGGCTCGAATTCCTTTGCCTCGCCGGAGATCGCATCGACAACGCCCCGGCGGTTCCAGGGCAGGCCGTCGCCGTCATCATTGCTGTGGAAGAAACAGGCGTGCCGGTCGAAATTGAGTGGGGTCCAGAGCCACCAGAATTGCGGAAAGGTGCCGGCTGGCGGTGGCTGCGAGTCCGCTGCGCCGATTGGCCTTATGCCCCAGCTGCGATCGCGGGTACCTTGGCATCCCGCGATATCGATGTCCTGCCCGTCGACGGTGATCGTGCCCGACCAGTCGCCATTTTGCGTCAGTCGGGTATAGTCCATCATCAGTCGGGGGCCGTCGCGGCGAGTGAAGCGGGGTTCCTCGATCGGATGGTGCCGAGCGGTAAACTGGATGGCGGCGGTGACCGGACTGTCGTTGCCGGTGACGGTAAGACCAAGCTTTTCAAGAGGTTCGATGATGGTGACGGTGATCGGTCCGACGGTCAGGTCGAGCCGCTCGCTGCCCATTCTTTTCGAGGCGCGCAGATTGTGCTGCTGGCCGCCGATCGAGACGCAGAAGGCGGCGTCCATGATATCGAGCTGGGGGTAGATGCCGAGGGCGGCGGCGAAGAAGATTTTGCCGTCGGCGCTATAGCCGTTGAAGAAATAGCGGTCATAGAAATTGCGGTTGCCGCCGGACAAAGCCATCGGTTCCGGCGTCTGGTGCAGCGGATATTCGTCCCCTTTTGTCAGCATGTTGCATCCTCTTTTTTCTGGCATCATGGCAAGGGGGCGGGGGTTTGGGAAGTCAAAAACTGGAAGAACTGGAAGCATGTTTAGGTGATTGCCGCTATCCGGAACCGGCTTTGCGGTTTCTGGCAGTTTCTACCCGTACATTGTTCTGAAACAAGTTCAGGATGACGAAAGGCTGATTAAGTATAATGAAAGGGACAGCCCACTATTGCTACTGCGAACCAATTGCAAAGATAGCGGTCAAAATGCTGCTTTATCCGGTTGAAATTGTCATTTTAGGGGCCTAATCCGGCCCATAATATCCTTTTCGACTCTATTTCAGGAGAATTTCTTACATGGCCCGTAACAAGATTGCGCTGATCGGCGCAGGCATGATCGGCGGCACGCTCGCTCACCTCGCAGCTTCCAAGGAAATGGGCGATGTTGTTCTGTTTGATATTGCCGAGGGCATGCCGGCGGGCAAGGCGCTCGATCTGAGCCAGGCCGCTCCGGTTGACGGGTTCGACTCCAATCTCAAGGGCACCAGCGACTATGCCGATATTGCCGGCGCCGATGTGATCATCGTGACCGCAGGCGTGCCGCGCAAGCCGGGCATGAGCCGCGACGATCTACTTGGCATCAATCTGAAGGTCATGAAGGCCGTTGGCGAGGGCATCAAGACCCACGCGCCGGACGCCTTTGTTATCTGCATCACCAACCCGCTCGATGCGATGGTCTGGGCCCTGCGCGAATTTTCCGGACTGCCGCACAACAAGGTCGTCGGCATGGCCGGCGTGCTCGACAGTGCCCGCTTCCGGCATTTCCTCGCCGAGGAATTCAATGTGTCGGTCGAAGATGTCACCGCGTTTGTTCTCGGCGGCCACGGCGACACGATGGTTCCGGTTCCGGCCTATTCAACGGTTGCCGGTATCCCGATCCCCGATCTGATCAAGATGGGCTGGACCACGCAGGAAAATATCGACGCGATCGTCAAGCGGACCCGCGGCGGCGGCGGCGAAATCGTTGCTCTGCTGGGCAATGGCTCGGCTTATTATGCGCCGGCGACCAGCGCAATCATGATGGCGGAAAGCTATCTCAAGGACAAGCGCCGGGTGCTGCCGGCTGCGGCGCATCTCACCGGCCAATATGGCGTCGACGATCTCTATGTCGGCGTACCGTGCATCATCGGCAAGGACGGCGTCGAGAAGATCATCGAGATCGAACTCAGCGAGGAAGCCCAGGGTAATTTCAATGTGTCGGTCGATGCGGTGAAGGAATTGCTGGAAGCGTGCAAGGCGCTGGACAGTTCACTGGCCTAAGCAACATTGTCCGGTGCATGCCGGGATTTCATGCGATAATGCAGCGCGCCGGGAATAGAGCTTCCCGCTTTCGCTGGAATAACGAGGAAATAGAATGAGCATTTTAATCGACAAGAACACCAAGGTCATCACCCAGGGCATGACCGGCAATACCGGTACGTTCCACACGGAGCAGGCTTTGGCTTATGGCACGCAGATGGTTGCGGGCGTTACGCCGGGCAAGGGTGGCACGACCCATATTGGTCTGCCCAACTACAACACCGTGGCGGAAGCCAAGGAAGCCACCGGCGCGACTGCCTCGGTGGTGTATGTTCCACCGCCATTTGCAGCGGATTCGATCCTCGAAGCGATTGACGCCGAGATCGAACTGATCGTTGCGATCACCGAGGGCGTTCCAGTGCTCGACATGGTGCGCGTCAAGCGCGCCCTGCAGGGTTCCAAGTCGCGGCTGATCGGCCCCAACTGTCCGGGCGTATTGACTCCCGACGAATGCAAGATCGGCATCATGCCCGGCAGCATTTTCAAAAAGGGTTCAGTCGGCGTGGTCTCGCGCTCCGGCACGCTGACCTATGAAGCGGTGCACCAGACGACGGCGGTCGGCCTTGGCCAGACCACCGCAGTCGGCATCGGCGGCGATCCGGTCAACGGCACCAATTTCATCGACGTGCTCGAGCTGTTCCTGGCCGATGACGAAACCAAGTCGATCATCATGATCGGCGAAATCGGCGGCAGCGCGGAAGAAGAAGCTGCGCAGTTCATTGCTGACGAAGCCAAGAAGGGCCGTTCGAAGCCGATGGTTGGCTTTATCGCTGGCCTGACGGCGCCTCCGGGACGCCGCATGGGCCATGCCGGTGCGATTGTCTCCGGCGGCCAGGGCGGCGCGGAAGACAAGATCGCGGCGATGGAAGCGGCCGGTATCCGGGTTTCGCCTTCGCCGAGCGAGCTGGGTATCACGCTGGATGCGATGTTGAAGGAGCGGGTTTGAGTTATTTGGAGTTCCTCGATTTTGTGTCCTCCGCCGCAGGGCGGGGTCCAGACGATCGGACGGGACCGTTCTGGGCACCGGCCTTCGCCGGTGAACAGTGACGGCTCGGTAAACGAAAATGGGCAAGCCCGGATATGTTTATATCATGGCGAGTCAAAGGAACGGGACGATCTATCTGGGTGTCACAAGCAATCTGCCCAAACGCGTTTTTGAACATCGAGAGGGTTTGATTGAAGGTTTCACCAAAAAGCACGGATGCAAGTTACTTGTCTGGTTTGAAGCCTATGATGATTTGCAGGAAGCAAGGGCAACCGAATTGCGGATGAAGAACTGGAACCGGCAATGGAAGCTCAAGCGGATCGAGCGGATGAATCCCGACTGGCGGGATTTGTGGGACGAGATTGTGAAGTGAATGGCCTGTTGAATTGGTGTTCCCCGCCGCAGGGCGGGGTCCAGGCGATCGGACAGGACCCATCTGGACACCGGCCTGCGCCGGTGAACATCAAGGGATGGCTTGGACCGAGATTGCGAAGTGAATAGACGTTGAATTTCTGTTCCCTGCCGCAGGGCAGGGTCCAGACGATTGGACAGGACAGTTCTGGGCCCCGCCCTTCGGCGGGGAACGAGGTAGCATATTATGGGTTTTGAACAGCAGGATTTTATTGGCGCGGAGCCGGAGCAGGGGCCGAGCTGGCAGCGCAAGCACTGGCCGGTTGACGAAGCCGATGAGCTGAACAGCGCGCTCGATCCGACGCAGATGGGGATCGAGATCAAGGCGGCGGCAGAGAAGGCCGGCGGTACCATGTCCGAGGACCAGGTCGCCAAGGCGGCGGAAAAGTCGATCCGGGCGATGATGCTGATCCGCACCTACCGGGTGCGCGGCCATCTGGGTGCCAATCTCGATCCGCTCGGTATTTCCAAGCTGGAGGAGCCGGCCGACCTGACTCCCGAATTTCACGGATTTACCGCCGAAGAGATGGACAAGCCGGTCTATCTCGGCGGCGTGCTCGGTTTCGAGACGGCGTCGATCCGCGAGATCGAGGCGGTGCTGCGGGCCAATTATTGCGGCTCTGTGGGCCTGGAATATATGCATATTGCCGATACCGAGGAACGGCGCTTTCTGCAGGACCGGATGGAGGGCAAGGATGCCGCGATCCAGTTTACCGCACAAGGCAAGAAGGCGATCCTCAACAAGGTGATCGAGGGCGAGGAATATGAAAATTTCCTCGGCAAGAAATATGTCGGTACCAAGCGCTTCGGCCTCGACGGCGGCGAATCGATGCTGCCGGCGCTGGAAAATATCATCAAATATGGCGGCCAGGCCGGGGTCCGCGACATTGTCTACGGCATGGCCCACCGCGGCCGGCTGAACATTCTCGCCAATGTGATGGCCAAGCCCTACAAGGTGATCTTCCACGAATTTCATGGCGGATCGGCCAACCCGGAAGATGTCGGCGGATCCGGCGATGTCAAATATCATCTCGGCACCTCCTCCGACCGCGAATTTGACGGCATCAATGTCCATATGAGCCTGGTGCCCAACCCGTCGCATCTGGAAGCGGTCGACCCGGTCGTGCTCGGCAAGGTCCGCGCCCAGCAGGTCGCGCGCGACGATCTCGAAAAGCATGACCAGGTGTTGCCGGTGCTGATCCACGGCGATGCCGCCTTTGCCGGTCAGGGGATTGTCTGGGAATGCCTCGGCTTCTCTGGCATCCGCGGCTACAATACTGGCGGCTGCATCCATTTCGTGATCAACAACCAGATCGGTTTCACGACCAGCCCGCAATTTGCGCGCTCCTCGCCCTATCCGTCTGATGTCGCCAAGGGCGTGCAGGCCCCGATCTTCCACGTCAACGGCGATGATCCGGAAGCGGTGACCTTCGCCTGCAAGATCGCGATCGAGTTCCGCCAGCGCTTTGGCCGGGATATCGTGATCGACATGTGGTGCTATCGCCGCTTCGGCCATAATGAAGGCGACGAGCCGAGCTTCACCCAGCCGCTGATGTATGCCGCGATCAAGAAACATCCAAAGGTCAGCAAGCTCTATGAAGCGCGGCTGGTCGAGGAAGGGGTGATCGATGCGGGCTGGGCCGATGCGACCCGCAAGGCCTTTGCCGATCATCTCGAAACCGAGTTCCAGGCGGCGGCGGACTACAAGGCCGACAAGGCCGACTGGTTTGGCGGTCGCTGGCAGGGCCTGCATATTCCGGCCGATCCGGAGAGCGCGCGGCGCAATGTCGAAACCGCGATCGATCCGAAACTGTTCGACAGTCTCGGCCGGACGCTGACCACCGTTCCCGAGGACCTCAATATCCACAAGACTCTGGGGCGGGTGCTGGAAGCCAAGGCGCAGATGTTCAAGAGCGGCGAGAATTTCGACTGGGCGACCGGCGAGGCGCTGGCTTATGGATCGCTGGTGTCGGAAGGCTATAATGTCCGCCTGTCCGGACAGGACAGCGGGCGGGGGACCTTTTCCCAGCGGCACGCGGTCTGGGTCGACCAGAAGACGGAAGAAAAATATGTGCCGCTGAGCACCGTTCGCCATGGCCGTTTCGAGGTGCTCGACAGCCCGCTCAGCGAATATGGCGTGCTCGGGTTCGAATATGGCTATGCCGGCGCCGATCCGAAAACGCTGGTGCTCTGGGAAGCGCAGTTCGGCGATTTCGCCAATGGCGCTCAGATCATGATCGACCAGTTCATCGCCTCGGGCGAGGCCAAGTGGCTGCGCGCCAACGGGCTGGTGATGCTGCTGCCGCATGGCTATGAAGGCCAGGGGCCGGAGCATAGTTCGGCGCGGCTGGAGCGGTTCCTGCAGCTGTGCGCGCAGGACAATATCCAGGTCGCCAATATCACCACGCCGGCCAATTATTTCCACGTGCTGCGCCGGCAGATGCTGCGGTCGTTCCGCAAACCGCTGATCATCATGACGCCGAAATCGCTGCTGCGGCACAAGATGGCCGTGTCGAAGGCCGAGGATTTCCAGGGTGACCAGCATTTCATGCGGATATTGTCCGACACCAATCCGCCCGCCGACAAGGATGTGAAGCGGCTGGTACTCTGCTCGGGCAAGGTCGCCTATGACCTGATCGAGGCGCGCGACGCGGCCGGCGACAAGAATACCGCGATTGTCCGGATCGAGCAGCTCTATCCGTTCCCCGGCGAGCCGCTGGTGGTGCGCCTCAAGCGGATGACCAATCTCGAGACTTTGGTCTGGGCGCAGGAAGAACCAAAGAACAACGGCAGCTGGCATTTTGTCCGGCCCTATCTGGAGGATTGCCTGGCGCAGGCGGACGTCGGGCCGGGCGAGCCGGTCTATGCCGGGCGCGCGGCTTCGGCTTCGCCGGCAACGGGTCTGGCGTCGCGGCACAAGCAGCAGCAGGAACAGCTGATCGCAGAGGCACTGGGGCATAAGACGAGTTGAGGGACAAGGCGTTGTGCTCCGCACTTGATGCGGAGCCCGGCGGGACGGAAAGTGACATACGAACCAGGTTCCGCATCAAGTGCGGAACACGGAAGTTGATAGGATAGAAAATGGCAACAGAAGTAACAGTCCCGGTACTGGGCGAATCGATTACCGAAGCGACTCTGGGCGAATGGCTCAAGCAGCCGGGCGACGCGGTCGCCGCCGATGAACCGATCGCCAGTCTGGAAACCGACAAGGTCGCTCTGGAAGTGCCGGCGCCGGAAGCCGGCGTGATGGGCGAGCACAAGGTCGCGGTCGGCGACACGGTCGAGGTTGGCGCAGTGATCGCGACGATCGAGGCCGGCAGCGGCTCTGCGGCCAAGTCCGCCCCGGCACCGGCCCAGGCCAAGGATGAGCCGAAGGCCGAAGCGAAGCCGGAGAGCAAGACGGACGAGCCCGATGCCTCGATCACGCTGTCGCCCTCGGTGCGCCGGCTGGTGCTGGAACATGGCGTCGATCCGAGCCAGATCAGCGGTACCGGCAAGGACGGCCGGCTGACCAAGGCGGATGTCGAGGATTATGTGAAATCCGGTGCGCAAAAAGCTCCGGCTGCCGAGCAGGCCGCGGCCGGCAGTGCATCACCGGCGCCGGCTGCCCCGTCCGGCCACCGCAACGAGGAACGCGTGCGGATGACCCGGCTGCGGCAGACCGTCGCCCGGCGCCTGAAGGAGGCGCAGGACACGGCGGCGCTGCTGACCACTTTCAACGATGTCGACATGAGCGCGGTGATCGAGACGCGCGGCAAGTATAAGGACCTGTTCGCCAAGAAACACGGCGTGAAGCTCGGCTTCATGGGTTTCTTCGTCAAGGCTGCCTGCATGGCGCTGAAGGACGTGCCGTCGGTCAACGCGCAGATTGATGGCGAGGAAATCGTCTATCACGACTATGCCGATATCTCGGTCGCGGTGAGCGCGCCCAACGGGCTGGTCGTTCCGGTGATCCGCAACGCCGAGGCGATGAGCTTTGCCGATGTCGAGAATACGATTGGTGATTTCGGCAAGCGCGCCAAGGACGGCACGCTGACCATGGCCGACATGCAGGGCGGCACCTTTACCATTTCCAACGGCGGCGTGTTCGGTTCGCTGATGTCGACGCCGATCATCAACCCGCCGCAGTCGGCAGTGCTCGGCCTGCACCGGATCGAGGACCGCGCGGTGGTGGTCGATGGCGAAGTGGTTGTGCGGCCGATGATGTATATGGCGCTGAGCTATGATCATCGGCTGATCGACGGGCGGGAAGCGGTGACCTTCCTGGTGCGGATCAAGGAAGCGATCGAGGATCCGGCACGGCTTTTGATCGATTTGTGAGCTGTTTAACAAACACAACTCGTCATCCTGAACTTGTTTCAGGACCTCCAGAGATCCTGAAACAAGTTCAGGATGACGAACGAGAAGGTGAAATATGACCGACAATTTTGACTATGATCTTCTGGTAATCGGCTCCGGTCCCGGCGGCTATGTCGCCGCGATCCGGGCGGCGCAGCTCGGGCTGAAGACCGCCTGCATCGAGAGCCGCGAGACGCTGGGCGGCACCTGCCTCAATGTCGGCTGCATCCCGTCGAAGGCGATGCTGCACGCGTCGGAACTCTATCACGAGGCCCATTCGGGGGCGCTGGAGAAATTCGGTGTCAAGCTGAGCGGAGCCAAGCTGGACCTGAAGCAGATGCATGCCGAGAAATTGAAGGCAGTGAAGGAACTGACCGGCGGTATCTCGATGCTGTTCAAGAAGAACAAGGTCGAGTGGATTCACGGCCGCGGGTCGTTCGAGGATGCGCATACGGTCAGGGTTGGCGACAAGAGCTATACGGCGAAGAATATTCTGATCGCGACGGGATCGTCGGTCACCCCGCTCCCCGGAGTGGAGATCGACAATGACAAGCATGTCGTGGTCGACTCGACCGGCGCGCTGGAACTGCCGAAGGTGCCGGGCCATCTGGTGGTGATCGGCGGCGGGGTGATCGGGCTGGAACTGGGTTCGGTCTGGCTGCGGCTGGGCGCGAAGGTGACGGTTGTGGAATATCTCGACCAGATATTGCCGGGCATGGACGGCGATATCCGCAAGGATGCCAACCGCCTGTTCAAGAAACAGGGCTTTGACATCAGGACCGGGACCAAGGTCACCGGCTGCAGCGTCAAGGGCAAGAAGGCGACGCTGACCATGGAGCCGGCGAAGGGCGGCGACAGCGAGACGCTGGAAGCCGACGTCGTGCTGGTCGCGATCGGCCGGCGGCCCAATGTCGACGGGCTGGCGCTGGAGAATAGCGGCGTCGAAACCAACGAGCGCGGGCAGATCGAGGTCGGCCATGACTTCCAGACCGAGGTCGAGGGCATCTATGCGATCGGCGATGTCACGCCGGGCCCGATGCTGGCGCACAAGGCCGAGGACGAGGGCATTGCCGCAGCGGAATTTATCGCCGGTCAGCAGGGCATTATCAACCACGACCTGATTCCGGGCGTGGTCTATACCTATCCCGAGATTGCCAGCATCGGCAAGACCGAGGAAGAGGTGAAGGACAGCGGCACCGAGTATAAGGTCGGCAAGTTCCTGTTCGCCGCCAACAGCCGCGCCAAGACCAACCGCGACACCGACGGCTATGTGAAGATCATCGCCGATGCCAAGACCGACCGGGTGCTGGGCGCGCATATCATCTCGTCGCTGGCCGGCACGATGATCGCGCAGGTTACCCAGGCGATGGAATTCGGCGCGACCTCGGAAGATATTGCCTATACCTGCCACGCTCACCCGACCCATTCGGAAGCGATCAAGGAAGCGGCGATGGCGGTCCAGGGCAAGCCGATTCATATGTAGGTTCTTCGGAATCAAGAAATGAAGCATCGTGTCCCCGCGCAAGCGGGGATTCATCTCGCGGACTTGTTTCGAAGAGCAATGGATATTTATTACGGGACCTGACGTCGATAACGAACTAGAATTCTGATCGGAACGATCGGGAGATGGACCCTGGCCTTCGCCGGGGAACAGTCGGAGCACGCCGTATGAAGCACCATAGACTGATGCGCTGGCATGTCTGGCTGGGCTGGCTGATCGGGGTGCCGATCATCCTGTGGACGGCGAGCGGGCTGCTGATGGTGGCGCAGCCGATCGAGACGGTGCGTGGCAATCATTTGCGCAGCGAGGCCCCGGCGCTGGATGCAATCGATGCGGTTGCGCCCAGGCTGGAGGGCCGACTGGCGAAAAGCCTGACCCTGCAGCAGAACAGTGCCGGTCCCTTCTGGGTGATTGCCTATGCCGATGGCGGCAAGCGGCGGGCTGATGCGCTGACCGGGGCCCTGCTGCCACCGGTCTCGGGCGCCGAAGCCAATGCTTTGGCCCGCGCGGCCCGGTCCGACAAGGCGGCGATCCGGTCGGTCACCTTGTTCACCGCAGACGATGCGCCGGCGGACCAGCGCAGTGGCCGGCCCTCGTGGCAGGTCGTGTTCGACGATGATGCGCGTTTCTATATCGATGCCGACACCGGCGAGCTGCTGTCCGTGCGCACCCGATTCTGGCGTGCGTTCGATTTCATGTGGGGCCTGCATATCATGGATCTGCAGGATCGCGAGGACACCAGCCATCCCGTCCTTATCCTGTTTGCCGCCCTGTCGCTGGCCGGTTCCATATTGGGTTTTGTCATGCTGTTCACCCGGCATTGGCGCAAACGGCGAGCCGCACGTTGAACGCCGCGATTCTCTATAACGCGCTTGGCTGGCTTGACCTGTTCGGGATCGCGGTGTTCGCCATTTCCGGCGCGCTGGTCGCCGCGCGCAACCGCCAGACACTGGTGACCTTTGCCTTTTTTGCGCTGGTCACCGGCGTCGGCGGCGGTACCGTGCGCGACCTTTTGATCGGGGCCCCGGTCTTCTGGGTACAGGACACGCGGGTGCCACTGCTCTGCCTGAGCATCGCCCTGCTCGTCTGGATCACCCCGGCCAAAATCTGGCGTCCGGCGGCGGTCGACTGGTTCGACGCCATCGGTCTGGCGGCCTATTCGGTATTCGGGGCAGCCAAGGCGCTGCAGCTCGGCATCGATCCGCTGCCGGCCGCGATCATGGGCGTGATCACCGCCAGCGTTGGCGGGGTGATCCGCGACCTGATTTCGGGTGAACCCTCGATCATTGTCCGACCGGAACTCTATGTCACCGCAGGCGCGCTGGCCGCCTTTGCCTTCGTGCTGCTGGCGCAAACCGGAATACCCGGGATCATCGCCGCCCTGATTGCCTTTGTCGCCGGCTTCACCCTGCGTGCTCTGGCTATCATCAAAGGCCTGTCGCTGCCCGCCTATCGCGGAGCGGAAGAGAAGGAATAGGCCAGCAGCCGGTCGATCCAGCTGGCGGACGCGCTGCTGTTCCGGCGGGTAGCGGGGCCGCACTCCAGGCAGAGAGCCTGCACATCTTCGCGCGCCATCAGACCCTGCGCCGTGGTCAGGGCCTGGCCGACAATTGCCTTTTGCCGTTGTGCCGCCCAGCTGACGATGCCGGTCACCGCATGATTTTCCTGCCGGATGAAGGGGATGCCGCCAAAGGGAATCCAGGAAAAGCGCGATTGCGGGTCGAGATATTGCGGGTGATAGTCGCCTTCCGCCAGGCCGGCGCGCCGGGCCGCTTCGGCCAGCGCATCCTCGATGCCGCCGAAGCCGTCGACCAGACCGAGTTGCCGTGCGGTGCCGCCATCCCAGACGCGGCCCTGGCCGATGGTATCGACCTCTGCCGGTGTCTTGCCGCGTGCGGCGGCGACCAGTTTGACGAAGTCGCCATAACTGTTTTCGACACCGGACTGCAGGATGACGTTCAGATCCTCGCTGAAGCCGCCGACGAAATTCGGTTCGCCGGACAGCGGAGTGGTCTGTACGCCGTCGGCAGTGACGCCCCATTTTGCCAGGGCCTTTTCAAAGCTGGGCAGAACCGCGAAGACGCCAATGGAACCGGTGATCGTGTCCGGCTCGGCGAAAATATGGTCACCGGCGGTGGCGACCCAATAGCCGCCGCTGGCCGCGACATCGCCCATCGATACGACGATCGGCAGCTTCTTTTTCCTGGCCTCGAGCAGGGCGAGCCGGATTTCCTCGCTGGCGAAGGCCGACCCGCCGGGGGAATCGATGCGGACGACGAGTGCCTTGATCTCGTCTTCGTCCAGAGCCTTGTAAATCTGTTCGGCAATGCGTCCGCTGGCGGCCATGCCGGGGCCGGTTTTGCCATCAACGATTTCACCGGCGACGGTGATCACCCCTATGGGGGAACCATCGCTGTCCACGGGACTGGCCGCGATAAAATCATCATAGTCGATGCTTTTGAAACTGTCCGGCGAAGGGGTCTCGTCGGTGCCGACCTGTTCGGCCACAAAGCGATCAAAGGCGGTCTTGTCGCCGAGCTTGTCAACCAGCTTCTGCTGCATGGCGACCTTTGCCAGATCGCCGCCGGCGGTCCTGGCAAAAGTGGCGGGATCGTCGGCGAACGGCCTGATGACCGCTTGCGGCCTCGCCTTTGTTACTTCGCCGAGCCAGCTGTCCCACAGGACGCCGTAAAGGGCCTGGGATGCTTCCCGCGCGGCGGGCGACTGGTCCGAGCGCATATAGGGTTCGACCGCGCTTTTATAGGTGCCGACGCGGTAAATATTGGCAGTGACGCCCAGCTGGTCCATCAGGCCCTTGTAATAGAGCCGGTTGCCGCCGGGGCCGGCAAAGATGATTCCGCCCATCGGGTCGAGCCATATTTGCGTGGCATGGGCAGCGAGCTGATAGCTGTCATCGCTGTAGAAGCTGGCGAAGGCGTAGACGGGCTTGCCTGCCTTTTTGGCCCGGTCAAGCGCGGCGCCAACATCGGTGAGACTGGTCTGCCCGCCACCGGCAAAACGGCCAAGGTCGAGCACGATGGCCTTGACCCGGTCGTCAGCAGCGCTGGCATCAATCGCATGAACGACATCGCGCAGTCGATATTCGCGGGGGCTGTCGCTGCTGCCGGACAGAAAATCTTCGATTTTCGGGGCAGCCGGTTCCTCGACAATCACGCCATTCAGATCGAGCAGCAGCGCGCCGTCGCGGATCGCGGCGCTGTTCGGCTGCGACGACAGCAGGGCATAAAGCGCGCCAAAAAACAGCAGCATGGCGATCAGCACCATGCCATCCTTTATGGCGACCAGAAATTTCCACGCCGCACGCGCAAATTGCATATATCTCTTCCTGTTTTGACCGGATTGGCCCCCTCTATATGGGATTGGCTCGCCATATTACCAGCGGATAAGACGCGGCACGAGCAGCCTTCCGACAATCGCGCTGAGCAGTACGGGAATCGTGAACCAGAGGCCGATATAATAGATGTCGTTGAACGGGCAGTGGAGATTATAGGCCGCTGCACCCAGCGCGCCCGCAGCAAGGCCGACCAGCCAGCCAGCGCGTTCCGGCGATGTCGGCGCGCCCCGCCGCAGCCAGAGGGTCAGCCCGCTGCCGATGACCAGCGCGGCGATGCCGCTGACGGTCAGGCATTTCAGTCCTTCCGTCGGGCGCAGAGCCTCCACCGGAGGCATGGCGATCGCGCTCATGATCGCGGCGGTCAGCGGAAACAGTGCAGCAGTGATCAGCGCCCAGATCCAGCCGCGGCTCAATTTCCCGACGCCGGGCCGGGCCATATTGACCGCGGTGATCGCCGTGGCGATACCGAGCATCAGCAGCACGCCGCTGCGCAGGAAAAACATTGCGTCGGCCATGCCCGTCATCAGGTCATCGCGCACACCAAGCGCAGTCGCGACGATCAGCCCGGCGACCAGAGTGAGACCGCCGACGATCGCCAGCCCGCTTTTCGGTTTCAATGCCCGGACTGGTTCCAGCTCCTCGACCAGCCCTTCGATCAGGCTATTTGCAGATCCGTTCATGTCACTCACTCTCGATTAGGGCGCTCATTTTCTTCAGGCCCCGATGGATATTGACCTTGACCAGAGATTCCGACTGGCCGGTTTGTGCGGCGGCCTCGATGATGCTGAGGCCCTCGATCTTGACGAGGCTGATCACCTCGGCCTGTTTGGCCGGGATCATGCCGAGCAAGCGCTCGAGACTGACCCTGGTGGCGACATCCTCGTCCTGCGGGTCGGCGATCATGTCTTCATAAAGCTGGCCATGCTCGTGCCGGTAAATCTTGCGCAGGCTGTCGATCCAGCGGTAGCGGCCGAGGGCGGCGAGCCAGGGCAGGAAGGCCCTGGCCGGATCATAGCTCGCCCGCTTGCGGTGTACCGAGATCAGGGTCTCCTGCACCAGATCGTCGATCGCTGCCGGGCTGATCTTGCGGGCGAAATAGCGGCGCAGCCATTTTTCGCATTCGACCAGGAGGGTGGAATAGCAGAGCCTGTCGCCGCCCTGTGCGCGGATCATCAGATGACGGAAGGTTTCCTCGCTTGCGATCACGGGTCAGCCCGACCGGTTCGTCAGTTTTGCTAGCCTGTCGGGCATGCCGCTACCCCTCGTTTCGCATCATTTCGCATCATGGCGCCGGCCCGGATCAGCATCAGGACATGCCGCATCGCGCTGGCTTCTGAACCGAGTTCGAGGGCATGGCCCAAAAGGTTACCCATGGTGACCGCATCGGCGATTTTTTCGGCCATGGCCTGTTCCTCTGCGGTCAGAGGATGGATAGTTATCCGGGCTTGCGGACGGACAATCATCAGCGCTCGTGGATTTGTGTCGCCCAGGCCCGCCAGTGCGGGCGAAAGCGGGCCGGTCAGCGCGATCAGCCGCAAGGCCGGGTGGGGCGCAAGCGGCAAGGCCAGAAGCTGCGCTTCGGCAAGGATCGAGATGTCATCGAGCCGCAGCGGCTCGGCCTCGGCGCTGCGATAGCTCTCCAGCCAGGCCCACTCGATGCGGGCCAGATCAATGGCGCTGTTATCGCAGCCCGATGCGGTCAGGAACGCGGCAAAATCTTCGGCGATGTCGTTGATATCGCAGGCCAGAATATGGTCCTGCTCGATATAGGCGCGGGAGAGGGTATGGAATCGCTCATGCCCCAGATGCGCGTGCAGTTTCGGATAGGCCTGTTCCAGCGCCACCAGCCGGGCATGGGAAATCGTGTTGGCATGAGCTTTCAGCCCGAGCAGAGCGCGCTCCCGGCTCCCGGCGAACAGATCGGCGGGGAAATGGGCCGGGCCCTTTTGCAGGCAGGCGATAAAACGGGCCTGACTGTCAGCGAGCGAGGGCATGGTCTGCTTCGCTGGCCGCGGTGCCGTTCAAGATCATGTCCGCCTTGGCGACTTCGGCGATCAGCACTTCATATTCGGGGATATTGCTGTCCCATTCGATCAGCGTCGGTCTGGCACCGGCGCGGGCGATAAAACGCCGGAACAGGCGCCAGCTGGTGTCGCTGACCATCGAACCATGGTCGTCGATCAACAGCGGGCCGCTGGCATGATCTTCGCGGGCATGGCCGGCCAGATGGATTTCACCGACGATGGCCGGGTCTATGGCATCGATATAGGCGTCCATGTCGAGATCGACATTGGTCGCGCTCACCTCGACATTGTTGATATCGAACAGCAGGCCGCAGCCCGCCTTTCGGCACAGGGCGTGGATGAATTCGGGTTCGGTCATCTCGTCGTCTCGATAGCTCAGGTAGCGCGACGGATTTTCGATCAGGATCGGACGGTGCAGCCGGTCCTGAGCCTTGCCGATTTCGCCGGCGACATGGTCAAGCGCTTCACAGGTATAGGGAACGGGCAGCAGATCGGGGTAGCGATCATGGGCGTTGCCGCTCCAGCTCAGATGGTCGGACACCATTGCCGGTTGATAGCGATCGCACAGCGCCGACAGCTTTTCCAGATCAGCGACGTTGAGCCCGCCGGCGCTGCCCAGCGACAGGCCGGTGCTGTGAAAGCTGAGCGGAAAACCTTCGGCGATGGCGCTGAGCCAGCGGTGCGCCGGACCGCCATCGCCAAAATAATTCTGGGGATGAACCTCGACCCAGGACGGGCGCCTGGCTGTCGCGGCATCGTCCAGCATATTGTGATAATGTACCGGCTTGAGACCGATGCCGCCTGATCGGGGCAAAGAGCGAGGCGCGACAGCCGCCGACGAAGCGGGAGGGTCAGGGATAGCGGCCATCCACGGAATTTAGCGGCATCAGCGCTTTTTGGAAACCGGTTTCGCATGGCCGGTGAGCGCCGCTGCGGTTGTTTTGAAAGGAGGGACATTCTATTTCCTTTCTGCAGGCGGTTGCAGGGGCGAGCCCGTCAATCGCGTCCGGAAACGCGTTCGGCGGGCGGACGATCCGGTTGTACCACCCCTCCGCAGCCATGATATTGTCAGGCAGTTGATTCGCAATGCCTTGGAAATCCAACAAAAATTGAATCAATTATTTTCTGCTCTTTCCCTTGACCGCCGATGAATAGCCACTACATGAGCATCGTTAGCACTCGAAAGGAGAGAGTGCTAATTCACACAGATTCTGCTCTTGCGACCGGCAGCGAACGCGCCGGTCTGGAGAGATTTGGATTGGACAAGAAAGGGAAATCTATGAAATTTCGTCCATTGCATGACCGTGTACTGGTGCGCCGCGTTGAAGCGGACTCCAAAACCGCAGGCGGCATCATCATTCCGGATAGCGCCCAGGAAAAGCCTTCCGAAGGCAAGGTCGTGGCTGTTGGCCCGGGCCTGAAAGACGAGAATGGCAAGTCCACCGCGCTTGACGTCAAAAAAGGCGACAAGATCCTGTTCGGCAAATGGTCCGGCACGGAAGTCACCGTCGACGGCGAAGAGCTGATCATCATGAAGGAAAGCGATATTCTCGGCATCATCGAGAAGTAGACGCTTACCCCATCACAATTTCAATCAACTAAGCAGGAGACACTAACATGGCTGCTAAAGACGTAAAATTCGGCCGCGACGCTCGCGAGCGCATCCTCAAGGGTGTGAACACGCTGGCCGACGCCGTTAAGGTAACCCTCGGCCCCAAAGGCCGCAATGTCGTGCTCGACAAGAGCTTTGGCGCACCGCGCATCACCAAGGACGGTGTATCGGTTGCCAAGGAAATCGAACTGAAGGACAAGTTCGAGAATATGGGCGCGCAGATGCTTCGTGAAGTCGCATCGAAAACCAATGATGTGGCCGGCGACGGCACCACCACTGCGACCGTTCTCGCCCAGGCGATTGTCAAGGAAGGCATGAAGTCCGTGTCGGCCGGCATGAACCCGATGGATCTGAAGCGCGGTATCGACCAGGCGGTTCTGACCGTCGTTGCGGATCTCAAGAAGCGCTCGAAAGACGTCAAGGGCAGCGAAGAAATTGCCCAGGTCGGCATTATCTCCGCCAATGGCGATCGCGAAGTTGGCGAGAAAATCGCCGAAGCGATGGAAAAGGTCGGCAAGGAAGGCGTGATCACGGTTGAAGAAGCCAAGGGTCTCGACTTCGAACTCGACGTTGTCGAAGGCATGCAGTTTGACCGCGGTTATCTGTCGCCTTACTTCATCACCAACCCGGACAAGATGGTTGCCGAACTCGACAATCCCTATATCCTGATCCACGAAAAGAAGCTGACCAACCTGCAGCCATTGCTCCCGATTCTGGAAGCTGTAGTTCAGGCCGGACGTCCGCTCTTGATCATTGCCGAAGATATTGAAGGCGAAGCGCTCGCGACCCTGGTGGTCAACAAGCTGCGCGGCGGCCTCAAGATCGCTGCGGTCAAGGCTCCCGGTTTCGGCGATCGTCGCAAGGCGATGCTCGAAGATATCGCGATCCTGACCAAGGGTGAAATGATCTCCGAAGATCTCGGCATCAAGCTGGAAAGCGTTACGCTGAACATGCTCGGTGAAGCCAAGAATGTCACGATCGACAAGGATAATACCACGATCGTCGACGGCGCTGGCAAGAAAGCCGACATCAAGGCGCGCGTGGAAGCGATCCGCAACCAGATCGAAAACACGACGTCCGACTATGACAAGGAAAAGCTGCAGGAACGTCTGGCGAAACTCGCTGGCGGTGTTGCCGTGATCAAGGTCGGCGGCGCATCCGAAGTCGAAGTGAAAGAGAAGAAAGACCGTGTCGACGACGCGCTTCACGCAACCCGTGCGGCTGTCGAAGAAGGCATTGTCCCTGGCGGCGGTGCTGCGCTTCTCTATGCCACCGCAGCACTCAAGGGCCTCGAAGGCATCAACGACGACCAGACCCGCGGCATCGACATCGTTCGTCGTGCGCTGCAGGCTCCGGTTCGCCAGATCGCTGAAAATGCGGGCTTTGACGGCGCGGTTGTGGCCGGCAAGATGCTCGACCAGAAGAGCAAGGAATTCGGTTTCAACGCATCGACCGATGTCTATGAAGATCTGGTCAAGGCTGGCGTGATCGACCCGACCAAGGTTGTTCGTGCAGCCCTGCAGGACGCTTCCTCGGTTGCCGGACTGCTGATCACCACCGAAGCGGCCGTGGCGGAACTGCCATCGGACGACAAGGCTGGCGGCGGCATGCCCGACATGGGCGGCATGGGCGGCATGGGCGGAATGGGCTTCTAAACCCGACCGTCCGGCGCAAGCCGACACGCAATCAGAAAGGGCTGGAAGGAAACTTCCGGCCCTTTTTTGTGGGAAAGGGCAGATGCATTTGCAAATGCGGCGACTTGTGCGATGAGGTTCTATTGCAAATCTCAGCAACAGGATGATCTCTATGCGCAGCCGTCTTTTTCTAACCAGCTCTTTTCTGATGGTCGGTCTTGCCGTTCTGTCGCCGACGCCGGCGACGGCGGCTCCCGAACTGGAAGCCCAGGAGGCGGCGGCCAGCGAAACCGACCGGATCAACAAATGGTTCGACGAACAATATGAGGAACAGCTGAAGTTCAGTCCGATCGAGCAGACCATGATCGGGCGCAAGACCGACTATGGCCTGATCGACGATTTCAGCGAAGCCGGCGCGGAACGGGAACTGGCCTGGCTGCGCGGCGTCGTCGAAGAGATGAAGAGCCGCTTCGACTATGCCAGGCTGTCGCCGGAAGCGAAGACATCCTATGATATCTGGCTGTACAATCTGCAGCAGCAGGAGGCGGGCGTGCCGTTCCGGACCAACCGCTATGTGCTGCACCAGCATAATGGCCTGCAGTCCTTTTTCCCGACCTTTCTGATCAATACGCACAAGGTCGAGACCGAAGCCGACATGCTGGCCTTCATCCAGCGTCTGTCCGGTGTCGGCACGGCGCTCGACCAGTTGCTCGCGCGCGCGCAGGCCAATGCGGCGGCCGGCACCCGGCCTCCGCGCTTTGCCTATGAAGGCGTGATCGACCAGTCGACCAAGATCATCAGCGGCGCGCCTTTTGATGAGGGCGAACCCTCCGCGATCTGGACCGCGACCGAGGAGAAGCTGCAGGGGCTGGTGGACAGCGGCGTGATCGACGCGGCGCGCGCCTCGGTCTTGCGCGAACAGGCAAAAGCGGCGCTGACCTCCGCCTTCGCTCCGGCCTATCAGCGGATCATTGCGTGGTTCCAGGCCGATCTGCCCCATAGCGACGCTGGCGCCAGGGGAGTTGGCGCACTGGCGAACGGGGAGGCATTCTACAATTATCGCCTGGCGAACCAGACCACCACCGAACTGACCGCTGAGGAAATCCACAATCTCGGCCTGTCGGAAGTGGCCCGCCTGCGCGGCGACATGGAGGCGGTCAAGGATCAGGTCGGCTTTGACGGCGACCTCAAGGCCTTTTTCAAGTTCATCCGCGAGGATGACCGTTTCTATTATTCCGACGACGACGCGGGCGCGGACCAGTATATCGCAGCGGCCAGGGAGCATATTGCAGGGATCAAAAAGCGGCTGCCGGACTATTTTGGCATATTGCCCAAGGCTGATCTCGAAGTGCGCCGGGTCGAATCCTTCCGCGAGCGCGATGGCGCCGCCCAGCATTATCGCAGCGGCACGCCGGACGGATCGCGGCCGGGCATCTATTATGCCCATCTCTCCGACATGCGGGCGATGCCGATCCCGACGCTGGAGGTGATCGCCTATCATGAGGGCCTGCCCGGCCATCATATGCAGATTTCCATTGCCCAGGAACTGACCGGTATCCCGACCTTCCGCACGCAGGCAGGCTATACCGCCTATAGCGAGGGCTGGGGGCTCTATTCGGAGACGCTGGCCAAGGAAATGGGCGGCTATCAGGATCCCTATTCCGAGTTCGGGCGGCTCACCAGCGAGATCTGGCGGGCGATCCGGCTGGTGGTGGACACTGGTCTGCACAGCAAGGGCTGGACCGAAGAGCAGGCGGTGGCCTATTTTCTCGCCAACAGCTCGATCCCCGAAGCCGCAGTCCGCTCGGAAGTGCGCCGCTATCTGGTCAATCCGGGCCAGGCGACCAGCTACAAGATCGGGATGATCAAGATTCTCGAATTGCGCGCCCGCGCCAGGGAAGCGCTGGGCGACCGGTTCGATATCCGGACGTTCCACGATGTGGTACTGGGCGGCGGCGCTCTGCCGCTGGGCATATTGGAGCAGCGGGTGGATCAGTGGATTGCGGCCATGAAAGCCGCTTGAGCGCTTTTGCCGCGCCGGTGGAAGAACCTGTTCCAAGGGGCGCATAGCCATAGCGCTCCGCCTCATGAATTAGAGCGCCATGTCTGACACTGCCAAGCTTGCCACCGGTTCGATCAGCGGACATCTGGTCAGGCAAACAGCGCCGATGCTGTTCGGGATTGCCGCGATCATGTCGATCGGCATTGTCGACGCCTATTTTATCGGTCAGCTGGGTTCCAGGGAACTGGCTGCGGTCAGTTTCATCTTCCCGATCACGATCGCGCTGTCCTCGCTCGGTGTCGGTGTGATTGCCGGGATCAGCTCGGTCGTGTCGAGAGCGCTGGGATCGGGCAATCCGGGGCGAGCGCAACAGCTTGGCAATCTGGGCATGGCGATAGCGGTCGGTTTCGGCCTGCTCGTCGCGGCCACGCTCTATCTGGTGAAAGGGCCGCTGTTTGAGCTGATGCAGGCGGATGATGAACTGCTGCCGCTGATCGATGCCTATATGACGCCTTATGCGCTGGGCTTTCCGCTGTTGCTCGTGAACATGGGGGGCAATGGCGTGCTTCGCGGGCAGGGCGCAGCGAAGCGCGCGTCCACGCTGCTGCTGGCCTTTGCCGGGGCGAACTGGATTCTCGATCCGATCCTGATCACCGGAGTCGGTTCGTTCGAAGGGTTCGGCGTCGCCGGAGCGGCCTATGCCACGATTGCCGGCTGGGCGATCGGCACGGTGCTGGCGATTGGCTTTGTCCAGTCGAGCAAGATCAAAATCAACCCGGCCTGCCTGACGGCGGTCGGCTGGGGCAGTGGTGTATGGTCGCTGATCAGGGTCGGCGGGCCAGCGGCCCTGTCCAATGCAATCAATCCGGTCGGCCTGTCGATCCTGACCGCCTTTCTCGCCCGCTATGGCCAGGACGAGGTGGCCGGCTTCGGTGCCGCCGGGCGCTTGCAAAGCTTCGCCGTGGTGCCGTTGCTCGGCCTGTCCAGTTCCATCGGCGCGATTGTCGGACAAAATTGGGGCGCTGGCCAAACCGGGCGTGCGCGCAAAGCCCTGGTGCAGTCGATCGGCTTTTGCCTGGTTTATGGATTGCTCGTCGCCGCCATTTTGGTGCTGGCCCGCGACTGGCTCGGCGGATTTTTCACCGAAGATGCTGCCGTCCTGGACGCGTTGAGCCGCTATCTGCTGATCGCGGCCTGGGGATTTGCCGGCTATGGCGTGCTGGTGGTGGTCAACGGAGCCTTTAACGCGATTGACCGGGCGTCTCTGGCGCTGGGCCAGTCCGCCGCGCGGGTCTTCCTCGTCATGGTTCCTTTTGCCTGGCTGGCTGGCACCGTTCTGGGTGCCGACGCGATATATGCCGGGGAACTTGCGGCCAATATTATCGGCGGACTGGGAGCGGCAGCGCTCGCCTGCTATATGATGCGCCGCTAACCACGCGCGAGATGCTCTTCGAGCGCTTCGATTCGAAGACGGGGCCGGGTTCTCGGCGCTGCTGTGGAGAGCCCTGGGTTATCGGTTCCCGATAAGGGGTGGCTTTGATCGTTTGACCGGCCCGGCGGATCAGAGCAGGCGGGCCCGTAGGCCGGCTTTGCGGGGCAGCACGAGGGCAGGGAATGCGGCGTGCAGAAAAGAAAACAATATTTCTGCATTCTCGCTCTTGACCGAATCAGTTCATCCCTCTAGAGGTCTTTTCATCGGCACGACGCGGCTCATACGGGCCCCAC